>ENA-OQAJ01000363-OQAJ01000363.1-human-gut-metagenome-genome-assembly--contig:-NODE-363-length-14125-cov-1.760466_pt1 | contig 14125 bp, 17 predicted proteins | sample MGYA00242736_ERZ504529 | MGnify/ENA primary metagenome ERZ504529 (study PRJEB26092, sample SAMD00036275) | human gut metagenome | host: Homo sapiens | study: EMG produced TPA metagenomics assembly of...
CCCCCGCAAATATAGCCTGGGGGAGCATGTTTGTGGAACACAGTGCAAGTGCCATAACCCCGCTAATAATTTCTTTCTCATAAAGATCGCCTCCCTGTTATAAAATATATGTTTATAGGGATATTATACATCATGGAATGAAATTATATAATGCCCGTTAGAAGGCAAAAAAGTGCCTTTTTGCCATTATTTATTTACAAATGGTTTCAATTCTTCGCGTTTTTCTATACCTAGCAGATGGAAAATGCGGGAAAGATAATGTTTGATCGTATTGGGGGACAGAGACAGTTGTTTTGCGATTTCCTGATTGGTCCAGCCTTTGCTTGCGAGCATGGCTATGGAGTATTCCATAGGCATCAGTTTATCTGTAACAGAGGACTGAAGCTGTGGGTTATGAATAGCCATCCAACCACGACTGAAGGCAATAACTGCCTGGGAAAGCTGTCTGTAACTCTCCGGTTCTGCAGGTTTGATGCAGGCTTCAATCTGTCCAAGCATCAACCCATGATATTCGATAAACGGTTCCAGAATCCATCCGGTTTTGCCATGTTCCATGCTTTTATCAGAGCTTCTCTGGCCTCATCCTGCTGCTTCAGGTTGATCAGACACATAATGATCACGCAGTAGAGATATTCCATGGCAACAGGGTAGCAGCCGTCAAGCATCAGAAAGACAGACTGACATAATCCCAGCGCCCGTTTATATTCTTTGTGAAGATAAGCGTTATGAGCGAGGACATAAACAGCATAAGCGCGAAGCCCGGAAGGTAAAGATGGCAGAAAATCCTGAAGAGGAGGAAGTCCGTCTGTGGGAAGATGCATCAGTACCATGGCCAGATAGTTGGCGAAAACACAGGAAGCCATGGCTCCTTTTGGTGCAGAACTGTCTTTTGCAACAAGAAGACATTCCTGAATATTTCTGAATCCCATTCTGGAAGCAGATGGATTGCCCAGAGTAAGATTGGAAAAAGAATATAAAAAGTGCTGCGGACAGGCGCAGACAGAGATCTTTGTCCTGGAGATAAAGTTCCGCAATATTTCTGCATTCTTCTGCACGTCCTGAGAAATAATATAATTCAGCCTGTGCAATCTGCCGTTGATCCGGATCCTGAAAATTATCCACAGTAGCCTGTGCCTGTCCGGGAGTAAAAGAACTGTTCATCAAGGGCATAAGACGGGAAAGAGCAGAATCCTGAAAATTATCTGATGAATTCATTGTAAAAACACATCCTTATATAATAGTAACAAACCGGAACCGGTATCAGCGTAAACAGTCCGGTGTAAATGTAGGAATTAAAATGAAGCCCTGTCTGGCAGTGCAGCGGGCTTCATTATTGTCCGTTAAGGAAATATATAAATTAACATCCTCTTGATTTCATAAAGTCAAGAACCTCTTCTTTGGTGGACATAACGCGAAGAGCACCCTTGCGTGTGGTGATCAGAGAAGCTGCCGCATTTGCGAATGTGAGCAGTTCTTTTAAGTTCTCTTCTGTCAGATTGTCCAGGCCATGTTCCAGAACATAGTTTAAGGAACTTGCGCAGAAGGTATCGCCTGCACCTGTTGTCTCGATAGTCTTTTCCTGAAGGAAAGGAGCAGCTTCCACTTTCATGTCTTTGTAGTAAGCGCGGCTTCCGTCTTTTCCAAGTGTGATAAGGATAAGCGGAATGTTGTATTTCTCTTTCAGAAGTGCGGCACCCTTGTCATAGTCTGTAGTTCCGAACAGGAATTCAACTTCGTTGTCTGAGATTTTCAGAATATCGCATTTGCCAAGGCCGTATTCAATCTCTGCCTTTGCATCATCCAGAGATTTCCATAATGGCGGACGAAGGTTCGGGTCGAAGCTGACGATACATCCGGCTTCTTTTGCAACATCGATGGCATAGCGGGTTGCCTCGCGTACTCCTTCGTGAGTGGAAGAAAGAGTTCCGAAGTGGAAGATTCTGGAATCTCTGATCAGGTCCTCCTGGATCTCATCCTTGGTGAGCATCATATCTGCACCCGGGTTACGGTAGAAGGAGAAATCTCTGTCTCCGTCAGGATAAGTATGTACAAAGGCAAGTGTTGTGTGTACCTCGTTGTCGATTACAAGGTTGCGGGGTGTCGATCCCTACTTCCTCTACAGCATTCTTTAAGCTGTGTTCCGAACATTGTCGTTTCCCGACTTTGCCGATGAATGCAGTTTTTTTACCAAGCTTCTCAAGCATTGCAAGCACGTTGCATGGAGCACCGCCCGGATTGGCTTCCAGCATCGGATTTCCCTGTGCGCTGTTACCGTTTTCAGTAAAGTCAATCAATAATTCGCCTAATGCGGTTACGTCAAAGGCTTTGTTTCCCATTTTGTATCCTCCTTATTGTGATGGAAAGAAGCATAGTATCCGGAACAAGATTCTTTCCATAGTTAATAACATAAATTTAGCGCAGGAAAGGGAATTTGTCAAACAATTTTCTTTTATTTTTTTGTGCAAAGATGCTAAAATAAACATAACTTGATTTGTTATTGTTTACAGGTGACGTTTAATGTACCATAAATACGCTGCCGGTAAGAGTAACCGATCATCGTATTTCTGACAATCGGGGAGGTAGCACAGCTATGGACGAAAAAGTATACGGCTATATGGACTGGCCGAGGATTGAAGCTATTGTGTATGGAGAGGAAACTGCTCCCAGAGATGTGATGGGACCAAGGATCACACAGGACGGAGTTCTTATTCAGGGATTTTTTCCTGATGCAGAGGAAGTAAGTGTGATCAGCGGAAAGAAAACCTATGTCTGCGAGAAAGAGGACGAGGCCGGATATTTTGCAGTATTGCTTCCTGTACGCAAGGTGCCGGAATACAGATTTCTTATAAAAATGGGAGAGACAGAGAAAGAATGTTATGATCCCTATGCTTTTCCATGCCAGATCACAGAGGAAGAGGAGAAGGCTTTCTGCGCAGGTGTTTATTATGAGGCATATAAGAAGCTGGGCGCTCATCCTGTGGAGATTAAAGGAGTGAAAGGTACTCTTTTTGCTGTCTGGGCTCCGAACGCAGTGAGCGTAAATATCGCAGGTGATTTTAATGGATGGATCGGACGTGCGACTATTATGCATCGTATGCCTATGTCCGGTATCTTTGAGCTGTTTGTACCCGGGGTAGAGGCAGGGACACATTATAAATATGAAATTAAAGTCAAAGGCGGCGAAGTTCTGTTAAAGGCTGATCCTTATGGGAACAGTGCAGACCATGATCCTGAGGGAGCATCTGTTGTAGCAGATGTAAGTGCTTTTCAGTGGAATGACGGAGACTGGATGAAAGAGCGTCACAGATTTGATGACAGGAAACAGCCGGTTTCTATATATGAAACATCTCTGGAGGAATGGAAATCCGCTGAGGAACTGGTGGAATTTCTGGCAGAGGAAGATTTTACCCATGTGGAATTCCATCCTGTGATGGAATATCTGGATGATATTACAGGTGGTTATTCTACATATGCATATTATGCACCTACTTCCAGATTTGGAAGCGTGACGGATTTTCAGAAGCTGGTAGATGAGCTGCATCAGGCGGGGGTCGGTGTGATTCTGGACTGGACACCTGCACAGTTCCCGCGTTATGCCTCCGGTCTGGAGAAATTTGACGGAACACCTCTTTATGAGAGACAGAATCCGGCAGAGGCCATTCATCCGTTCTGGGGGACATTGCTCTATAATTACGGAAGCCCGATGGTGAAGGACTTCCTGATCTCCAATGCCTGTTTCTGGGCTGAGGTCTACCATGCTGACGGTCTGCGTATGGATGATGTGGATGCTATGCTGTATCTGGATTATGGCAGAAATCCGGGAGAGTGGACACCTAATATTTACGGAACCAATGAAAATCTGGATGCTCTGGAATTTCTGAAGCATCTGAATTCTGTGATAAAGGAGAGAAATCCCGGATTGCTTTTAGTTGCTCAGGAGAACGGACTCTGGCCGGAGCTGACAGACAGTGTGGGAAATGACCATCTGGGATTTGACTATAAATGGAGTGGTGGATGGACAAAAGATCTGCTTGAATATCTGAGCAAGGATCCTATTGAGAGAAAGAATTACCATGATCAGCTGACCATGTCCATGCTCTATGCATACTGTGAACATTATATTCTGACCCTTGGCAGCAGGGATGTCGGTACATTGAAGGATTTCGCGGATAAGCTGCCGGGAAGTGAAGAACAGAAGAATGCGCAGATCAGAGAGGCTTATGCTTATATGATGCTTCATCCGGGATGCAAGATGATGGCACCGGACAAAGATATGCCGAAAGAACTGGAATTATGTGTCAAAGACCTCAATAATATGTATCTTGCTCATCCTGCACTTTATCAGCTGGATGATGAATATGATGGATTTGAATGGGTTCAGCTGATGAAGTATGAGGAGAATGTGATCGCATTCATGAGAAAGACAGAGAAACCGGAAGAAACTATTCTGGCTGTTTGCAATTTTCGCGGCAATTCCATATGAAAACTACAATGTGGGAGTTCCTTTTGCCGGCAAATATAAAGAAATCTTTAACAGTGATGATAAAAAAGTACGGTGGTAATGGTGTAGTAAATACGAGAGTGAAAGCAGCGAAGAAGGCTGAGTGTGATGAGAGAGAGTATTCCATCACAGTAAAGCTTCCGGCACTTGGTGTGGCAGTCTTTACCTGCACTCCGGAAGAAACAGAGAAAAAGCCCGCTGCCGAGCATGGCCAGATCAAGAAATCCATTACCAAGACAAGAACTGTACGCAAGGCTGCCGGGAAAACAAAAAGTAGCTGTAAAAACTGCAGTGAAACCGGTGACAAAAGAAAGCACCCCAAATAAGTGAATGAAACGGAGCCGAAAACAGTATCTGAAATACCGGTCAAAAAGGACTTGACAGAGAAGAAATAATATTATAAACTAAATGCTGTGGCTGTCAGAATTATCAATTTCTGACAGATTACAGCATAGGCTGAAATAGCTCAGTCGGTAGAGCACTTCACTCGTAATGAAGGGGTCGTGAGTTCGAGTCTCATTTTCAGCTTGAAAGATATTGGGCAATTGTAATTTTATAGAAAATCCGCTATACTGAAAGCAGAGTATAGTGGATTTTTTATGTTTTTATGGAGGTTCGTATGGTGAGTGCCTTAAAATTGCCGGTAGGAATTGAAATGATTGTAAAGAGAAATTTACGTTACTGTCCACACGCCACTATCCCGCGAGGTGTTTTGGCATGAATATGCAAAATCCCGAGACATACAAGCCAAAATTCCATTGCCGCAGGCAATCTGGAATGAATTTGGCTAAGTTACTGTGAACGGAGTGAACAGTAACAATTTACTTGACAATCTCGGGCTATCCTTAATATAACTTTTGGATTATACCAAATAGATAATGACCGGGAATCTATCAAGAAGAATGGTTGATTTCCGGTTTTCTTATGTGGACATCATGGTCAGGAGTGCCCGCAGACTGGATGGAACAGGACGGACCGGATATATCTATAATTGAAAAATGGACATATACAGATGCGAAACCATGCAGAGACTGGCACTGTAACAGGCGTCAGCATTGGCATAAGCCGATGTAGGGGCGAGAGCTTTTACGCATGGTTTTGTATCTTTTTTAGTTGGTAACTTTTTTACATGAAAGGAGCTGAGTATAGTTGGCAGAGGTTTCACTTGAACTGAAAGAGATAAAGAAAAGTTTTACAGAAGGCGAAGCAGTTCTGGATAATATCAGTCTTGAGATCAGTAAAGGAGAGTTTATTACTTTGTTGGGATCTTCGGGATGCGGCAAGACGACAACGCTGCGAATCATTGCCGGTCTGGAACAGCCCGATGCAGGAAGTGTCTGGCTGGACGGCAGGGAAGTGACAGGTCTGGAGCCGAACCAGAGGGATGTGAATACGGTATTTCAGAATTATGCGCTCTTTCCGCATATGAATGTTGCGGAGAATATTGGCTATGGTCTGAAGCTGAAAAAGTTCCTAAGAGTGAGATTAAGAAAAAGTTTCTCAGATGCTGGAACTGGTACAGCTTGAAGGATATGAAAAGAAAGCCTCCGAACTCTCGGGCGGTCAGAAACAGAGAGTTGCCATTGCGAGAGCACTGGTGAATAATCCTAAGGTACTGCTTCTGGATGAGCCGCTGGGAGCACTGGATCTGCAGCTTCGCCGTGCGATGCAGATAGAACTGAAGCATCTGCAGAAGAAACTGGGAATTACATTTATCTATATCACTCATGATCAGGAAGAAGCTATCAATATGTCTGACAGGATCGCGGTGATGCGGGACGGACGTATAGAGCAGATCGGAACACCGGATGAGATCTATAATCATCCAAAGACCAGTTATGTGGCAACATTTGTAGGAAATGCGAATATCCTGCATGGAGTTGCAGAGAGTATTCAGGGAGAGAATGCAATCGTAAAAATTGGAAATGACAGGGTAATTGTAAAGCTTGAAACAAGTCAGCAGAATACAGAGGATACAGGGCAAAACAGCAATCTTGCAGCAGGAGAGGACGTAACTACTGGCTGTGAGAAGTGAAAATGTATTGTTACAGGAAGCTGCCGCAATCGGTGATACCGGTACAGATAACGGAGACACTGTTGATATAAGTGTGGCAGGTGAAATTTCGGATATACATGATACAAATAGTATATCGGGTTTACAGGCAACTGTTACAGAGAAGAACTTCGCAGGAGGTCAGCTTCGTGTAACCCTGAAGCTGAGCGATGGTACACAATTGATCGCCAGCAGATACGGAATCGACGCATCCGTAGCAGAAGGCCAGACAGTAAGATGCAGTTTCCTGCCGGCAGATGCAGTACTGGTAGACAGGGAGGATATTCATGAAGAAGCGTAGAAACCGTTCTGACAGTTCTGCATGGATGGCACTTCCGCTGTACATTTTTACTATTGTGTTTGTGGTATGCCCCCTTATCTATATGGTGGCGCTTAGTTTTGCTACGCCGTCCAGAGGATTTGGGTGATCTGGAAATTTACGCTGGACAATTACAGAAATATTCTGGAACCTGTATACCTGAACACATTTGTGGAATCATTGAAACTGGCATTTACCAGTACGATAGTGATCGCTTTGATCGGCTATCCGTTCGGGTATTTCATGGCGAGGCTGCCGGAGCACAGAAAGAAAAAGGCACAGCTTTTGTTGTCTGCGCCGTTCTGGGTAAATTCCCTGATCCGTCTGTATGGATGGATCATCATCTGCAGAAAAAAGGACTTTTGAATTTTGTATTGATAAAACTCGGGATCATTGAGAAACCGCTGTCCATCCTGTACAGCTATCCGGCAATTGTGATCGGTATGATTTATGTGCTTCTCCCGTTTATGATCATGTCTGTATACTCCAGCGCAGAGAAGCTGGACTGGTCTTATGTGGAGGCTGCCAGAGATCTTGGGGCATCCAGACTGCAGGCATTTTTTACCATAACACTGAAGCTTACACTGCCCGGGCTGCTTTCGGGTGTGATCCTGACTTTCGTGCCATCCATGGGACTGTTCTTTATTGCAGATATCCTGGGTGGAAATAAAGTGGTACTTGTCGGAAGCCTGATCCAGGATCAGATGACAAGAGGAAGTAACTGGCCATTTGCAGCAGCACTTGCTGTGGTGATGATGGTACTTACAACTGTACTGATCATGATCTACAGGAAAGTGACAAATGCCAGAGAACTGGAGGGAATCGGATGAAAAAGAATTCAAGATTTGCCGGATTTTATATGGGGTTGATTTTCTTTCTGATGTATCTTCCTATTGCGGTAGTGATTGTTTTTTCATTTAATGAATCCAAACTGCCGGTGAAATTTACAGGCTTTTCCCTGAAATGGTATCAGGAACTGATCCATGACAGAGCAATGCTGGAAGCACTGGTAAACAGTCTGATCCTTGGGGTATTAAGCTGTCTGGTTAGTGCAGTGATCGGTACTCTGGGTGCAGTTGGCCTGTCAAGGATTCACTGGAAGTCAAAAGGGGCACTGGAATACATTTCCATATTGCCGTTAATGATACCGGAGATCATCCTTGGTATGGTGCTGATGGCATTCTTTTTATATGCTGAACCTGCCTTTTGGCATGCTGACACTGTTAATAGGTCATACGGTATTCTGCGTGCCTTATATTCTGATGGAAGTGAAGGCAAGACTGGCGGGAATGGACCTGCGTTGGAAGAGGCGGCAAGGGATCTGGGTGCAGGACCTTTCCGGGCATTCTGGGATATTACGCTGCCGTTAATTATGCCGGCTGTAATTTCAGGTTCGTTGCTTGCGTTTGCCATGTCCATGGATGATGTGGTAATAAGTATCTTTGTAAACGGACCGCGTCTGTCTACGCTGCCAATCAAGGTGTACACACAGCTGAAAACAGGAGTGACGCCGGAGATCAATGCGTTGTGTACCATTCTGCTGGCAGCTACACTGGTTATTTTTATTGTTTATTCACTGATAACAAAGAAGAAAAAGTAAATGTTATAGTTTTTAGGAACATTCTGAACAGCCGGCAGATGCTTTTGGAACAGACGGATTATAAAAAACAGAGAAAAAAACAGAATACATTCAGAGGAAGGAAAAGATGATGAACAAACTGATTGAGTTAAAAAATCTGACCAAGAATTTTGATGATCAGCAGGTTTTGCGCGGCATCAATCTGGATATTTATGAAAAGGAATTCCTGACACTTTTGGGACCCAGCGGATGTGGAAAGACAACCACCCTTCGAATCATTGCAGGCTTTGAAGAACCAAGTGACGGAGAAGTACTGTTTAACGGAATCGAGATCTCCAAGCTTCCCCCGTACAAGAGAGAAGTGAATACAGTGTTTCAGAAGTATGCTCTTTTTCCTCATTTAAATGTGGCGGAGAACATCGGTTTTGGGCTGAACCTGAAGAAAGTCGATAAAACTGTCATCGCCCAGAAGGTGGAGCGTATGCTGAAGATGGTTGGTCTGGAAGGCTTTGGAAAAAGAGATGTAACTCTGCTCTCAGGTGGACAGCAGCAGCGAGTAGCCATTGCCAGGGCTCTGGTAAATGAGCCGAAGGTCCTGCTTTTAGATGAGCCCCTGGGTGCACTGGATGCAAAGATCCGTAAACAGATGCAGGTAGAATTAAAGAAGATTCAGCAGGAAGTTGGCATCACTTTCATCTATGTTACCCATGACCAGGAAGAAGCCCTGTCCATGTCAGATACGGTTGTTGTTATGAATAACGGTGAGATTCAGCAGATCGGTTCTCCTACAGATATCTACAATGAGCCGGAAAACCGTTTTGTTGCAGGATTTATCGGTGAATCCAATATTATCGAGGGAACCATGATCCGCGATTATCTGGTTGCTTTTGACGGATTTGAGTTTGAATGTGTGGATAAGGGATTTGAGGATAATGAAGAGATTGAAGTTGTGTTAAGACCTGAGGATCTGGATATCGTAGATCCCGGTCAGGCAAAGATCAGGGGGATTGTGCGCAATATTACATTCAAGGGCGTGCATTATGAAATCCTGATCGAGACAGAACTTCGTACTTATATGGTTCATACCACAGATTATGCGGAAGTCGGAAGGGAAGTGGGACTGAAATTCGGGCCTGAAGACATCCATGTTATGTGTAAGATGGGAAGCTACTGATGAAACAGTACAGAAATCTTATCAAACCATATCTTGTGTGGGCATTTGTGGTCATTGTTATCCCGCTGATACTGATCGCATTATATGCATTTACAGAAGATGGAAACGAAGTGCTGACGTTCTCCTTTACTCTGGAAAATTTCCGCAAATTCCTGGAAGCTACTTATATGAGCGTTATTTTCAAGTCTTTTAAGCTTGGAATCCTGACGACGGTCATCTGTCTGGGACTTGGCTATCCTCTGGCATATATTATTTCCAAATGTCCGGAGAAGTCCCAGAGTCTTCTGATCCTGCTGGTAACTATTCCGGAATGGATCAATATGCTTCTGCGTACTTATGCATGGATGAACCTGCTGTCAGACAATGGTATCATCAACCATTTGCTTGGATTACTGGGGATTTCTCCGGTGACAATGATGTATACGGACTTTTCCGTAGTGGTTGGTCTGGTCTGTAACTTTATGCCGTTTATGATCATCCCGATCCATACATCCCTGAGCAAAATGGACAAATCCTTTATCGAGGCTGCCTATGACCTGGGAGCAAATAAATTCCAGACCTTCACAAAGGTTATCTGGAAATTGTCCATCCCCGGCGTGCTCAATGGAATCATGATGGTATTCCTGCTGTCTATTTCCACATTCGTTATTCCGAAACTTCTCGGAGGCGGACAGTACATGCTGATCGGTAACCTGATCGAGTCTCAGTTTATCTCTGTTGGCGACTGGAATTTCGGAAGTGCGATTTCTCTGATTCTGGCTGTGCTCATTCTGATCTTTATGAGCCTGATGAAGAAGATGGATAAAGATGAATAAGGGAGGACGGCATGAAACGTAATAATAAATTTTTCTCAATGTTATATGTAGTACTCTGCCTTGCTTTCTTTTACCTGCCAATCCTGGTGACGATGATCTTTTCCTTTAACTCATCCAAGTCACTGACCAGATTTACAGGCTTTTCCCTGCGCTGGTATCAGGAACTTCTCGGTAATGGGGAAGTAATTAAGGCAGTTTATGTATCTGTTACCATTGCGATCATTGCGACCATTGTTTCTACAATACTTGGAACCATTACAGCGATCGGTTTATCCAAATCAAAGAAGGTAATCAAGGAACTGCTTTTGAATATTAATAATATCCCGATCCTGAATCCTGAGATTGTAACTGCCATCAGTCTGATGCTCTTATTCTCTTCTCTGGGATTTCGAAAAGGGTATCTGACTATGTTGCTGGCACATATTGCATTCTGTATTCCATATGTTATGTTATCGGTCATGCCAAAGATCAAATCGCTGGATCCGAACCTTGCCGATGCGGCAATGGATCTGGGGGCAACACCGTGGCAGGCACTGACGAAAGTTGTTGTGCCACAGATCACGCCGGGAATCGTAGCCGGTGCATTGATCGCATTTACCATGTCAGTGGATGATTTTATTATCTCTTACTTCGTAACCGGACGTGGTGTGAAGAACTTAAGTATCATGGTGTATACGATGAGTAAACGTGTCAACCCTAGTATCAATGCAATCTCGACACTGGTGGTTGTGATCATCACGATCGTACTTGTGATCATCAATGCTGCACCGGCACTTTTTGCAAAAACGTGCGAAGAGAAACAGCATCGCCAGACGGAATGTACTGGTACCGGCAGTTGCGGTTGTGTGTGTACTGGCGATCGTAGCCGGAGTCGTGACATATAATAACAAGAAAGAGCCATTGCCATTCGAGGGTCAGACGCTTCGTATCTACAACTGGGGCGAGTATGTAGGTGAACATATTATCCGGATTTCCAGAAAGAGACAGGGGCAACGGTACTTCTTGAAAATTTTGATTCGAATGAACAGATGTATATTAAGGTTGCAAATGGAGAAGCTTACGACATTCTTGTACCAAGTGATTATATGATCCAGAGACTCATTTCCGAAGGATATTTACAGAAATTGGATAAGTCGAAACTGAACTGTATGGATAAATTATATGATGCGGTCAAAGGACTTCCGTATGATCCGGAGAATGAATATTCTGTTCCGTATTTCTGGGGAACAGCCGGAATCGTGTACGATAAGACAAAAGTCGATATCAAAGACCTGAAAAAAGAAGGTTATAACATTTTCCTGGATCAGAAATATAAAGGGGACATCTACCTGTATGATTCAGAGAGAGATTCTTTCATGATGGCGCTTAAGGCACTTGGATATTCGATGAATACGTCCGACGAAAGCCAGATCCAGGAAGCTTATAACTGGCTGGTACAGTGTGTACAGACCATGAAGCCGGAGATCGTTACCGATGAGATCATTGATAACATGGCGCAGGGAAGAAAGGCACTTGGCCTGATCTATTCCGGAGATGCGACATATGTAATCAATGAGAATGAGAACATGGGATACTACCTGCCGGAAGGCGGAACCAACCAGTGGTCCGATGCATGGTCATTCCGAAGAATGCGAAGAATCCGGAACTCGCACATGCATTTATCAATTATGCGAGCGATTATGACGGAGCTTATGACAATTCAAGTTATGTAGGTTATACATCAGCGAATAAGAAGGTTATGGAAGATCTGTATGGCAAGGGCGGAGAGTTCGAAGGAATTGATGCATATATACCAAGACAGATAATAAGAATGATGAAGTCTTTGAATATAATGAGGAGACGAAGAAAGAGATCAGTAATCTTTGGAGTAAGGTGAAGATTGCGGCTAGTAATACGAATTAAGGGGCCAATGGGCCAATGGGGACGGGAAAATGGAATTTTCCCCGTCCCTGTTTCTATTTAAACACATACTTCTGGATCACATCAAACGACGCCGGCCCAACATCCAGAACCGCCTTATGAAACCGCATCTGCGTAAAGTTATCACCCCACTTATCCACTGCATTTTTCTTAAGTTCCAGAAATTCCAGATACCCAATATAGTATTTCAGATAATTAGCCGGATCGGCAATGATCAGATCATAGATATCCTCAATGGTCGCATCATCCGTTATCCCATAAGTGTGGAAAAAAAGCCGCCGCATCGGCAAGCTTCCAGCCATCGTAATGGATTCCCATATCGGCAAGTGCATATAGTCCAAGAATGACAGATGAGTTGCGTTGAAATAATGTAGCCTGCTCTTTCGTCAGTGTGGAAAGTAGTAGCTCATCATCTCGCTGTAAGTGGCCCAGCCCTCGGTGTATCCGCCATAGTTCAGTACACAGCGGATTGGATCGGGATGAAGGCTTGCATAATAGACATTCTGATATAATGTCCGGGGTAGCTTCGTGGGCGAGGGTGGTGAAGAGAGAGAGGTTGTCGGTGAGGTGCCCGTTGTTGATGTAGATTACATTTTCAGAAGTGTTGTCGATGGCCGGGATCATGTAGAAAGCCGGGCTTAAGTAGTCTTCCATGGATTTCTGGACGTATTTAATCTGTGTATGAATCTGTGGATATGGTGGAAAATCTTTCGTAATCTTGCCCGATAATGTGGATAAGATCTTTTCCGGGTCAGATTCGGTGAGTAGTGTACCTTGGGGGCTGAAAATATCAGAAGTTATGGAGGATGAGGCGGAAGAGGAATCACCAGTCAGCACCCGTTGCATAACTGTAAGATCCGAAAGTATCTGTGTATTTGCAAGATTTTGCAGCTCTGCAATACTGCGGGGGGGAACCGGTCTCACTTCTTACCAGATATTCGTAATAAGTCCGGCCATTCGGAAGATAGCACAGCCCGTTATTGTTTTTGCCGGAACTGCGGAGTTCGGACAAGCCGGAAATAAGCTGTTCATAGGACGGAAAAATATATTTTTTTATGTAAACGTTGTTCTGCCGGGTATAGGCTTCCCGCTGCTTTTCGGTAAGGACACCGTCTCTGGCAGAAGCAAGTTCTTCCAGTCGTTCCACGAAAGAAGAATAGAGATAATTGCTTTCTTTTAAATTAACAAAATCCCGGCATTCTTTGATGATGGAGTCAGCAGTGTAGGAGGCCATAAAAAAGACCGGATTCGGATTTTTGTGTGTTCAAAAATTCAGGATAGAGCGGAAGTATTCCGGTGTTTTTAGTAAGAAGCTGCAGATAGTTTTTCAATATCGGGAGATCTCATAAAAAAACGGTATTCTGATAAGATGACCGGAAGCTGTGACTGAGTTCCTGTGAGAGGTGCAAGTGGTTCGTCGTAGAGTGTATAAGGGGACAGATCATAGGCAGAATTCAGATAGTCATTCAGCACATCATAAGTAAGACGGTTGTCTTTGGAAAGAGATGTTCTGTTATAGGAGCGAAGTCTGGTCCGTTCCGCATCGACACTAGACCGGACCAGTTCGGGATCGGTGGTACATTGTCCATAAGAAATGGGCGCATTTTTTATGCTATATTTTTCGGGATTTTTTAAGGTGTAGTGGAGAGTAATTGTATTTCCACTGATTTCCTGTCGGAAAAGTTCAGAAGTATATTTCGAAAATGCCTGATCCGCATCCTGTTGAGAATGAAAGAACAGAAGAAAAAGGAGTAGAAGTACGGA
>ENA-OQAJ01000364-OQAJ01000364.1-human-gut-metagenome-genome-assembly--contig:-NODE-364-length-14121-cov-3.822352_pt1 | contig 14121 bp, 15 predicted proteins | sample MGYA00242736_ERZ504529 | MGnify/ENA primary metagenome ERZ504529 (study PRJEB26092, sample SAMD00036275) | human gut metagenome | host: Homo sapiens | study: EMG produced TPA metagenomics assembly of...
TGCCTTACCAGCATACCGTTACCCCACCTGCACACAGAATTGAGTATGGTTGGAATCATGATTACGCCCGCAGACCTTGCACGCATGCTTGCCCATGCTGCGGACGACCATGCCCAAAATCCGATGGAACCAGACAAACTGCTGTACACATCGCAGTCCGTTTCCTTGCGGCAAGAGACCATCATCACGCCCAACGCACCCACCCCCGGCAATAATGCCGCAGCGGCGCGCCACGGACGGTCCGACCACGTTCGCCTCGCTCGACGCGCAGGAACTGCCGGTAGTGCGCGAATATTCGGCGGGAGGTCTCGTATTCGACGACAAGGGCCGTGTGGCGATCATCGCACGCCACTCGCGTAGCGGACATTTGGAATGGTGCCTGCCGAAAGGTCATATCGAAAAAGGCGAAACACCGCAGCAAACCGCCGTTCGCGAAGTTCACGAGGAAACAGGAATCCTAGGTGAAGTGGTCGATTCCATCGCCACCATCGACTACTGGTTCACCGGAACCAGCCAGCGCGTGCACAAGCTGGTGCATCATTTCGCATTGCGTCAGATCGGCGGCGAGTTGACGGTGGAAGGCGACCCGGATCATGAGGCGGAAGACGCGATTTGGGTGGATTTTGCTGATTTGGACGACGTTCTCAGCTACCCGAACGAACGAAAGATAGCATGGTTGTACGCAAGGAAACTCAACAGACAGGCGTGAAGGTGAATCAACCCGCACAACGGAACGTTCCGCACGGCATGCGTGCGCTTTCGGCAATCCTCGCCATGGTTATGACCATGGCGTTGATGTTGTTATACGCACCTGTGCCGAAAGCCGAAGCCGAAGAAACACAGGAATCGCAATCCGGCACCATGCTGTCGATCGACTCCTCCACCGCCGTGCTGACCGACACTTCCGGCTATCATTTGAGCGCGACGGTGACCAACACCACCGATCAGGAAATCCCTTCAGGCACGCTCACCCTTGCCATGAACGCCTTCTACACGTTCGTGTCGCGCAACGATATCCAGGAATGGTCGGAAGGCATCGGGCAGATTCCCACGCCCAATATCGTTGGGCAGAGCGAGGTTCCCGCGCTTCAACCGGGAGCTTCGGCGAACGTGCACATCGACGCGGACTCGAATCAGGAGACGCTGGCGTCCGTCAACTCCTGGGGGCCGAAACCGGTCACGCTCAGTTATGAGCCAATGGCGTTCAACAAGACGAAGCGCACACTTTCGCAACACGGACCGGAGCTGGAATCAATACCCCCGACACGCCCGCGATGAATATCACCATCGTGCAGCCGCTCGAAGCGCAAGGATGGACCACCGACAACACCATGCTGGAACAGCTCGTCAACAAAGGTGGCGTCACCTCCGCGGAACTCTCGAAAATCGCCGTTCCCGGCAAAGAAGACGAGGCACGACTCAAGTCGCTGGAACAGACGTTCACCAAGCATGACAAACTGCAGGTGGTGGCCGATCCAACCTATCTGAAGACGATGCCGATGCCGACGCAAGTCGACGGCATCACGCAACCGGCCCTGTTCGACATCACCGCCTATTCCGCGCTGAACGACAGCAAAACCTATGATTCGGCAGGCGTCGGCACCTCGCAATGGAACGCCGAACAGGCCTTGAAAAACTATCAATCGGCGTTGGGTGACCCGAACGCGAGTATGACCACGTATGCATGGCAGGGCACCGGCAATTGGACCGCCGACGCGCTGGCGAAAGCCAAGCAGCAGGGGTACGACACCGTCATCGCCACGCATGATTTCGAAGAGGATGATGCGGCCACCGCGGAAACCGGCAAGACCGTAGTAACCACCGACGCCGGCGACATCACCGTACTGACCGCGCAAAGCGTGCTTTCCAACCTTGCACAAGGCAAGCGACCAGTGCCGACGCCGAAGCGGACGGCGAGGGAACAACGGCCGGGCGTCTCGCGCGATTCGTCGCGCAAAGCGCGTTCTACCAGATGGAGCAGCCGTATTCGGAACGCAATCTGCTGGTCTGCCTGAACGGCAACTCTGATCCGGCGTCGTGGACGCACTGATGACGGACGTCGAACAATCGCCATGGCTGAACATCACCGATCTGAACACGCTCAACAACGCCGACCCCGCCTTGAGCGGCGACGATGCAGCCGCGATCGTGCCGCAATCCGACGGAATCAATGATGCGACGCAAGCCAATCTCAGGCAGACGCTCAACACACTGGCAGCCTCGACAAACGACATCAAACGATTCAACGCGTCCATCCTCACCGACGTCGCCGACGATGCCAAGCAGGCCCCCGCAGGCCTCAAAGCGTGGCGCAGGCAGCTCGTCAACGCGCACGGCATCATGGCCCTGCACGCGCTAGGCGGCGAAAATCCAGCCGGAAGCACCATGGTGGAAGGAGCCGGGCAACTGGCGTCCCTGCTCATCAACGGCGTGGCCATCACACCGACGGAAAACGTCAACGTGGTCAGCGAAACCGCGCAAATGCCCGTTACCATCAGCAACAGCCACCCCTATCCGGTCACGGTAAAAGTCTCATCATTGACCAACTCCATGCAGATCGTCACTTCGCGTTTCGACACCGTGGAAGTGCCCGCGCACGGCGAAGCCAAGTGGCGTTCATTATCCGCGTGGCCACCTCCGGCACCGCGGACGCCACGCTCAGCCTGCAGGACAGGCAGGGCATCACATTCGGAGCGACACAAACCACCCACATCACCAGCGCATTGCAGATCAGCGACAAAACCGGCTTCATCATCATCGGCATCGCATGCTGCTTGGAGCTTTGGGACTGTGGCGCCAATTCCACCGTAAGAAGGATCCCGACGAATGAGTTCTTCCGTTGGCCGTAATTCACTGATCATGGCCTCCGGCACCGCGGCCTCGCGCGTGACCGGGCAAATCCGTACCATTCTGCTCGCTTGGGCTTTAGGCACCACCGGCTATGCGGCGAACGCCTACCAAGCCGGATCCATGATTCCGCAGGTGATCTACACCTTGGTTTCCGGCGGTATTTTCAACGCCGTGCTCGTGCCGCAGATCGTACGCACGTTGAAGGCAAAAGACGCCGAAACCAAACTCAACAAGCTCATCACGCTTGCCATCACCATGCTGTTGGCGGTGACGATCCTGATGGCCCTATGCACGCCGCTGCTCACCAAGCTGTATGTGAACGGTAGCCCCGAAACCATGGCGTTGGCGACCTCATTCACCCTGTGGTGCATGCCGCAGATCTTCTTCTACGGCCTATATACGGTGGTCGGCCAGATTCTCGCGGCCAAAGACCATTTCACCGCGTATGCGTGGAGTTCCGTGGGTGCGAACATCATCAGCTGCATCGGCTTCGGCACGTTCATCGCGCTATTCGGCCGTGCCACCGAGCATCCGCTTGATTTTTGGACCGCCGGCAAAATCGCCCTGACCGCAGGCACGTGGACGTTGGGCGTGGCATTCCAGGCGCTGGTACTGTTCATTCCACTGACCAAAATCGGATTGAAATACCGCCCCATCTTCGGCCTTCGTGGCATTGGATTGCGTTCCATGGGACCGGTCGCGGCTTGGAGTGTCGGCATTGTCGTAATCGACCAGCTCGCCAATATCGTAATCACGCGTACCTCCACTAACGCGCCGATGCTCGCGCAGCAGCAGTTCGGCATCAATCCGCTCGACGTGGCCGGCAATGCTTCATACCAGAACGCGTACACGATTTACATGTTGCCGTATTCGCTGATTGCCGTTTCGCTGGCAACCGCGATTTTCCCGAAAATATCCCGTGCGGTCGCCGATCATAATATCGCCGAAGCGCGCATCGATCTCAGCCAGGCGCTGCGCAATATGGGTGTGATCATGTGCTATTTCGCGGTCGCTTTCGTGGTGATGCCCGTTCCGATCATTCTCGCGTTGCTGCCGTCTGTGAGCGTCAGAGAGGCGATTCTTATGGCGGGACCGTTGGTCACGCTTGGCGTGGGACTTCCGTTCGCCAGCGCGTATCTGATTATCCAGCGCACGTTCTATGCCTTCGAAGACGGCAAATCGCCGTTCATTTTCATGCTGTTCGCCATGGGCATTCAAGCGGTAAGCGTGATCATCGGCGCGAAACTACTCCCCCCTACCGAATGGACGACAATGATCGGCATGGTAGGAGCCATGAGCTACATACTGCCGATCCCCATCCTGTATGCCATGCTGCGCAAACGATTCGAAAACAATATCGACGGTCCGCGCATAGCCATCTCGTATCTGAAATCGATTGGCGCGGCAGTAGCTACCATGTTCATCGGCGTGACGGTACGTGACAGCGTCTACCAGCTTGTCGGCGCCCAAATCGGAGCGGTGGACGGTCATATGAACTGGATTCAGGCAGTGGCGTGTGCCGCACTGCTGGCCATAGTGACCTTCATCGTTTACGTAGGCATGTTGCGGCTGCTACGTTCCGAGGAATTCAAGGAGGCGATCGCACTGATTTCCTCACGTATTCCCGGACTTCGCAAGCGACCAGCCCCAACGATAGACTGGAACAGGGCGACGCCGAAAACGGCGAGTGACCATAGGCAGAACAAAACGTTTACAAAAAAGTTGAAGGAACCCATGAAACCTCAGCTGGGAGATACCATCAGCAATCGCTACGTGCTCGTTTCGCCATTGCGCGAAGAAACCGGACTGCAGGTCTGGAAGGCCAGCGACCATGTGCTCGCACGGGATTGCCAGCTGTTTATTGTCAGCAGCAGCAAGGCATTGCAGGAAGTCAACGCAACCGCTTCCATGCTGGCTATTTCGCATGATTCCCACTTCACGAAAGTGCTGCAGCTCCAGCATGCCGGCCAGGTCGCGCTGGTGGTGACGCAGCTTGACGAAGGCATGACCCTCAGTGAATATCTTGCGCTGAATGCCGACCAGCCGTTGAGCTATACAGCCATGCGCTCCATCATTGGCGAAGTCATCGAATCATTGCATGCGCTGCAAAAAGACAATCTCACGCATTTCTCCATCAGCACCGACACGGTGCGACTGACCCGTTCCGGCATTCAGATCGCAGACGCTCCAGTGAGCGTCATGCTTGCCGACACTTCCCGCGCGCAGGCTTTGGAAAATCGGGAACAGCTTGCGATCCGTCAAATCTCAGCGCTGTTGTACGCTATGCTGATCCGACGCCCGTCCACGCTGTCGACGGATTTCCGTCTTGAAGCGCTCGCGCCGACCACGCCGATGGAATTCCGCGTGATCTGCAAGCGCGGTCTCGAACTTGAAGAGGACGACGGCTTCCCCACCGTTCCGATGGCAACCATTGCGGAATTGGAAGCGTTGCTTGGCGAGTACCAACCGCTGTCATCGTTGGGAAGCATGGATATCACGTTGCCTTCCATGGATTCGGAATGCTCAATCGCCAATGTTCCGTTACTGCAGATTCTTGAGAAGGATGTGCTCCCGCTGCCGGATACGCTGGCAGCGGCTGGAAGCATTCCGGAAATGACGTTCACGGCTCCCGAACCGCATAACGATTTTTCCGATGGCAAGGAGGCTTTGGCGAAAGGCGTCGCGGCCACCAGTGGAGCGGTGAAATCGTTGTGGAGCAGCGGCCGTGAACTGCTGAGCGAAGAAGACATCGATGGCGTGACCGACACCAGCGATTCTCCCTTCTCCTTCCCCATCAGGTTTCCGTACCGGACGATGGCATGTCATCCGACGATTCCCAGTTGGAAAAAACCGGTCGCATTCCAGTGATCGCGCGGATGGTCAGGTCATTCAGCCCGGCGAGGAGTCCGCCCGTGCGTTGAAAGCAGAGCAGGAGGCGATCGATGCCGCGTATGCCGCCGGTCGAGCCGCGGTTCCGCCGAGCTTCACGCCGAAGAATCCTTCTTCCGCTTCGGCGAATACTGACGTTGCCGACGCGAAACTGTTTGGCAAGCTGAAAACGAAGGTCGTTGCGATTATCGTGGCGGTCATCGTTGTTGCGGTTGCGCTTGGGTTTGCAGTTCATGGGTTGATGCAGCCTTCAGATTCGGTTACGACTGATTCAAAAGGACCATGGCCGGAAATAAATCTTGACGAAGTGCCGTTCGGCGAGGGAGATCAGTCGGATGCGAATTCCGCGGATTCTTCCAATTCCGATACGTCCGGCAATACCGATTCGTCCAATTCCAAGGATTCTTCCGATGCTTCCGCCAATACGCCGCATCCGGCGAGTCTACGGCGTCCAAGCAACCCAAGAAAACCGAGGACAAGGTCGTGACCGCCGATAAGCAGTCGAAGAAAGTGCCGGATCCGAAGCAGCCGGAAAACACGACCGCGTACGAAATCGACAATCGTCAGTTCCTGTCGAATCCTGACGGACAGCAGGGCTACGGATATTACGTGCATCTGAGCCAGCCGCAGAAGGCGTATCGCATGGTCATCAAAATTCGTTCTTCCGGTGGTCAGGGATATATTCGCGTGAATGCGACAAACAGCCCGTCCCAAGGCGAACAAGTGGCGCAGTTCGAGTTTGACGCTTCCGGCACGACCGACATCAAGTTCGACAAGGCCGTGGAAACGCAGGACATCATGCTGTGGGTTCCACTTGATAGCCTGCCGGGCAACCAGCTGTACATCGAAAGCATTCAAGTGTTCTGATCGTCAGCATATCGCAATATCCGATTACTTCTGAAGATTGCGATACGAAAAGAGCTGCCATGCGTCACCTCACGTATGGCAGGCTCTTTTCGTATTTATTTTTGGAATATGGTCGTAGTCGAAAAGCGATGGAACTTGGCTCAAGAATCGACAACCAACTTTTCGCCATTTTTATCACTCTGATGTCAGAACTCTAATGTCAGATTCGGGAGCTTGCTCGCGGATGATTTTATGCTGCGCGACGGCTACCCCCGTCTCTACAGTTCCGAAATGCCGCTTGAACTCTTCTTTTCGTCATATCTCAGCACATATGTCGAGCGAGACGTGGCCGGTTATCTCAATGTGCGAAACGTGACCGCTTTCCACAAATTCCTGCGTCTTTGCGCTCTGAGCGGCGCTTTGTGGCGGCTCGCGTGGAATCAAGTTTTCAAGCCAAAGACGAGCAGGTATATTCCGCCGCAGACTGGCTGACGCGCTGAAACGTCTACCCCAGCATTAGTCTGACCCATGATCTGGTTTGGCTGACCTCATGATTGTGATCTGGCGACCTCACGATTTCAATCGGGGACACTCTTTTCCAGATCGTGAGGTCGCCAAAACAAAATCATGAGGCCAGATAGAAGAAATCGTGCGGTCAACTGACAAATCATGCGGTCGCTCACATAATCCCGTCCGCACAACCCGCACCTAAAACCGATTACCAGAGTCACACGGACGGAATCGCAGCTACCGCCAGCACACCCCTTACTCCGGCCAGGATTCGAAGAGGGTGAGGAGCGTTTCAACGTTGGTGTCGCTCCAACTGTCGATTCTGGGACCAGCATACGTACTGTTGTATGGCTGATCGAACACGACCACATGCTGCCCTGCCTCACGCAAAGTTTCGATATTCGCCGGCGAATCGTCAATATGAATCGTGGCCTGCATACTGTCTTTCAGCCCAGTAAAGCACAGACTCATGTACGGAATGCGGTTGCTGTCCAGCCATTGCGCAGTGTCGGAAACGACCATCTGATGCTGGCCGGACACGAACAGCCGGTGCGTGACAATGCGAATGTACACGTGCTCATTCGCCAATCGCTGCAATGCCTGCGCGACCCCCGGAAGCGGCTTCATCGTCGCATACAGATGCTCACGCTCCGCGGCTTTGTGCGTTTCGATGTAATCGTCGAGCGTCTCGAACGGCCATCCGTCCTCGCGCGTGAGATTGTAATGCGCGGTCTGCAGCGCACGTTCCGGCACGTCAATGCCCTGCCGCTGCAGGTAATCGCGGATCGCGCCCTTGTAATCCGTGCAAACGCCGTCCAAATCGAGATTGAGCACGCGATATCCCTGCACGCCCACGCGCTGGCTCTCATATTGTTCAGGAATAGTCGCCATATCACGTTCCTTTCTTATGCCCGACACCAATCAGCCTGTCGAACAGCCACACCAATCAGCCCAGCCCAATCAGCCCGATATCAATCAATGTAACCTGACATTCGCCGGCAACAAGCGCAAATACTCCCGCAAATAAGGAAGATAGAAAATGGATAGAACAATGCCGACCTTGCGAAAAGTCTTACGGGAGAACGATTTTGAGACTTTCATAGAAAAGATAGAAAAGATAGAAAATCTGAAGATCGCGCCGTTTCTTTTGCGACGGCAATACTGCCCTGCAATCGACGATTGATGTTCATCACAGCATCGTTACGTTTATTTCAAGATTAGCCGATGAAAATACAAAAGAATCGACGATCGTTGCATGACATCGACGGTTGAGCCTGCCTATGATGAAGGCACAACAGAACAAAGAGACACGATGCGGCAGGAACCGGAGAGAAAACCGGAGCCGCACCCCACACGCGGGGAAACGGCAACGCCACCCGCGCTGAACATAACCGAACAACAACAGACTTACGGCAGCGGCCAGAGGAAAGAACAGAAAACAAGAACGCCGCCAAGCCGAACGAAAGGAAACATCATGAAGAACAACACTTTCAACCAGATCATCAACGCCAACCTCGCTTCCGTCGATCCGGCTTCGGCCAGTTCGCACTCGCCAAGGCCAGCGCCGATCTGTTCAAGAAGGTCATCAACAAGTGATCCAAGGCCCGCGCAGGCAGGCGTCACATTAACACGACCGAAGGGCTTGCGCTCCATGTGGAGCGCAAGCCCTTTCTCATGTTCCGATCAAGCGACGCCAAGAATCCAGCCACCCCAGCAACTGCACACACAGCACCGCACGCAACCACGCACAACAGCTGGTGTTTCACGTGAAACTCTGTAGATGATCCGGCTTGGAAAGCACTTGATAATACGCCATAAGAAAAAGGAATGCGTGAAATCGTGCAGTGCGCGGCTGGTTGCTTTGGTGGTTCGCTACAGTGGGAATATGAGTGATTTGCGAGATGTGATTATTGTCGGATCCGGCCCTGCCGGATATACCGCGGCCATATACTTGGGCCGGGCTGGATTCAAACCACTGGTCATCGCGGGTGCGCTGACCCCAGGCGGGCAGCTCGTCAACACCACTGAAGTGGAGAATTTTCCAGGTTTCCCCGACGGCGTTATGGGACCGGAACTCATGGATAATATGCAACGCCAGGCTGAGAAGTTCGGCGCGGAAATCGTTTGGGATGATGTTGTTTCCGTGAGCAACAATGACGTCACCGGCGTGAAAACCGTGAGCGTCGATCAGGGAGACGTTTTTGAAACCCATGCTTTGATCATCGCAACCGGATCGGAATATCGCAAAACTCGACATCCCCGGAGAGGCGGAATATTCCGGCAAGGGAGTGTCATATTGCGCGACCTGCGACGGCTTCTTCTTCCGAGATAAGCCGATTATTGTGGTCGGCGGCGGCGATAGCGCATTCACCGAGGCTGATTTTCTTTCACGATTTGGATCGTCGGTGACGTTGATTCATCGTCGTTCTGAATTCCGCGCATCGCAGATTCTCGTGGAACGCGCTCAGCAGAATCCGAAGATCACCATCGTCACGGATTCCGTGGTGGAGGAAATCTTGGGTGACGACAATGGAGCCCAATCCGTGAACATTCGCAACGTCATCACCGGAGAGACCAGCACGATTGCCGCAAACGGCATTTTTGTGGCGATCGGCCACTCCCCCGCCACAGCTTTTATTGACGGCATTGTGCAGCGAGATGCGGGTGGATATATTCAGGTGGACGGCGCCAGCACACGCACCAGCACTGCCGGCATTTTTGCAGCCGGCGACTGTGTTGATAGTATTTACCGTCAAGCGATCAGTGCCGCCGGCATGGGCTGCCGGGCCGCCCTCGATGCCCAAGCCTACCTCCAGCAGTAACACTTCCCATCACGGTCATACCCTACAAAAACTTGAAAACGAGCGGAAGGGGCGGCATATTCTGTTCACGACTGTAAGCTTGGCCAAACGGCCTTGAGTGTGTCGTGAACAGAATATGCCGCCCCTTCCGCGGACACCAAAAAACTTAAGAAATACTATTTTTCGGCAGTGGGCATGAGCAGGTCGACAATGCGCTTCATGTCGTCTTCGGATTTGAACACGATTTCGATGCGTCCATGCTCCTTGGATCCCTTGATCGACACCTTCGTGCCGAACCTCTTTTCAAGACCGACCTGCATCGGTGTTCCGGCCCACGGGTTCAGCTTGTTGGTCTTCGCCTTCTTCGGCTGGTCCGATTCAGCGACCTTCATCGACACGATTTCCTCGGTGCTGCGTACCGACAACCCTTCGGAAATAATGCGCGTCGCAAGCTGTTCCATGTCAGCTTCCGACGGTAATCCGAGCAATGCGCGCGCATGACCGGCCGACAGCAAGCCGGAAGCACCTTCTTTTGTACGGTCGCAGGCAGATTCAGCAGTCGCAGAGTATTGGCGATTTGCGGACGCGACTTCGACACCGACTTTGACAATTGCGCCTGCGTCAAGCCAAAATCGTCGATCATCTGCTGATAGGCGGCCGCCTCTTCCAATGGATTCAACGCAACGCGATGCAGGTTTTCCAGCAAAGCGTCACGCAACATATCGTCGTCGGCAGTGGTTTTGACAATCGCAGGAATCGTTTTCAAACCTGCGATCTGCGATGCGCGCCAACGACGTTCACCCATAATGAGCTCGTACATGCTATCCATGCGCCCGTCGAACATATTGTGCGACTCGGCATCTTTAGCGGCGTTCTCCTTACGAGCAGCCTCAATCTGCGCGAGTGGACGCTTCCGTACGACAATAGGCTGCAGCACGCCGACTTCTTTGATGGAATCGGCAAGCTCACGAAGATCATCCTCATCGAAAATGGTACGCGGCTGATGCAGGTTCGGTCCAACATCACTCAGTCGCAATTCAACGAGATAACCGCCCTGCACCGGCAACAGTTCAGGTTCGTCATTCTTCTTATCTTCGGTCTTTTTTTACCGCAGCGGTTTCACGTGAAACACTTTCCTGCTTCACTTCGGAAGTGGCAACAGGCTGGTGGAACCGAAGAACATGTCGGCAGGATGAGCAGTCTCATTCAACATGATGGAAGGCATACTGGCTCGATGGCCACTCCCCTTCTTGGTTTCACGTGAAACGTTCTTCTTCATGTCATGGACGGCATCGACGGAAGCCTTGGCGGTTGCCACGGAACTCTTGACCGCGGTCTTCCCCGCGGATTGCCCGGCAACAGTCGCACCACCGGCTACGTTTTCTGAAACCTTTCCAGCGATCTTGTTATTAGCCTTTGCACCCGCAACAGCCACAGCCGGTTCAGTAGTGGCTTCCGCTTTCGCCGACTCTCCTGGAAGAGACGGAAACAGTGCGCCGAGACCCTTGCCTAAAACGTGATTTCGTAGCCATGATCAGTTCTCATTCCTTCTTGCATCGATAGCCTTCAGCACCGTCTGCGAGCGACGTGCGATTTCCAATGCGGCCTCACAATAGGCAATCGCTCCCATTCCCTTGGGATCGTAGGCGATCACGCTTTGATTGAAGCTTGGAGCTTCCGATATTTTCACCGTTCGGGGAATCGTGGTATTCAGTACGATAGTCGGATAATGATTTTTGACTTCGTCATGCACTTCACGGCTGAGTAACGTCCTCTTATCGAACATGGTGATCAGCATGGTGGAAACCAGCAGCGACGGATTGAAATGCTCCTGCACCAGTCCGATGGTATTGATGAGCTGGCCGAGACCTTCCAGCGCATAGTACTCAGCCTGGATCGGAATCAGCATCTCATGCACCGCACACATGGCATTAATTACCAGCAGGCCGAGGCTTGGCGGGCAATCGATAATCACGTAGTCGTAGTGCTCCTCGCTGGTTTCCAGAAACTCGTCAACCGCGGTCTTCAGAAGCACATTACGATTTTCCATGTCGGCGACTTCCAGCTCGGCACCGCTCAAATCGATCGAAGCTGGAACCACATCGAGCAGATCAAAATCAGGGCATGTGCGCTTGACTTCGGCGATGGTCTTCCTGCCTTCGATCACGTCGTACACCGAAGGCTCCCCCGACGCATGCGGAGCGCCCAACGCGGTCGACGCATTGCCCTGCGGATCCATATCGATCAGCAGCACCTTGGAACCGAACTGAGCCAACGCAGCGGAAAGATTCACGGCCGACGTGGTTTTGCCAACGCCACCCTTCTGGTTGGCGACCGCGATCAGGCGCGTCTGCTCCGGCTTTGGGCAAACGGCCTTCTGCAAGGCGCGATAGCGAGTCGATTCGTCGGCAATCTGCGAACCAAGAGGAGAATCCGATCCTCCGAAAATTCGTTTGATGGTTTCCGTTGCCGATTCCATCGACGTCAGGTTATCTGGTCCTTCAGGTCCAGTCATACACTAGCCTTCCTTACGATATGCTTAACATTCAAGTTTCATCATTCGGGTGGACAGAATCAGCTCATCTCACCCACTGTGCACAAATGTGAATAGCTGTGGATAGTCGGTGGATAACTTACGTTGTTCGCAAAAAGTTATCCACCGATCTTTCGTTGCTACTTCAACATTTTTCTGCCGCTTTTTTCGTCGATTTTCCAGTTGTGGACAATGTGAATAACTCACCGAAATGGTGGATAACTTACTTTTTATCCACCATGAGCACATGGGTGGATTCCAAGCCCGGACCAACCTCGGCATCCACCACCCGCGGACGAATGCCACCGCATTTGGCGATCTCTTTGGAAGCCTTTTCGATCTCCTCTTGCGCGGACCGCCCCTTCAGTGCGACCAAACGTCCACCGCGCTCAAGCAACGGCAGCGTCCACCCCGAAAGTTTGGTCATAGGAGCCACGGCACGGCACGTCACCACGGCAAACGGATGTTTCGCCTGAATAGGCTTGCCATCCAAATCCAGTACAGGACCGCGAACGGCCGTTCCCCTGCCGTTCTTGCCGCCTTTGCCATTCCTGGCACTTCCATTGCCACGATTGCCGCCTTGAGCGCCAGCAGCACCCGCAATGGCCTCGATCATCTCATTGGCCCTGGCACGCACCACGGTAACGTTATTCAACTCCATATCGGCCACGCACTCGTTCAGCCATTCGACACGACGTTCCATCGGCTCCACAAGCGTGAACCGGTGATCCGGCAGGCAGGCGGCCGCGACAATACCGGGAAAACCGCCGCCACTGCCGATATCGGCAACCGTCTTGAACTGCTTCTTGGCCGTGGCTTCCTTTACGAAAGGCACAATGGCGGCCGAATTCAGAATATGGCGTTCCCAAATAATGCCAACATCTCTTGGCCCAATCAGACCGCGAGGTTCGCCTTCTTCGGCAAGTTTCGCATGGAAAACACGAAGCTTGCCCAACGCATCCCCCAGCACTTCCTCAAGCATCGGCGAATCATCAAGTTCGTCTGTCACATCACTCATGGGCACCATCCTATATCCTGCTCTTCCTCATTGCCGGTATTCCAGCAAGTACTTTCCGACCATTGACGGCAATATCACATGTCCGGCGCACAGCCAGCATGAAGTCACTCAAAAAAATCGCAATAAAAAAAGCGCCACCAAATGGTGACGCCCATTGTTTCACGTGAAAGAGCCGAACTCAGGCTCATCCTCGTCTTCAGCATCTTCGGCAGCGGAAGCCTTGAGATACACCGTGACGTAACGACGCGGTTCCTCGCCGTGGGAACGGGACTTCATGCCCTCCTCACGCACCACATCATGCACGATCTTGCGTTCGAAGGAGTTCATCGGCTTGAGATCAACCGGCTCCCCCGCCTCGCGCACCTCGTCGATGGCGTCCAGCGCGATGTCGTGCAGACGCTGGCGCTTGCGCTTCAGATAGCCGTCGACGTCCACAATGAGATGGGAGCGCTCGCCGGTCTTCTGCTGCACGGCCAGTCGCGTCAGCTGCTGCAGAGCGTCAACGACTTCGCCGTTGCGTCCGATGAGATGCTTGATGTCCGTATCATCATCGGCGACGATTTGCACGGTAGGGCGATTGTTGCGCACGCCCATTTCGATATCGCCTTCGTAATCGACGATATCAAGCAGTCCTTCAAGATAATCGGCAGCGATATCAGCTTCCTCGTTGAGCT
>ENA-OQAJ01000365-OQAJ01000365.1-human-gut-metagenome-genome-assembly--contig:-NODE-365-length-14114-cov-2.767856_pt1 | contig 14114 bp, 18 predicted proteins | sample MGYA00242736_ERZ504529 | MGnify/ENA primary metagenome ERZ504529 (study PRJEB26092, sample SAMD00036275) | human gut metagenome | host: Homo sapiens | study: EMG produced TPA metagenomics assembly of...
CACCCAAATTGCACATCCAGCCGATTTCTCCTGTGCCGACATACGGCTGTAAGGCAAAGTAATGCCTACTGCAACACCGACCGCCAGCACCGAGCAGATGAACTGCCGCGTGTTCAGCCCGAAAAAGATGTTTTCGTGGTAGTCGCGGACTTCTTTCGGTATTTTGATTTCTATACTGCATTCCTTCCTTCTTTAATAAATAGGTTGAATTTATCCTATAATTCGTGTATACTATACGTAAAGGAGGCGTTGAATTATGGTTATTAACACAGACAATCTTGTATCCATCACGGAGGCCAACCAGAATTTTTTCCCGTGTAGCACGGATGGTTGATGAGAACGGCGCGGCGGTCATCTTAAAGAATAATGTCCCGCGTTATGTCCTTATGGAGTTCAGCCAAGTCGAGGACGAGCAACAGGCGAAAGACGAGGACATTCTTGAAATCTCCAAGCGCCTGATTTCCAAGAACAAGCAAGCCTATGAGGTACTTGCCAAATGAAAACGCTGAGCAAAGAACAGGTTTTAAGGCTGCATAATGCTCTGTTGGAGACGTTTGGCGGTACTGCCGGCATCCGTGACGATGGATTATTGGAATCTGCTTTGAATGCGCCTTTTGCCACATTCGGTGGGCAGTATCTATATCCATCCGTGCAGGCAAAGGCGGCACAGCTTGGATTTGGCTTGGTCTGCAATCACCCATTCGTGGATGGCAACAAGCGCATCGGCGCCCACGTTATGCTGGTTTTTCTGGCAATTAACGGAATTGAACTTGACTACACGCAGGAAGAACTGATTGACATTATTTTGCAAATTGCAAGCGGTCGTGCAAAGGCAGCGGATTTGCTGGAATGGATTCTCTATCATCAGGCATAATATTTGCGACGCACCATAATGGTGCGTCGCTTTTGCTTTACAACCCCATAATCTCTTTGACAATGCGGTCGCAGCCCTTGATGGCTCCCACCAGTACGAGCAGGTTGAATGCCAGTTCCCCGACATAGGTCCAAACAGCGGTGACAACGGATGCACCGGTATCCACGGCGGGCGGGCTGGACGAGATGGCGGAGAAAATAATGCAGGACAAGGCAATCACCACGCCCTGCAAACAGACCCCTGCATAGCTGCGGATGAAGTTTTTGCCCACGCTGCTGGTGGGTTCACCCGCAAAGGTAGACAGCGGTATCGGCGCAATGGCGGCGTACATCCACAGGCTGAACATTCTGCCGTAGACCGTGAGAATCATCGTGAACGATAGAACGGTTATTAACAGCCCGCCGATCAGCGTAACCGCCCACAGCGGGATGCTATCCCAAAAGCCCACATTGTTAATGGCATCGATCAACTCCTGCGGCAGCGATACGCTGCTCATCCCGGAGCTGCCCGATTGGGTGATGATGGTAGACACCATGCCCTGCACGATGGAGAACACCGCCAGCATCAATTCCAACCCGTAGGTCACCGCACCTTTTGCCAGCGCAAAGCGGATGAACAGCTTTAGCGCGTGTTCGGGCTTTTTCACTTCCACAAAGCTGCCGCAGGTTTTCATAACACCCACAGCGAAAAACAGCACCAGCAGCCCATAGCCGATTGCCTGCAAAGCGCCGTGAATGCGGTCATTACACCCCAAACCTGTCCGCCCTTGAATGTCTGCGGGCTTTCGGTCAGCAGTGACCAAATCTCCGCCAGTTTGTCGTTCCATGTGGAGAGTGCGGCGTTCAGGTTACTGACAATCCAAGACTCACCCACAGGGCATCACCGTCCTTCCTCTTGGTATGACCCTCACGCGGTAATGAGGTCGAGAATTTCCTTGGCGAAGGTAATCACCAGCCGCCAGCCAGCGTCAGGAAGCCTTGGCTGCGCTGCTGGGGTCATGGCTCTGCAAGGACAGACCAACCTGCACGATGCCCCACCCCAGCAGGATAAGCCCCACCGCGCGAATCAGCGAAAAGATGAACGTGGAGAGGTTCTCCACGACCACCAGCGGGTCACTGGCGGCAAAGGCGGGCAGGGCAAAAACAATGCCGCACACCAGCACGGCGTACAGCGCAAACAAATTGAGAGAAATTTTCACGGATTTTTTGTTATGATTCAGCTTCATTTGGGCCTCCTGATTCTTTGTATGGTTGGCTTCGTTTCTGCCGCTTCGGCGGGCAGAAAGTCGTCCATATCCAGCAGTTCGTAATTTTCGGGTGCGCCGGGCAGATCGTCCCGCGCATTGTCGGCGGCGGTGTAGTCGTAAGGAGCTGCGCCGCGTCCTCGGTGTAGCGGATGTTGGGATGCTTGAGTAGATTGTATTTGTAGTCCACCACCGGGCGCTCCCCTCGGATGAACAAGATGCACTTGCTGTTATCCAACAAGCGCACCTCGTCCGGGGTCATAAGGTCTTTGCCACAAAGTCAAGTGGTGAATTCCCAAAAGGCAAGCGGCATAAAAGAAATCCATCTTTTATATCGCTTGCCTTCTTGTTTTGTTTTGATATTATTTACGGTATTACCTTTAATTTGGGACAAAAAAAGCAGGAAACCTTTTCAGATTTCCCGCTTAGTAAAACTGTGAAGTTCTTTTAATTTAGAAACGCTTGTCATACATCCTTAAATAATTCTATCTTTTATGAAATTCAATTATTCTGGACTACCTTATTCTGTTGACGGCATATGAATACCCAGAAAAACCACGCCAAAAGGACTTTCTCTATGACAAATTTCCAGTGGTTCACCATTCATAGCATCTCATATACTTTTTCAGTAACTACAAGGTCTGTTTCTTCCCCGTTATCCATCACAATAGTCAATTTGTAATCATCATCATCTACATCTGGATCTTCTGCATGGCTATCCACAATAATAGCTGGATAATGTTGGGCTGGTCCAATAAGAGCTGCATTTACACAGTAATGAAGTCCACAAGCAATGGACAGTCCAACCACTCCCATGTACAACCCTGCGGCTACCCGATTCCGCTTCGGTGAACGAAGAACTTGCAGCACAATCAACACTATGGTGATGGAAAGTATCCGAATTAGCCATCCCCAGTTGCCATCTTCCTCCCGAAGCACCAAATCGCCCCAAATGTCACTAACTTGCCAGAAATAAGTATATCCTATTAACAAACAAATAATCAGCGGGACATGGATGTGCATGGCTCTCCACTCTGGGGTGGCGTTCTGAGGCTTGTCTCCAAAGGAGAGTACGGGAGCAAACACCAAACAAAATAAAAGAAATGGAATAGGAGCAAATGCACCAATTTTCATAACAGTAGTAAACTTTGCGTCAGCGAAAAGATATAGTGGAATAGGAATAAGAAACGCCAACGGCAAACAATACAATAACAACCCACAATCCAATCCGGATACTTTTGATATGGTCATGCCAGTGGGTGTGGTACTCCTCCCGCCATTGGACGGTGTTCTCTTGCTGTTCCTCTTGTCTGGTTTGTTTTTCCATCGTAGGAGTCAATGTCGCAGCAAGATTGGTACTTTCGAGCCACTCTGCAAACCGTGGAATTCCCAACATATTGGTTTCGATAGAGGCTAATTTTTTTTCCCTCACTGTTCAGTAAATGGATGGAGCGGTTGGCCGTCAGCCGTACCGAAGCCACCTGTCCCGGTGCAAATTTTCGTTTCCTGCCCCAACTGCTAATATACAAAATAGAGTTATCCTGGAACACAAACAAAGACCGGTTGCGTCCAGCCAAAAGCATCCATATGCCCAGCAGGAAGAGTAACACACCGGGAATGGCTACAAAGGCGGTGACATCTGGTGCAAAGGGTGGCGTCCCAGCCACGATGACACCCATGATGGTCAGAACAAATCCAAGCACCCAGACAATTACGCCAAGAACCGTGACTACCATCCGCTCTCGCACGATTACCACCGGCTGCTGGGTTTCTTCCCGTTCAGCGTGGCGGCACAGCAGCAGCGCCAAACCGAATCCAAGCAGGTACAGAAGCATCCCCACACCAGTCCACACGCCCACCATGTCCAGAGGCTCATTCCGTCCGAAACAAAAATCAGCGGCAGCAGAATCAGAGAAAAAGCAATCGTAAAGCTACCACAAATAATGCAAGGCAGCTTACTGCCCTGCACAGGCAGGTCATGGGGCGGTTCCAGAGGCTTTTGGGGAGCATATTCCGTCTGGATCGTCGCCAATTCCAGTGGCTGCTCCAGCACATGAGCACAGTGAGGACATTGGGACACATACGTCATCTCACAACTATGACCTTTCCCGCCCATGGGCAAGGGCTGGCCGCAGGCAGGGCAGATCCAATATCGCTGAAAGATTCTTTTGTGAATTAGTTTTAGTACAACGAGGGACGCTGCCGGAAGAAGGAAAATCAACAGGAACATCCAAGGACTGTTCGTGCTGATCAGCCCAATCATCAAGGCGGTGACACAAAGAGCTGTCAGGATCAGAAAGCGGCTTCCAATTTTGGCGGCCTGCTTTGTGGCGGCAATGTAGGTTTCGTTTCCCTGCTTCATACCTGCGTGCTGAAGATCCAATAAAAATACTTCGATCAGTTCATACAGATCGTCTAAGTCATCCACATATTCACTGGTAAACTGGTCATACAGATTTCCGTTTACATATATCTTTACGCCAGATTGGTTTACCTCGACCTTGCAGTAGAGCCGGTTCAGGGTCAGACTGTCTCCGGAGAATTCCAGCTGATACTGGGGATATTGCGCTTTTAGGCGCTCATATAATTTTTGAGTTCGTTTTCTTGATACATAGGTAATCTCCTTCAAGTAAGAGGTTGATATTTTAATCCGCATTTCTGCTGTTGATGTTTCTGGTTATGTGTAAGTTTTCATTTTGTTCAGGAAGATGTCCAGATTTTCTTCCTGTGTAGTAAATCCATAGACTTTTTTAGATATTCGGAACTTTATCATATCTCCATCTGTTAAATAGATTTGGAGTATATATTGAAGCGGAAACAGACTTTTTTCGCACTTTTGTTTTCTGGATATTGCTGAAAGGGATACGGCTGCTTCCCTTTAATTTTTTCGAATCACCTTGAAGTAGGGATACCAATAGCGCACTTTCGCTCAATCCTAAATATCCAAATGTGTAATTTCGTTTTTTTTGCAATAGTGTGCCGTAAATCGGTGCTTTTAAGGTCTCGCCTATTTCCAGCAATATGGAAAGTGCAGGAACCATCTGTTCATAAAATGTCACTTCATCACCTCCATTAAAAATGAAAAAAGAAGATCCCAATAAGAAAAAGTAATTGTCAAATTGTCATATCTATATGCGAACATTATAGCATTTGTAGGCTCTTTCGTCATCATTTTTCAGCTGTACGGCTAGGAATTTAATTGTAAATAAATTATGAATATATCTATTGCAATTTTACAAAAAGAAAAGCCTCATCCCTCGCTGATTGAGAGATGAGGCGAAATGATTATGCTGTAATCTCCGGGATTTCTCCGACAAAGTTATAGACGATTCTGACTTCCTGCACCTTCTGTCCGTCAATCTTCTTGACTTCGCCCACCAAATTTTGCTGATGAGCCGGTTCAGCACCGCTTCATCCAGTTCTTCAATGGCTGCATAACGCCGGATTTCTTTGATAAAGGTGCGGACTTCATTTTCCTGTTCGTCAGAGTGGCGCATCATCAACAGTAGGTCTTGCAGGCGCTTCTGGTTGGCTTCCTGCTCTTGTTCCAGTGTTGCTGTCAGCTTCATAAAACGCTGCTCAGTCAGGATTCCTTTTGCCTTATCGGTATATAGGCTCAGGAACATCTCATCAATTTCACGATTCCTGCTTTCCAGTCGTTGACATTCCTTCTGTGTCTGGGAGACATCCAGAAGATACCGGCGCTCCATCCGGCTGCTCAGCCGCTGATAAAAAGCATCGGCATCTTTGAGCGCAGTCTTTGCCAGTTCCTGAATATCTTTCAGCACAAGGTTGTACAAATCTCTGGCTTCGATCTTGTGGCTGGTACAGGCGTTCTTGCCCAGCCTGTTGTAGGTCTGGCAGATATAATACGCCTTATCAATCGGTTCTCGCTGTTCGCCGGTAAAACGATTCTTTCCGGTTCTGCCAACCTTTTCATACCGCACCTGCATGGACTTTCCGCAAGTCGCACAATAAATGATACCGTGGAACAGGTTATAAAAGGGGCAGGAGTTGCCCTTCATAATGGTTGGTCTGCGGTCAATGATTTCCTGTACCTGCTCCCATTCTTCCGGGGAGATGATTGCTTCATGGCAATCCTCGATAATTTCCCAGTCCTCACGAGGGATAATGTCATAGGTGTTGGAGCGAATCCCTTTCTGATGTGTCCGGCAGACCAGATGTGCGCCCTTATAAAAGGGATTCCGCAGAATATGGCTGATTCTTGCACTTCCCCATGAATAGTAATTTACATCACATTCTGTGTTACTTTTTACTCTGGTGATTGGGACTTTATCATCCATGAGCTGCTTTGCAATCCGCATACATCCCCAGCCATCCAGCGCCATATCATAGATTTTCGGATTACCGGTGCTGTCTCAGGGTCACGGATCAAATGTCCCTTATCCTCCGGGTCACGCATCAAACCGAGGGGCGGCTGCCCACCACAAAACTTCCCCTGCCGGGAACGGGTCATACGCCCTGCCAGCACCTTTTTGGAAATATCCCGGCTGTACATATCGTTCAGGATATTCTTAAACGGCGTAATGTCCATTTCCTGACGGGTCAGGCTGTCCACTCCGTCTGTAATGGCGATATAGCGTACATTGTGTTTTGGGAAAAAGATTTCGATATAGCTGCCAGCTTCGATATAATTCCTGCCCAGTCTGGACAGGTCTTTGGTGATAACGCAGCCGATCTTTCCCGCCTGAATATCGGCAATCATGCGCTGGAAAGAGGGGCGGTTGAAGTTGCGGCCTGTATAACCGTCATCTACATAATACTCATACTGGAACATCCCATTTTTTTCGGCAAAGTCCCGGAGCATAAGTTTCTGGTTGCTGATGCTCATGCTTTCATTATCGCCGCCATCCTCCAGAGAGATACGGCAATAAAGGGCTGTGATTTTCTGATTAACTTGTTTTTTCCTGCTCATAGTGTTCTCCTTCTATGAACAGGGACACGATATCATTATAATACCATGTCCCTGTCCATGATTCAACTGCTTTACGCCGCTTTCTGTGCCATTTCCCGATGCTCCAGCCATTCCTCAAAGTGTTCGCAGGTCTGACGCTCGATCAGCTGCTCAAAGGCTTCCCGCATGGTTTTGTCCCCAGAAAACTCACGAACCACTACAAACTGGACTTTTTTTATTCTGCTTCTTGTTTTTCTCCATAGGCTACCTCCATAGAATAGGGGATCAGACGGTAGCTGTGGCAACGAAGTCCGGCAACGGACATCAAAAAACCTGTAAACTATCGTCTGACCCTGATTTCTTACTTTTCAAATTTTCTTGTAAAATCTCGTTGCTTTCGTTGCCGAAAACATAGATAGATCATAAAAAGCCTTTACTTGCGGGCTTTTTCTATATCAAAACCATAAATTTATCAGCAACGAACCCGGCAACCAACCGGCAACCAACCGGCAACCATCCCGGCAACAGACCGTCCTTGTCAGGCGATCCACTCCTGCGGAAGTTCCAGCTGACGGCATTCTTCTTCACTCAGTTCTACAAATCCACCTTCGTTGCTGGGTAGTTCGTTGCCGGAAGTGTCCCGTTCCCAGCCCTTTTGTCTGCCATATCCGGCAAACATCCGGGGATTGGAAAAAAGGCTTCCAACCGGTCACGACCGTGTTCATGATCTCATTGATATTGTGGAGCTGCCACCGCTTCGGCTCATCAAAGGTATGTCCCAGCGCCTCCTTGAACAGCTGTTTTGAGCAGACCATGTTTCCGGTGTAGTGTTCCAGAAATCCCTGTATCTGTCCAGCTTCGGTGTCCTCCGGCATGAAGTCTTTCTGCACCTCCACCAGTTGACGCTGGATGGACTTGCTGAATTTCATGGAATACTTGCCGCTGTGGTAAATGCTCATAGCTTCTGCCCATACCTGCAACAGATACGCTCTGGAAGCGTCCTCGTCCTCCAAAATGTGAACCTCTGCCTTCTCCGGGTAAATCATGATTGGGAGAAAGCGCCGGTTCCCGGCTCGATCCAGCGGCAGAAAGTCCAGGGTATTCGAGGAACCACCGAACACGCACTGCCGAAGCCGATCTTTAGGCTGAGATTCATAAGGTGTCCGGTAGGTTTCCTTCTGTCGGCTAATAAAGGAACGGATTTCTTCAATGCTCTTTGCGCTGCTGGTGGCAAGCATCTCTGACATCTCAATGATCCAGTGACCTTGTAGCTTTTGGAATACCCGGTCGTCATCCAACTTCTTCAGGTCATCAGAGAACCATTCGTCCCGGATCGCCAGCAGTCGGAAGAATGTGGACTTCCCGGCACCCTGACCGCCCACCAAACAAAGCATTTCCTCATATTTGGAACCGGGACGGAATACCCGGCGTATAGCACCCAGCAGGAAATGTTTCAGCATTTCTTCCACATAGTCACTTTCATCAGCACCAAGAAAATGGTGCAGACAGGATCGGATGCGTGGTGTACCGTCCCAGACAAGACTGTTCAGCACATCCTGAATTGGATGGTAACAATTTTCGTTTGCTACGATAGAAAGGGCAGCCGTGATCTTTTTCTCACTGGTCAGCTCATAGTTTCTCTCAAAATAGAGGAGAAGATATTTCACATCAGTATCCGTCAGAGCGCTGGTATTCCTGCGCCACCCCAAGTCCTGTACAATGTCTACCCGGTCAGTCAGGAGATTAAGCCGGATGGCATCCCGCAGGAGTGGATCGCAGCAGAACACAATCCGGCAGTTGTCAATGGTGTTGGCTGTTTTTCCCTTGTCGGTAACAGAAAGGCTCTGCCGCACCTCATCAACGCTCGGTTCCGGCGCTATGGCTTCGGCTGCGCTCATCACAGCCTGGCTGGGTGGCTGGCGATAAACTCTGATATTCGCTGTTCAATTTTCCTCACCTCTTTTCCATACTCAGCAACTACAAAAGCTCGTTCTTCTATGCTGTCAGACAGAAGAAGATCCAACAGATATTCGATATATGGCTGCCTGTGCAGAGCCTCCACAAACAAAGGATTCCAGTCATCCTCCGGTTGTTTGGGCGCATATTCTTCTTTCCATCGTTCCAGCAAACGCAGGTAGTCGCACAGCACCCGAAAGCATTTCTGCTCTGCCTGCCGGTATCGCATTTCCTCGCTGATTTTTCTTTTGATTACTCTCTTTTGTGGCGGATCGTGGCCTTTGCGGTCAAAGCTGATTGAGAAGTCCTCTGCCAGCTTTAAGGCAGCTTCTTTACTGCTTAGTCCAAAAAGACGGGAAGTGAAATCAATCACATCTCCATCTGCCTGACAGGCAAAACAATGGAACCGTCTGTCCACCTTCATGCTGGGATGCCTGTCATCGTGAAACGGGCAACAAGCCATCCCGTTGCGTCCTACTGAAATTCCATAAACCAAAGCAGCCTGCCTTGTGGTAACAGACTGTTTTACTGCTTCAAATACATTCGTTTCTTCCACCTCCAAACAATGCAAAAGGCATCCGGTTTCCATAGAAAATCAGATGCCTCACAATTCCATATCCTGTTTTCTTGTTGGAGCAATCCGTCCTTCACGCTCCCAGCGCTCCCGGTTCTCCCGATCAGCGTCCAGTTTGCCTTGTGCCAGCTTCTCCTTAATGGATTTTCTGGCTTTATTTTTGATCTGCTCTTTGCCAGCCTGTTTGACCTCCGGTTTTAACAGCACCGCCTGTACCTTTTTGAGAACTTTTTTCAGCAGACTGCTGTAATTTTTTCTCGCACCCTACTCAGCAGAGTGTTCGCTATCTTCACAACTTCTGGCGAATTTTTGGCATTGGGCGATACCACGCTCTTTCGATATTTCTCAATTACTTCCATATCTTCAAGCTGGGTTTGTTCCCGAACCTTGTCGGTCACAACCTCCACCGCCTTGTCATAGGCTGCACCGGAAACATCTTCCAGTAAGGTTTCTACATCCTCAATTTTTAGCGTCAGTTCCTCCAGCTTTTGCTCCTGTGTCGCCAGCTGCTCCTTCTGCTTCATCAGGATATAATCCTGCTTTTCCAAATAGTCACGCCCACCATAAGACGGCTCCTGTTCCAGATGCAGCCCATGCCGTTTGGCAATGTCAAATAAGATTGTCCGACAGACTGCATCAAAAGTCTGTTTCCGGTTATTGTGCTTTCCTTTTGGCTGTTCCGGTTTAGGGAGAGGGATACCCAGTTCCTCCAACGCCTTTTCCTGCTGGGGGCACAGCTCTCCATACCGATTTTCACAGTCAAATACATGGCGCTCATGGATGTGCGGAGTCCCTTCATCCAGATGGAGCGCCCAGTCTAAAATGTGGATATGAGAACCGAAACGGTTTTCAAATTCCTCATAAAATTCACTGACAATGAGCGCTAAAGTCTCCGGCGGAACGGATTCTTCCATAGTGCCGATCTGGTAGATGCTTTCTTCTGGACAGGTCTTGTTATTTTTCAAAAGATCATCCACAGTGCGATTGCGCTCAATGTGCCGGGTTTTCTCGTTCCGGGCGTTCTGAGCATTGACATGGTCGGCATAATGCTCGTAGTAATACATCCGTTCAATTTCCTCAAAGCTGAAATCCGGCTGCTCTGGGTTTTCCCGAAAGTCGTGGGTGGTAAAGCCCCGGTAACAGTCCCAGTACACATTTTGTCTGGCACGCTCAGCGTCAATGTGTTCGCTATTTTCTACATCGAACCGACGGTCATTGTGCCGGGGATTGTAAGTGCCATGCTTCCCAGATCGTCCATTGTGTCTTGTTAATTTCAAACATTTTTCCTCCTTCCTGCAAAGATGTTCTGGGCTGGGGAGGCGGCAAAGCCGCCAGACCTGCGAAGTTTTGCGTCAGGTAATACCCAGTACAAGTTGACGCAGGCATCAACTTTCCCTGGGCAAGGCGTTTCACCCTTGACCCGATGAGGCTGGCTGCCCTCAACCCGCCAATGGGCGTTGCCCCTTGACCCCAGCAGTGCGCTGCCGCCCCTGCACCCCGGCACAAAGGGCTGGCTGCCCTCTGTACTCCCGCACCGGCGAAGCTGGCCTTCACCGGCAGAAGCGGTTTTTGCCAGTTTCACCGGCTCCGTATCCGTACATTTACGCCCATAGGCGAGAAGTGGATACAGAATACGCCTGCGGAAATTGCCAATCAAAACAGCGGGTGCAGACCCGATATTTTTTCGTAAATCGCCCTCATTTTAAGCGATTTTTCTTCTGTCTGTATGACCTGAAAGCCAATGCTCTTTTGCGTACTCCCTTGTAGCTGCCAGCCGTTCTTCGCTGTACGGCGGCACCAGCCGGATCGAAAGTCGGGACTTGTCCAGTACATAGGTCACGCTACCTTCCGGCGTACTGCGTTCCAAGCGGCACAGCAGAGGGTACTTCCGGCTGAAATCCTCCAGTCTGCGTTTCAAGCTGGCATTGAAGGTGTAGATACTGGCAATCGTCTCGCCCTCATTCCAGTTGATGATGGTTTCTTTTTCATATTTAGACAGCTTCCTCATACAGTTCCTCCTCATAATCGGTGTTTGCTTTCAGCGCACGCAGACTGCGTCTAATCCGGCGGTATTCGTCCATCTCCATACGCAGATGATGGTAAAAGGCTTCGTACCACCTTTCCTCTGTCTCTGTCTCAATTTTACGAGCAAGATGAAGCATCTGGCTTTTCGCCTCCGGGTCAACAGTCAATGCTGTCAGCCATTTCAGCCTTGTCACTGTGTTGTGATGGCTGGGGCAGGCGTAAGCGTAAAGTATTTTCTTTTCCTTCATATTCAGTTTCATAATGATCTACCTCCATTCATTTGATGCGGTATGTCCCGCATCGTTTATTTTTCTGTCTGCCGGTCTGTCTGCAAAATATTCCTGCCCGGATTCTCTCCCAGCGTATTGTCCTCTTTGGTTCGCTCTTATCGTTGCGTCACTTCCCCGGAGGTCATCCCCCTTGCAGTCGGTCATTCATTTTTCAAGGTTCTATGTCTCCTGACAAGAACCAGTTTACCGAAAAAAGAGGGCTGCTCCCGTATGTCCAAGACGCAGGAAAATCACACGAAAACCGCATATTTCCACGCTCTCGGAAATGTGCTATAATGGAAAACAAAAACCGTTGGCAAGGAGGTGCTTTGATGTACACAAAACTGTCGATCCCGGAACGGCTCAAAGACCTGCGGGTGGTGGATAAGCACCTGACGCTGGAACAGCTGGCAGAACAGACCGGCCTGTCTAAGTCGGCACTGGGAAAATATGAGAGCGATGACTACAAAGACATCAGCCCATTTGCGATTGCGACACTGGCAAAGTTTTACGGTGTGTCCACTGATTATCTGATGGGTGTGTCAGAAAATAAAAATCACCCAAACACGGAGCTTCAAGCTCTGCATCTGAGTGACGCTATGGTGGAACTTTTGAGCAGCGGAAAGATCAACAACCGCCTGCTTTGTGAACTGGCGACTCATCCAAATTTTTTTGCGGCTGATGGTTGATATGGAAATCTTTATTGACCAGATCGCTGATATGCGAGTGAACCAGATGAATCTGATTCTGGAAGCTACCCGGCAGACCATTCTGAAAGAACACGCACCGGGAGAAAATGATCTGTATATGCGGACGCTGGAATTGGGTCAGGTACAGGAGAACGATTTTTACAGCCATATCCTTCATGATGATCTGGACAGCATTGTCCGGGATATACGGGAAGCCCATTTGAAAGACAAGACCACAGCCGACCCACAGCCAACACTGGATGAGGTCAAAGAGAATTTTGAACAGGCCATACAGATGGGAACCGACACAGAAGCTATGATCCATGAGTTCTGTGATAAAATGCAGATTCCTTTTGAAAAAATTTCATCCGAGGACTTTTCGGCCTTTCTGCGGATACTGAGCCTGTCCAAACTGCTTAAAAACCCAAACAATATGCGGGGAAAAGCCAAGTCACAGCCGTATTATATGCCAAAAAAGAAAAAGCGCAGGTAGCAAAAAGGCCATCCACTATAAAAGTGAATGGCCTCAGTTTTTCCACCTTCTCAGACGAAAATCATCTCAGACCGAATGACTTCCTCTGCCCGGTGGCGTATGCTGTTCATGTGACCGACCCATGCAAGCTGGTCTTTTGCTTTCAATTCCTCCGTGACTCCCTCTGTTTCTTTTATCTGGGCAATGATACAATCCAGACGGTTCTGTGCCTGCTCATCCAGATCGGCAAGATATGTCCACAGCTTTCCAGACAGAAGCAATTCATTGTACCGGTCGGGACAATACTCTTGCAGATATTCCCTGTGCATCCGTCCCCACCGTCCGATTGGGCGGCTTTCCTCCGGCAGCTGTAAGTCTGGAATATAGTAGTCTCCGACCAGAACATAGTCCAGACCGTTACTGTCATCATGGATATGCTTTTTCAATTTCTCCATAGCGACCTCCTGTTTTCGTTTTATCCGAATCCAGTTGATCGTGTCCCTGTTCATCTGTTATTCAAGACAACTGAACTCGTCACCATGAATTATGGCATATCCTTTCCGAGTTTTTGGTAATTCAGTCCGTGGGAGGTCTGCGCGCCCCGGTTCTCGCTCTGGTTGTAGCTGTCAATGGTTTCCTTGCCCAGCACCTCCGCAATCTCCTTGGCGTTCTTGCCCCGGCCACTAAGGAACAGCGTACAGTCGCAGTTGTCGGAAATGATTTCCGCCGCGTCCTTGTAAATGGCCTTTAGCTGCGACTGGCTCTGCAAATAATAGAAGCCGAGATTTCCCGGCTTCGTATGGTGGCAATCAGCTTGTCAAAGTTTGGAATCTGGCCGATGTTGGCGAACTCGTCCAGAATCAGCCGCACATGGACGGGCAGCCGCCCGCCGTATTTGTCGTCGGCCCGGTCGCACAAAAGGTTGATAAGCTGGCTTTGCACCATTGCCAGAATGAAATTAAAGGTCGTGTCCGTGTCCGACATAATCAGGAACAGGGCCGTTTTTTTTATCCCCCGATGGTATCAAGTTCCAGTTCGTCGTCCTCCATCAGCTCCCGCACCTCCCTGATGTCAAAAGGCGCTAATCTGGCTCCGCA
>ENA-OQAJ01000366-OQAJ01000366.1-human-gut-metagenome-genome-assembly--contig:-NODE-366-length-14112-cov-3.008009_pt1 | contig 14112 bp, 22 predicted proteins | sample MGYA00242736_ERZ504529 | MGnify/ENA primary metagenome ERZ504529 (study PRJEB26092, sample SAMD00036275) | human gut metagenome | host: Homo sapiens | study: EMG produced TPA metagenomics assembly of...
TGAATTAATATGGTAATGGCTTTTCTAATTGGACTCGGAGTGGCTTTTTCTGTTGGACTCAGATTGGTTGTTTCTGCTGGTCTTAGGCTAGCTGTTTCAAGCGGACTCTAACACTGCAAAAAATATCGGTAACTTGAGAAATGGAGAAATTGAAAAAAATGGTCACACGTTTAAAGAACATAGATCAGAAAGCAGTGGAAAACCATGTGAATGGTGCTGTTTGGGCATTTGATTATGATAAGATGTTCTGTGTATTGATGGAAAATGAAATTTGCCGAAAGGTGTGTGAAAAGAATAAATATAACAGTTGGATGAATCTGATTGGACAGTATTGTGTTTCAAGGACTTAAAGACGAAAAAAGTTGTTGTAGAGAAATAATTTCCAGCAACTCTGTCTTTAATGAATAGAGTTCATTTTTTTTATTCAACTATTCCCATGATATATACAATATGTAAATGTGCAATTCAAATATCAGTTTATGCTAAGTGTAAAATAATAATAATTACTATTATTGACAAAAGAATAATTATCATGTATAATACAGATATATAAGAAACAAAGTGTTAGAAAAAAAATTGCTAGGAACTTGGTAACAAAAAATAAATCGACATTGAAAAGGGAAAAATGACTATGATAAAAATATGAATGTGAACCATGTGGATATATTTATGATCCGGCAGTAGGAGATCCAGACGCTGGTATCGATCCAGAAACTGCATTTGAGGATATTCCAGATGACTGGACATGCCCAATCTGCGGATTAGGAAAAGATGTTTTCGTTCCTGTAGAAGACTAAGCAGAAAATGCAGGTACGAAACTGCCAGACATTAAAAGAGCCTAAGAGAACATATAAAAAGAAATGGAGGTCAAATTATGACTTACGATTAAACATTACCTTTATGACAATTTAGTAACAGGAAATGAAACAATTGATACCCAGCATAAAGAATTGATCGACCGTATCCAGAACTTTGTAACTGCCTGTCAAAATGGCGACAGCAAAGTAAAAGCAATCAAAATGCTGGATTATCTGGATGAATATACTGACTTTCATTTCAAAGAAGAGGAAAAGCTTCAGGAAAAATCCGGTTATCCAGAGCGTGAAAAACATTATGAAAAACATGAAGAGTTTAAAAAGACAATTCAGGAACTGTATGAATACCTTCAGGAGTATGAAGGACCAACAGATCGGTTCAGTGAACTTGTACAGAAAAATGTAATCGACTGGCTGTTTGGACACATTAAAACATACGACCGCTCTGTGGCAAAATTTATCTTTATGAAACAAAATCCAGACCGATGCTAAAATAAACCAGGGAACGAGTTCACTCAGAATGTAGACAACGTGATGAAGTAAACTAGGGGCTGTCACAATGCAGCCCCTTTCCTGTTATAGCGATATTCTAGGTAATATATTGCGCTGGCATGACATATTATTTTACTACTACTATATGGGAAGAGCAAGTAGCTCTTCTTTTTTGTCCTTTTTATCCAATTTTAAGTTGTAAAGTCTCTTTTCATGCCAACAGAAATATGCTAAATTGATTTTATAGAACAAGATATAATTCCACTTATATATCGGAGGAAAATGAATGAGAGAGAAAACTATATATGAGAAGATTGCAGAAAGTATAACACAACACCAGAAGAAGTACGCAGAGAAATGCAGATAGCCATAGATGCAGGATTTGATAATCCTGACCCGGCTGTGCAGGAAGAATGGAAGAAAATGACACTTAAAGGAGACAGGCCCATACCGGAAGAAGTAATCAATTACGCAGTAAAAAAATTAAAGGAAATTAAAATATGAAGAAAAGATAATTGCAGTAATTTCAGGAACAGCAATCTTGATAATTGCTGCAGGAAGTATTTATGGGAAATTTGAATCCAGTCATAAAGAAGGCGAACCAGATGTAGTTGGAACTTTTTCTGTAAATCGGGATGAAAATATAACCGTGGTCGCAAATAGGGAAGATATTGAGGATAGAGAAGCGTTTGCAAGAAAACTTTTGCAGATGTACAAGGATGATTCTTTTCATTCGACAAAATTCTCCACAGACAGAGGATATGCGACGAGCTTGATATGCACATCTATTTATGGAAAGAGGATATTGAAGACGGGGAATCGGTAATGACAGCCGAATATAGACCTGTAGAATACGGAAAGGACTATGATATTGTCAATAATCCTGATAAATTTCAACTATATATAGATGGAAAAGAGATTAAATAGTAATCTCCTGAAAGCAAGCTTTTTGTCAATTATTTCAAAGAAAAATTAAAGGATAACAATACATAGTTTTGACAATGATATTTTGAAAAATTTTATAGGAATGCTCTATTATCAAATTGACATAGGAATATGGTAGCGTATAATTAGAATTGAATACACTGAAAAAATGGAGGAATTACATGAAAGCACATAAATATTGGTCAGTAGGAGCATTGATCACAATGCTTGGGACTTTTTACACTGGATATAAAAAGCAAAAATCAAGTCACAAATACTTTGCTTTAAGTTCTATGTTATGTATGGTAATGGCGATATATACAGGTCATAAAATGATTACCGGGAATAGGAAGAAAAGGCGAATAAAGAGAAAGATACAGAAAGGGAGGGATAAATAATGTTGGAAGTAGGGGTTAAGGCACCGGATTTTGAGTTGCCAGATCAAAATGGGAAAATACATAGATTATCGGATTATACAGGAAAAAAAGTGATTTTATATTTCTATCCCAAGGATAATACAGCGGGATGCACGAAACAGGCATGTGGGTTTTCTGAGCGATACCCTCAGTTTACCGAAAAAGGAGCAGTTATTCTTGGAGTCAGTAAGGATTCTGTATCCTCTCATAAGAGATTTGAGGAAAAATATGGATTGGCATTTACACTTTTAGCAGATCCAGAGCGGAAAGTTATTGAAGCATATGATGTATGGAAAGAAAAGAAAAATTATGGCAAAGTCTCTATGGGAGTAGTAAGAACCACATATCTTATTGATGAACAGGGGATTATTATAAAGGCAAATGATAAAGTCAAGGCTGCAGATGATCCTGAAAATATGCTCAAGGAATTAGATTAATGAAGATAATATTATCCCCTGCTAAAAAGATGATTACAGATACTGACAGCATAGCGCCGGATGGATTGCCTGAATTTATTGAAAAGACGACAGAGATACAAAGTTGGTTGAAAAGTAAGTCAAAAGAAGAACTGAAGACTATTTGGAAATGTAATGACAAAATTACAGAACAGAACTTCAATAGATTGGAAAACATGGATCTTTATCATTTACTTACCCCAGCTGTCTTATCATATGAAGGAATTGCTTTTCAATATATGGCTCCATCCGTGTTTGAGGACAGTCAGTTCGAGTATGTACAAAATCATTTGAGAATAATATCTGCATTTTATGGTGTGTTAAAACCAAGGGATGGTGTGACGCCTTATCGTTTGGAAATGCAGGCGAAGGTTGGAATAGGAGAAACAAAAAATCTGTATGAGTACTGGGGAGATTTATTATACCGCTCAGTGATTGATAACAGCAGGATTATAATCAATCTGGCATCGAAAGAATACTCTAAGTGCATAGAAAAATATCTGACACGACAGGATAGATACATTACGATTACATTTTGTGAGTTATCAGGAGATAAACTGGTGACAAAAGGTACATATGCTAAGATGGCCCGTGGTGAAATGGTTAGGTTCATGGCTGAAAACAGAATTGAAAATCCTGAGGATATTAAGAAAATTTGATAGACTAGGCTATTCATTCCGCTCTGATTTATCATCAGATGCAGAATATGTTTTTGAACGGAAAACAGAGATAACATCTTGTTAAAAAGATACTTGTTATGGGTATTTTTTTAATAAAGTAATTCGATTTTTCTTAAAAAATCATTACCATAACGATTATGATATTATATTTAAAGGTATTTGTCCAAAATATAGAGAAAGTAAATGAATAGCATAGTTATTGAAATGAATATTATTTAAGGTTAGAGATAAATTATGAAATGAAGACAAACAAGAAAAGTAAAAATTTAATAGGTATTATACAGAGTTTCCTTATATTGATATTGGTAGTTCTTATTATTTTTATGATGATTCAGATTAGTAGGCTGCAGGGAACAGCACGCGTAATAAATTATGCCGGTCTGGTACGTGGAGCTACGCAGCGCGAAATAAAATTAGAAATTACAGGAAACCAAAATGACGAATTAATTAAATATTTGGATGATATTCTTCTTGGATTGAGATATCAGGATGGACATTATGACCTGGTAAAACTCAATGACGAAGAGTATCAGGAAAAACTGCAAATCCAGAGTGATTACTGGGATAAATTAAAAACAGAAATTGAAGCAGTAAGAAACAAGGGATACGAAAATACAGACATTGTTAATATGAGTGAAATATATTTTACGATGGCAGATGAAACTGTCTCTGCCGCAGAAAGCTATTCAGAAAAGATTGCTATAAAGATTCGTACCATAGAGCTTTTGTCGGCACTTGATATGTTGAGTCTGGTGATATTGGTTATTATGCAGACTCTAAAGGCAATGCAGATGGCAATGCAAAACAGACTGCTGGAACAAAAAGCATTCGTAGATGCCCATACTGGACTGCCAAATAAAAATGCCTGTAATGAGCTACTTAATAAAAAAGATATAATTACAGATTCTACAGCATGCATAATGTTTGATTTAAATAATCTAAAAACTGTAAATGATACAATGGGACATTCCGCAGGAGATCAGTTGATATTGAATTTCGCAAAGCTCTTGTGCAGTGTCATTCCAGAAAAGGATTTTGTTGGAAGATATGGCGGAGATGAGTTTATAGCAGTTATTTATCATACGAGCGAGGCGGAAATTTAAGGAGATATTAAAAATCATTGTCAAGAGAAAAAGAGAGATTAAATAGTTGTGAAAATCAATTACCAATCGACTATGCATGCGGATGGGCATTATCCTCCGATGATATGGCGTGTACAATGCAGATGTTATTGGATGATGCAGATGCTTATATGTATAAGAATAAACAGTTATGTAAGAAATATAATTAGCACTCAGCTCAGAGTAGATGAATCTTCTTAAATATAATCGATGTATGTGACGTTTGCGGATGGGAATATGATGAAGAGGAAGGTTATCCTGAAGGTGGTATTGCACCAGGAACAAAGTGGGAGGACGTTCCAGAAGATTTTGAATGCCCATTATGTAATGTTGGAAAAGATCAGTTTTCAGAAGTTGAATAAAATTCTGATTATTTAAATACGGATAGATAAACAAAAACCCTGGTGCGTGTGAGCAACAGGTTTTTTTATTGCGATCGTTTGTGATGATATCACAGAAAATGATTTACCTTTTGCTTATAATGTAACTACAAACAAAGTAAGGAGGTAGTCTAAATGAGATTAAAAGATAAAGTTGCAATCATTACGGGTGGAAGCGTGGTATAGGATTTGCTACAGCTGATAAATTCTTGAAGGAAGGTGCTTCAGTTGTGTTGGCAGCAAGTTCACAGGAATCGGCAGATGTTGCTGTAGATAAGTTAAAAGAAAAATATCCCAATGCAATAGTTGCTGGAATTAGTCCAAATCTGGCAAGCATGGAGTCTGTCAGAAAGGCTTTTAAAGAGGCAACTGAAAAATATGGATGTGTCGACATACTGGTAAATAATGCAGGGATTTCAGAAAACACCTCATTTATGGATTATACAGAGGAGACTTTTGATAAAGTCATGGATCTAAATGTAAAAGGAGTATTTAATACTACTCGTGTAGCAGCAGAATGTATGGTGGCAAGAGGCAAGGGGGTCATTCTCTCAACTTCTTCCATGGTGAGTATTTCGGGACAGCCAAGTGGGTTTGCTTATCCGGCATCGAAGTTTGCAGTAAACGGATTGACTGTATCATTAGCAAGAGAACTAGGACCTAAAGGTATTCGTGTTAATGCTGTTGCACCTGGGATTACAGAAACTGATATGATGAAGGCCGTGCCAAAGGAAGTTATCGAACCTATGATTGAAAGAATTCCATTGCGTCGTCTTGGACAGCCAGAAGATATTGCCAATGCGTTTGTGTTTCTTGCTTCAGATGAGGCGAGTTACATTACAGGTGTTATATTAAGTGTAGATGGTATGGCAAGAAGTTAAGTTAATGAGGTATGGTGATGTAATCACGGAAAATAAATGAAATTAAGACTATAATAAATCTACAAAAAGATAAGGAGGACTGTAAAATGTCTGCTATTAATATCAATAAAAATAATTTTCAGAACGAAGTACTGAATTCCGATAAACCCGTTCTTTTAGATTTTTGGGCATCTTGGTGTGCGCCTTGCCGTATGGTAGTACCTATTGTAGAGGAGATTGCAAGTGAGCGTAGAGATATTAAAGTTGGAAAGATTAATGTAGATGAAGAGCCTGAACTGGCAAATAAGTTCAGTATTATGAGCATTCCAACTTTAGTGGTTATGAAGAATGGGAAGATTGTACAGCAGGTTTCAGGGGCGAGACCTAAGAATGCGATTTTAGAAATGCTTTAGGGGGGTGCTAATGGGATTTTTTGATCTCTTTAAACAGTCGAATATTAATCAAGGCATAGAAGAATATAAAAGGACTGATGATGCAGTTCTGCTGGATGTACGTACACCGCAGGAATATCAGGAAGGACATATACCAGAAAGTAAAAATGTGCCGTTGCAGCAACTTGACAATATTGCTTCTGTAGCGAAGAATAAGGATATCCCACTGTTTGTATACTGTTATTCCGGTTCACGAAGCCGCCAGGCAACTGGGATACTGCAACGAATGGGATATTCTAAAGTAAATAATATCGGTGGCATTGCAGCTTACTCAGGAAAGGTGGAAAAATAAGATGAAGGTAATAATTGTAGGAGGTGTAGCCGGAGGAGCTACAGCCGCAGCAAGAATACGCAGACTGAATGAACATGCTGAAATTACTGTGTTTGAAAGATCCGGATACATATCCTATGCAAATTGTGGACTTCCATATTATATTGGAGACGTGATCACAGACCCGGAAGAACTTACACTACAGACACCAGAGAGTTTTTTTAAACGCTTCCGTATTAACATGAAAATTCATCATGAAGTTATCTCCATACATCCGGAACGTAAAACGGTTTCAGTGAAAAATTTAGAGAATGGTGAGATATTTGAAGAAAAATATGATAAGCTGATCCTCTCTCCAGGTGCAAAGCCAACACAGCCGAGACTTCCCGGAGTAGGTATTGATAAACTTTTTACACTTCGTACTGTAGAAGACACTTTTCGGATAAAGGAATATATAAATAAGAATCATCCAAAATCGGCTGTATTGGCAGGTGGCGGTTTTATTGGTCTGGAACTGGCAGAAAAATTTGAGGGAGCTTGGCATGGATGTTACGATTGTCCAGCGGCCTAAGCAGCTGATGAACCCTTTTGACCCGGATATGGCATCCATGATCCATAATGAAATGAGAAAGCATGGGATAAAACTGGTACTGGGCTATACGGTAGAAGGATTTAAAGAAAAAGACAACGGAGTGGAGGTCCTGTTGAAAGATAATCCATCCCTTCAGGCTGATATGGTAGTTCTGGCAATCGGAGTCACACCAGACACAGTATTAGCAAAAGAAGCCGGTCTGGAACTTGGCATCAAGGAAAGTATTGTAGTGAATGACAGAATGGAAACCTCTGTACCGGATATTTATGCTGCAGGTGATGCAGTTCAGGTAAAACATTATGTTACGGGTAATGATGCGCTGATTTCTTTGGCAGGACCAGCCAATAAACATGGCAGAATCATCGCTGATAATATTTGTGGCGGTGATAGTCGTTACCTGGGCAGTCAGGGAAGCTCCGTTATAAAAGTGTTTGATATGACAGCAGCCACTACAGGTATCAATGAAACCAATGCCAAAAAGTCAGGATTAGAGGTAGATACAGTAATTCTTTCTCCTATGAGTCATGCCGGTTACTATCCTGGTGGAAAAGTGATGACCATGAAGGTGGTTTTTGAAAAAGAGACCTATCGTTTGCTTGGCGCTCAGATTATTGGATATGAAGGAGTTGATAAACGTATTGATGTGCTGGCAACAGTAATTCATGCAGGTCTGAAGGCAACCCAGCTGAAGGATTTGGATCTCGCATATGCACCGCCTTATTCCTCTGCCAAGGATCCTGTAAATATGGCAGGATTCATGATAGACAATATAGCAAAAGGTACCTTAAAACAATGGCATCTGGAAGATATGGATAAGATTTCTAGAGATAAAAGTGTTGTGTTGCTGGATGTGAGAACTGTAGGTGAATTTAACAGGGGGCATATGGATGGATTCAAAAACATTCCTGTAGATGAACTAAGGGAACGTATCAATGAAATCGAGAAGGGAAAGCCTGTTTACCTGATATGCCAGAGTGGGCTGCGAAGTTATATTGCCAGTCGTATTCTGGAAGGAAATGGGTATGAAACATACAACTTCTCCGGCGGATTTCGCTTCTATGATGCAGTTGTCAATGACCGTGCGCTGATTGAAAAGGCATATGCATGTGGTATGGATTATTAAAAATAATCATAATATTTTTATAATTTTCTCGTAATATAAAAAGATCCCCCATTTATTAGAATGACTTTCATAATTCTGATAAATGGAGGATTCTTCTTTATATGTTACAGAAAAACGATTTTATGACCTTTGGAGTGTTTCCAGTCTTTTTGGATCAAGGATTGTGATTTTGCCGCGGGAGAGTTTGACGAGACCCTCGCCTTGAAAGTATCGAAGCATTCGAGTGATAACTTCCCTGTGGGAACCAAGATGATTAGCAATCGTCTCATGAGTGATTTTCAGCTCGTTTGTTCCTTCGATAGAGGTCTCTTCTAAAAGAAATGAAGCAACACGCTTATCCAAACTCTTCCACATGATTTGTTCAATCAGCCACATGACATCAGAAAAACGGGTGGCTATTAACTCATTGGTATAGTTTGCGACGGGAGCAGATTCCTTCATAATGCCCTTATAGATTTCAGCAGGGATGATCCAAAGATCAGTATCTTTTTCTGCTTCAATGGTTACTTCAAATTGAATGGAGCGTATGATACATGAGGCGGATAAAAGACACATATCCATATCGAACAGACGGTAAAGTGTAATCTCTCGTCCTTCATCTGAAAGTATGTAGGTTCGAAGCTGCCCGGATTTAACCAGTAATAATCCAGTGCAATCCAGGTTTCCATTGTGAATGATTGTCCCTTTTTTTACATACTGTGTGATTAAATTGTCTGAAATTATTTTTTTCTGTGTTGTATTTAAGTCATTCCATAGTGGAAAACAATTTTCGAAGTTCATAACCGTTATCTCCTTTACGAACATAGTATACTTGCTTTTTTAGATGCGTCAAAATATATAACTGGCATATGCCATAAATAGAAATAAAAAGAAGTGTAATAAAGTAAATTATCTTTTCTGTGATATTATCACTGAAGTAAGACTTTCTATGAGGTATATTAAGTTCAAACAGGAGAAGGAGTTGAAAAATATGACATCTATAAATATAAATAAAGAAAAAGTTTGGACAATTAATTCATAAGGAAAAACCGGTTTTGGTTGATTTCTGGGCACCTTGGTGTGGTTATTGCCGTAGAATTGGAGCGGCTTATGAAAAAATAAGTGAAGAATACAGCGATATTCTTGTTGCTGGAAAAGTAAATATTGATGAAGAACCACAGATTGCAGAGCTGAAAAGATTGAGGTGATTCCTACGCTGGTTTTATATCGAGATGGAAAGGCAATAGATTCTATTGTTGCACCTGAATCAAAAATAATGATAGAGAATTTTATTAATGAAGCATTGGAAAAATAAAAAGGAGGACTGCTGTATGAATGAAAATCATGTTTACGATATGATTATCGTGGGGGGAGGACCTGGAGGGTATACTTCAGCATTATACGCAGCCAGAGCAGGATTTGATACAATTGTTTTAGAAAAATTATCTGCAGGTGGTCAGATGTCATTGACCTGGCAGATTGATAACTATCCTGGTTTTGAAAATGGAATTGACGGATTTTCATTGGCAGAGAAAATGCAAAAACAGGCGGAAAAATTTGGCGCTAAAAGTGAATATGCTGAAGTTTTTAATATGAATTTAACAGGAAAGCTTAAGAGAGTAGAAACTAGTTCGGGAATTTATATTGGGAAAACAGTAGTGATTGCTACTGGAGCAAATCCAAGAGAACTTGGTCTTGCTAAAGAAAAAGAATTGATAGGTCATGGGGTTGCTTATTGTGCCTCCTGTGATGGTATGTTTTATAAAGATAAGATCGTGGTGGTTGTTGGTGGTGGAAATTCTGCTGTATCAGATGCTGTTCTTTTAAGTCGAATTGCTAAGAAAGTCATCATTGTTCATCGAAGAGATACATTACGTGCAACGAAAATCTACCATGACCAGCTGTTGAAAACTGAAAATATAGAGTTTCGATGGAACAATACAGTAAATGAACTGATTTATGGAGAACGATTGACTGGTGTGCGGTTGAAAGATACAGTTACAGGAGAAGAAAACATTATAGAATGTGACGGCCTGTTTGTGAGTATAGGAAGAAAACCGACAACAGATTTTTTAGATAATCAGATAGAACTGGATAATAAAGGATATATTGTGGCAGGTGAAAACACTGAAACGAGTATTCCGGGTGTTTTATGCTGTAGGAGATGTCAGAACAAAGTTACTTCGTCAGATAGTAACAGCAGTGGCAGATGGTGCTATGGCAGTACATATGGCAGAAGAGTATGTGGAGAAATAATAATCAGAATTTGAATGGTGAACTTTTCATACTAAAATATGTACAATTTCAATAATGACATGAACTTATGGGAACGTATTGCGGATACTTTGTGAACTTTATCCTGATACAATGATTATGCTGATGAAAGAAGGCATAGATAACTGAATACAAGAAAGAGACGAAAGCTCAGTAGTTAAGAAAAACTACTGGGGCTTTTTTTCGTGCCTGAATTTTTCAGCCAATAACTGCGGGCGTATCCCGGCAGGATAAAGGCGGAGCAGGCATGATTCTAAACAGAGGTCCGCCTTCTGGATTTGAAACGAGCAACAAGATTTCAAATTCAGGAGGAACGGACATGTATATTGAACACCCATATTTTTATGAAGGAAAGTATTACGCAAATATTGATGGAGAAATGATCGAAGTTACAAAAGAAGTTGCGTATGCGATGAACAATTTTTACAGAAGCAGCAAGGCAAAAAAAGTTGAGATCAAGAACGAACTGGGTGAGGTCGTGGATAAGATGCTGCGGGAGGTACCTTACAGCGGTCAGTCCATTGATGGAGAAGTCTTCATGATTGAGGATTTTCCAGATCTGAACTGTGATGTGGAGCACTGTGTACTGACAAAAATGGAACAGCAGGATATTCACAAAGTGATCAATCAGCTGAACTCAGAGGAACGCATGATTATTTATGGCATTTTCTTTGAAAACAAGACACAGACACAGATGGCGGAGATTATGGGGATTTCCAGACAGATGCTGTCATACAAGCTGAAATCCACTCTTAATAAGATGCGTGAAATGTATATGAATAAATTTTTTAAAAATTTTCAAAATCTTTTGCATCTGCCAAAGTCATTTGACTTTAGTAATTAGAGGAAGTTAAAGGACTTCCTAAAATGAACCATGATAACTGAATATCCAATAATAACTGACGTGACATTTCATACAGTGAGCACGAGGAAGATGCCGCTATAGGATTATAAGACGTAAAAAACATTTTTTAGAGCTAATAATGCTGCGAAAAAAGCACTGACCAAAGCCAGTCGCAGGCTGGTGATGCGATGACATGTGTGAGATGCGATACACTTGCAGACCCTGAGAAGTCTGTAACTGGTAAACCTATGAACTGCTGGAGCCTGGAAACGAGAGTTTTCGGGTTGTGGTCCGGAGTATGCATCCGGGCAGGTTATTATTCCCTTCCTGCATATGCGGGAGTAACGATTCGGGGTATCGAGGATAAATAGAATCGAGCGAGCACTGTTTAATAATCAAATTGGCTATAGAGGTTATGCGGCAGAGCTTTCCTTATAGGAAAGAAACTCTGCCGTATTCCTGTGGAGCCAATATAGCGCTATGGATGCTTTACAAATAAAAAATAACAGATTGGAGAGAGGACAAATGACAATCCGAAGAGGAGATATCTTATGGGCAGATCTCGGTATGTTCCCGACAACTTCGGTTCAGGGTGGAGTAAGACGTGATCGTAGTGAGCAATAATAAAGCCAATACATACAGTTCAGTCATAACGGTAGTTCCGCTGACATCAAGAATTTATAAGAAACGGTATTTGCCAACGCATGTATTTATCAGCAAATATGATATGACGGGAATCCGAAAAGGAAGCCTGGCACTGGCTGAACAGGTTATGAGCATTTCTACGAAATGTATTATTGAGAAATGCGGAAGAGTGAACAAGTGGAGCCTAGATCGGGTACTGAAAGCAGTACGGATTCAGATGGGAATGGAAGAGAAGACTACATAACTGTTACGAATATTTATTTTCGATAATGGTAACTATAGGAAAAGGAGGCGATGTCCATGACAACAGTTGAAAGATTAGAAGAGTTGAAAACAGTTGATATCAAAGAGATTGAACGAGATAGTTTGCCCAAGTACAAGGATTTGATTTCAGAGCTGGATAGCAGGAAAAGCAATAAGATGGAAGTGCTGCTTAATCACTCTGATAACCCATATGTATATGAAGATATGGGCTATGTCGTAAAAAGTGTTTTTTAATGCAGCAGCTTCCCTTTCCTATATAGACTGTACAAAACAGCTTGTAGCAAAGAAAGCTGGATTGGCATAAGGGAATAACTGGAACAACAAAATTTCATATTCACACAGAAGACGAAGTGTGCTATAATGCTAACAGGACTAAATTTGAATAGAGCACTTCTATTTAAGGGTTCTGTTTTGGCAGAATCTTTGGATAGGAGTGTTTTTTTATGCAAAAAAATATCTGGATAGCAGCCAAGTACCTTCGTCTTAGTATTGAGGACGGAGATAAGGCTGAAAGTGAATCTATTGTAAATCAGTCAATTTTGATTGATAACTATATGAAATCGACATCTGATATTACTATTGTTGAGACATTTAAAGATGATGGTTTTTCAGGTACTGATTTTAAGCGTCCTGGTTTTCAGGCAATGCTCAAGGCAATCGAAAATAAGGAAATCAACTGTATCATTGTAAAAGACTTGTCTCGATTCGGTAGAGAGCATATAGATGTTGATCGGTATATTCAAAAAGTATTTCCACAACTGGGAGTACGATTTATAGCAATCAATGATAATTATGATTCTGAAACAGCAAACATTACCGATACGCATCTTGTATTACCGGTGAAATCCTTTGTTAATGACACGTATTGCAGACAGAATTCTCAAAAAGTAAGAAGCCACTTGAGTGCAAAAAGAAATATTGGAGAATATGTGGGAAATTACGTGTCATATGGATATAAAAAGTGTGATGCTGATAAAAGTCAGATAGAAATTGATCCGGTTGCTGCAAAGCATGTAAGAGATATTTTTAACTGGAAGATGGAGGGCATGAGCAATCAGCTGATTGCAGATAAACTGAATGAACTGGGAGTTCTTGCACCGGCTGATTACAAACGTGCGACCGGAGTAAACTTCAAATCGTCATTTCAGACACATCTGACATCCAGGTGGTCAGCAGTAGCAATTATCCGTATCTTAAAGAATCCAATCTACTATGGAGTGCTTCAACAGGGAAAATCCCAAAGAATTAACTATAAAGTTAAGGTGCAGAGGGCATTACCAAAGGAAGAATGGGTGATTTTTGAAAATCATCATGAAGGTATCGTTACAAAAGAAGAATATGAAACAGTTCAGATGTTGCTTGCGAAGGATACCAGGATAGCACCCGGAGAAAACAGACTTATTTGTTTGGTGGGTTATTATCCTGTGGAGACTGTGGAAGTAATCTGATCCGGCGAACTAACAGTTATAAAGGAGAAAAGACAGTTTTTTTATATCTGTTCTTCTTACAATAAAAAGAAGGATCA
>ENA-OQAJ01000367-OQAJ01000367.1-human-gut-metagenome-genome-assembly--contig:-NODE-367-length-14109-cov-2.389572_pt1 | contig 14109 bp, 19 predicted proteins | sample MGYA00242736_ERZ504529 | MGnify/ENA primary metagenome ERZ504529 (study PRJEB26092, sample SAMD00036275) | human gut metagenome | host: Homo sapiens | study: EMG produced TPA metagenomics assembly of...
CAGGAGGGTGATACCTACTTGGATCAGAAGACTCAGGAAGGCGACGCCTACCTTGCTCAGAAGACCCAGGAGGGTGATACCTACTTCTCCACGAAGCACAACGAAGCCGACGAATACGAGTCCGAAGTGCAGAAGCGCGCCTTCGACTACGATTCGAAGACCCGTACCGCAGCCGACGACTACGCCCAGCAGGTCCGCGACAATCTCGAAGCGCAGACCAAGGTCATCGAAGGCAACATTCAGGGCCTCAAGCAGTTCGAAACCGAATACCGTGCACGTCTTACCGAATTCCTCGGCCAGCTCGTGTCCCAGGTGTCCGACACGAACAACTATGATCAGGACTCCCAGGACGACTGAGATTAGGCTGTGTCTGACATCATGACAAATGATCAAAGACGGCTGCGCACCCGCGTGGCCCGTCTTTGCGTGTATCGCCGTTGTGGCACTGGTACTCGACCAGATCAGCAAGGCATGGGCGCAGTCGGCGCTTGCGACGGGCAGACGGTACGTGTGATTCCGGGCATCCTCTCATTCACGCTGGTGCATAATCCGGGTGCGTCCTTGGGCATGGGATCCAACATGACCTGGTTGATTTCGTTGCTTGCCATCGTGGCGTGCGTGGCGTTGGCCGTACTGGCAATCCGTACCATTTCCATGAAATGGACGGTGGTGTTCGCTCTTGCTTTCGCAGGAGCATTGGGCAATCTCATCGATCGTGTGATGTATGCCGAAGGTTTCCTTAATGGCAAGGTCGTCGATTTCCTCAATTACGGATGGTCGGTCGGCAATGTTGCGGATATTTTCCTGATGGTGGCGGGCGCGCCGCCGTCGTACTGCTGTTTGTCGGAGAGCCCTTCAGCCAGAAGGATCTTGACGAACAGGCCGCAGAACAGACGAAACAGACGACCGGAGACCAGAACGCATGAGCCGTCTTGTTCCCGCACCCGACGCGCTTGTCGGCAAACGATTCGATGTGGCCGTGGCCAAGATGCTTGGTATCTCCCGAGCCAAGGCCGCGGAACTCATCGAAAGTGGACAGGCGCGCGTGCTTGGTCGTGACATTTCCAAATCATCGACTCTGCAATCAGGCGAAACCGTCGAATTCGATATTGTCGAGGAACGGACCGAGCCTGAACCGATCGCACGAGATATGGCAGTGGTCTACGAAGACGATGACGTCATAGTGGTCGACAAGCCAGTGGGTGTGGCTGCTCACGCTTCCGTCGGTTGGACCGGTCGACGGTGCTCGGCAGTCTGCTTGACAGGGGAGTGCACATCACCTCCTACGCGCCGCGGGACGTCAGGGTATCGTATCCCGCCTCGACGTGGGCACATCCGGATTGATGCTCGTGTGCAAATCTGACCTCGCCTACGTGGAAATGCGCAGGCAGTTCGCCGAACATGAAGTCGTCAAAACCTATCATGCGCTCGTGCAAGGCAATCTCAAGGAAAACAAGGCCACGATCGAAGCGCCGATCGGACGTGCCAAAGTCTCCGATTTTTCGTTTTTGCGTTACGCCCGCCGGCAAAGAAGCCATCACCCCATTGGGATGTGATGGAACGTTTCGGTGAGGCGACGTTGGTTTCCGTGAATCTGGAAACCGGTCGAACCCATCAGATCCGCGTGCATTTCTCGTCCATCGGACATCCGCTTGCGGGAGACGCCATGTACGGTGCCAATCCGCAGTTGGGTGAGGCATTGGGATTGGAACGGCAGTGGCTGCACGCCAAGCAACTTGAATTCCGCCATCCGCGAACCCATGTGTGGACCACGGTGAAATCGCATTATCCAGCTGATTTGCAGCATGCGCTCGACGTGATGCGCGGCAGGCACGACACACAAGACAAGCCTGAAGTGTGATCGCACGTCACCAATCACCGGTAGATTGGAACGTATGGCTACTTCCGGAAATTTCGTGCAACTGCATAATCACACGCATTATTCACTGCTTGACGGGGCGTCAAAGATTCCGGATCTGGTCAAGCGCGCCAAAAGAACTCAACATGCCGGCCGTCGGCATCACCGATCACGGCAACATGCATGGCGCATACGAAATGTGGAGCACTGCGGTCAAGGAAGGCGTCAAACCGATTATCGGCATTGAAGCGTATGTGACGCCGGAAACCGCACGCCAAGATCAAACCCGCGTCAGCTGGGATACCAACTGGAATCCCGATATCGATCCGCAACATCGCAGGCGCAACCCCAACGACGTATCCGGCGGTGGCCTGATCACCCACCTTACGATGTGGGCGGAAACCGATGAGGGCCTTGTCAATCTGATGAAGGCGTCCACTGACGCGAATCTCGAGGGACGTGTCATGCGATACCCCCGAATGGATAAGGAAATCCTTGCCAAATATTCGAAAGGCATTATCGCATCTTCCGGATGCCCGTCGGGCATCATCCAAACGCGACTGCTGCTCGGCCAATTCGACGAGGCATTACGTGCGGCAGGCGAATTGCAGGATATTTTCGGACGTGACAATTTCTATATCGAATTCATGGACCACGGTCTGAAAATCGAAAAACAGGTGACCGACGGTCTGCTGGACATTGCGAAAAACTGAACGCGCCGCTGCTCGCCACCAACGATTCCCATTACGTGCGCGCCGAAGACGCCGGCTCTCAGGATGCCATGCTGTGCATCAATTCGGGATCCACGCTTGACGAGCCGGGACGATTCAAATTTGACGGCACCGGCTACTATCTGAAATCCGCCGAAGAAATGCGTGAGCTGTTCAAAGACATTCCCGAAGCATGCGACAATACGTTGGAAATCGCCGAACGCTGCAATGTCATGTTCGACGATCATGAAGATGGCGCGTTCATGCCCCAATTCGACTGCCCGGAAGGTTGGGATGAGACGTCGCTGTTCCTGAAAAAAGTCGAGGAAGGCTTGGAACGGCGTTATGACGGGCATCCGCCGATCGAAGTGCTCAAGCAGGCCGATTACGAATGCGGTGTGATCTGTCAGATGCAGTTCTGCGGATACTTCCTTGTGGTGGCCGACTACATCAACTGGGCCAAATCGCATGGTGTGATGGTCGGGCCTGGCCGTGGCTCCGCGGCAGGCGCCATGGTGGCGTATGCATGGGCATCACCGAACTCGATCCAATCAAGCACGGCTTGATCTTCGAACGATTCCTTAACCCGGAACGTGTGTCGCTGCCTGATATCGACGTCGATTTCGATCCGGACGGCCGCGGTCGCGTGCTTGACTATGTCGGAGACAAGTACGGGCGAGACAAGGTCGCGCAATGCGTGATCTACGGCACCATCAAAACCAAACAGGCGCTGAAGGATTCCGCACGAATCATGGGCTACGAATTCTCCATGGGCGAGCGCATCACCAAGCGTTGCCGCCGGCGCAGACGGGTGGCAAGGGATATTCCGCTGCATGATATTTTCGAGCCGAGTTCGAAGCGTTATGCGGAGGCCCGCGAATTCCGTGAGCTTTATGATTCCGATCCGGATGTGAAGCGCGTCACGGATGAGGCGATGGGTATCGAAGGTTGATCCGTCAGACCGGTGTGCATGCGTGCGCCACGATCATGGGTAGCGAGCCGATTTCGAATACGTCGCCGCTGCTGGAACGTACCGATGGTACGGTTACGACCACGTTGGAGTATCATACGTGTGAAACGCTTGTTTAGTCAAGATGGACTTCCTTGGTCTTTCCAACTTGACGGTTATTCGCGACACGTTGAACAATATCGAGGCGAATGGCAAGACGCGTATCGACCATACGAAGATTCCATTGGACGATCGTGCCACGTACGATCTGTTGTCGCGAGGTGACACGCTTGGCGTGTTCCAGTTGGATTCTGATGGTATGCGTTCGTTGCTGAAAAACGTTGAAGCCGAATAACTTCAACGATATTTCCGCATTGATCGCGTTGTATCGTCCTGGTCCGATGGATATGGATTCGCATACGAATTATGCGAAGCGTAAGAATGGTTTGCAGAAGATCACGCCGATTCATCCTGAAGTGGCCGAGCCGTTGAAGGAAGTGCTTGACGAAACGTATGGTCTGATCGTGTATCAGGAGCAGGTGCAGTCGGCCGCGCGTATTCTGGCGGGTTATTCGTTGGGCAAGGCAGACGTGTTGCGTCGAGCAATGGGCAAGAAGAAGCCCGAGGTGCTGGCCAAGGAGAAGGTGCCGTTCTTCGCGGGCATGAAGGAGCATGGGTACTCCCAGGAGGCGGCGCAGGCCGTGTGGGATATTCTTGTGCCGTTCTCGGGCTATGCGTTCAACAAGGCGCATTCGGCCGCATACGGTTTGATTTCATATTGGACTGCATATCTGAAAACGCATTATCCGGTGGAATTCATGGCCGCGTTGCTGCAGGGCGCGAGTACGAACAAAGACAAGACCGCGTTGTATTTGGGCGAGGCTCGTCGCATGGGCATCCAGGTGTTGTCTCCTGACGTGAACGAGTCGGTGTACGAGTATTCCGCTGTCGGCGATGTGGTGCGTTTCGGTCTTGGCGCCATCCGTAACGTTGGCAAGGCTGCGGTTGACGCGATTGTCAAGGAACGTGAGAACGATCATGGCAAGTATGTGAATTTCCCTGATTTCATCAAGCGTGTGCCGATGGAGGCGTTGAATCGTCGATTGGTTGAATCGTTGATTAAGGCCGGTGCGTTTGATTCGATCGATCCGAACCGTCGTGCCTTGTTTACGATTCATGAGGCTGCGATTAATTCGGTGGTCGGTTTGAAACGCAAGCAGGCCGAAGGCCAGTTTGATTTGTTCTCCGATTTGGAAGATGCCGGCGAAGACGATGCGGGCATGGGCGATGCCATGGTGAATGTGCCCGATGTGGAGGAGTGGGATAAGAAAACCAAGCTGAATTTCGAACGTGAAATGCTTGGCTTGTATGTGTCCGACCATCCGTTGAGCGGCATGCAGTCGATTCTGGTGTCGTTGCGTGAAATGTCGATCGCGCATCTGATCGATCGCGCGGCGAATATGCCGGACGGCCAGCAGGTGACGGTGGCGGGTTTGATCACGAACGTGGACCGTCGTATGTCGAAGAAGGGCAATCCTTGGGCGATTGTGACCATCGAGGATTTGGAAAGCTCCATCCAGTGCATGTTCTTCGGCAAAGTGTATGAGGCCGCCGCTCCCGAACTGGCGGTCGACACGGTGGTGCAGATTCGCGGACAGGTTGAGAAACGCGATGAGACGGTAAGCATGCGTGCCACGGAATTCAACGTGCCGACGTTGGAAGCGCAGGATGAGAAGCCGGTGACGATTATGCTGCCGCCAATCGCGCTTGACCAATCGCATGTGCAGCAGTTGGGTCAGATTTTGACGAACCATCCTGGGCCATGTGAGGTGAAGCTCGCCTTGATGGACGATAAGGCAATGCCAAGGTGTTGACGTTCGGCGACCGTTTCCGCGTACGCCGCGACACGAGTCTGTTCGCCGAAATCAAAATCCTTTTCGGTCCCAGTTCTCTGCCTTTGGGCTGACCGGTCGTGGGGATGATGCCGAAAGTTCAGCCGAATATCTCACTATGCGGCTGAACTTGAGACGGCGCGGGCGTTCTCGTGACATCACGTTGTTACCATGGGGCGTTATGAGCGAAGAAAACTATATGCGAATCATTGACCTGCGTGGCAAGAAGCTGACCCGAGCTGAAATGCTGGAGGCTATGCCTCGCGCTGAGATGGGCACCAACGAGGCCACCGATCTCGTGCAGCCCATTCTTGACGATGTGAGGCCCGCGGTGCTGCGGCCCTGCGTGACTTCGCGGAGAAATTCGACCATATTCGTCCGGAGAACCTGCGCGTGCCGGTGGAAGCCATGAAGGCCGCCGTCGACGAGTTGGATCCGGAAGTGCGTGCCGCCATCGAAGAATCCGTGCGCCGCTCCCGCGCCGTGTCCGCTTCCCAGGTGCCGGCGCCGTTCCACACCGATCTGGCTGAAGGCGCGCGCGTTCCGAGCGTTGGATTCCGGTGCAGCGTGTCGGCCTGTATGTGCCGGGTGGCAAGGCCGTCTACCCGAGCTCCGTCATCATGAACGTGGTCCCGGCACAGGCCGCCGGCGTGGAATCCCTCGCCATCGCAACCCCGCCGAGCCGTAACAATGCCGACGGTCTGCCTGACAAGACCATTCTCGCCACCTGCGCCATTCTCGGCGTTGACGAAGTGTATGCGGTCGGCGCGCTCAGGCCGTGGCCATGTTCGCTTACGGCGCCAAGGGATCCGAACCGCAGGACGGCGAAATCCTGTGCGATCCGGTCGACAAGATCACCGGTCCTGGTAACATCTTCGTCGCTACCGCCAAGCGCATGGTGTCCGGCATCGTCGGCATCGACGCCGTGGCAGGACCGACCGAAATCGCCATCATCGCAGACAAGGGTGCCAACCCGAGCTGGCTGGCCGCCGATCTGATCGGTCAGGCCGAGCATGACGAACTCGCCGGTTCCGTGCTCATCACCGACAGCGAAGAGATTGCCGAACAGGTGCAGGAGAACCTCAAGTACCGTGTGCCGCGCACCGAGCACTCCGAGCGTGTGAACACGTCGCTACGCGGACGCCAGTCCGGCATCATCCTCACCGATGGCATCGAGCAGTCCATTGACGCGGCCAATGCGTATGCCGCCGAACACCTTGAGGTCCAGACCGCCGACCCGGATGCCGTGATCGCCAAGATTCGCAACGCCGGTGCCATCTTCCGTGGCCCGTACTCTCCGGTGCCGCTGGGCGACTACATGTCCGGCTCCAACCACGTGCTGCCGACTTCCGGCACTGCACGCTTCGCCTCCGGTCTGGGCGTGCACACCTTCATGAAGCCGGTCGAAGTCATCGAATACGACGAGCAGGGATTGAAGACCCTCGCTGCTCGTGTGAACGCCTTCGCCGTTTCCGAAGATCTGCCGGCACACGGCGAATGCGTGCTGAGCCGCTTCATCGACGACCCGTACAACAAGGCGACCATCAAGGAACAGGAAGAGCAGGCCGGCCTCCGATGAGCGAGACTTCCAGCAACGCGATTCCGGCATATCTGCCGCTGCGCAACGACCTGATCGGCGAAGAACGTACGGCGCGCCGCAGCTCGACGTGCCGGTGTGCCTCAACGTCAACGAGAATCCGTACGCGCCCGAACCGGCCGTGGTGGAAACCATCGCCCAGCGTGTCAAGGAGATCGCCCCGACGCTCAACCGCTATCCGGACCGCGAGCATATCGAACTGCGCAAGGCTTTCTCCACATATCTGGAACGCGAATCGGGCGTGAAGCTCAGCGTCGACCAGTTGTGGGGCGCCAACGGCTCCAACGAGATCATGCTGCAGCTGTTCCAGGCGTTCGGTGGCCCCGGCCGCATCTCGCTCGGCTGCGATCCGACGTACTCCATGTATCCGGAATACGCGCGCGACACGTTCACCACGTGGAAGCTTGCGCACCGCAACGCCGATTTCACGCTTGACGTGGACGCCACCATCAAGGCGATCGAAGACGTCAAGCCGGCCATGATCGTGCTCACCAGCCCGAACAATCCGACCGGCACCCCGCTCAAGCCGGAAGATCTGAAGCGCGTGCTCGAAGCCGCCCGTACCGCCGAAGTGGCAGGCGCCGCCGAAGGCGTGCATCCGGTGGTCGTGGTGGACGAGGCGTACATCGAATTCCGAGATCCGGGCACGCCCACCGCGCTGGAACTCATCGGCGAATACGAAAACCTCGCCGTCAGCCGCACCATGAGCAAGGCGTTCGCCTTCGCCGGCGCACGCGTCGGCTATCTGGCCGCCAACAAGGGCATCATCGACTGCGTGCGCATCGTGCGCATGCCGTACCACCTGTCCGCCGTCACCCAGGCCGCCGCCCTCGCCGCGTTCGAACACACCGACGAACAGCTGAGCCGCGTGGCGCACCTGCGCGAAACCCGCAACGCCACCTCCGCATGGCTCAAGGAGCAGACCTACAAGGGCCAGCCGCTCGAAGTGGCCGAAACCCAGTCGAACTTCATTCTCTTCGGCGGCCATTTCGACGACCGCGACCGCATCTTCGACGAACTGTTGAAGCGCGGCGTGCTCATCCGCGTCGTCGGTCCGGAAGGCTGGATGCGAGTGTGCATGGGCACCGACGAGGAAATGGCACGGTTCCGTGAGGCGTTGGTCGAAGTGCTGCGCATCGTGGAACAGGGCTGAACAAGCCGGAACGCAAGCTGGGATACTGTCCGGAACGGAAGTTCGTGACAGTATCCGGCAATAAGCTTGAAACAGAACAGAATCGCGGTGGCTGCGGAAGACGCAACCACCGCAATCGCAATATCGTAGCTGTAATATCGCAACTGCAACATCGCAAAAGGAGTCGCAACATGGCACGTACTGCAACCATCGTTCGTGAAACCAGCGAATCCAAGGTGGAGCTGAGTCTCAACCTCGACGGAACCGGCAAAACCGACATCGACACATCCGTGCCGTTCTACAATCACATGATGACGCGCTCGGCAAGCATTCGCTGATCGACCTGAAAATCAAAGCCACCGGGGACACCGACATCGACGCGCACCACACCGTCGAAGACATCGCCATCGTATTCGGCGAGGCTCTGAAGCAGGCCCTCGGAGACAAGCGTGGCATCCGCCGTTTCGCCGACGCCACCGTGCCGCTCGACGAGGCACTCGCCAAAGCCGTCGTCGACATTTCCGGCCGCCCGTACTGCGTGTGCACCGGAGAGCCGGAAGGCTTCGAATACTGCATGATTGGCGGGCATTTTACCGGTTCGCTCGTTCGCCACGTCATGGAATCCATCGCCATGCATGCCGGCATCTGCCTGCACCTGCACGTGATTTCCGGCCGCGACCCGCACCACATCGCCGAAGCCGAATTCAAGGCTTTGCCCGCGCATTGCGTTTCGCCATCGAACCCGATCCGCGCGTCGACGGCATTCCCAGCACGAAGGGCGCGCTGTGATGTCCGACGACAAGGACGATTTGAACGGTTTCGACGGCTTGGGGAAGACCAACGACGACGGCATGCATTTCAGCGAAGAGGAGCTGGAAGCGGCCATGGCCGGCTTCGAAAAGGAATTCCAGGACGAGGAAGTGCCCAACAGAACGATGCTCCCGCGCAGGTGCCATTCGATCAGCCGGATGAGACGGTTAATTCCGATGCGTCTTCCGACGAATCGCAGGACGGCCTGCAATCGAAGGAAGCCGACGCGGTACTGTCCGAAGCCGAGAACTCGCTGTCATTCGACGACGAGTTGCAGGGACTGCTGGGCAACCGTGCGAAAGTCGCGGTGATCATCACCCGACTTGCCTCCGCACGCCTGTTCGCCGCGTTCTGCCAACTGTCCGACATCTCCGCGCAATGCCTCGCCTCACCGCAAGGCGCGGTCGCTGTATTACGCAATCTCGACGGCGATGGCCCGGAAGCGGCCATCAAAGATCTGACCACCGTGGTCTCCGGCATGCCTGCCGTCCTCGCGATCAACCGTGCGGACAAGCTCGAGGCGACGATGTACCTGCAAGGCAAGGTCGGCCAGACGTTCGCGCCACCGGTGCTGCTCACCTCCACCGCGCCGTTCGTCGAAGACCTGCTGCTGGGCATCACCGACCGTTCAGGGGGTGCGTGATTCCGGCGGTGGAAACCGTCGATTCCGCAAGCTGACCCGTGATGACGCCATGAACGATCCTCGCCGAGCACACGCGATTCGGTCGTGGTTCGTCAAGCATCGAATAAGTTTTCCCCGAAGGATGGATTCTTCGGCAAGCAAAAGAAGGAGAGCGCCCATGATTTCCGTGGTGGTGTTCGATTACGGTTTCGGCAACGTGCGTTCCATGGTGCGCGCGCTGGCCAATCTCGACCTCGACGTGACCCTCACGTCCGACCATCGTCAGGCTCTGGAAGCCGACGGACTGGTGGTGCCGGGTGTGGGCGCGTTCGGCGCATGCATGGAAGGACTGAAAAGCGTCGGCGGAGACAGGGTCATCAAAGACCGTCTGCGCGCCGGCCGCCCGGTGCTCGGCGTCTGCGTGGGCGAGCAGATCATGTTCGAACGTGGCATGGAACATGGCGACGGCACGCCCGGTCTCGGTCTGATCAAGGGCGATGTCGAGCTGCTCGACGCCGACGTGGTGCCGCACATGGGTTGGGACACCGTCGAAGCGCCGGAAGGTTCCGTGCTGCTCAAGGGCGTGGAGAACGAACGATTCTATTTCGTGCACTCCTTTGCCGCGATGAGCGCTTCGCCTGCCGACACCTCCGCCGACCAGCTGGACTTCGGCGATGCGGAAGAGCATGTGACGTGGTGCACCTACGGGCGCAGCCGATTCGTGGCCGCCTACGAACGTGGACCGTTGTTCGCCACGCAGTTCCATCCGGAGAAATCCGCCGAAGCCGGCGCGCAGCTGCTGCGTAACTGGGTTGCGACGTTCTGAACGCGGATTCGTGCAAGGCAATCGCAACAATCGCAAAATCGTAAATTCAAATCGGTAATCGCAAGATCCGTTGAACGGCCGAAAACCGTTCAACGCAACGAAAAGGTATGACATGTCTTTGACGCTGCTTCCCGCCGTCGACGTCCGTGATGGCAAGGCCGTGCGCCTGCGCCAAGGCGAATCCGGCTCCGAAACCGACTACGGCTCCCCGCTGGAAGCCGCCCGCACGTGGGTGGAATCGGGTGCGGAATGGATCCACCTCTCGATCTCGACGCCGCATTCGGCACCGGCAACAACCGTGACCAGCTGCGCGCCATCGTCAAGGAACTGGGCGACAAGGTCAACATCGAAATGTCCGGCGGCGTGCGCGACGACGCCTCGCTCGACGCGGCGCTCGAAGCCGGCGCGGCCCGCGTGAACATCGGCACCGCGGCTCTGGAGAACCCCGACTGGACCGCTTCCGTCATCAAGAAGTACGGCGACCGCGTGGCCGTCGGCCTTGACGTGCGCGGCCACACCCTCGCGGCCCGCGGCTGGGTGAAGGAAGGTGGCGACCTGTTCGAGACCATGAAGTTCCTCGACTCCGTCGGCTGCTCCCGTTACGTGGTCACCGACGTGGCACGCGACGGCATGATGAGCGGCCCGAACATCGAGCTGCTGCGCGAAGTGGCGTCCCGCACCGACGCGAAGGTCACCGCATCCGGTGGCATCTCCAAGCTCGACGACCTGCGCAACATCAAGGAGCTCGCCGAACTGGGCGTGGACGCCGCGATTCTCGGCAAATCGCTGTACGCGCGCGCCTTCACGCTGGAGGAAGCCCTCGAAGTCGCACGCTGACATGTCGCGACACGGCATGTGTTAACGACGTTCGTAACATGCACATGGAACGATTGGACACTATGGATAAACAGCAAGAGTTTGCTTTGCGCACGGTCGAGGAACGCGACGTGCGCTTCATTCGTCTATGGTTCACGGATGTGTTGGGAACACTGAAGTCCGTGGCCATCGCGCCGGCGGAACTGGAAGCCGCATTCGAGGAAGGGCTCGGATTCGACGGTTCCGCCGTGGAAGGCCTCACCCGCGTGTCCGAAGACGATATGATCGTCAAGCCCGATCCGTCGACGTTCCAGATTCTTCCGTGGCGCGGAGGCCCGCAGGGCACCGCACGTATGTTCTGCGACGTGCTCACCCCCGATGGCGAGCCATCGTTGGGCGATCCACGCCATGTGCTCAAGCAGGCGCTGGCCAAAGCCAAGGAAAAGGGATTCACGTTCTACGTGCATCCGGAAATCGAGTTCTACCTGTTCGAGAAGCAGGATGATTGGTCCCGTACACCGAAACCAATCGACGAGGGCGGTTACTTCGATCACGTGCCGCGTAGCCCTGGCATGGACTTCCGCCGCGCCACCGTCAATATGCTCGAACAGATGGGCATTTCGGTGGAATACTCGTCATCATGAGGCGGGCCAGGCCAGAACGAGATCGATCTGGCGATATGCGGACGCACTCACCACGGCCGACAACATCATGACCTTCCGCACCGTCGTCAAGGAGATCTCTCTGGAGCGTGGCATCCATGCCAGCTTCATGCCGAAGCCGCTTGTCGACGCTCCGGGATCCGGCATGCACACGCATCTGAGCCTGTTCGAAGGCGATGCCAACGCGTTCTACGAGGCCGGCCAGGAATTCAATATGTCCGTCACCGCACGTCAGTTTGCCGCCGGCATCCTGTACCACGCGGCCGAGATCTGCGCGTCACCGACAGTACGTCAACTCCTACAAGAGGCTGTGGGGCGGTGCCGAAGCGCCGAGCTACATCTGCTGGGGCCATAACAACCGTTCCGCGTTGCTGCGCATCCCGCAGTACAAGCCAGGTAAGGGCAACTCCGCCCGTATGGAATTCCGCGCGTTGGACCCGGTCGCCAATCCGTACCTCGCATACTCCGTGCTGCTGGCCGCCGGACTCGATGGCATTGACAAGCAGATGCAGCTGGGGGAGCCGACCAGTGACGACGTGTGGGAGCTCACCGACGCCGAACGCCAGGCCATGGGCATCCAGCCGCTGCCGGAATCGCTTGACGAGGCTCTGAAGATCATGGAGAAATCCGACTTCGTGGCGGATGGTGCTCGGCGAGCATGCGTTCGAATACTTCCTGCGCAACAAGCATCAGGAATGGGATGAGTACCGCAAGCAGGTCACCCCGTTCGAGCTGAAGAAGTATCTGCCGAAGCTGTGATCGCGGACCATCGATAGAAAAAACGTCATACACGAGGCCGCCCGTCCGGAACATAAACCGGGCGGCGGCCTTGCTCGTGCGTTTCGCACACGTCTATGGCGGAAAGGCCACGGGGAATCGGTGTCGGACTGGTCGAGGATATGCTCGAACGGCATATCCTCATTGGGATGCATCAGCCTCGCGGGCTGCCGAACATCGAATGGTAGATAATCGCGAAATTGCGGTTGCCGTATGACGAGCAGGAATCGCCTTCACCGGCCCCCGCTTCGAGCGCCGCGGCATTCGGCTGATACGGGGTGTATATGTACAGCAGCGCGGTCGCTCGGTTCTCGATGTACACGTTGCTGCCGCCGCAGCTGGCATTTGGATTGTACTGGATGTAATTGAGCCGTCCGGCATGGTAGCCGTAGCGTCCCTCGTGCCGAAGATAGTACTGGTACCGTTTGGCCGCGCCGTACACCTGTTTGAAGAAGCCGGCCTAGGTGGGGTCGCAGTTCGCATCATCCGGGCAGCTCAGGCCCATCGCCGCTTTGAATTGGAAATCGTTTGGATTGGTGGCCGTGAGCAGATGCTGCTCCTTTTGCAACACGGTGAGCAGCACCTTCTGGCTGATGCCGCATGCCTTGCCCGCCTTGTAGACAATCGCCGCCGCGCTTTCGTTCGGGCCACCATCATAAGCCTGGCAATATTCGTCCGCAGACTGCGATTCGGTGCTGAACGTCATGGACTTCAGGCATCGTTCGCCACTGCAGGCCACGCCCTGCTGTTCGATGATGGTGCTGACCTGCTGCTCGCTCAACGCATTGCCGTTGAAGAACGTGCCGTCGGAAATGATGTTGCCGGGATTGAAGTCGTATTGCGACTGCGACTGGCTTTGCGCGGTGAGCGCCTCGTTCACCTGCACGCGCCAGCCGATGAAGCGCACCGCCCCCACGATGATGGCGATCGCCGCGATCGCTGCCACGGTCGCGGTGGCGACCATGCCGATGCGTGCGATGGGATTCGCCTTCCGCCACATGGTGCGGAGATTCTTGAGATTGAGGGGCTTGCGATTGCGGGTTTTCCGTGCTTTGCGCGTGCTGTTCGTCTTGCGTGTCATCGTGCGTCATATTGTATCGCGCATGGCATAATGTTGCCTCGGATTGGTTACGTCAATCGATTGATGTCCCGGTGTGGAAGGGAGATGCGGCATGGCAAAGGAACGGTTCTTCAATCTTCCGGTGCTTATCCTGATCGCCTCGAGTTTCATGCTTGGCATGAGTGAATTCATCGTGGTGGGCATCCTGCCCGACATCGCAGCCGATCTGAAGATATCGGAGGTGACGGTCGGCAATCTGGTGTCCCTGTTCGCCTTCGTGTATGCGCCCGTCACCCCGCTCGGATCCGCGCTGTCGGCACGGTTCCCGCGATTCGCTACGCATCTGACGCTGATCGGCATATTCCTCGCAGGCAACATCCTATGCGCGTTCGCGCCCA
>ENA-OQAJ01000368-OQAJ01000368.1-human-gut-metagenome-genome-assembly--contig:-NODE-368-length-14095-cov-3.224155_pt1 | contig 14095 bp, 22 predicted proteins | sample MGYA00242736_ERZ504529 | MGnify/ENA primary metagenome ERZ504529 (study PRJEB26092, sample SAMD00036275) | human gut metagenome | host: Homo sapiens | study: EMG produced TPA metagenomics assembly of...
CTGGAAGCAAAACGGTGTTTACTTCCAATGGGGACGCCTACGCCGGTCGGCTGGTCGGGAACCGTGGGTACTAATATACCTACCGAAGCCACCAACGTCCGCTTCTCTATAGAAAATCCTCGTGCGTTGCTTTATACCAATAATGTGGAGAATACAAAATCCGACTGGTATCTAGGTGCATGGACCGGTGCACGTACCGATCGTAAAGATGACTTCTGGGGCAACCCGAACGAATCGAGCACTTATCTCAATCCTTCTGACGGTCATAAATCTATTTATGATCCTTGTCCGAAAGGTTACCGGGTTGTATCTCCTCGTGTATTGGATGAGATAGAGCAGAAAGGAGAATTTGTGAAACAGAGCGCAACTGCGGTATTTAAATATTGCTATGACGGTACGAATTACGCATATTGGCCGTTGGCAGGTTGTAAGTGGGGTTCCAACGGCGGTAATAATGGCAACAATACAGGATTGGATACCGCTAAGGGAGCCGCTTGTTATTGGTCTAACTCATCGGCAAGCAGTTATGGAAATGACAAGGATCAGGGAGCTACTTCTCTGTATTATAAAGTCTCCGATAAGACCTGGACACATTCCTCCGGTCGTTCCCATGCATTCTCCGTACGTTGTATGAAAGATACCGAGAATTCGTTGATTCTCTTCATGGATTCTCTTCATTGAGAATATGAAATAGAATTCCCCGTTATATGAAAGTTTCTGCCTGTCTCCGGATACAAGGTACTTTCATATAACGGGGAATCTGTTCTGTTTTTAAGAAACTTCACAGAAAAAGGAAAAGAAAGAAATGGTTTGAACTGTCTCATATCAGGGAAAAATCATCCACAGAAGGTTATGCCAGAGAATATAATGAGAGTAAGGCCTGGTGCCTTGAACAGAAGATGCAGAACTGTTATATCAAAAGCATTGACGGATTAAAACTGCATGCATTATACCTGCCGACAGAATATGCAAAACGGATTGTCATATTAAGCCATGGATATCGTGGCAGCCGTTTTGGCACATTGTCATTCATGGCAAAATATCTGCATGAACATCAGTGTGATGTCCTGTTTATAGAACATCGCTGCTGCGGCGACAGCGAGGGAAAATATATTACCTTTGGAGCAAAAGAACAATGGGATGTGCAGCAATGGGCAGTCTATGTATCTGAACGAAACAAAGAGAAGCTTCCAATTTATCTGTATGGACAGTCCATGGGGGCGGCTGCTGTACTGATGGCAGCAGGACATACACTCCCGGCGGAGGTAAAAGGCCTGATCGCGGACTGTGGTTTTCAGTCTATGGAAGGACAGATGCGTGATATGGCAGCTAACTGGTTCCATTTGCATCATATTCCACTGCTTCTGATGGAACTGGACTGGTTCTGTTCTCTTCTGGCAGGATTTCATATGAAAGATGCAGATACTGCCGAAGCTATGAAAAAAATACAAGACCGGTTCTCTTTTTCCATGGAGAAAAGGACACCTATGTGTATCCGAATAACTCTTTTCAGAATTATATGCTCTGCAGGGCAGAGAAGGAACTGGTGATCATACCGGGAGCACGGCATCTGTGCAGTGCCTATGTGGATCCGGAACTGTATCAGCGCAAGATGATGGAATTCTTTGAGAAATACGATTAAACGGACATAAAAAATCCTGACCGGGATTTATCAGACATAGTACATAGCAGAAATACACCTTTGAACTGTTATGTTAAATGTATGATAAGTCCCGGTCATTTTTTTGTAAAGTGTTCATTAAGTCCTGGGGGTACTGGTATTTCCTGAGAAGATATGATATTTTTTCACCTGAAGCATATATACAATGTTTTCTGTCTCGGATAAAGAAGAAAAACGGGACAATGGAGGTTATCTATTATATGAGAAATTATTATCCTTTGACGGCAGCTCAGAAGATGCATCATAACTGGATCATGGATTATGGTACACAGCAGGTATCCGGTGTAAGTGTTGTGGCTTCTGTACAGGCAGAACTGGATTTTGGATTATTAAAAAAAATGTATTCAGATGGAAACAGAGCGTTCAGGCTGTACCAGAGTCCGTTTTACAAAGCCGGATAAAGATGGAAATGTAAAACAGTATATAGAGAAGCAGGATTCGCGAGATATTGAGCTGAAGGATCTGTCGGGAATGGAAAGTCTGGCAAAGGCAGATGAGCTGATGCAGCAGTGGGCTTATGAAACATTTGACGGAGATAATATCCCGATGTGTGAATTTATTATGTTGAAGCTTCCGGAAGGATACAATGGTTTCTTTTTACATATGGATCACAGACTGATCGATTCCTGTGGGCTTGTAGTTATGATTGAAGACCTGTTCCAATTATATACGCATTACAGATATGGAACAGCCTGCCCACAGGAACTGGTTGATTTTGAGACGGTCCTGAAAAAAGATCTTGCAAAAGCGGGCAATGAAAAGCGTTTTGCAAAAGACAAAAATCTGGTGATGACCAGCTGGATGCACTGGGTGAGCCGTTATATTCTGATATACAGGGACCGTCTGTACTGGAGGGAGCAAGAAAACGTCATGGAGATCCAAAGCTTCGTGCTTCTGATATTGAAATGAACGAGCTGTTTGTTGCAGTAAAGGATTATCATCTGGAACCGTATGCGACACAGAACCTGATGGATTTCTGTATGAATCATCAACTTTCCATGACGAATCTGCTTCTGCTTGGTATTCGTACTTATCTGTCAAAAGTAAATAACGGACAGGAAGATATTACGATCCAGAATTTTATATCCAGACGTTCTACCCATGACGAATGGACTTCAGGGGGAAGCAGAACCATTATGTTTCCGTGCAGAACAGTGATCTCACCGGAGACAGATTTTCTTTCGGCAGCTTATGAAATCCAGAATATGCAGAATCGAATTTATATGCACAGCAATTACGATCCGACACTTATCGTGGATGAGATGAGAAAGAGATACCATACACCGGAGCATACCAGCTATGAAAGCTGCTATCTGACCTATCAGCCAATGCCGGTGAAGGTGGAGAATGAAATGCTTGGGACTGTTCGTCAGCATGCCAAATGGTTTGCAAATGGTGCCGCAACCAAAAAAAATGTATCTGACCGTATCTCATACTGAGGATGGCGGCATGAACTTCTCCTATCATTATCAGACTGCTCATCTGGAAGAGCATGACATGGAACTGCTTTATTATTATATGATGCGTATTCTTTTTAAGGGGATCGCAGAGCCGGATATGAGCATCGGAGAGATTATGGAACAGGTATAGAAATCAAAAATACGAGGAGGAAATGGAATGAATCAGGAAATGGAATTTAAAAATATTGTAGCGCAGTACAGCAAAGTGAAACCGGAGGAGATGACGGGGAAAATGAGATTCCGTGAGGATCTGGGATTCACTTCTCTGGATTTCATGTCTTTTCTGGGAGAGCTTGAGGATACCTTTGACATTGAACTTGAGGAAACCGAAGTGACCCAAATTACAACTCTTGAAGAGGCGCTTAAGCTTCTGGAGGAGCTTCAGTAAGAATGAAGCTGTTGTCCGCAGAAAAGTGAAGGAGGAGAAAAACATGCTGATCAGGGATATATTAGAAGAAAGTGTACAGAAATTTGGCGAAGTCAAAGCAGTAAAATGGCTTAACAGGAAAGAAGTTCTGGAGAGAAGTTACAGCGAAATATTGAGAAACGTGATTTCCACCAGAAAAGGACTTCTTGCAGAAGACTTTGCAGGAAAGCATATTGCATTGATCGGAACCAGTTCTGTAGAATGGATCGAAAGTTATCTGGGAATTATTACAGGATGTATTACAGCGGTGCCGCTGGACGCAGCACTCCCATGTGAAGAACTGATCGATCTGATAAACCGATCCGATTCTGAAGCACTCTTCTTAAGTCCGAAACACAGACCTTATCTGGAAGCGTTCCTTGCAAACTGTCCGAAACTCCAGAAAGTATGGATGCTTCAGGAAGAGGTGGAGGATGTACCTTCAGGCGTGTACAGTATCAATGAGCTGAGAAACACAGGAATTAACGCATCAGCAGATGCTTCCTGCCCGTCAGCAGAAGATATTGCGACGATTATCTTTACGTCCGGAACGACAGGAAAGAGCAAAGGGGTTATGCTGACACAGAATAATCTGGCATCTAATGTTGAGGCAGTTAAGATTTCAGCAGAACCCGGAACTGCCATGCTCAGTGTACTTCCAATCCATCATGCATTCTGTCTTGTCATGGACTGGCTGAAAGGTTTTTCTCAGGGAGCAACTATCTGTATTAATGACTCTCTGCTTCATATGGTCAGAAAATATGAGCATTTTTTAAACCCGATATCATGCTCATGGTTCCGATGATGATTGAAACAATTTATAAGAGACTGGCAGCAGCTGATCCACAAATCCCGAAGGCAGTTCTTGCAGAAAAAGTTTTCGGTGGAAAACTGCAGACGATTTTTACCGGTGGCGCACATCTGGATCCGTACTATATTGATCGTTTTGCAGAGTATGGTGTTCAGATTCTGGAAGGATATGGCATGTCGGAATGTTCTCCTGTTATCAGTAATAATACGCCGGAAAATCATAAGCCGGGTTCTATTGGAAGACCACTTGAGAATGTGGAGATAAGATTTGAAAATGGTGAGATTCTGGTAAAAGGCACAAGTGTTATGAAAGGGTATTATCAGATGCCGGACGAGACAGCTGAAACACTGAAAGATGGCTGGCTGCATACTGGCGACAAGGGTTATATGGATGAAGATGGATATCTCTTTATTAATGGCCGGGTGAAAAATCTGATCATTCTATCCAATGGAGAAAATGTATCTCCGGAAGAAATCGAGAACAAGCTTGCACTGAATCCGCTTGTGGGTGAAGTTATTGTAACAGGTGAGGACAATGGTCTTACAGCCCGAATTTATCCGGAACAGGCAGTTGTGGAGGCAAAGGCACTGGATACGGAGATGATTCGTTCACAGCTTCAGGAATTTCTGGATGAATACAATAAAAATCAGCCGACCTACCGTCGTATTACAGGTCTGGTGATCCGGAAAAATCCGTTTATACGCAGCACGACAAAGAAAATCAGGAGACAGGATGTCCTGATCGATGAGCCACAGGCATAATAAAAACCCGTTTGAGTGAATTGCTCAGACGGGTTTTGCTATGCTGTTTATATGCAGGACACTCAGGATAAAAGAGGCAGCATGCCAGACAGGAAAATCTGAGTCAGAATTCCTGCAATTACTTCTGGTGCAAGATCAAAATTATCCCTTGTCCATTTGTGAAGGACACCGATCGTACTGCCGATCGCACAGGTGATCACGTAAGATATTTCCTCTTTTGTATGTCTGCCGGGTCTGGCACTGGAGGTAGTAGCGGTGACATAGTGATGAAGCATAGTCAGCATTTTTCAAAGAGATCATTCCCATGGGGGGTGCTCAGAAGACTGGAAAGGAAAGGATTTTCCATTGTATAGCGGGCAAAGTGTCAGAAAATAGGACGTGATCAGATATCGTCGGTCATTTTCAAGGATGAAATTTTTCCATTATAGAAAAAATATCCTGGATCGTCTTTTCCTCAACAGCGGATACAAGAGAAGGAATGTCTTGATAAATGATTATAAAAAGTGCTTCTCGCGATACCAGCTGTCTTAGTGACATCGGATACTGTGATCTGATCAGGAGTTTTTTTCTTTAGAAGTTTAAAAAAAGCACCCAGGATGGCTTCATCTGCCACAGAATATCTTTCGTCAGGAACTGGATTTTGCATAGTCGCTTCCCTCCCATAGCTTATCAGCATTCTTGAATAAAGTATAACACAAATCCATTTCTTTATATAGTAAAGAAAAGCGGAATGTGAAAAGCGATTGGAGCAAATAAAAACTCAGAACCTTCAGGGGTATGAAGAATATCGAAATGGGGAAATTACTCGAGATCAGTTCGCTTCAACCAAAACTCAACTGGAAAAAGAGAAACTAAATTTACAGAAACGTATTCAAGAAGTTGAAAATCTAATCGGTGATGAGAAAGAAATATTGTTGAAGAAAAACATACCGGTTGATCAGATGATTGAATTTATGGGATTTGAAAAGTTGACACCGGAAGTGCTTCAAAAATATGTAAAAGCCATTTATATGCATGATGATGGAAGGATAGAGATGTGTTGGAAAGAATTGAAATAATAGATTTTGTAGTCTTTATACAACATCCACTATATGAAAGTCTATAGCATTTATATAACGTCCACCCCTGTATTTTTGTAACCTTAATGAAACGTCCTCTGTATGAAAACAACGGTTTTATGGGAAAAAAGCGACAAAAAATAGTAAAAACTTTGTGGTTTTTACTTGACATCCTCGGGACGGTTGTGTCTGGCAGAGAGTATCCCATACGGTATATCCTGAACATATAGAAATGGACAGGATTTTTAGATACGATCCTGAGATCCTGCCATTGATGTGGAGATGAATTCAGTTACTGTCAGAGATGCTAGTGCAAATGGCGAAGCATTCACGCATAATGTAGATAAACAAAAACACAAATATAAAAAGAAGGAGGATTGGGTATGGGATTATTTGATAAGAAGATCTGTGATATCTGCGGAGAGAAAATAGGTTTATTAGGCAACAGAAAACTGGATGACGGAAATCTGTGTAAGGATTGTGCAAAAATTGTCACCATGTTGTAAGACCGGCGGCACAGTACGGTAGAGGATATAAAACGTCAACTGGAATATCGTGAAAAAAACAAAAAAGCCGTAATGGATTTTTGTATAACACGTCAGATCAATACCAGAAATTACAATGTTTTTATTGATGACAATAAGGGGAATTTTACTGTTGCACGGAAGCTGGATGTCAATGAAAATCCGGATATAGTTCCTTTATCCGCTGTTGTGCAGTGCAGAGTTGATGTAGAGCGACAGCAGAACGAGGAAACATATACAACAAAGGATGGAGAAACCGTAAGCTATCAGCCACCGGTATATAAGTATGAATTTGATTATACTATGCGTATTAAGGTAAAAAATCCATGGTTTGATGATATGGATTTTCGTTTGAATACTTTTTCCATAAGCAGCGATAACAGAGGTGAATTGATGGAAGTGGAGCAGACAGGTCATCAGATCATAGCCGCCCTGACACCAAATGCGGTTGGAATGCAGCAGCCTGGGATGAATATGAACAACGGAATGCAGCAATCTGGAATGCAGATGAACAACGGAATGCAGCAATCTGGAATGCAGATGAACAACGGAATGCAGCAGCCCGGCAGTTTATGGAAATGTCAGTGCGGTGCAGAGAATACCGGAAGGTTCTGCGAATACTGTGGCCAGCCAAGACCATTTTGAGTGATGATAGACAGAGTGGACAGAATTGTTCACTCTGTTTGTGATAACAGGGGTTGAGAATGGATGGTTTCTCTGAAAACTATATAATAAAATAGAGCTTTATAGTATACTTATCACAGAGGTGTATTAATGAGAGAGGAATTTTCATGACATACAATAAAAAAAAGGGCACTGTCGTATGGAGGAATCCTGATAAGTGTATTTCTGGCGTATTTCTGCAGGCTGGTAAGACCGGAAAATGTTTTTATGAGAAATCTCGCAGATCAGTGTCGTAACTGTATTTATCTGGGAATGTATTGTGCCTGGGTGATTTATCTGGAAAAGCATGTAGTGCATAGAAAAACGCGCAGATGTCTGACTGCAATTGGCTGTCTGATGGTATTCTGGTTTTTTGTACGGACAGTAAAATTTCATATTCTTCATGATCCGCTTGGAGAACATATCTGCTGGTATCTGTATTATATCCCGATGATCCTGATCCCGGTCCTTGGACTGGCAGCAGCGATGTTTCTAGGGGAAAAGGATGGAGAGAAAACAGTCAGAAAAATTATTGCCTTGCTTGCTTTTGCGGTGGTTTTGATCATCAGTGTTTTTACAAATGATCTGCATCAGCTGGTGTTTCGGTTTTCCGGGCGGCCGCCGCTTTCAGATAGAGATTACAGCTATGGTATTCTTTTTATAGTGATCCAGGGATGGATCATATTTTGCCTGATATGGATGGAAATCATGCTGATCAGAAAAAGCAGGATTCCGGGAAGAAAGCAATTTTTGGCTGCCGGTTATTCCGGGAATATTGCTTCTGGGATGGAATATCGGGAATTTACTCCGTCTGCCTCTGATCAAAACAATTGCCGGAGATATGACAGCGGTATGCTGCCTTTTTGATGGCGGCAATTTACCAGGGATGTATATTATGCGGCCTGATACAGACGAACAATCGATATTTTGAATTATTCCAGACCTCCGGAGGACTGGATGCAGAGATTACGGATGATTCCTTTCAGCGTTATTATCATTCCGGTGATTTTTCTGAGCTGTCACCGGAACTGCGTAAAATTATAATAAATAGATCAGCTGTACAGGAACAGGGAATCCGGATCAACCATATTCCTATAAGAGGAGGACATTTGTTCTGGTCAGAAGATATTTCGGTGCTTCTGGATCAGTATCAGGATATCCGGGAACAGCAGGAGGAGCTGACTGCCAGAAATCGTCTGTTGCAGAAAACCTATCAGAAAGAAGCTGAGCGGAGAAAAACAGAAGAACAGAACCGACTGCTGAACATGATACAGAATCAGACAGCCGGGCAGCTGGAATTGCTGTCACAGCTGATGGATGAGCTGGAAAGAACGGAGTCAAGGGAACACTATGACCGGATCCTGGGAAAAATCGTGGTTGTTGGTACATATTTAAAAAGAAGAAAAAATCTGGTATTGACACAATATGCATCAGACGGAAATCTGCTTACAATGGAGGATCTCAGACAGAGTCTTGCGGAATCCTGTGACAGCTTAAAATTATGCAAGATCCGGGCGGCTTATTATGTCGAAAATGGGGAAGTACAGCTGAATGCAGATGATATACTAAAATGCTATGATACCTTTGAATGGCTTGTGGAACGATTGTTTGATACAATGCAGTCTGTTTTTTACCGTGTGTCGCAGATCGATGATGCTCTGCGGATCTCGGTTCATATTGTAGCAGAAGCAGATCTTCGGGGATTAATGTCAGAAAGACCGGAATTAAATGTGCAGCAGGAAGATGAAAACGAATGGTTTATCGGATGTATCGTATTCAGAAAGAGAGGCGGAAGATGACTGATTTTGCGGAATGCAGTATGGCAATGCAGGATTTTCTGATGATCCTTCTTGAAATCTGCCTGATTCTGGAATTGATCCTTCTGTTGATAAGGATAACCTGTTTTTACGGGAAAAAGAAAATTATAACGGCAGTGACTGTTTTTGCAGTTTCTTTTATGCTTATGGGCTTTCTGATGAATGATCACAGATATTGCCAGGATGAAAGTGCATATCAGCCAATGCTCCGGGGGTGTCCGGTCAGTGTTTTGATGGCAGCGATGGTGGTATTGTTGCTTTATCTTTGCCGGGCAATCTGTAGAGAGAGACGCAGATATCAACATTCTTTGTCTTACTGGTCCGTGAATGAAGCTGTTGATGATGTTCTGCGGGGTGTGTTTTTCAGATCCTCTTGGAAGAATCGTTTTGTGCAATACCAAGATGCAGGAACTGAGCAGGATAATGACAGGCTCCTATCTGCAGGATTATGAGGTATTGCGGAAAGTAATAGATGGAGGATCCGAAGCAAAGGGACTTCGCAGATTAAGCAGCGACAGTAATGTATTTTATTTTCCGGATGCTTCCGTCTGGATGTTTCAGGAATATCGTCTGCAGGAGCCAGATTGTGCAGGATATCTGCAGACAGTGGCAGTTAATGTATCAGAAATTTATTACAATGGTGAAAAGATCAGAGCAAATAATGAAAAGCTGGAAATCCTGAATCATAAGCTGGAGGAAATGTATGAAAAAATCGGAGATAAAATAAGAGAGCAGGAGACACTTGCCATGAAAATGCAGGTTCATGACAATTTTTGGCCGAAGCCTTCTGTCAATACGCAGGATATTGGAAAGAAAAGAAAATCAGGATAAAATGGATGAACAGCTATCTGCACTAAAGCATCTGGTCTATATTCTTACAGATTCTTCTGTTGAGAATATGGAAGAATTATGCGCGGATACGATCAGGCATGCAGAAGAGCTTGGAATTTATGTTCAGATCAGCGGAAATTTACCTCAGCATCCCTCCTACAGGCTGCTGACAGACAGAGCGATCCGTGAATGTGTGACAAATTGTGCCAGACACGCCCATGGCAGTACGGTTCTGGTGAAGATAGACAAAGGTGCAAATGAATACAGCATCCGGATAACGAATGATGGAGATGCACCTGAAAAAAATGCAGAAGAAGGCGGTGGTCTGTCAGCACTGAGAAAAGCAGCGGAGTCAGAGAAATGTATTATGCAGGTTTCTTTTTCACCGGAGTTTTGTCTGGCGTTAAAAATGCCGCTGGCAGAAAGGATGGGAGTTTATGGTACGGATACTGATAGTAGAAGATCAGAGGATCATGCAGAAGTATTTTGAAAGTATTATTATGCGGGAACCGGAATTCCGACATGTCCAGACAGTTTCGGATGCCTGTGAAGCTGTAAAGATCTGCTCTTACTCGGCAATTGATCTTGTGCTTATGGATGTGCAGACATTTCATAATCATGATGGGCTGAGTGCCGGAAAGATCATCAGGGAAAAATATCCATATACAAAGGTATTGGTTGTTACTTCGCTGATCGATCCCAAGGTGCTGGAAAGAGCAAAGAGCGGATGTGCAGACAGTCTATGGTATAAGGATCACGGTGAAGAGGAAATACGGAGTGTGATCTACAGAACGTTAAATGGGGAGCATGTATTTCCGGATGTGCACCGGAGGTGGAACTTAACTGGATCACAAGCGGTGATATCAGTCCCAGACAGCTGGAGATGCTGCGCCTGTATATTCACGGGATGTCATATTCCGAGATCGCAAGGAAGATGGACTGCTCTGCTTCAGGGGTAAGATGGAATTTTCAGGAAATGATCGCCAAGGCGGGATACAGCTGTAAAGAGGATCTGATAGCAGCTGCACTGGAAAGTAAACTGATCGTAACCACACTGAAATAGGAGATCCACAGAATGCAGAAACATATTCAGACAGAGGGAGTTTGGCGTGAGCTGACGGGACATTCATAATACATCATAAAATTTGAATAATAGAAGAAAGAGGAAACAGACATGAGTGATTTTTTGACAGAAAAAATAAAAAAACAGGAATACTGGGGAAGCTGAAATGGATTCTTTATGTATTTTTTATACTTTTTCCCTGGGCGCCATTGGTGCATCGGAGAAGTATATCCGTGAAGGGCGCTGGGGAATGGCAGCAACAGAGATCATACTTGGATTGCTGTTTCTGTATCCAACCTTCCGGGAAATTCAAAAAGCATTAAAGAAGAAAAAAGCTGGAGAAATTGCCTGCTGGTTTGAATCCTATGCCCAGAATACCGTCTCATTTGAAAAGCTTGAGCAGGAACTGGGAAAAGGTGCAGTGAAAAAGCTGGAAAAATTTATTGCGGGGGGATATATCCGGAATATCCAGATAGACAGAGAAGGAAATTATATTATGATCACTGCACCGAACAGACGCGTAAATGAGAAGATCTATATTACAGTTACCTGCCCCAGCTGCGGTGCAAAGAATCAGGTAATAAAAGGTCGTCTGAGCACCTGTGAATATTGCGGACAGCGTCTTACCCCATGACAAAAGACACCTTTCGGATCTGCCCTGTTAAAGGTAAGATCCTTGTGCAATATGCTCAATGCATAAAAAGGATATTTTATAAACAAAATTATATAAGTTGCATATAACTAACGCATGTAACATAACAGAGTTGTACAAATATCTGTACATCCATAGATAATTGGGATGAAATCATAGAATAAATTTATAAAAATAGCTAATAAAACTGGATAATATGTTCAAATTATGGTACATTTATTGTAGCAGTCAGAGGAAATATTGCGGCCTTTTTTAGGAACCGGGATTTTCGAAGGGCTGAACAAATAACATAGAACTTATTTATTTGGTTTTATTGTTTCTTTCCTGGGAGTGCAGAGAAGGAGGGAACGGATAAGAGCAGATAATCATAAGGATATAATCTTTATAAGGAAGGTGAGCAATTGGAAAACTATACTAAGTACAAGCTGAAAAGCAGTGATGAGCTTGCATCAGTGCTGAACGGCAGGGACAATCTGTTTGTAATCGCCTGTAACAAGTGTTTCAAGGAATTTGAGACCGTTGACGAACCGGATTGCAAAGAATTCCTGAAATTTGCTGCGGAGCAGGGAAAAACCGTCACAGGCAGTGCGAAATTCGATTTTCTGTGCAACAAGATGCACACAGAAAGAAAATTACAGGATCTGCTTCCGGAAGGTACAGAGAATGTAGTTGTGATCTCCTGTGGTCTTGGTATCCAGACAGTTGCGGATCTGGCAGGCAAGCCGGTGATTGCAGCAAGTAATACCCTTAACTACAGAGGACATCACGGCATGGCACTTACCAAGAAGAGCTGCGATGCATGTGCACAGTGCTATCTGAACATTACCGGAGGCGTCTGTCCTATCGTCGACTGTTCAAAGAGTCTTGTCAATGGACAGTGCGGCGGAGCAAAGAACGGTAAATGTGAAGTAGACCCGAATAAAGACTGTGCATGGGAAAAGATCTACCAGAGACTGGCAAAACAGGGCCGTCTGGAAGAGTTCCTGAACCAGCCGGTACAGGTACGTGATTACTCCAAGGTTAACTTCAAGGTGATCAACGATTACGTGAAGTCTATCAGAGAAGACAGACTGAACGGATACTATGGCGGCGTTCATCCGTCAGAGCACAAGGAATTCAGCGAGCATATCGCACTGAAGAAATTCCCGGATCCGAAGACTGTAGTGATCTCCATGTCCCAGCATCTTGGTGCACCTGCCAACCCGATCGTAGAGGTAGGCGACACTGTAAAAGTCGGACAGAAGATCGGCGAAGCTGCCGGATTTATCAGCGCACCGGTACACTCCAGTGTAAGCGGAACCTAGTTGCCGTTGAGCACGTATGCATGGCACAAGAGGCAGTGAAGTCATGGCTGTTGTCATTGAATCGGATGGAAAAAATACTCTGCACGAATCCGTACAGCCACATGGTGACCTGGATAATCTGACTCCGGATGAGATCATTGAGATTGTAAAAGAAGCAGGAATCGTTGGTATGGGTGGTGCAGGCTTCCCGACCTGTGTTAAACTGAAACCAGCCAAACCAGTTGATACTATTCTCCTCAATGGATGCGAATGCGAGCCATATTTAACAGCAGACCACAAGGTTCTCCTTGAGTTTGCAGATGACATTATTTTTGGCCTGAAAGCGATCCTGAAGACAACAGGTGCCGAGAAAGGTATCATTGTCATTGAGGATAACAAGCAGGATGCCATCGAATTAATGCAGGAAAAAAGTTGCCGATATCGGAAATATGGAAGTTTTTGTTGCAAGAACCAAATACCCGCAGGGTGCTGAGAAAACTCTCATTAAGCGCGTTATGGGAAGAAAGGTTCCGAGCGGCGGTCTCCCGGCAGATGTTGGCGTTATCGTAGATAATATCAGTACTGTAAAAGCAATCTCCGATGCAATCCAGAAGGGTATGCCTCTGATCGAGCGTGTTACAACAATAACAGGCGAGAAGATCAAGAACCTGGCAACTTTATCATCAAGATCGGTACCAGCGTAAAAGAACTGATCGATTACTGCGGCGGATTTACAGATGACGATGTTTTGGTCAAGATGGGCGGCCCGATGATGGGATTCCCTCTGAATACTCTGGAAGTACCTATGATGAAGGGCTCCAACGGTATCATCGCCATTGATACAGACGAGACCAAAGAGCAGCCATGTATCAAGTGCGGACGCTGCGTGGACGTATGTCCGATGGAACTTTCTCCTCTGTATTTCGTAAAATATGCGAAAGAAGAGAACTGGCAGGGCATGAAGGACATGAATGTCATGGACTGTGTTGAGTGCAGATGCTGTCAGTATATCTGTTCTTCCAAGATTCCGATCATTAACAGTATCAAAGCCGGAAAAAATGCAGTAAGGGGGATGAAGTAATATG
>ENA-OQAJ01000369-OQAJ01000369.1-human-gut-metagenome-genome-assembly--contig:-NODE-369-length-14093-cov-1.794000_pt1 | contig 14093 bp, 16 predicted proteins | sample MGYA00242736_ERZ504529 | MGnify/ENA primary metagenome ERZ504529 (study PRJEB26092, sample SAMD00036275) | human gut metagenome | host: Homo sapiens | study: EMG produced TPA metagenomics assembly of...
CCCGGTGCACCATGACCACGCAATTTGATAGTCTGTCCGTTGGCTATACCTGCCGGAACAGTGATACGTATGTTCTTTCCGTTTACATTAAGCACTTGTTTGTGTGTTTCGGCGGCTTCACGCAATGAAAGTTGTAATTCAGCATTATAGTCCTGTCCACGGAATCCGGCGCTTCGTCCGCCGTTTGCACCGCCACGATGCCCGAACAGTTCTTCAAAGAAATCAGAGAAACCACCTGCGCTGCCACCGAAATGTGCACCGGTGAATTCTTCTCCTCCATTGCCGGAATACCAGTAACTGCCGTTACCGTCCGTACCGAATCCGCTTCCGGCTCCGCAAACCCTCCGAATCCACCGGCACCTCCATATTGTTGCTTTTGTTTTTCAAATTCGTCGGCATGTTTCCAGTGTTCCCCGTATTCGTCGTATTTCTTACGTTTTTCCGGGTCACTCAGTACTTCGTTGGCTTCATTTATCTCCTGAAACTTATCTTTGGCTCCAGGATCATTCGGATTCAAGTCAGGATGGTATTTGCGGGCCAGCTTACGGAAAGCCTTCTTGATATCATCTTGGGTGGCGCTTTTGTCCACTCCCAATACTTTGTAATAGTCTATGTAAGCCATATTATATATTTGTTAAATTTCATCTGCTTTAAGAGAAACAAAATATATGCCAATTGGTCGTGTTCTGTTTTTTATTTTTATTATCTTTGCAGCGAATTTTTAGAAATTATTCTAAAGGAAATGAGGGGATTGGCAATCATATTCAGGTTTTTTTATGCTATTAGTCCTGCTGCTTCCTGTGGTTGCTCTGTGTCCTGTGAAGGCGGAAAACGACCTCGGAAGGGCCTATCCTTATTGTCACTTCTTATAATCCCGAAACGCGTAGTATTTCTGACAACCTGTCTGCTTTTATGGATGAATACAGACAGCGTGGCGGCAAGTATACTCCGATCATAGAGAGTATGAACTGCAAGAATTTGTCCGAGGCCTATCTGTGGAAATCGCGTATGGCCTCCATCCTTGGTAAGTATAAGGGGAAAAACCGTCCGTCACTGGTTATATTGTTGGGGCAGGAGGCATGGTCGGCTTATATCTCACAAGACACGGAGATAGCTAAAAAGACTCCGTCTATCTGTGGCATGGTCAGTGTCAACGGACTGGTATTGCCCGATGATAGTATCGACACGCGGGTATGGGAACCTGAAGTAAGAATATTTATACGGATTTCAGTGATTATAATATTGTTGCCGGTTATGTATATGAATATGATGTCGATAAAAACATAAAGCTGATGCGTCGTTTTTATCCTGATATGCGCCGTGTGGCATTTATATCGGATAATACCTATGCGGGTTGTCTATGCAAGCCTTGGTTAAAAAGGAGATGAAGAAGTACCCCGATTTAGAAACAATTTGGCTGGACGGCCGTACGGAAACCTTTATGGAAGTGAGTGAAAGGATGCGCAGGTTGCCTCAAAATACGTGTGTATTGTTGGGAACATGGCGTGTGGACTGTACGGAGAGTTATGTTATTGGTAATACGACTTATATGCTGCGTGATGCGAATCCTACCCTGCCTGTGTTTACTATCGCATCTGTGGGATTGGGACATTGGGCATTGGGAGGATATACTCCCGAGTACCATGCGGTAGGAAAGAATATAGGCGCGGTTATCTTATGATTTTTTGGATAAAGGAGATAGAGAAGGGGTGGACTTGGTGACTATTCCCGGAAACTATACTTTTGATATAAAGCGTTTGCATGAATTCAAATTGGATTCATTGAATCTTCCTCAGGGAGCGGTGTTGGTGAACAAGACTCCTTCGTTTTATGAGCAGTATAAATATTGGGTCATAGGGGTTGTTTCGGCGTTCATGTTTCTGATAGCCTGTTTCTTGATAGCCATATATTATATTATCCGTATCAACCACTTGAAACATAATCTGGAAGTATCCGGCGAGGAACTGCTGGTAGCCAAGGAGAAAGCGGAGGAATCCAACAGGCTGAAGACGGCTTTTCTGGCCAATATGAGTCACGAAATACGCACTCCCTTGAATGCCATTGTGGGATTTTCCAGCGTGTTGGTCAGTGATGATTCCTCTCCTGCCGAGAAAGAGCTGTATTGTGATATCATTCAGAAGAATTCCGATTTGTTGTTGCACCTCATAAATGATATTCTGGACATCTCGCGCATGGAATCCGGAAGGATAAAAATTCGTATGGGAAGAATGTGATGTGGTAGAGTTGTGTCAGACGGCTTTGTCTACAGTGGAGTATGGACGCAAGACCAGTGCTTTGTTTCTGTTTGAAACTCCTGTGCCTTCGCTGGTTGTCAAGACGGATGCCCAGCGTCTGAAGCAGGTGTTGATTAATTTGCTGTCCAATGCCGCAAAATTTACTCCGTCCGGTTCTATCAAACTGACGGTTGCCATAGACAAACAGCATCAGCAGTTGGAATTGTCAGTGTCGGATACCGGTTGCGGTATTCCGCCCGATAAGAGTGAAAAGGTATTTGAACGTTTCGAGAAATTGAATGAATATTCCCAAGGTACGGGGCTGGGATTGGCCATTAGCAGGCTGATAATCGAGAATCTGGGAGGTAAGATATGGGTGGACAAGGATTATACCGAAGGCGCCCGATTTGTATTCACGCATCCTTTGACTAAAAAAGAATAAAGAATAGAGAAATGAAATATAGAATATGTATCAGTGCCCTGCTGTTGTGGGCAGGTATGCAGTTGTCTGCATCCAATAATCAGGAAGAAGTGGTTATCAAGATTATAGAAACCAGTGATGTGCACGGGAATTTCTTTCCGTATAACTTTATCGAACGGAAAGAATGGAGTGGAAGTCTTGCCCGTGTTCATTCCTTTGTGAAAGAACAGCGTGAGAAATATGGGGATAATTGCCTGTTGATGGATAATGGGGATATCCTGCAAGGTCAGCCTACAGCTTACTATTATAATTTCATGGATACCTGTCTACTCATGTTGCGGCGGATATGATGAATTATATGGGATATGTGGTAGGTAATATGGGTAACCATGATGTAGAGACTGGGCATGCGGTGTACGACCGTTGGATAAAACAGTGCGATTTTCCGGTACTGGGGGCTAACATTATAGACAATGCCACCGGAAAACCTTATCTGAAACCCTACGAGGTGTTGGAGCGTGACGGAGTGAGGATAGCGGTTCTGGGTATGATTACTCCGGCCATTCCTTCATGGTTGCCGGAGAAGTTATGGAGTGGCCTGCATTTTGAGGAAATGGAGCCCTGCGCACGTAAGTGGGTGAAGATTATAAAGGAAAAAGAGAACCCTGATGTCATTGTGGGATTGTTTCATGCCGGAAGTCGGGCAACGTGTTGGGACAGGTGGTGGAAGATGCCTCTATGGATGTAGCCAAACGGGTTCCGGGCTTTGATGTGGTGCTGATGGGGCACGACCATACTAGGGAATGTGTAAAGGTGCAGAATGTGGCAGGAGACAGTGTGCTGGTCATTGACCCGGCAAACAATGCCAATGTAGTTTCGGATGTGACCCTGACCGTAACAAAGAAAGATGGGAAAGTAGTGGAGAAGTCGGTGAAGGTAGATTGGCGGATATGAACAAGTATCCTGTCAGCCGGGAGTTTATGGATAAGTTTGCCCCTCAATACAAGGCTGTAAATGACTTTGTATCCCGTAAAATCGGTACAATTTCACGTACCATCACAGCGAAGGATGCTTATTTCGGTTCTTCTCCTTTCATAGACCTGATTCATCAGTTGCAATTGGAAATTTCGGGTGCTGAAGTGTCTTTCTGTGCTCCGTTGTCCTTCCGGGCAGAGATTAAAGAAGGAGACATCTATGTGAGTGATATGTTTAATTTGTACAAGTACGAGAACATGCTGTATGTGATGGAACTCTCGGGCAAGGAAATTAAAGATTTCCTGGAAATGGCATACGCATCTGGACTAATCAGATGAAGAGTTCCGAGGACCACCTGATGCTTTTCAAGGAGCCGGTGGAGAAGGGGAAGCGTGCTAATTTCAAGAATTTCAGCTTTAACTTTGACTCTGCCGCAGGCATTAATTATACGGTGGACGTGACCAAGCCGGCAGGAGAGAAAATCACGATTCAGAGCATGTCGGACGGGACTCCTTTCAGTATGGATAAGGTTTATAAAGTGGCTTTGAATTCTTACCGTGGGAACGGTGGCGGAGATTTACTGACTCTTGGAGCTGGAATTTCCAAGGAAGATTTGGCAAAAACGTAATTATTTTTGCAACCGATAAGGATTTTGCGTTATTATCTGATGCAAATATATTGAGCAGGAAAAAAAGTGCTGCATCCTCATGCTATGCACCAGTGGAAGTTTATTCGGAGGATGGACTGTGCCTGCCGCGAAAAAAAGACTATCAATTGTTGTTTGGCGAGGAAAAGAAATAAATAGTTGAGCAAGAGAAGGTACATAGTAGCCCCGTTATTACTGCTGGCGCTGTTTTTAACGTATCAGGTAAGTATCACTTTGTTTACCCACGTTCATATTGTGAACGGGGTGATGATTGTGCACTCTCATCCTTCGTCCGAAAAACACCATACGCATACCACAGGACAGGTAATCTTAATTGCTCATCTGAGCACTATCCAGACTCTGAGCCCGGGGGGGCAGACAGAGATGACTGTATTCCGTCCTGTGTTGTATGTTTTGGAATACAAGACAAATACTTTCCGCGCGAAAGCGCTTTGTGCGCAATGTATCCATTTGCGCGCTCCTCCTTTTTATTGCTGAAACATAAGGTATATCTGTTGACGGGATACATTCGGATAATCCGTTCAACAGATGCGGATGTGCTTTTGCCGTAGAGCTGCACACATTCTTTAATTGAATAAACCGAAACATTTTTAGTAATAGAAAAAATAGATGAAACAATATATTCTGTTACTCGTGCTCATGGTGATGGGTGCGGGTATCCATGCGTATGCAGAAGATGTAAATCCTGTGAAGGAAGGAAATGTGATTTCAGGTCATGTAGTGGAAAAAGGCACGGAGAACAGCCTTCCGTATGCTACCATATTGATTGTGGAAACCGGGCAAGGTACGGTGAGTAACGAGGACGGGGAGTTCCGTTTCAAGAAGGTTCCGGCAGGAAAGTACACATTGAGGGTTCAGCTACTGGGCTATGAGACACAGGAAAAGAAAGTGACCGTCAGTAACGACTTCACGGTAGATGTTCATTTTTGATGAGTGACGAAAGTATTATGACGGACGAGGTAGTCGTATCGGCCAATCGCAATGAGACAAGTCGCAAGGTGGCTCCGGTGGTAGTCAATGTGATGAATGCAAGCTGTTCGAATCGGTGAATTCTACCGATTTGGCTAAATCCTTGAATTACCAGTCGGGGTTGCGTGTGGAGAACAACTGCCAGAACTGCGGCTTCCCTCAAGTGCGTATCAATGGGCTGGAAGGACCTTATTCTCAGATTCTTATCAATAGTCGTCCGGTAGTCAGTGCTCTGTCCGGTGTGTATGGCTTGGAGCAGATTCCGGTGAATATGATAGAGCGTGTAGAGGTTGTCCGCGGAGGAGGGTCGGCCTTGTTTGGTGCTAATGCAGTGGGCGGAACCATCAATATCATCACGAAAGACCCCATCAACAATTCATTTCAGGTTTCTTCAACAATGTCCAATATGAACGGCAAGGTGTGGGAACAGTATATGGGAGCCAACGCCTCTTTGGTGTCAAAAGACAATACGTATGGCATCGCTTTGTATCAGTCTTATCGGAACCGTAATCCGTATGATGCGGACGGGGACGGTTTCTCGGAGTTGGGAAAGCTGAATATGAATACGTTCGGGCTGCGCACCTATTACCGTCCTACGCAGTTCAGCCGTATCAGTCTGGAATATCATACCACGAATGAGTTCCGCCGCGGAGGGAATAAATTTGATTTGCAGCCGCACGAAACGGATATCACCGAACAGACCAAGCACGTTATCAATAGTGGCGGATTAAGTTATGATTTGTTTTGGAAAGAATACAAGCATAAGCTTTCTTTCTATTCTTCCATCCAGCATACCGACCGTAACAGTTATTATGGTGCGCAACAGGATGCGAATGCATACGGAAAGACGAAAGATCTGACTTGGGTGGCAGGCGGCATGTATGTGGGTAATTTTGAGAAAGTTTTATTCTCTCCTGCTACTTTTACCGCCGGGCTGGAGTATCAGAACAACTCCCTGCACGATGTTATGACCGGTTATCACCGTGATATGAAACAGGATGTGCGCATTGCCAGCGCTTTTGTGCAGAACGAATGGAAAATGAATCAGTTTGTATTCCTGGCCGGGTTCCGTCTGGATGACCATAACCTGATTGACAATCCCATCTTCAGCCCCCGTCTGAACCTGCTCTATAAGCCCAGTGACAAACTGCAGGCACGTATTACCTGGTCTACCGGTTTTCGTGCGCCGCAGGCATACGATGAGGATTTGCACGTTACGGCAGTAGGAGGTGAGGGCGTGCTTATCAAGTTGGCGGAAGGGCTGAAACCGGAGCATTCCAACAGCATCAGCGGCTCCATTGACTGGACGGCGAATATCGGTCATTTCCAGACCAATTTGTTATTGGAAGGATTCTATACCGGATTGGATGACGTGTTTGTACTGGAGGATATGGGCCATGACCAGAATGGTAACAAGGTGAAGGAGCGTCGTAACGGTAACGGGGCACGTGTGTATGGCGTGAATCTGGACGGAAAGATTGCACATGGACGTGATGCGGCTTTACAGGTGGGCTTCACGGTGCAGCGCAGCGAATATACTGAGCTGGAGGCATGGAGTGAGAATCCTGAGGTAGCGCCGGTGAAGCGGATGCCCCGTACTCCTGACTATTACGGTTATTTCACATTGACATCTGCTCCGTTCAAGAATTTCGACTGCTCCTTGTCCGGTGTGTACACAGGCCGGATGCATGTGCCGCATTTCGCACCGACAGAGTTGCCCGAGGAATATATAGGACAATATATCGCTAAAGATGAAATGGTGCATACTCCTGATTTCTTTGATTTGAATGTGAAACTGAATTACACATTTGTATTGAATGACCATATCAAATTGCAGTTAAACGGTGGAGTACAGAATATTTTTAATGCTTTCCAAAAGGATTTGGACAAAGGTGGTTATCGTGACTCGGGTTATTTCTATGGGCCTACACAGCCTAGAACGTATTTTGTGGGGATCAAGATTACGAATTGAATAATCTGCTGATTGGTCAATGTGCTAATATGTCAATGGGTTACGCTTTGTTCCACATGGCACATTAGCACATTGTCACATTGACAAATTAGCAGATTGATTTATTACCAACTACTGACAAGTGACTATACTTTTCTGTAATCCGGAATCCGGATCGGGATAATTATATAAGGGGAAGCGGTGTTCTGTTTCTCCTTCCATATATTTCCACAGACTGGCATATTCTTCTTTCTTCTCGCCCATTTCCTGCAATTGCAGCATATATTGCCAGATAGACTTGTTTTCCTTGATGTATATTTTTTCCATCTGATGAATAATCGGACTATGCTGGCGGGTTGGGTCATGGTCAAATTCCAGTATCCGTTTTCCCTCTTTTGTCATACCGATAGTTACGAAAGTCATGCTCTTGCCTATACCCGGCAGGTTCAGTACGCTGCGGTCTGTTGCTACGAAAGGAATCTGATGGAAGGTGCAGAAACGCTGTACGGCTGCCGCACGGTCTTTACTGTTTCTCAACAGGTTCAAGAACTCCTTTTCTTGCTCTGCGGAGAGTTTTCCCCATACCTTTTCCTCTTCTTTCTCCTGCAAGGAGCGGCTGTTAGGTGCAAATACGGCATAATTCTCCTCAAATCCTTTTACCGAGAAGGTGTAATAGCATAGTACACCCAGCCCATTCAATACTTTGCGCAGCTTGGCGGTGTGTCCGCGACGGGAAGCCGCCACATTATATACTAACTGGTTGGTGATAGTCCACCCCGGCTGCCAGTATCTTGCGGATAGCTTCACGCGCTTCGGGTGTTACTTCCAGTGGAGTCTGGAAATGCGTTTGAATCAGAAATTGTCTGACCCCTACGGCAGATGCCTTTTCTTTGAACTCACGTAAGATATCCAATAGTTCGTCATTGATTCGCATGGGCAGATATACCGGGAGCCGGCTGCCCAGGCGTACTCGTTGCAGTTCCGCATATTTCTCTCCTTCGGCGCGTTGCAGGTTTGCGTTTCGTTTGCGGACAGCCATTTTGTAGACGGCTTCCAATATATTGCGCAAGGTCTTGTTCTGGCTCATCAATGCATCGCCTCCCGTAATCCAGGATATCCCTGAGCTGAGTGTCGTTCTCGAAATATTCCATCAGTTTTCTTCAACCTCTTGATCCCATGCCTCTCTTTTCGGTTCAATTCCTCGAAGTTGAAGTTCAGACGTTCACTTTGGAAGTCGTACATGCGCTGGCAGGATGCACACAGGCCGCCGCATGCACGTCCCATCGAGTCGGGGATAAGAATGGCCACATCGGGATAACGGCGGTGAATGTTGTGTCCGTCCGGCAGCAGCCATCCTGCAGCGTTAGGCTTTCCGTCCTCCACAGCATCTTCTTTTTCCCATGCGTGGATGTTACCGTATGTTTCCACCAGTTGGGGAGAGTACAGAATATAGCTTCGTATGGCTGTATCATCATATCCTTTCCCCGTAGGATTCAACAAAGACAGATAGTAAGGGGTGATAAAGACAGGCATTCCTTTCTTGCGTGCTTTGTGATAAAGCTGCAAGGTTTCTTCGGACAGGGAGTTGCCTAGCATCCGGTTCAGTTCGGTAGGGCTTTTTACGGCCATTGCCAGATGAAAACGGGCTTCGTTCCACCATTGGCAGACCAGCCGGCGTTTGTCCTCTTCCGTGCTTCCTTCAGGAAAAAGGTAGCGGCTGGAGGGTGCGTGTCTGTTTTCTATTTTCTGGATAAGAAGGGAGATGATACGTTCTTTGTTTTGTCGGCGGATAGCCCGGACATCCTCATTCAGTCCGCTGGGCCAGCGTTTCATCCACTGTTGCACTTGTTTTTCATCAGGTAGCTCCTCTTCTTCGTGATAAAGCCGGTCGAACTGGTGATACAGGTCAATCCATAAATCAACGGAAATCTCTTCATTGATGATACGATTCGTTAAAAAACTTCCAAAGCAGTGAGATGGTTTCTATTTTAATCTCCTGTTCTGTAGAGGCTTCGTAAATGGTTTTTCCATCGTTATCTATCAGTCTTTTTAATTTGCCTTGCGGCAGCAGGATTGTAAATAGGACCGGATAATAGATAATCGTTCAGCTTGTTTTTGAAAGCTGTTTCATCCTGGCTTTCTGAAGCCAATGAAGTGAGTTGGGTTAATCGGGTTTCGAATAGTGTTTTAATGCCATGGGTGGATAACATCTTATTCTTTTGTTTCATAAGCAAACGGTTGTTAAGAAAGTGAATACTATAAATAACATATTTCTCGTAGAAAAGTTATCAAACTGTTAACTTCAATGCTGCTAAGATAGTAAAAAAGCTTCTTTTATGCAAATTCATTAACAAAAAGACGCTTTTTATAAATAGCATTATTTTATAGAGTACATTTGCTTTGTGCTTTCGTCTTTTTTTTAAAGCCCGGAGCTTTTTATCGGGAAACGAAGAAATTCGTAGTTTTGTAGAGCTTTGCTTGTTTGCAGGTCAATCAAGCTGAAGAGAAACCTCATTTTAATAAATGGAAAAACAACATAGAAGTAAATAAATGGAACTGAAACAACTTTTTACCTTTGCAGCAGCCTGTTCGCTGGCACTTTCGGTATCGGCGCAAGATAGAGTACACTATACAGGCACGGAGCTGTCTAACCCTACCTGTCATGACGGGCAATTGTCACCCGTGGTAGGGGTACACAATATTCAGGTGATGCGTGCCAACCGGGAACATCCTGCACCCGATAACGGCAATGATGGACATACAATCATCAGTCCATGTTGGCTTATTGGAACGGACAATTCTATATGCATTATCTTTCCGATCCTTCGGACGAGCATATTCCTCCCTCACAAACTTTCCTGATGACCTCGAAAGACGGTTATCACTGGACAAACCCGGTGACCCTTTTCCCTATCTACCGGGTTCCCGATGGCTATACCAAGCCCGGACGCACAGACAAGGCGAAAGATCTGGATGCCATCATGCATCAGCGTGTAGGCTTTTATGTGTCAAAGAGCGGCCGACTGATAGCTATGGGAAACTATGGCGTGGCGCTGGACAAGAAAAGATGACCCGAATGACGGGAACGGAATAGGCCGTGTGGTTCGCGAGATTAAGAAAGACGGTTCGTTCGGTCCCATTTATTTCATTTACTATAACCATGCGTTTAATGAAAGAATACATCCTATCCTTATTTTAAACGCAGCAAAGACAAGGAATTTGTAAAAGCCTGTCAGGAGATTCTGGACAATCCTCGTTACCGTATGCAGTGGGTGGAGGAAGCTGACCGTAATGACCCGTTGATTCCTTTACACAAAGAATACAAAGCGTATTGTGACTATACTTTGCCCGACGGTCGTTTGGTAAGCTTGTGGAAACATGCCCTGACTTCCATCAGCGAGGATGGTGGGAATACGTGGGCGCAACCGGTGAACGTGCGAAAGGGTTTGTTAACAGTAATGCGAAGATTTGGGGGCAGCGTTTGAGTGACGGTACATACGCCACGGTGTATAATCCTTCCGAGTTTCGCTGGCCGCTGGCTATCTCGCTCAGTAAGGACGGGCTGGAATATACGACCTTGAATCTGGTGCACGGCGAGATTACACCGATGCGTTACGGAGGTAATTATAAATCATTCGGTCCTCAGTATGTACGGGGTATTCAGGAAGGTAACGGGACTCCTCCCGATGGTGATTTATGGGTGACTTACAGTATGAATAAAGAGGATATGTGGGTGTCTCATATTCCTGTGCCTGTCCGCGCACACGCCAGCGAGCATGCTGACGACGATTTTGCCGGCTACAAAGATTTGAGCGAACTGACCGACTGGAATTTGTATTCCTTGCAGTGGGCTCCCGTATCACTGGATGGAAAATGGCTGGTGCTGCAAGACAAGGACTTATTCGATTATGCCCGTGTGGAGCGTAAGGATACCTGCTACAAAAGAACTGAAGTATCTTTCGAACTGATGGCGGAACAGAACGATAAAGGACTTTTGCAGATAGAATTTCTGGATGAAAACGGCATTGCCTGTTCCCGTCTGGAACTGACTCCCGATGGACTTTTCCGTGCCAAAGGAGGTGCGCGGTTTGGTAATTTGTTGAAGTATGAACCGGGCAAGACGTATAAGGTAGAAGTGGAGCTTTCTGTTGCCAACCGCATGGTAATTGTCTATGTGGATGGAAAGAAAGTGGGGCAACGTATGTTCTTTGCTCCCGTTCCGGCCATCGAGAGAGTGATGTTCCGCACCGGAGCGCAACGGACTTATCCTACGGTGGATACTCCGGCGGACTGGTATGGCATTCTGCCGAATGCAGGTGAGCAAGAACCTTTGTGCACCTATCGTATAGCCCATTTCAAGACGGCTTCTGCTGATAAGGATGCCGGTGCAGCCTTCTTGAAATATAAGGATTTCAAGCCCTACGTGGATTATTTCAACAGCATGGAGGATGAGAATATAGCCCAGGCTATTCCCAATGCCCGTGCATCTCAATGGATGGAAGAAAACATTCCTCTTTTCGAGTGCTCTCAAAAGAACTTTGAGGAAATGTATTATTATCGTTGGTGGACGCTGCGCAAGCATATCAAGGAAACTCCGGTGGGCTATGGCATGACCGAATTTCTGGTAAACCGTTCGTATGCCGATAAATACAATCTGATAGCTTGTGCCATCGGTCATCATATTTATGAGAGCCGCTGGTTGCGTAATCCGGAATACTTGAATCAGATTATCCATACTTGGTATCGGGGTAACGAAGGAGGCCCGATGGCTAAAATGACCAAGTTCAGCTCGTGGAATGCGGATGCGGTACTGGGACGTTACATGGTCGATGGAAACAAGGAGTTCTTGTTGGATATGGTAAAGGATTTGGAAGCGGAATATGCCCGTTGGGAAAAGACAAACCGCCTGCCCAATGGACTTTACTGGCAGGGAGATGTGCAGGATGGTATGGAAGAATCCATCAGCGGAGGCCGTCGTAAGCAATATGCCCGTCCCACTATCAACAGTTATATGTATGGCAACGCCAAAGCACTCTCTCTTATCGGCATCATGACAGGAGATGAGGCATGGCCATGAAATATGGATTGAAAGCCGATTCCATTAAAACATTGGTACAGGATAAGTTGTGGAACACAGACCACCATTCTTTGAAACGATGCGTGGAGATGCGTCCGCCGAGGTACGCGAGGCTATCGGCTATATCCCTTGGTATTTCAATTTGCCGGATGCTTCTTCCAAATACACTGTGGCATGGAAGGAAGTGATGGACGAGAAAGGTTTTTCCGCACCTTACGGACTTACCACTGCCGAGCGCCGTCATCCTGAGTTCCGCACGCATGGCGTAGGTAAGTGTGAATGGGATGGGGCTATCTGGCCGTTTGCATCTGCACAGACTTTGACCGCAATGGCCAATTTCATGAATAATTATCCTCAGACTGTATTGACAGACAGCGTGTATTTCCATCACATGGAACGCTATGTGGAGTCGCAGCATCACCGTGGCCGCCCCTACATAGGCGAGTATCTGGATGAGGTGACCGGTTATTGGTTGAAAGGAGATCAGGAACGCAGCCGTTATTACAATCATTCTACTTTTAATGATTTGATGATTACCGGTTTGATAGGACTCCGTCCGCGCATGGATAACACAGTGGAGGTGAATCCGTTGATTCCCGAAGGAAAGTGGGATTATTTCTGTTTGGATAATGTGTTGTATCATGGCCGTAACCTCACTATTTTGTGGGATAAGGACGGCAGCCGTTACCAGCGTGGAAAAGGTCTGCATATCTATGTGGATGGAAAGGAAGTGGGACACTCCGATACATTGACCCGTGTCCTTTGTGAGAATGTGTTATAATTTTGAATAAAGGGGATGTCTTAAGATAATAAACAGACTGTTGAAAGAAAAAATGAATTACAGAAAATTCTTAATAGCTGCTTTGTTAGTTATGTCTTTCGCCGTGCAGGCGAAGGACATAACTGTTACCCGCCTGACGTGTGAGATGCGCGAAGGAAGAGTGACCACCTCTGATACCCCTCGTTTGGGATGGCAGATGAGTTCGCCGGAAAATGGCACGCGGCAGACCGCTTATGAGATAGAGATTCGGGATGTATGGGCAGGAAAAGTAGTCTGGAACAGCGGCAAAGTAAAATCCGCTCAAAGCCAGTTGGTTTCCTGTGCGGATGCGGTCTTGGAGAAGGACAGGCATTATACTTGGCGTGTCCGTGTCTGGGATGAGGCTGATACGCCTTCGGCATGGAGTGCGCCTCTGATTTCAGTATCCTGACTTCCGAAGCAGCTTTCGCCGGCAGTGAATGGATTGGGGCCATTACCCGTAAGGATGCCCGCATACCCGAAGGCCGGAAATATCATGGCAGTGAACTGAAAAAGCCTGAGGCAAAGGCCGCCTGGGCTGCTGTGGATACTTTGGCAAAGAAAAGTATTTATCTGCGTCGCGAGTTCCATGTGGCAAAGAAAAGTGAAAGACGCCACAGCGTATGTATGTGGCTTGGGCTTTTATGAATTTTCGCTGAATGGAGAAAAAGTGGGAGACAGCGAATTTGCCCCCCTTTGGAGCGACTATGACAAAAGTGTCTATTATAATACTTATGATGTCACCTCGCAAGTGAAGAAAGGCGGTAACGCTATCGGAGTCCTGCTGGGAAATGGATTTTACAATGTGCAAGGCGGCCGCTATCGTAAACTGCAAATCAGTTTCGGCGCTCCCACGCTTCGTTTCCGGATGGTGGTGAACTTACACGATCCATGGTTGAAACTTTCCTAACTACCAATGGCCTGCCTATTTATGCACCAGAAAATACAGAATACAAAGGCGACAAAAGTATCCCCGATGTAATGGAGAATCGTGATTTAC
>ENA-OQAJ01000370-OQAJ01000370.1-human-gut-metagenome-genome-assembly--contig:-NODE-370-length-14092-cov-2.271178_pt1 | contig 14092 bp, 18 predicted proteins | sample MGYA00242736_ERZ504529 | MGnify/ENA primary metagenome ERZ504529 (study PRJEB26092, sample SAMD00036275) | human gut metagenome | host: Homo sapiens | study: EMG produced TPA metagenomics assembly of...
TTACATACACCAATCTTCTTACAAGCGGCAGACTTAACGCTTACCTTGCCGACATTGACAGACAGGCACAGGAACGCTTTGAAAGGCTCATAGAGGGTATGAAACAGGCACAGGGCATAACGGAACAGCTAAAGGCAGAAACGCCTTAGAATGGACAGGATGCCTCAATAACATAAGGGCTTGTGCGAGGGAGATTGTGGAAAAGGAAATTATTTTGCATAAACAGATGATTAGTGGCAGGGGGAAATCCTGCCGCTTTTTCTGCTTTAGTTTGTCAGCTTGACAAATAAAGGGTTAAGGAATATAATTAGATTCAGTATTATACAAGGAGTTAATAAATATGCGGCAAGGTATTCTTAAATAAACTGTCAATTTGATAGTGGGAACAAAAAGTAGCAGTCCCGTTTCACTTTTTAATATGGGGCTTAGTTTTTTGTACCCAGTTTAAGAATACTTTTATCATGTAATTTTATATGCCCGAAAACATATAAGTGTTTTGGGGCTATTGGAGTTATTTACCCAGTGATAGGAGTATTTATCACTGGGTATTTTTATGCCCTTTTTGGGTGTTGATAGGAGGAAAATCACATGAAAATAATTAACTTAGGTATTCTGGCTCACGTTGACGCAGGAAAGACAACATTAACGGAGAGTTTATTGTATACCAGTGGTGCAATTGCAGAACTAGGGAGCGTAGATAAAGGCACAACAAGGACAGATACAATGAATTTGGAGCGTCAAAGGGGAATCACTATCCAGACAGCAGTGACATCTTTTCAGTGGGAGGATGTAAAAGTCAACATTATAGATACGCCAGGCCATATGGATTTTTTGGCGGAAGTATACCGTTCTTTATCCGTATTAGACGGAGCAGTATTATTAGTTTCTGCAAAGGATGGCATACAGGCACAGACCCGTATACTGTTTCATGCATTACAGACAATGAAGATTCCGACAATTTTTTTTCATCAATAAAAATTGACCAAGAGGGGATTGATTTGCCAATGGTATATCGGGAAATGAAAGCAAAGCTTTCTTCGGAAATTATAGTGAAGCAAAAGGTTGGGCAGCATCCCCATATAAATGTAACGGACAATGACGATATGGAACAGTGGGATGCGGTAATTATGGGAAACGATGAACTATTAGAGAAATATATGTCAGGGAAACCGTTTAAAATGTCAGAACTGGAACAGGAAGAAAACAGGAGATTCCAAAACGGAACGTTATTTCCCGTTTATCACGGAAGCGCTAAAAACAATCTGGGGATTCGGCAGCTTATAGAAGTAATTGCCAGTAAATTTTATTCATCAACGCCTGAAGGTCAATCTGAACTATGCGGGCAGGTTTTTAAGATTGAATATTCAGAGAAAAGGCGGCGTTTTGTTTATGTGCGTATATATAGCGGAACATTGCATTTGAGGGATGTTATTAGAATATCTGAAAAAGAGAAAATAAAAATCACAGAGATGTGTGTTCCGACAAACGGTGAATTATATTCATCCGATACAGCCTGCTCTGGTGATATTGTAATTTTACCAAATGATGTTTTGCAGCTAAACAGTATTTTGGGGAACGAAATGCTGTTGCCGCAGAGAAAATTTATTGAAAATCCTCTCCCTATGCTCCAAACAACGATTGCAGTAAAGAAATCTGAACAGCGGGAAATATTGCTTGGGGCACTTACAGAAATTTCAGATGGCGACCCTCTTTTAAAATATTATGTGGATACTACAACGCATGAGATTATACTTTCTTTTTTGGGGAATGTGCAGATGGAAGTCATTTGTGCCATCCTTGAGGAAAAATATCATGTGGAGGCAGAAATAAAAGAGCCTACTGTTATATATATGGAAAGACCGCTTAGAAAAGCAGAATATACCATCCACATAGAAGTCCCGCCAAATCCTTTCTGGGCTTCTGTCGGGTTGTCCATAGAGCCGCTCCCTATTGGAAGCGGAGTGCAGTATGAAAGCAGAGTTTCACTTGGATATTTAAATCAATCGTTCCAAAATGCGGTTATGGAGGGGGTTCTTTATGGCTGCGAGCAGGGGCTGTATGGATGGAAAGTGACAGACTGTAAAATCTGTTTTGAATATGGATTGTATTATAGTCCTGTAAGTACCCCCGCAGACTTTCGGCTGCTTTCCCCTATCGTATTGGAGCAGGCTTTAAAAAAAGCAGGGACAGAACTATTAGAGCCATATCTCCACTTTGAAATTTATGCACCGCAGGAATATCTCTCACGGGCGTATCATGATGCCCCAAGGTATTGTGCAGATATTGTAAGTACTCAGATAAAGAATGACGAGGTCATTCTGAAAGGAGAAATCCCTGCCAGATGTATTCAAGAATACAGGAACGATTTAACTTATTTCACAAATGGGCAGGGAGTCTGCTTGACAGAGTTAAAAGGATACCAGCCAGCTATTGGTAAATTTATTTGCCAACCCCGCCGCCCGAATAGCCGTATAGATAAGGTTCGGCATATGTTCCACAAGTTAGCTTAACAGCTTGCAAAAGTCATATAAAATGAGATTTGAAAGGAGAATGTAACTTCATGTTTGCTAAAAATTCAAAGGCATATTCTGTCTACCTGCTGTTCCGATTTGTCTGTTCCCTGGCGGTTTCTATGTCCACAGTGCTTTCCATCGTGTACCACCTGGAGGTGGTGCAGCTGGATGCTTTCCAGCTTGTCCTGGTAGGGACGGTTCAGGAGACTCCTGCTTTCTGTTCGAGATGCCCACCGGTGTGGTGGCGGATTTGTATAGCCGTCGGCGCTCGGTGCTGATTGGAATGTTCCTCTACGGCCTGGGCTTTCTGATGGAGGGTGCGCTACCGTGGTTCGCGCCGGTTCTGCTGGCCCAGGTTGTCTGGGGTTGCGGTGATACCTTCATCACCGGCGCTCTGGAGGCGTGGATTGCCTCGGAGGAAGAGGACAAACCCATAGACAAGGTGTTCCTGCGGGGCAGTCAAATGGGGCAAATCGGCGGCGTTCTGGGCGTGGTGCTGGGCACACTGCTGGGAAACATAAACCTGCAAATGCCTCTCATCTTGGGGGGCAGTTTGTGCTTGTTGTTGGGGCTGGTGATGGTTCGCATCATGCCAGAAACCAACTTCTCCCCTGCTATTGAGGAACGGCAGGGCTTGCTTAAAGACTTTGTCTGCCTGTTCAAGCTCAACCTGGGCTTTGTGAAAGGCGCACCTGTGTTGCTGGCGCTCTTAGCAATCACACTATGCGGGGGACTTGCCAGTGAAGGCTTTGACCGGCTCTCCACCGCTCATTTTCTGGATGACACGGTAATACCCGTTATCGGGCCGCTGAACAGCGTCACTTGGTTCGGTGTTATCAGTCTTATCGGCAACGGCTTAGGTATTCTGGCTTCTCAGTTGCTCATCGCCCGCATGGAGAAAAAAGGGACTGTCAGCCGAACCAGTGTGGTCATGTCCACCAGCGCCGGGTATATCCTGTGCCTGGTTCTCTTCGCGGTGGGGCGGAGCTTTTGGTTCATGTTGTTGGTGTTCCTGCTGGCGGGGCTTATGCGCACCATCAAGGAGCCTGTGCTGGCCGCCTGGATGAACGACCAGGTGGATGAGAAAATGCGCGCCACAGTCTTTTCCACCAGCGGACAGCTGGACTCTTTCGGGCAGATCATCGGCGGGCCTATTGTGGGGCTGGTAGCCCAGCAGGTGTCCATACCCTGGGGGCTGGTCTGTACCGCTTTCCTGCTGTTGCCCGCGCTGTTCTTAGTGCCGGTGGCGGGAAAGAAGCGGGATTGATATGGCATAGTTAAGTTTACTGACGAGCGGGAGATTACTTCCGCTCGTCTTCATTTAGTAGCGCAAAATTTGAGGACTCTTTATTTCCTTATTCGGTATAGCGGAGGCGGCTGTCAATTCGACATAATTTTCTTGTGATACTTTACCGTACATGAGCATTTGTTTCGTATTTGAAAGAACAAACTCACCAAATAAAAAAACGATATTCGGGTGGGTTATTTTGTTATACCCTAAATTACCCTCTGAATTTGTTTTAAATTTGGAGGGATTTTTTATGTTCTTTTTTCGGGCGGTTATTCATCTGCTCATACGAAGTAAAATTTATCAATACATAGCATGTCAGAGAACGGCAGGAAACCAGTTAAAAAAATTTCTGCCAGTGCAACGGTACTTCTCACCTTGAAAGTAGAAGTACAATCTCCATACAATAGAATTACTATTTCCTATAACCGTAAAGGTCACAGAGCCTTTGCGGTTTTTCTTTTGTCGATTTTTGTTGGAAAGTGCCGTAGGGCTGTTTCTGATATGCGGTGTCGTTCTCCGCCTCTCCATCTGGATTTTTTACATTTCAAAAATTCAGATGGGAGGTATTTATGGTGAAATATGCACCAAGAAAGGTATATATCAGAGAAAGTGGCGGCTATGTGGAATTATCCTACACGGAGTTCTGCCGTTGCAGGGAATCCGACCAGACCTATATGGACAAGCTGTTTATCCCCATTCAAGGCTGTCTGCTTGAAGTCGTGAGGGAGCAATACACAGACTTCTACCGTGACAAGGAACGGTGGCGTTATCTGCAAAAATTAGATACAAAGAATAGACTGCTATCTCTCGACGGATTTACGGACAGCGAGGGGAATCCTCTGGACTTTATCACTGATGAAGCGGTGGACATTGCAGAAACCGTTGTCAATGCGGTCATGGTGGACAGGCTGAAAGCCGCCCTGCCTTTGCTGTCGGATAGTGAACAGGAGCTGATACAGGCAATCTTTTTTGACGGACTTTCCGAGCGTGAAGTTGGGGAGAGGTTGGGCATAACCCAGAGCGTTGTGAACAAACGCAAAGCTAGAATCCTTATAAAACTAAGAAAGATAATAGAAAATTAAAATTTAAGGCGTTCAGCCCCTTGTTTTTCCTTTGGGAAAATGAGGGGGCTTTTGCTGCCCTCTCAATCAATTCTGATTGGAGGAAAAGAAGCATGGCATACAACCACGGACGGGAGGACAGGAAATGGCGTATCTGGAAAGAAGCGGAGGAAAAGCTGCTGCGTGAGTGCGGCGTTGATGAAGCGACTATTGAGCAGATACGCATTGCGGACAGGGCAGACTTCAATTCCAACAGGCGGTTTTACCGATGGACGAATGACGTTGCGGAATACCTTGAGGACATGGCAGACAGGGAGCGGCAGACGGAAGTGGGTACGGTTGCGGAGTTACTGGACGAGATTGAGAGCGAAAATCTCTATCAAGTATTAGTCACGGTGGACGGGCGTACCTTGAAAATCGTCCTGCTGAAAATGCAGGGGTATTCCACAAAGGAGATTGCCCCACTTGTGCATTTGACGACTGGTGCCATCTATGCGAGGTTAGACCATCTGCGGAAGAAGCTGCGGAAAATTTTGTAAGCGTCTAATACATCCCATTATCCTGCGGGCTACTGGGTGGGGAGTGAAATCTCCCCGCTTATTTTTGGCAGGAGGACAGCGGGATGGCATACAGGGTTAAGGCATACACGCTTCGGGAGGAATCCACGGAAAGCGGCACAAGGTATTTTATCAGCTTTAAGGACGGGCAGGGCAAATCCCACGAGTTGGAAGTGTCGGAACAGTTCTTTATGGAGTTTCGGCAGATGGAGCGCAGGAACAGGAATCTTTTCTAATGGGACGAGCGGCACAGGGAGTTTAACGAGGTATGGGACGAAACCCTTTACAGACGGGCGTTGCGTGTGCCTAAGAGCCTTGATGAACGCATGGTTGAGGAAGAACGGAATGAAACGCTCTATAAGGCGGTTGGGAGCCTTCCAGAGATACAAAGGCGGCGTTTCCTGCTCTACTACGAGTATGAGTTCAATTTTTACCAAATCGCCGCTATGGAGCATTGCACCGCTTCGGCAATACAGAAATCTGTTGCGATTGCAAAGGAGAAAGTAAAGGCGGAAATTGAAGAAATATCTCCAACCGTGACCGACACCGCCCGAAAAGAAATCTGTTTTTTATTTGTGTGGGATTGGCGGCATTACATACTCTCACTTTTTTCCGTGGGAGTAAATCTATTTTTAAGGAGGTCAACGCCTATGTGCAACGAAAACAAAAACACCGACCGAAAGGAGGAAACCCATGCAGAAGTTACAGACAGTCAACGCCGAAACGCTCCTTTATGAGCCGCTTGAGAAGCCGTCCTTTGTGGTAGACAGCCTTATTCCCACAGGATTGTCGCTGTTCTGCGGCTCACAGAAGATAGGCAAGAGCTGGCTCATGCTGAAGCTATGCCTATGCGTGTCACAGGGAATCCCTTTATGGGATATGCCGACAATGGAGGGCGATGTGCTTTACCTCTGCCTTGAGGACACGTTCTGCCGCATACAGGACAGGCTGTTCCGATTGACGGACGAAGCAAGCGGGCGGCTCCACTTTGCCGTGGCAAGCTGCAAGTTGTCAGACGGTCTTATCGTGCAGCTTGAGGATTATCTGAAAGATTACCCAGACAGCAGGCTCATTGTCATTGATACCTTGCAGAAAGTCCGTACAGCTTCAAAAGACAATGCCTATGCAAGCGACTATGGGGACATCTCACTAATCAAAGACTTTGCCGACAGGCATTCATTGGCGGTCATTGTCGTACACCACATCCGAAAGCAGAATGACAGCGATGTGTTCAACAAGGTGTCTGGGACGACAGGCTTAACGGGGAGTGCGGACGCTACCTTTGTTCTGGAAAAGGAGAAACGGGCATCCGACACCGCCAAGCTGTATGTGACGGGCAGGGACACGCCCTATCAGGAATACACGCTGCGTTTCCGTGATTGCAGTTGGGAACTTGTGGAGAGAAAAACGCAGGAGCAGCTTGCGAAAGAAACGATACCAGACGTCCTTTTTCGGTTGGTGGATTTTATGAGGGATAAGGAAGAATGGGCAGGCACGGCAACGGAGCTGTTAGCCGCTATGAGGGAAACGGAAACCATACCCACGGTGATTACGAAATGGCTCAATGAATACCGCACCACATTTTTTAAATGAGAACCATATCGTTTATCAGTACAGCCGCAAAAAACACGGCAGGCAGATTTCGCTTGCAAAGCGGGCGGGTGACAGCGGTGACGGTGGTGACCAGCGATTATTGGGATACCCCCTGTTACTGTCATTGACGCCTTAAAAGCCGTGTAAAGTTGGCGGCTCTGCCCTGCGGGTGACAGCGGTGACGGCGGTGACAGTGATTTTAGGATACCCCGCCGCTGTCATCCTACGGGAGAACACCCCGCAAACGCAAAGTGCAGGCGTGGGATTCACCCGCCCTTTTCGGCGTGTAAAACCACCCCTGCGGTCAGAAAAATCCATCTGATTTTTCCGACTGCGTTTACAGGTGTAACACACTACACTTTGCCCTGCAAAGAGCCGTGTGCCAGACGTTCCCTCTGGACTCCCTTAAAGCAGGGCTGTCGCCCTGCTATCCTGCGCCTTGCGGCTTCGGATAAAAGAATGTCGGGGTGACGGTGACGGCTCATGCGAGGGGGTATCCCAATATCGCTGTCACCACTGTCACCGCTGTCACCCAAAGGGCAGTTACCCGCCGAAGAAAGGAAGATGATGAATGATGCCCTATGCAATCCTGCGTTTCCAGAAACGCAAAGCGGGCGGCGTTGCGGCTTGTGAACGCCACAATGAACGGAAGAAAGAAGCCTATAAAAGCAATCCAGATATAGATATGGAACGCTCGAAAAATAACTACCACCTTGTAAGACCGCCACGTTACACCTACAAGAAAGAGATTAACCGCATGGTAGCCGAAGCAGGGTGCAGGACAAGGAAAGACAGCGTGATGATGGTGGAAACGCTTATCACGGCTTCACCAGAATTTATGAACCAGTTACCGCCCGAAGAACAGAAAGCGTATTTTACGATGGCTCTGGACTTCATTTCGGAGCGTGTCGGGGAGAAAAATATCCTCTCCGCTGTCGTCCACATGGACGAGAGAACGCCGCATATGCACCTCTGTTTTGTGCCGATTACACCAGACAACAAGCTGTCAGCGAAAACCATTTTAGGCAACCAGAAATCATTATCCGAGTGGCAGACCGCCTACCATGAGCGGATGTCCTCACGGTGGAATCAGCTTGAACGGGGGCAATCCTCAATGGAAACGAAACGGAAACACGTCCCCACATGGCTCTATAAATTGGGCGGCAGGCTTGATAAACAGTATGGGGAAATCGTGTCTGCCCTGTCCGACATCAACGCCTTTAACGCAGGGAAGAAGCGTGACAAGGCTCTGGAACTGATAGCGGCATGGCTCCCAGACGTGGAGAAATTCTCTAAAGAAATCGGGAAACAGCAGGCGTATATCGACAGTTTGAAAGAGAGAATCGGGCAGGAATCAGACTATGCGGGGCGTATGCGTGATGAAAAGTACGAGCAGGAATTAAAGGTGCAGAAAGCGAATCAGAAGATATTTGAATTGCAGAGAACCAACGAGCAGATGGGGCGGCTGCTCTCAAAGATACCGCCCGAAGTGTTGGAAGAATTGCAGAAAAACCATAAAAGCAGAGCGAAAGAAAGGTAGATATGTGAATGAAGAAACAGGATTTTAAGGTGTTAAAGACCAAAGACTTGTACCCGTTTCCCGACAATCCGTTTCATGTGGCAGAGGATGAAACGCTGTCAGAATTAGCGGAAAGCATCAAGGAATTTGGCATTGTCACGCCGATAATCACACGCCCGAAAGAGGACGGGAACGGCTATGAAGTGATTGCAGGGCAGCGGCGTGTCCGTGCGTCTGAACTTGCAGGGATAAATACCGTGCCTGCGTTTGTCCTGCCCTTAGACCGTGACCGAGCCATCATCACCCTTGTAGACAGCAATTTGCAGCGTGAGAATATCCTGCCATCGGAGCGGGCGTTTGCTTACAAGATGAAATCCGAAGCCATGAAGCGGCAGGGTTTCCGCACAGACTTAACCTCGTCACAAGTTGTGACGAAGTTGCGGACGGACGACAAGGTGGCACAGGGCTTCGGCGTGGGCAGGATGACCGTGCAGCGTTTTATCCGCCTGACGGAACTGATACCGCCGATTTTGCAGATGGTGGACGAGGGGAAAATCGCCCTCACGCCTGCGGTGGAACTGTCCTTCTTGAAGAAAGACGAGCAGGAAAACCTCTTTGCCACGATGGAGAGCGAAGAAGCAACGCCCTCACTCTCACAGGCACAGCGGATGAAACAGTTAAGCCAGAGCGGGCGGCTTGACATGGATACGATATTTGCGATTATGACGGAGGAAAAGGGCAACCAGAAAGAAACCTTGAAAATCAACACAAGCAAGCTGAAAAAATACTTTCCGAAGAACACAACGCCGAAGCAGATGGAGGAAACCATCATCAAACTTTTGGAGCGTGAGTTGCAGAGGAAACGCAACCGTGACAGCCGCTAATCTTCTTTTTTTCGGGAAGTAAATACAGAGAGTTGAGGTATGGAGAATGAGAGAAATCCAGTATGAAATCGTAAAGGAAATCGCAGTATTGTCTACGGGCGACAGTGGCTACACAAAGGAAATCAATCTCATTTCATGGAATGGGAAAGAGCCGAAGTATGACATCCGCAGCTTTTCCCCGAACCGTGAAAAGTGCGGCAAGGGAATCACGCTGAACGCTGATGAAGCGGCGGCACTCCTTAAAGCATTACAGAAAGAATTAAACAGCGAGGATTAATGGTATCTGATTGGCAGGGCGGGGACATTTCCAAACTCTTCCCTGCCCTGTCTGGAAAGGAAGATTTAAGTATGGGCGAGGATAAGAAAGCAGATAAAAAGAGAAAGCGTATCGTGCCAAAAGCACCAGTGCAGATGATAATCAGCCGTGAATATGTCGGCACGCAGACAGTCACAGAAGCGTTTGTCCCGATTATCTCCGAGGATATTCGGAAGAAGATTGCCGAGGGCGACACCTTCGACAATGAGGGGATATCCGCTTAGAATGTACGCAATGGAACATGAAAACAGATAGGACAGATACGGAGGTTTTACAATATGGCAGGAACAAGAACGGAGAATAAGATTTATGAAGTCGGCATGTACTGCCGCTTGTCAAAGGACGATGGCACGGATAACGAGAGTGCGAGCATTGCGACACAGAAATCCATCCTCACGGATTATGTGAAAAAGCAGGGATGGCACTTAGCAAAAACGTATGTGGACGATGGTTATTCTGGTACGAATTTCCAAAGACCAAGTTTCCAAAACATGATTAAGGACATTTGAAAACGGACTGATAAACTGCGTTATCACGAAAGATTTATCCCGTCTGGGGAGGAACTATCTTGATTGTGGGTTATATCTCGAAGTCTTTTTTCCAGAGCATAACGTGAGGTATATAGCGGTCAATGACGGCGTGGACACGCTCAATAAATCAGCGATGGACATCACGCCTTTCCGCAACATCCTAAACGAGATGTATGCCGCCGACATATCAGTCAAGATAAAATCAGCGTACCGTGCGAGGTTTCAGCAGGGGAAATTCATGGGGACGACAGCACCATACGGATATGTCAAAGACCCTGCCGACCATAATCACCTATTGATTGATGATAAAGTTGCACACGTTGTAAGAGAAATATTTGACCTTGCGTTAGCGGGCAACGGAATCGCCAAAATCCGCAAGCACATCAACAAACAGCATATCCTACGCCCTGCCGCTTATGCGGTGGAGCAAGGGTCAACAGGCTATGAGCGGCACTTTGAGGGTAACGAGGAAAACCGTTATATTTGGAGCGAGAACAGCGTAAGGGGCATTTTAAGAAGCCCGATATATGCGGGAAACCTTGCAGGCTACAAGCGGATTGCCGCCAACATGAAAAGCAAGAAAACGCCCCTCTAAGCTGCCCGAAGAATGGGAAGTGATACCCGACACCCATGAGGGGATAGTCACGCAGGAGGAGTTTGACAACGTACAGCAGCTTATTACAAGCCGCAGATTACCAGAAAACAAGGGCGGCTTTGAGAACATCTTTGCAGGCGTTATCAAATGTGCGGACTGCGGCTATGCTATGCGGGCTATGAGTGCCAACAGGAGGAAACGCCCCGACATCATCGACTGCGTACAATATACCTGCAATAATTATGGCAGATACGGTAATATCATGTGTACCGCACACAGCATTGAAGCGAGGGACTTGTTCAACGCCGTCCTTATCGACATCAACCGATTTGCGGATATGGCGGTGAGTGATGAAAAGGCGGTGAGGGCGATTGAAAAGCGGCTCACGGAAACAGACCAGAGCAAGGCAAAGGCACTGGAAAAGGAGCAAAGAAAACTGAACAAACGCCTTGCAGAACTGGACAGGCTGTTTTCCTCACTCTATGAAGATAAGGTGATGGAGCGTATTACCGAGCGGAATTTTGAGATGATGTCGGGAAAATACCAGAAAGAACAGCTTGAAATTGAAGCAAGGCTGAAAGAGGTAACGGAAACGCTCAGCGACAGCTATGAGAAGACGCAGGGTGTCCGTGATTTCCTCTCCCTAATCCGCAACTATCAAGGCATTAAGGAACTGGACGCAACCATCATAAACGCACTCATAGACAAGATACTTGTTTCGGAACGTGAGAAACTTACAGACGGAATGGTGCGGCAGGAAATCAAGATTTATTATAAATTCATCGGCTTTGTCGGTGAATTACATATCACACCCACAAAGCGGTGGACAGCATTAAAGCCTAAGAATTGCACGGTATGCGGTGTTGAATATGTTCCCTGCTCTGCAATATCAAAGTATTGCCCAGAGTGCAGGAAAAAGATAAGAAAGGTTCGAGGAACGGAAACGAAGCGCAGGAGCAGGGAGCGAAACAGACAGGCATGTATTGAACTGTCCGCAAAAAATGACCGACTGACTTGGAACAGAGGGAAGGACGTATTATCCGTCAGGGAAACCATAATAAAAGGTTCATATCTTCCGGTATGTAACTAATCCACATTTGACAGCTACATGTGGCAGTTGATTGAGAACAAGCAGAAATTCATTTCTCAGATTATGACCAGCAAAGCACCTGTGCGAAGCTGTGAAGATGTAGACGAAGCGGCACTTTCCTATGCAGAGGTCAAAGCTCTTGCAACCGGAAATCCGGCAGTAAAAGAGAAGATGGCATTGGATGTTGATGTGGCAAAATTAAAACTTTTAAAAGCCAACCACATGAATAACCAGTATCGACTGGAAGATGATATTGCAAGGAATTTTCCACAACAGATTGCAAAACTGACAGAGATCATTGACAGCTACAAGGCAGACATCGCTCATTTTCTGAGTACAAAATCACAGATCCAGAGCAGTTTTCTATGGAAATCAGTGGCAAAGTGTTCACAGAAAAGAAAGAGGCAGGAGCGGCTCTTCTGGCGGTCTGCAAAGAAATTAAGTCTGTGGATGCAGCTATGGATATTGGAAGCTATCAGGGATTTAACATGAGAATCCAATTCGACAGTTGGAGCAAAGAGTTTATCCTGTCTGTAAAGCATGAATCGGTAGCTAAAGTTCGATTGGGAGCCGATGCTCTAGGAAATATCACTCGTATCAATAATCTTTTAGAAAGTTATCCGGAGAAACTGGCAGAAGCAGAACAACGGCTGGAAACGGTACAGGAGCAGATGACAAAACGCCAAAGAGGAAGTCGGGAAGCCATTTCCAAAAGAAGAGGAACTGAACCAAAAACTGGAGCGACTGTCAGAGTTAAATGCACTTCTCAATATGGATGAACGGGAAGATACAGAAACAGAGCAGTCGGAATCAAAAGAGAAAGAAGAAAGACCGGCACGAGGTTCTATCCATGAGAAACTGCAGATTTATAAGGAAAAGAGTCAGCGGGAAAGTGAAACTGGCAAGGAAACCAGAAAACGGGACTTCGGTCTGGAATAAAGAGGAAAGATGGCATAATTTGGTAGAAGAAGGTTCTGTCGGTTATGCCATTTTTTAGAACACAGGAGGAATTTATATGGCAAGAAACAGGATAACGGGTAGAGAAACACAGAAAATGCAGGAATACACGCAGGGACAGATCAGTCAGGCAGAGCGTAGAGGCATAGAATTTCCAACAGATGTAAAAGAACAGCTTTTTGAATATGCGAATCTGATCGGTGAGGAAGAGAAAGTTAGGACTCTGGTAAGAAATCTAGCAGATGCAGTGATCCAGGCAGATGAAGAAGGGGTAGAGGATCTACTGGATGATGCAAGAATGGATATTCAGGATCTACCAGATCCAACCATAGGTAAGCTGGAATTACGTGATTATGGATATACAGCAGAAGACATGGTGCCGCTTAGAAAAGAAGCAGCTTTGGATTATCACAGAATGGGTTCTAAGATTTATTGCCTGGGCAGCGATGGCAGCAAGGGAGAGTATGCAAGTAAAGAAATGATACAGGCGCATGAAGGTCTGTTTGGAATGGAATCGCAGATGTGGGAACGGATAGAGGAGAATGACCTGGATTATGCCGATGAAGATTTTGGAGCATTTCAGGAGCCTATGAGTGTCATTGAGCAGGAAGAAGCACTGAAATTATACGATGCCGGAGCAGATATCTATCTGATCACTAATTTTTCATCACCAATGTATGTCACGGAACGCATGGAAATTGAACGAGGACCGGAGCATTATCAGATGTCTATGACAGAACTGGAGCGTTTCCGTAACCTGGAATGGGAAATGCAGAAATATCCGCAGATTCAGTCTTTGAAAGAGGCAAACCTGTTGTTAGGAACAAGGCGAACCTTTGGTATTTATCAGATCAAGGACGATTCACCGGGCGAAAACTATGCATTTATGAATATGCGCTTTATTGAAAGTCATGGTATGCAGATAAAAAAAAGAAGATTATAAGCTGGTCTATGTTGGGGAATTATCGGGAAATATGTCACTGGATGATATTTTTGAAAGGTTCAACATTGATAGACCGGAAGATTTCCGTGGGCATTCCCTGTCTGTCAGTGATATCATAGTTCTGAATGACGGGGAAAAAGTAACCGCTCATTTTGTAGACAGTATCAGTTTTGAACAGCTGGATTCTTTCCTGAATCTGGAAGAACAGGTTCTTAGTGAACTGGCATATGAGGTAGGAGAACG
>ENA-OQAJ01000371-OQAJ01000371.1-human-gut-metagenome-genome-assembly--contig:-NODE-371-length-14048-cov-3.441132_pt1 | contig 14048 bp, 14 predicted proteins | sample MGYA00242736_ERZ504529 | MGnify/ENA primary metagenome ERZ504529 (study PRJEB26092, sample SAMD00036275) | human gut metagenome | host: Homo sapiens | study: EMG produced TPA metagenomics assembly of...
TCCAGATCAATGGGGGTGACGATGGTGCCCTTGCAGGGAATGATCTGCACAAAGCCGTTCTGTTCCAGCCGCTGCAGGGCAGCGCGCACTGGTGTGCGCGAAATGCCGAACCGTTTGCACAGCTGATTTTCGCTGATGGTCTCTCCGGGCTTGATCTTCAGCGTAACGATCTCATATTCCAGCGTCTGGTAGATGTCCTCTGGATGCAGCTGTTCAGCCATGTGCTCACACTCCATTTACATAGTTGATGATAAGACATTTCTATTTTAGCCTGCTAAAAAGAGATTGTCAACGTATGAGAATGAAGTATACAAATAGCCTGTATACAAGTATAGGAAAAGCTCCGAAATTTATCATATCTGACAAAAATTGATATATCAGATGAAAATGAACCAAATAGTGTCGCCGGATTGTAACAGTTTCCACGAGAAACGGATAAGATTGTTAGTTATGCACAAAGAAACTTTACGAAGTTGGTGAAGTTTGGCTTTTGTGCGGATGTGAATTTTCTGTTACGATTAGCGTGCAATGAAAATGCTGTATACAGGGGCCGCCAAAAACTTTGCTAGCGTATAAGGTAAAAAGGTACCCCTGAAACAAGGAGGAAGAAGATTATGAAAAAGATCTCTCGTCGCAATTTCCTGAAGGTGTCTGGTGCAATGGCAGCTGCAGGTGCTCTGGCAGCCTGCGGCGGTTCCGGTGCATCCACCCCGGCTGCTTCCGGCGCAGCATCCACCAGCACTGCAGCAAGTGCCGCAGCAGCCGGTGAGGACAAGTTTGCATCTCTGGGCGATTTCACCATGACCGTGGGTCATGCACAGCCCGAAGGCAACCCCCGCTTTGTTTCCATGGAGCAGTTTGCCGCCGATGTGGCAGAGGCCACCAACGGCCATGTGAAGATCGAGGTTTACGGCAACGGCCAGCTGGGCACCGAGAAGGAGATGCTGGAGCAGGTCGTGGCCGGCACCGTGCAGGGCATGCGCGGCGGTCAGTTCGACTTCAGCCCCCGTCTGCTGATGTTCACCCTGCCCTTCCTGACCAACACCCGTGCGCAGGTCACGGCTCTGCTGCAGAGCGATCTGGCACAGAAGGTGTGCGCTGAGGCCGAAGGCGAGACGGGCACTGTCATCATTAACCTGTGCGATGCAGGCGGCTACCGCCAGTTCTCCAACTCCAAGCACCCCATCAAGGCTCCCGCAGACCTGAAGGGCCTGAAGATGCGCACCAACGGCATGAAGACCATTGACATGACCTTCCAGGCAATGGGTGCTACCACCACCACCATCCCGTACTCCGACCTGTACATGGGCCTGAAGACCGGCGTTGCAGACGGTCAGGAGAACCCTTGGGTCAACGTGGAGGGCATGAAGTTCTATGAAGTGCAGAAGTACTTCACCGAGGTCAACTACCAGTTCCATCCGGATCCCTTCTATGTGAACGCAGCATGGTGGAACGGCCTGCCCGAGGAGTACCGCGATATCATTACCGAGTGTGCCACCAAGATGGGCGAGTACAACGACGAGCTGATCGACAAGAACTCCAGCGCCGCAAAGCAGACCATCGTGGATTCTGGCTGCGAAGTCTACGAGCCCTCTGCCGATGAGCTGAAGGCCTTCCAGACCGCTGTGCAGTCCGTGTACGACCAGTGTGTCACCGAGGGCATCTGCACCGCCGACGAGATCAAGGAGATGCAGGATATCGTCGCAAAGGCATAAGCAGAAACGACCAAAGGCAAAAACGGCCATGTTACGGTAAAGGCGAGAGGGCAGCCTGCGGGCTGCCCTCTGCTGTAACAGGCCAATGGAAAAAGTTGTAAAATAACCGAAAGGGGCTGAGCACCATCGAAAAGCTGAAAAAAATCGGCAAGAAGCTGTTTGACGTATACTTTACCATCGGCGTGATCGCATGGCACTGCTGGCGGCTCTTGTGATCTTTACCGTTATTGCGCGCTACTGCTTCTCCCTGAGTTGGAAGCAGCTGGCAGAGTTCAACACCACCCTGTTTGCCTTTACCACATTCTGGGGCATGGGCATCAACGTGATCAAGGACGAGCACGTCATGATCGACATCCTTTACGACGGTGTCAAGCCTGCCCGCAAGCGCTGGCTGGCTATCGTCAATTACCTCATCGTGCTGGCTGTGGTGCTGGTGTTCACCTATCAGGGCTTCAAGTATGTGGGCGTTGCCGGTAAGCAGATCAGTCAGGGCATGGAGATCCCCATGATGTATATGTACGGCATCATGCCGGTGTGCGGCATCATCTGTGCCATCTGCGTCGTGATCAAGATCATCACCCTGTACAAGGCCGATATTTCCTACTTTGCGCCCAAGAATCAGGCGCTGAGCCGTGACGACGCATAAGCGGAAAGGGGAGAATACACAACTATGGCAATGCTCATCCTTCTGGTGCTGCTGATCTTCTTTGCCGCGCTGGGCATCCCGCTGGCCTTCGCCATCGGCGCTTCCTGTGTGACCTACATTCTGATCTATGCACCTACCTTTATTACCATGCTGCCGCAGCGCGTGTGGAACGGTGCCTACAGTGAGCTGATGATCGCTATGCCGCTGTTCATGCTGGCTGGCGAACTGATGAACACCGGCGGCATCACCCAGCGCATCATCAACTTCTGCATGGAGCTGCTGCGGCCCATCCGCGGCGGTCTGGGCGAAGTGAACATCGTGGCTTCCATGATCTTTGGCGGTATTTCCGGCTCCTCTGTGGCCGATACCTCGGCTCTGGGTTCCATCCTGATCCCCGCCATGGAGAAGGAAGGCTACCCGCCGGAAGCTTCTGCCGGTATCACGGTGGCATCCTCCACCATGGGCATGATCATCCCGCCCTCCACCCCCATGATCGTTTACTCCATGATCTCCGGTGCATCGGTGGGTGCGCTGTTCGTGGCAGGTGCCGTGCCCGGCATCCTGATCGGTCTGACCCAGCTGGTGCTGGTGTACATCATCAGCGCCAAGAAGGGCTGGCATCCGGAAAAGATCAAGTTTGACGGCAAGCGCGCCGCCAAGAGCCTGCTTTCCGGCATTCCTGCCCTCATCATGCCGCTGTTCATCATCATCTGCGTTTCCTTCGGCGTGTGCACTGCATCCGAAAGTGCCGGTGTGGCCGTGCTGTATTCCATGCTGGTGGGCTTCTTCGTCTACAAGGAGCTGACATGGAAGGGTGTCTGGGAGGCTTTGAAAAAGACCCTGATCTCTTCTTCCTCCATCATGCTCATCATCGGCTTTACCACCATCTTTACATGGGTGCTGACCATGCAGAAGGTGCCGCAGACGGTGGGTGCCTTCTTCATGTCCCTGAACATGCCCGCATGGGCCATTGCACTGATCTTTGATGTGCTGATCCTGATGATCGGCACCTTCATCGACGTCAGCCCGGCCATCCTGCTGCTCACCCCCATCCTGCTGCCGGTCATGGTGCAGTACGGCTTCTCGCCGCTGCAGTTCGGTGCCATGATGATCACCGGTCTGGCCATCGGTCTGGTCACTCCGCCGGTCGGCATGTGCCTGAACGCCTGCAACAAGATCAACCGTATGCCCATCATCGAGATCTTCAAGGGCGCAGCGCCCTACGTGATCTGCAACGTGATCGTTCTGATCTCCATCAGCCTGTGGGGCCCGCTTACTACCGCCCTGCCGCAGCTGCTGGGCTACAGCATCTTCTGAGCTCAACGCGTATACCTCTTATAAAGACAGGCAGCGCTCCCTTGCGGGGGCGCTGTTTGTTTTTTGCACGCAAACAGGCGGGACAGTTGTATTTGACGGACAGATATGGTACACTAAGGCCACTTGTGTATAGGAATATAGGAAAAGAGGAATTAAATCATGGATACGCAAAAACAAAAGCGCAGCGCCTTTTCCGGCAAGATCGGCTTTGTGCTGTCGGCCGCAGGCGCTTCGGTGGGTCTGGGCAACATCTGGCGGTTTCCGTACCTCGCCGCGAAATACGGCGGCGGCATTTTTCTGCTGGTGTACATCGTGCTGGCCGTCACCTTTGGCTACACGATGATCGTGGCCGAAACGGCACTGGGCCGCATGACCCACAAAAGCCCGGTGGGTGCCTTTGGAGCTTTTGGCAAAAAGGGTGGCCTGCGGTTCGGCGGCTGGATCAATGCGGTCATTCCCATTCTGATCGTGCCGTACTATTCGGTCATTGGCGGATGGGTCATCCGCTATCTGTCGGAGTATATCAGCGGCATGGCAGTGAGCTTTCGCAGGACGGTTATTTTTCCAATTTCATTTCCAGCGGACTGTCGGCAGAGGTGTGCTTTCTGATCTTCACGGCCTTTACGCTGGCCATCATCTTTGCCGGTGTGCGCAACGGCGTGGAGCGTGTTTCCAAGGTGATGATGCCGGTGCTGGTGGTGCTTTCGGTGGTCATTGCGGGCTACTCGGTCACGCGCGGGTGCGTTGGCAGGCGTGAAGTATTTTCTGGTGCCGAACGTGGCAAACTTTTCCTGGATGACGGTGGTCACGGCCATGGGCCAGATGTTCTATTCGCTGTCCATCGCTATGGGCATTCTGGTCACCTTTGGCTCCTATATGAAGAAGGAGGTCTCCATTGAGGAATCCACCGAGAACGTGGAGGTGTTTGACACGGCCATTGCCATCATGGCGGGCCTGATGATCATTCCGGCGGTGTTCTCCTTCTCCGGCGGCGACCCGGACACCCTGCAGGCCGGCCCGGCGCTGATGTTCATTACCATCCCCAAGGTGTTCGAGAGCATGGGCTTTGGCCATGTGGTGGGCATCCTGTTCTTTTTGCTGGTGCTGTTTGCAGCCGTGACCAGCTCCATTGCCCTGACCGAGAGCGCTGTCTCCACCTTTGAGGACGAGCTGGGCTGGAGCCGCGAGCGCGCAACGGCACTGATCGGCCTGATCATGGTGGCGCTGGGCAGCCTTTCGGCACTGGGCTATGGCCCGCTGGCGGGCGTGACGGTGTTCGGAATGCAGTTTCTGGATTTCTTCGATTTCCTCACCAACTCTGTCATGATGCCCATTGCAGCCATTGCTATCTGCCTGCTGGTGTCCCGCGTGATCGGCGTGCAGAAGATCGAAGAAGAGGTGACGCTGGGCGGCAAGCCCTTCCGCCGTAAAAAGATCTTCAACTTCATGATCCAGTATCTGTGCCCCATCTTTGCGGCCATTATCCTGATCAGCTCTGTGGCAAATGCTCTGGGCTGGATCGCAATGTAAAAACAGAAAAGCGCAGAAGGTGTTTCTCAAAGGAAGCCTTCTGCGCTTTTTTGTATGTCCAAAAGGTTTTCCTGTGAAGTTGCATAAAGCATAGAAAACGGCGATTTTGGCCTCAATTAGCTGGAAGCCTGATTTTATTAGCTGGAACCGAAAATTCTGCTAATGGCATTCGCTGGCTAATTTTGGTGATAGGTTCAAAATGAAAAAATGCGAAGATCGTCTTTCACATGGAAAAATGACCTTCGCATTTTCTTAAAATGGCGTCCCCGCCCGGATTCGAACCGGGGGCCTCAGGCTTAGGAGTAGGGGCTGAAGCCATAAATCCTAGGCAAAAGTAGGTAAAACAAGTAACGTTTTATCAATTGATTTTGTTGCGCTGTCAATCTGAGTAAAGAACACAAACCCCGAAATAAAACGAGTAAAAGGCTTTTCATTAGCAGAAAATTAGCAGAGCTAATGAAAAAGTGGAAGGTTCATTGTAAAATGCCCACCTTTCATTAGCTGGGAAGTGTACGTTTCCCTACGGATATTTGCTTGTTTAGCATTCGTGAACCAGACCATACAGCCGTAGCTGGTGTGATGGACAAATGTTTTCAATAGAAAAAGACCAGAGCTTTCTGCGAGAAAACTCTGGTCTATGTAACAGTGCGAATGGAAATGCGCATTGTCTTGTAAAAGGAAGGGGCTTATGGTATTCTTACGGGAGTAAAGGCACTGGATGCAAGGAACTTTGCGTGATTTTAGGAGTGTGCGATGGAAAAGAAATTTAATATTGTAGTCGGTGAAGATGGAACTGTAAAACTCCCAGATGCGGTTCTGGAAAAACTTGAAGTCAAACCCGGAGAGGAAGTTCGCTTCGAGGTAGATGACAATTTCTATGCAGTCAGGCTTCTATCGCGGATAGAAGCTGAACGCTTGGATTACTTGAATTGGATGCATAATAAACATTGCCCCTCTATTGAGGAAATGATTGCAGAGTCGAGAAAACAAGCCACTCAGAACATTGTGATCTCCCGTATCCTTGATGGGATGCCGGCAGAAAAAATCGCAGAAGGCTATGAAGTTTCACTCGATTATGTAAAACAGCTTACACATCAGCTGAAGATGGACATAGAGGAAGCTAAGGCGAAAAAACACAAAGAAACGGGATCATCCTAAAACAGATAGCGGCAGTTTTCACATAGTAGCTGCCGCTGTTTATGTATAGAGGCTTATAGGTTCTTTGCAAGATTTTTAATGAGTGTAGCCATAGAGGGGTCAGCCAGCAGTTTAGCAAGAGCTGCTGCCGCATCTGTATCGACTGGACTGGCTTTGGGAGTGGATTGCTCTGCGCGAGGGAGGACTTCAGGCTCTGCACCATGATGCTGATAGAAGAAATCGTCGAATCGTTGTGCGTTCAAACGCCGATCATCATCCAGAATGTGTGCGTACTGCTCGGTGACCATCGAAGCCTGTGCATGACCGGAATCGCCCTGCACGCTTTGATATCGCCGCCGTTCAGTTTGAGCTTGTATGTAATGCTGGAGTGTCGGAAGCTGTGGAAAACCACTTTTGGGAGATCGTTTTCCTCAATCAGCTGCTTCAATGCACCGTTAATGGTGGATTGTTCGGTCGGCATTCCCAGCGGGCCGGCAACCACGAGATTATAGTCTGCATACTCTGCACCCAGTGCGTCCTTTGTCATGTCCTGCTCGGCTTTATAGTGGACAAGCATTTCAGCAACTGTTTTGGGGAGAAAAATGGTTCGGATACTGCTGTCTGTTTTAGGGCTTTTCAGAACCTGGACCGTGGTGCAGCGGGAACTCAGCGAGGGAAAACGAGTGATGACATTTTTATTTTCCAAGGCGTTCAGCGAAGCAATATCTACACGCTGCAATTCCTTATTTATGTAAATGGAGGCTCGCCCGGCTTCAATGCTTTCGGGGGAGATATCCACACAATCCCATGTCAGACCGAGCAATTCCCCTAAGCGCAGGGAACAAGAGAAGGAGAGGTTGATGCAAAGCCGGAGCCGTGGATCATCACAGACTTCTAAGGCATGGAACAGGGTCTCGGCAGTCCAGATATCACGCTTCTTTGCAGTGTATTTGGGCAAGGTGGCATAAATACAGGGATTCTTTTCCATAAGTTCCCACTTTACGGCCTGCTCAAAGGCACTTCTCAAAATTTTGTGAACCGAACGAACCGTGCCGGGAGAAACGTATTGATGCTGACGCTTTCCACACATAGGGTCAACGGCTTCGTATTTAAGCAGCCGCTGATAATATCCCTCAATTACGCGGGTGGTGAGATCTTGCAGCTTCATTGAGCCGATAAGCGGTTCTATGTAGTTTGAAATCAGTGCAGTGTTTGATTGATAGGTTGAAAGTGCCCATTTGGTTCTTCCGTACAGGGTGACGTATTCTTTAAGCAGGTCTTTTAGAGTTCGGCACTGGGGTGCCACAAAGGTACCGACGGATTCTTTGTATTCGACCTCTTTCTTACGGTTTTTGGCATCTGCAAGGTCGGTAAAGGTTTCCCATTTCTGCTTTAGCGTTCCATTAGTGTGTTTGTAGGTATAGACAACGCAGTATCGGTTATTGCGTTTGACAATGCTAGCCATTATACATCCTCCTCTACTTTACGTTTGGACTTCAGAACTTCATCGAAAGCATCTTTTTGGATGCGTTTTACCCTTCCCAACTTCATCGTTGGAATTCCTTCTTTGAGAACCCACGAGTCAAGTGTTGGGCGGCTGATTCCGTAAAAAGCCTGAATTTCCTGAAAACTGTAGTATTTCCCATTCTTGGGACATTGCAGTTTTAGCGGCGGCTCCTCATGCGTTTCTTTTTTCGGTTTTTGAAGTTGGTATGTAGATTGGCTTTTAAGCCATGCCTTAAAACTTTTTTGGTAATGCGCGGCCTGTCGGCCACGCGCTCAATGACGAAACAATCTCGGTATTTTTTGCAATCAAGAATCCCATAAACATTCTTGCGTGGGATACCGAGTAGTTTTGCCATTTCCGGGATGGAGATGGTTTGCGCTTCAATCTCCCGGTCACGCTCACGGTCGGCTGCTGTGCGGTAGCGACTTTGTGATCGGTACCACCGCTCAAAGTCCTCTTTGGGAATTCTCATACAGAAGTCTGCCGTTTCTGTTTTCAACTTGCCCTGTCGGATGAGTGTATAGATCGTTTCGGGTTTCACCTTCAATATCTCGGCGGCGTCAGGAACGGAATAGGACCGTTTGCAAAGTTCCTCGCCCGGTGGCGAACCATTGACCTTATGATATTTGACCTGATTGGCATACCATTTCTCAAAGCTGGAAATAACGATACGCCTTTTGTCGTTTATCAGAATGACTTCAAAGAGATTCTTATGAAGCAGCCAATAGCTATCTGTTTTGCCAAGGCCGAGAAGCTGCCGCATCTCACGAACCGACATGGTGGTTTTGGTAGTGGCAGGTTCAGCTTTTCCGTATAAGGGAGCCGAAGTATTCCGCATATCATCCATGAAAGACACCTCTCTATCTATGTAAAAGTTTAGCCGGGATTTCTCATCCCGGCTAAAGAATAGCAGATTTCGCGTGAAATGTTGAGGATGTCAAACAGCAGGATTGCGTTCAACAGTGCCATCATTGAGCCATGCTTCAAAGCTGGCTTTGGAAATACGGTAAGCGCCGCTTACCTTGAACCAGCGGAATTCGTTCTGCTTCAGTAGACGGTAGACAGTGGGACGGCTCAGGAGCAGCATTTCCATCAGGTCTTCTACGGTATAGCAGCGGCTGTCCTTTGCTGTGGAAACAGGGGAGGAAACCGAGTTGGGCGAAGGTCTTCATGGATAATCATTGGATAATACCTCGTTAAATATACTTAAAGTTAAAACTTGAGCGGCAATGCAGCCCGGCGGCTGCCACCATTATAAATAGTATAGACCTGCTGAAGGTACTTCGTCTTGCCGGGAAGGCTTACGCCTGCGGTTCGTGCAAGGCGAAAAATCGTGAATGCATCGACCTGCCGCAGTTTGGCAATCAGACGGCTTTTACTGTATTCGGAGTGGTACAGTTCTACAAAGCGGCAGATGCCGAGCAGATTTGCAGAACTCATGGAATCAGGTTCTCCGTCCCACGCATTCAGCAAAACATCAAGGGATTCGATATACAGTTCAGGACCAAGCCGGATGAATTCGTGATAGGCGGTTGCGATGCAGCTGATCCGCTGCTTGCCCCGGCCTTCTTCAAAAGAAAGATGAACGCCAGCCAATTCGGTGGCCTGCTGGAATGCAACGGCAGCAGGCTCCCCTGCAAAATCAGGGCACGGAGCTTCTGCCCTGCACTCAGCCGTTCCGAAATGCCTGTCTGCTGTGCAAACAGGAGGGCTTCTTCCTGCTCGGTCATGTTAAAGTAGACCTTGCAGCGAATCTGCAGATCATCACCACCGTTCAGGAACTTCCGGGCAGCGATGGTGTTCTGCCCGTCCATCACATAGTAGTGACCATCCCGGAAGCTGATCTTCGGCTCATTGGCAACCCGCTCGTCAAATTCTTTTGCGATGCGGGCAACACGAGCGGGGTGAAGAGCACGCTGATAAGTGTCGCGCGGCACGATCAGTTCGCTGCTGTTCAGGCACATCTCATGGTAAGGTTTTACAACTGCGTTCATCATAAAGGAACCTCCTTCTTCTTTTGCAGAAAATCAATTCCTGATTGGATAATCAAACCGATTTTCTTCTTTTCGTTATCGGATAAGTGAAAACTGGAATACCGTTCATAACAGATATTCCAGCGGAACATAAGCGATTGAAGTGCATCATCCAGTTCTGCGACCATGAACTCAACAGAAGATTCTGTCGGGGTGGAGAGCATCCTTTCCGATATCTGCTCAATGCTATGTAGATCGCCTTTTGTGTGCTTGGCGAGAGCAGGGGGCTGACTGTTCAGCACACGAAGATTCTGAAACTGCTGGGAGAGCAGCTCTTTTGCAGCGGCGAGAACATCCTCCTGCGGAGGAGCCGTAAGGTATTTTCGGAATGACTTGTATCCAATGAACCCAAAGCTGTATTGCAGACACACTGACACTTGCCGCATTTCATATTTGGACAGGTGCCCAAGGTAGCTTAACACTCTGGATTTATCTGCGGGGCGCGGGCTTTCGCAAATCGCCATAGATGGCGCATTCAAAAAACGATTGTGTAGAATAAAATGCGTTGGCATATTTCGCTTTTTGATCTGTGTTGTCAGCGGAACGACCAGAAGAACATTGGAATAAAATTACCGTCATCGTTCTGGACAACAATGGCAGGTCGGATGCCGCCTTGCTCGGAACCGCTGTAAGGATTCAGATCCATCATGTAGACATCCCCGCGCTTGTACATCCAGTTTGCGGGCATAGGCGGATACTCTTTCTCTTTTTGCCTCGTGTTGCCAATTTAGATTTCTCCTCTCTATCCGTATATGTAACAGTGGGCTGCTCGCACAGCCCACCCTACTATCTCAAACAGCAAAAAATGCTGTGATTTTATAGTTCTATACCTTTCCGTATTTGTCCCCGACATCCCCGGAAAACGAAAACTCAGTTTTCGTGTGGGAAATCTTTCAGCCGTCCGGCAGCGTACCGAATCCATAGGGTTCTCACCTCTCCGTGGTTCTCACCGAGCTGCCCGAAGGCAGAAGTATCATTATTCTGTGATGGCTCTTAGCTATGGAGAAGCTGTCATCCATTTACCGTCAACCTACCGCTCATTCCCTCAGTGGGAGATCATCGCATTTGTTACGGACGTGGCTCATCATACAGGAATGTGACTGAAGAATGCGTGTTCAATTTTTCAAGGGGCGGATGCCAGATGTTTGTCTGGCTTTGCTTATAGTATAGCGGCTCAAAATTGTGAAATGCGTGGGCCTCGTAGGCCTACCTTGTAGGCTTAGTAGGCCTATTTTGGAAGAAAATTCCAAACCCTGAAATTACAGCAGTTGCTTTATGGAAGAAAGAATGCTGATGGCAGTGTCGATTTTCCTCTTTGGCAAAATCATTAGAAGGGCCAATACCGGTTAAAAGAAGTCCGTGCTGGTGTGCAACTCATTTGAGAGATCAATAAGAAGTTCTAAGGAGCAAGCAACTGTGCCACGCTCAATTCGGCTAATATGACCTTTATTTACATTTACTCGATATGCAAGCTCATCTTGGGTAAGATTGCGAACTTTCCGAAGATTGCTGACACGCTGACCAAATTCTTTCATACTGAACATAATGAAGATCCTTTCCGCCGGATGCGGAGGTTGAGGACACTTCACTGTGGGGCAGTTTACGGGCTTTTCTCAGCGAAAAAAAGACGCATTAAAAGAAAAGGTTACCGATACCTTTCCATCCGAAAAGTAAGGAACAGTATAAGTATCCTCGGCCTTTAATGCATCTCAGGCTTTCGATATGTTTTTATTCGGACGAATCGAAAGCCTTGGAAAATTGCCAAAAAAGAAAAACCTCTGTGGTAGCTTACAAGGCAGCGATTCGTGCCGTATAAGCATATCACACGAGGGTCTTACGAAAGTCTTTATGAACATCTCACAAAAAGTCACATAGGGCCATTTTTTATCCTATTTAGGGAATCTCCTGAAAAATTTTTATGTCACATGAAAGTCTCTTGAACATCTCATGAAGGTCTTATGAGAATTATTCGCAGCTATCACCTAATGAAGTACACAATTCTTTATATTCTTCGGTGGTGAGGTGCTGCTTTGCTAATTGATACTCGTTTGAGGCCAATTCATCCATTCCTTGAACTTTAAGGGAGTGAATCAGCCAGTAGTATCCTCTGGAGTTTTCAGGGACGATTGCCAGAGACCTTGCAGCATACTGATTCAGCAAATCATAAGAATGCAGCGCATTCAGTTGCTTCAGGAGTTCATTCACGGCGCCAACATAAGCAATATGGTACTTTGCCGCAAACTGAATAAGCCAATGCTCCCCGTCAGCAGAAGAAAGAATTTTTCCACAATAGAGGTCGATTGCATTTTTTAACAGTTCTACCCGGTTGATAACGGAAGATGCTTTCGAGGCCAACTGGATAAGATCGTCAAATTGCTGATAGTCTGTCATGATATGAAGATCGGGGTTAAATTGAGTAACCGGAAGCTGTAGATACAATAAGTTCTTTTTCTGAAATAAGACCAAATGTTTGCCGGAGGCGATAAATCAGATTTCTCATATTCTTAGCAGGATTCGTTGAATCATCAGGCCAAAGAGCTTGCGCAATTTCCAGCGATGAGTGCGCTTTCTTACCTGAAATCAAAGATAGGTTAGCAAGCGGCTGATTTTTGGGGGATTTCAGATCGGCTTCTCGCAGGATGCCGTGGGAGGTGTAAATCTTCAGTTCGCCAAAGAGACTGACAAAAACATCATGGCTGCTCTCGATGCTTTCTGGAGCGAAAGCCATGTTCAGACCGTCATTCATCTTTTTGTCTTTGTAAGCAACGAGAAGAACATACGCCAACAGCCGCAGAATACTCGTTTCGGAAATGTACCGCTTGGGGATTGCGTACCGCAAGTAGAGCGACAGGGCGTGGCTCCAGAGAAGCACCAAGGACAGATCGGATTCCCAGACGCTGATAGAGATTATACTCCGCAGGATAGGTGTTTTTTACTTCTTCTGCATCAGGAACGATCATCGGTTTCCCATGGCGCACGGCCTGTACCCATCGGTCAAGAAATTCAGCAGATTCAAACTCCTCCGTCAAGATGGTTGTTTTATCTTCAGAACTATCATTATACCACCAGAACGGTGTCCAGATTTTCAAGTCCAAATCAACTTGGATAAGACCACACCAATCGGCATCGTAGAATTTGCACGCTGCCTTTAGAATCTGTCGGGCAACTTCTTCTGGCGAATGTTGGTCATAGCATAGTTGAGCTTCCAAAGCCTTCACAGTGTGTTCAATGTCAAGCGCACGCTGAATATCATCAAAACTGCGTTCTTCGTATTCCGATGTAGACTGCAACATGATAATGCCTCCAACAAAAAGCACAGCATTTTTAGCTTCATCCGCTCTATACGGTGAAGTCAAATGCTGTGCTGTATTTTATCATGCAACCGCAAGAGCTGAATGAAATTACTTTTTTACGATGGTTTTGATAAATGTAGCAAGTGCATTTATCTGCTCGGAATCGAATTGCTGGAGTTGATCGGTAAGAGCATTCATTCCATTGGAAGGTTCCTCACTGAAATTGAAAAAATTCCTGTGGAGTTACGTTGAGGTACTCACATATATAAAAAGAAGTTCGACATGGTAGGAAAGGTAGTTCCACATTCGATTGCACGAATATATCCGGGATTTTGCCCAATGGAAAGACTCATGTCTCTCGCAGATACTCCCTTTTTCGTGCGCAGTTCAGCGAGCCGCTTGGAAAACTGTTCTTCGTACATGAGCAACCACCATCCTTCTTTACTCTATTGTAGTCTAGAGGACAGTCAAAAATGAGCGGTTGAATCTACAATTTTTGATTGATATAATCAATCGCTTGTGATAGACTGGACACAAGGCCGATAACCATTGAGACCGTAAGTTAAGAGACTTTCAATAAAATGGAGCAGAAAATGATTGATTTAAGTGAAGTTAGTTATAGAGAGATTTTAGATTGCATAGTAGATGCCAGTCTAGGAAGGCTCTCTCCTTATTTTCAGGAATATGCTCGCCATGAAATAACTTCTTTAGCTAATGCAGATGGAGAATTGCCACAAGCAGCTGTGATTTTGCAAGATGTTCTTGAGCGATTGTTAAACGAAATTCCACAGATTTCAGATGAGTAAGAAAAACAGCCATGAGCGTTCGTGGTGCTCATGGCTGTGCTTTTCATATCGCAGAGTACCCTAC
>ENA-OQAJ01000372-OQAJ01000372.1-human-gut-metagenome-genome-assembly--contig:-NODE-372-length-14040-cov-2.771724_pt1 | contig 14040 bp, 16 predicted proteins | sample MGYA00242736_ERZ504529 | MGnify/ENA primary metagenome ERZ504529 (study PRJEB26092, sample SAMD00036275) | human gut metagenome | host: Homo sapiens | study: EMG produced TPA metagenomics assembly of...
GTTTCAAAGTTGAAGTAGTTGACGGTACTGGTGAAGTTGTAGACAATGGAGCTAAGGGAAACTCAAGTAATCCAAGTAATTGGCCATCTTACTATGAAAAAGCTAAAAAGGCTTGTAACATTATTATGAACTATTGCCAAAATAAAAATGCCTTTGGATCTAAAGAATCCCCATCCTATGAAAATACAGATATTTGGGCCATTTTTACAGCAGCTAGATGCGGCTATATTCCATATGGAGATACAAATTATTTTGACCAAATGGTTTGCAAATACCAAAGAGTATTTGCAGTTACTTAAAAATCAGGGAACTGATGTTTCTCAATGGAAGACAACAGAACTTTCAAAATTAATTTTAGCTATTGAAGCTATTGGATATGATCCAAGGGACATTTCGTCTGTAGACCTTCTTTCGGCAGTTGGATCAAGAAAAAGCACAGAACTTACTTATACAACTGTATATGCTATTAATGCAATAAAAGCAGGTGGGTATACCGCTGACACTTTTAAAGATACAGAACTTAACCAATGGGCACATGATACAGCAAAAGCTTTGTCAAATGCCGAAGACAAAATTTTTGCAAATGCCGACAATACCATAGGATGGCAGCCACTTATTTTCTGGTACAAAAAGCCTGGTTACGATGATGTAACAGAAGCTGTAGACAAGGCATTACATAAGCTTCCAGCAATTGCACAACGTTCAACAGGTTCATTCTGTACACCAGGATTTGAAACAGGATGTATGTCTTATGGAAACAACGCATGGAATGATGCACAGGCAATGCTTTTTGCAGGAACGTTTGGTGTAAATGTTTTAGATTCTTCCAGTGGATATACTAAGAATGGAAACAATATTCTTGATGCATTCTTTGATTTGGTAGATGTAGACGGAGTTCTGGATGGAAGTATTCATGGATTTACAAACTATGATGTACCACAGATTGCCCGTGGTTTGGATGCATTTATCAGACAATACGAAAATACCGCAAGCTTCTGGGAGTTTACAGACGTAAAAGTCCCAACCAAGTCCGTCAACGACATGATTCTTGCCCTTAACGATAACAGTACAAAAGAAGAAATTGAAGCAGCAAGAAACGCTTACAATGCATTAGACGAAAAACACAAAGCAATCTTTAACAAAGACACACTGAGAAAGCTTCTTGCAGCAGAGAACGGTAAAGGTGATTCTATTACAAAAGTAATCGCAGCTATTGATGCTCTGCCGGCAGCAGATAAGCTGACATTGGAGGATAAGGATGCTGTAGTAAAGGCAAGAAATCTTTACGATGCACTTGATGATGAAGCAAAATCTGTAATCTCCAATTATTCTAAGCTGACAGAAGCAGAAGCCAGGATAAAAGAACTGGAGAAGGGGCAGACACAGAAAGAAAAGGATAAAGCAGCTGCTGAGAAGGTGGTTGCGGCAATTAATGCACTTCCTTCTTCAGATGCATTAACCCTTGACTCCCTATGTTCTGCAGCTTCTGGACAACATACAGGCAGAGTATAATGCACTGACTGAAGCCCAGAAAGCTTTGGTAACTAACTACAGTACCTTACAGTATTTACGAAACCTGATTCCGGATTTGAAGGCTGCAGCCGCAGTTGTAGATAAGATCAAGGCAATCGGTGAAGTGACTTCCGATAATTATCAGAAGAAACAGGCTCTTGTCATAGAAGCCAGAACCGCTTATGATGCACTGACAGCAGATCAGAAGAAACGTGTTACGAACTATGCAGAGCTTGAAAAAGCAGAATTGTTTATCAGACGCCAGAGTACAGATGCAAAAGTAGGATATGTGATCTCCTTTATTGATGAACTGAATATCACCACATCCTCTACAGGTGCTTTGTCTGACGGACCTCTGAAACTGACAGAAAAGAATAACAACGTACCGACAGAGAAGATCTGGAATAGCTGGAAAGATTATGTGGCAAATGCAAGAGTATTATACAATACTCTTGATGATCAGCAGAAAGCTCAGGTTACAAACTTAAGTTCTCTGGAAAAAGCAGAAGGTTATCTCTATCAGCTGAAATCTGATGCACTGAAAGCAATGCTCAAGGCACTCCCGGATGCAGAGACTGTCCGCGCTTATGAAGCACCTCAGCCGACTACAGTACCTGCAGCACAGGAAGCTGTACAGTCAGAAGAGCTCCCGGCACAGGAAGTTCCGGCAGAAGGTTCTGATTTCTCAGACGGAAGCGCAGATGCATTTACTTCTGATATCAGTGAGCAGCCTGCAGCGCAGATGGATATTCAGTCATCAGAAGACATTGCAGATGTTTCGAATGAAGAGACCCCTGACTCTGTAATTGCAGATGAAGCAGAAGTACCGGATGCAGATTTCTCCACAGAAGAGGAAATTCCTGCAGCAGGTGATACTGCGAAACGTGCACTTACCGAAACAGAGCTGAAACAGATTGCAGCAGCTAAGAACGCTTATGATCAGTTAACAGAAACAGAAGAAACGAAATTCAGAAGTGAAAACACCGCACTGGTAGAGAACATGGAGAAGCTGATCGCCATGGCTCTGACTTATGAAAAAGGTCAGAATGAATACCAGCAGCTTTTCGCAGATGAAGCAGCTTTAATTTACGCAACTGTAAAAGACCACCCTGTAGACAGAGATTCTTATCCACAGGTAAAAGCATTCCTTGACCGTTATGCGAAAGATTACCAGGGACAGGAAAATGCAATGGCAGGTCTGAAGGTCAAAGTCGGAAATCAGGAAATGACTTTTGCAGAAGTGATCGCCGCACTGACAGCACAGGCTGACAAAGCTGGCAAAGATATTTCTGATGCACAGCAGGCAGATGACTGGATCAGTAACCTTCCGACGGCTGTTACCAAAGAGAACATTGCAGGTGTAGAAGCAGAACTTGCAGCACTTCAGAAACTCATCGACAGCATGAGTGCAGAAGGCAAGTCCTATATGTGGAATGCAAAGCAATTAGAGTTGATCAAGACCATTGTTGCAGATTATCATATTGAACTTGCAGGCAAACAGGACGCCTTCAAAGCAGATATGCCTGCTAACCTGCAGACAAAAGCCCTCAATTACAAGACAATCCAGGTAAGCTGGAGCAGTGTTGATAATGCAGATGGATATATAGTATACCGCAGAACAGAAACAGGAAGCTGGAAGAAGATTGCAGATCAGGTAACAGATATTTTCTATAAGGATCAGAAAGCAGTTACAGGAAGAGTTTACTATTACACAGTAAGAGCTTATTCTTATACATGGGGCGGAAAGACTGTAAGCAGTTACAACAAAGATGGTGTGATCGGAAAAGCAACACTTGGAAAAGTGAAAATCGCTACAGCAGCTTCCGAGAACTATAACACTATCCGTGTCACATGGAATAAAGTTTTCGGAGCTAACGGTTACAGAGTATACCGTTCCACTTCAAAAAATGGCAAATATACCTCCATCGGATCAACTGCAAAGAACAGCGCTGTTACCTTCCTTGACAAGAAAGCAGTTACAGGAACAACCTACTATTACAAAGTACGTGCTTACCGAAATGTAAATGGTAAGAAGGTTTACGGAAGTTATTCAATAGCAGTAAAGGGTAAAGCAGTCCTCTCTGCTCCGTCTCTGTCTGTGGGATCCACATCCAAAACTGCAGTTCTGGAATGGAGCAGGGTAAAAGCCGCTGATGGATATCAGGTATACGCCAGTGCTTCCAAAAAATGGTAAATACACACGTATAAAAACCACAAAAGGAACTGGTATGACAGAAGAGAAACTTGCCACAGGCAAGACCCGTTATTACAAAAGTACGCGCTTACCGAAAAGTAAACGGTAAAACAGTATATGGCTCTTTCTCTAAAGTAAAAAAAGGTAGTCATTAAATAATAAAAATGTCAGAACGCAATGTGTCATTATTGGCACACTGCATTCTTCCAAAAAAAGCAAAGATAATCAAAAGAAATAGTTTCTGAATGCATGAAAAGAAATAATTAAAAATATTTCTACTGGCTGTTTGGCAATGTTTTTCGCAAGTTTAGCGGGTATATTCATTTCAGAAGAATTTGTATTCCATAATAATATATCAGGGATCAAAGACCTGTCAGGGATATGGCTACATACTTTTGGATGGAATTTTGTGATAAACATTGTAATAGCCATGATAATTGCTGTTAAATTCGGAAAAAAAAGATAAATAAAAATAAGGCAGATGTTATTTCTCTCCTGTCATTTTGCAGGAGAGAATCATCTGTCATTTTGTGATTTAACCGAATAATTGCTAAGCGGAGGATTTTATCCGTTTGATTGTAGAATCAGAAAAAGCGGAGGAAGCAAGTAAATGAATAAACAATGGATGGCACTGCTTCTCAGTGCAGGAATGGCAGTTACTACATGTCCTGTACCGGGAGCACAGGAGCCACCGGCAGAACAGATACATACAGAACAGGCCGAAGAAAGTTCTGCCGCAGTACACAGTGATGATTCTGACAGGGAGGGGACTGCTGCGGATGAGTTTCAGTCTGAAACAGAACCGTCCGGATCAGAAAACAGAAACTGGCGCATATGAAAGAAGAAAACATCGGAAAAATGAAAAATAAAGAAAAGACAACGGAACCATGCTGGATATACAGACCATGTGTTCTTATATTCAGAAAGCTGCAGAAGCAGAAGGAAATAGATCTGGATTCAGAGATGATCGCAGATTTCTGTCTTGCCAGTGACACTTACGACAGTCTGACAGAGGATGAGCAGGCAGCGGTGAATTCCGGGATCAGAGAGGCACTGGAAACTGTCCGGAACCGTATTGCAGCTCAGATTTCTTCTGTCAATGGAGTAACAGTAACAGGGAATCCCTGGTATGTGCAGCTTCATGTACAGGAGAGTTCTGATGGACAGCAGACAATGCAGCAGCTGTCAGAAACTTATCCGGGTACTCTGCCGCAGCTTCTTTATGACATAGAGATTTCCTATACAGATATCCGTACAGGAGAAGCATATCAACCCATGACAATGATCTCGCTGGCCTTTCCTGTACCGGAAGGGTATGAGAGCCTGACAAAACCGAGAATCCTCAGATCTGCGGAAGATTCTTTTATGGAACTGACCCCACAGATGCAGGAAGACGGAACTTTCTATCTGGACAGTGCCAGAACTTAACGCATCTGATCGTGGCAGATTTTCCGGCAGGTCTGCAGGGAATCTCTCTTAACAGCAGCTCCATAAAGATCAACCGTGGCCAGAAACATACCCTTAAAGTAGTTCCAATACCGGAATCCGTTACGGAAAATTACAATGTTACCTGGAAGAGCAGTAATACTTCTATTGCAAAGGTAAGCAAAAAAGGAGTTGTCACAGCAGTAAAGAATGGCAAAGCTACGATCACAGCGACAGTAGCAGAGCATCCGGAGATGACAGCGACCTGTAAGGTAACTGTTATGCAGGGGGCGAATACCCTGAAGAAATCTGTCAGTCAGGTCATGGCTGAGACCAGTGCCTATATGCGTGCCACAGATACCAATCCTTCGGTAGGAGTGATGGTATGTGCTGGGGCTGGCAAGGGGTGGACTGAGTCTGAAGGAGAAATATTTCTCTACTTATTATAATCATACAGCAAATTATATTGAGGAAAAGAAAGGAATTCTGACCAATACTTCCAAATATACGGAGTATTCCAAGAGGGTTCTTGTACTGACTGCAGAAGGGAAGGATGCCCGTAATGTAGGCGGTTACAATCTTTTTAAATACATTTCTGATCTTAGTCTGGTAAAGGAGCAGGGATTAAATGGTCCTATCTGGGCACTTCTGGCAGTGAACTGTCATCCGGAATATTCTTTTCCTGATAATCCGTCTGCCAAAGAACAGAACTCAGAAGCTGCACTGGTAAATTTCCTGCTGCAGAGTGAGCTGTCCGGGGGTGGATGGGCTTTGATGGGAAGTAATGCGGATTCGGATGTTACAGGAATGACCTTGCAGGCTTTGGCACCATACTACCATAAAGCAGGATATGAAAATGTGACTGCTGCCATTGACCGTGGACTTGCCCGGCTGTCTGAAATGCAGAACGACAGTGGTGGTTATTCTACCATGGGAGTCGAAACAGAGGAATCCTGTGCACAGGTCATTACTGCTTTGTGCAGTCTGGGCATTGATCCGGAAACAGATTCCCGTTTTATAAAGGGCGGACACTGGACAATAGAGAATCTCATTACTTATCATATTGCAGGAAGTGGATTCATGCATGTAAAAGCAGGCGCCGGAAATAATGGCGGTGCTGCTGCAGGTACATTGATGGTATGGCCACAGAACAGGGGTATTATGCACTGGTGGCTTATCAGCGTCTGAAAGACGGAAAAACAGGTCTTTATGATATGTCAGATGTAAGTATCAGTAAAGGGGGAAAGGGTGACGGAACCGGCACTGGTTTAAAGGAGCCGACTCCTATTCCAACTCCAACCTCTGCTCCTGCAGCAGACCCATCGGGAAGCAGCGGTAATATAAATACGAAAAAAAGCCCGGTGGTTCCGGTAAATCTCTGGGCGGCAAGTCATCAGGCAAAGGAAGTTCAGGCAATGCAGGAGATTCAGGAAAGAGTGCTTCTGGTAACTCTTCGGATAAGAACTCTAAAAGCAGTTCCAAAAACAGTAAATCAAAGAACAGCAAGTCAAAGAATGGTAAAAAATTCCGTAGGATGGGATTTTGAGGCAGAGCCTTATGTGGAATCAGAGGAAACCTCTCTGGCGGATGACCATGCAGATGGCAGCATAGAGTCAGCAGAGGATACCGGATCCGGTGTTCTGACTTCTGATAAGAAAGAATATGGTATGATCTTTGGATTTGCAGCAGCTGGTGCTCTGGCAGGAGGTCTGGCAGGAAGCGGCATTAAAGCAGGAGTGAAAGCTCTTATACGTAAGCGGAGGAAGAAGAAATGAGCAGAAAGAAAAAGGGACTTGCTCTGTGGCTTGCATTGTTTCTGGGAGTAAGTTCCCTCACAGGCTGCGGCAGCGGAAATGACAATATGACACAGCTTTCCCAAAAGGGAGCAGATATCATGAGCAGTTCCGATGAGGAACAGGATACAGATGTAGAACCATTAAAAACAAAGACGCAGCTTCCGGAGGATGGGATTATCACCCAGGCGCAGATGGAGACCATTGCGGGAAAAGATGAGAAGTTTTATTTTGTGGGAAAAACAGACAGTGGTATTGGATATAAATGGACCTACAATGGAAGCCAGATTCAGAATCCTGTAGAACAGAAGCTTCTGGTACAGTGTACAGAGGACGGGACAGAAGAAATAAAGAAAGCTGCCAATAATGCACCGTATGCACTGAAGGTTACACTGGAGAAGATGAACCTGGCTGCTCCGGCAAAACTGACCCTTAATCTGAAAGAAGAATGGAACGCAGATAAAGTTCTCTATTGTCTGGAAGAGAATGGAAAGATTTATCAACTGGATACTGCGAAGATCTCTACCAGGGAAAGTGGCAAAAAGAAAGTAAAACGGACAACCCTTACTTTTAATGTAACAAAAACGGGCGGAGATTTTTATCTGATCGGAGGCTCCACCACAGGAGAAGCTGCAGACGACCAGGCGGATGATGAAACCAAAGATAATACCAAAGATAATGCAAAAGGAGAAGATACACAGTCAAAAGACAATAAATCTACCGGTAGTTCCTCAGACCAGGCAGATACAGATAGAAACCCGACCTCCGGGCAGGATGGTTCTTCTGCAGACAACAGTTCCGGGGACACATCAGGCAGCGGAGACAGTTCGGATGAAGATACAGCAATGACCTGTACCTTCTCTATCGAATGTTCTACGATCCTGAATAACTGGAATGACCTGAAGGAGTCCAAAGCAGAGTTTGTCCCTGCAGACGGATGGATCCTGTATCCTTCTGAAGTGGAATTCTATGAAGGCGAAACTGTATTTGATGTACTGAAACGTGTGTGCAATGAGGCTGGAATCCAGATGGAATCGGAATGGACTCCTATGTATAACAGTTATTATGTTTCAGGTATCAACAATCTGTATGAATTTGACTGTGGCAAGGACTCCGGATGGATGTACTGTGTTAATGGCTGGTATCCAAATTACGGATGTTCCAAGTATACGCTGGAAGACGGGGATACTGTAGAATGGCGTTATACCTGTAATCTTGGCAGGGATGTGGGGGATCAGTATTATGACTGATGCCTTCTCCAGATGCCATCCCATTTTGAATTTCTTTTATTTTGCCGTGGTGCTGGGGTTTACCATGTTTATCCAGCATCCGGTTTATCTGGCAGTGTCTTTTGTGGCTGCTACTGCATATTCCATGTGGCTGAACGGAGTGGGAAAGGTCCTGAAGATCAACTTCTCCTGACAATTCCAAGTCTTTTGATCGTCGCACTGCTGAATCCGATGTTTAACCATTATGGAGTGACACCGCTGCTTTATATCGAGAGCAGTGGAAACTGGGTTACACTGGAAGCATTGGTATATGGAATTGTTCTGGGATGTGTGCTCTTTATCATGATCCTGTGGTTCTCCTGTTATAACCAGATCATGACCAGTGACAAATTTATCTACCTTTTCGGCAGGATCATTCCGGCAATGTCCCTGATGCTGTCCATGGCACTTCGGTTTTGTGCCGCATTTTTATTGCACAGCTGAAAGTAATCCGCAATGGACAGAAATGTGTGGGAATGGATGTGAGCAATGGAAAATGGTTTAAGAAAGTCCGGTATGCCTTAAATATGGTATCAATTCTTGTGACATGGGCGTGGAAAATGCGATTGAGACAGCAGATTCTATGAAAAGCAGAGGATATGGACTGAAAGGCCGGACTGCTTTTTCTATTTATCGTTTCAATCGGAGAGATAAGATTTTGGGCGGGATGCTGGCAGTGCTTTTTGTGGTTTCCGGATACGGATGTTGTCATGGCGCTGCTTTTTCCCAATATAATCCAAGAATCCTTCTGGCAGGGTTTACTATTTTCGGACGTGTCCCGAGGCAGTCCTGCAGTCCGGTACTTGCGGTCATTACGTTTATCAGTTTTGGGATTTTCTGTTTTCTGCCGCTGATGCTGGATCTCAGCGAGGAATACGCTATGAAAAAGAGCCGCAGTCATGTACACAGTGAGATGACGGTAACCTACAGACAGATTTATGAAGAACTTGCAAATGAAATGGAAGGAGAGCACAAATGAAGATAATAGAAGTGAAGAATTTTTCCTTCCGTTATGCAAATGGGGACAGGGATTCTCTGGAAAATGTAACGCTGGATGTAGAGGAAGGAACCTTTAATGTACTATGTGGTAAGAGCGGCTGCGGCAAGAGCACACTGCTGCGGCAGCTAAAATCAGATCTGGCCCCTTATGGCAGCAAATCTGGACGGATCTGCTATTATGGTCAGAATCTGACTGAGATTGATCACAGACAGCAGAGTCAGGAGATCGGATATGTATTACAGAATCCGGAGAACCAGATTGTAACAGATAAAGTCTGGCATGAACTGGCTTTTGGACTGGAGAGTCTGGGATACGATACACCGTCTATCCGCCTCAGGGTGGCAGAGATGGCAAGTTATTTCGGCATCCATCAGTGGTTTTATAAAAATGTGTCCGAACTTTCCGGAGGGCAGAAACAGTTATTGAATCTGGCAGCGATTATGGCCATGCATCCAAAACTTCTGATTCTGGATGAACCTACGTCTCAGCTGGATCCGATTGCTGCCTCTGACTTTCTGGAAACTGTGCGGAAGATCAACAGGGATATTGGTACAACTGTAATCCTTACAGAGCATCGTCTGCAGGATGTGATTCCCTGGGCAGACAAAGTATACGTGCTGGATCAGGGGGGCCTGCTCACACAGGGAACTCCCGGGGAAATCGGAGAATTTCTGAAAGAGAAGCATCATGGAATGTTTTTGTCCATGCCGGTTCCCATGCAGATCTATGCTGAGGTAGAAAGTGATTTGCCCTGCCCTCTGACAGTCAGAGATGGCAGAAACTGGATCACTCAGGTGATGCAGAAGGCACAGAGCGGCAGGCCGGAAAAAAGTAACACAAAACTACAAAAAACATCCAATGGTTTAAGAAATAAACTGCCGCACAGGTCAGAAACTTCTGTGCCGCCGGCAATTCAGGTAAAGGATGTATGGTTCCGATATGAAAAAGAGGGAAGGGATGTGGTGCAGGATCTGAATCTGGAAGTGGAACAGGGTGAATTTTATGCGCTGGTCGGTGGGAACGGAACAGGGAAAAGCACAACCTTATCTCTGATCAGCCGTGTCCGGGCACCATACCGTGGAAAGATCCTGCTAAATGGTATTGATATCCGCAGATATACAGATATTCAGCTTTACAGAGGCTATCTGGGTGTTCTGCCGCAGAATCCCCAGAGTATGTTTATCCGAAAGACAGTCCGGGAAGATCTGTATTCCATCATCGGCGGGGCAAAAGAGAAGAAATCTCCGGAATATACAGCTTCTATGAAGAAGGCAGAAGCCATCGAAGGGATCGTAAGCCTGACCAGACTGGAAGGGCTGCTGGATCGTCATCCTTATGATCTAAGCGGAGGAGAACAGCAGCGTCTGGCACTGGCAAAAGTACTTCTTTTGCAGCCACGGCTTCTTTTGATGGATGAACCAACCAAGGGGCTGGATGCAGAGTATAAACAGGAACTGGGGGAAATCCTTAAGAAACTTCAGGAGCATGGCATCACGATCTTTATGATCTCCCATGATGTGGAATTTGTAGCAGAGTATGCAGACAGGGTTGGTCTGTTTTTCCAGGGAAATGTGGTGACCAGCAAACCGGCGGCAGAATTTTTTGCAGGAAACAGTTTCTACACTACTGCTGCAAACCGTATGGCGAGACATTACTTTCCTGATGCAGTTACCGGAAAGGAGGTGGCTGCGTGCTTGAAGGAAAGGCTTTAGACCAGTTTATGGATCGATTCTGGGGAGAAACCCGGAATGAACAGCTTTTAAAATCCGGAAGTCCGTGGTGGAACAAAGTTCTCTGGCAGACACTTCCGAAGACGATCTGGAAGAATATGAGTTGAAAGAGGATGGCATCATTATTCAGCCTATACACAAAGGAAAGATCGAGAAGCGTACCTGGATCGGACTGGTCATGTTTCTGGCATTTGTGCCACTGGTGCTTTTTATCCTGGTACATAAGTTTCATGGCAAACATGATGTTATCATCAGCCTGTTAGTGCTTGCCTATTCCATGATTCCATTTTTTTATGGTATTTGAGGGGCGGCATCCACAGGCAAGAGAGATTATGGTCATTGCTGTAATGGCCGCCCTTGGAGTGGCAGGCAGAAGCGCTTTCTTTATGATTGGAAGCTTTAAGCCTATCGCCGCTATCGTAATCCTTACCGGAGTATCCTTAGGCGGTGAGGCAGGATTCCTTTGCGCCTGTCTGATCATGATGATCTCAAATATGTTTTTCGGGCAGGGACCTGGACTCCGTGGCAGATGTTCTCCTATGGAATGATCGGATATCTGGCTGGAATTCTTTTTCAGAAAGGGATTCTCAAAGCCAGAAAGATTGATCTGTGTATCTACGGATTCCTGAGTGTGTTTCTGATCTTTGGAGGAATTATGAACCCGGCATCTATCCTGATGGCTTATGGACGGATCACTAAGAAAAGTCTGATCGCATTTTATATCTCGGGTGCACCGGTGGATCTGGTACAGGCAACTTCTACAGTGATTTTCCTGTGGATCTTAAGCAGACCTCTGCTGGAAGAAACTGGAAAGAGTGAAAAAGAAAATACGGGCTGCTGCAGCGGCCCGAAAATAAGGAGGAAAATGAAAATGACAAAGAATAAGTTGTTACAGGCTGTGAAAGGCCTGACTCTGGCAGCCGGAATGGCTGTTGGAATCTTTGCACTTGGACAGACAGATGTCCTGGCAGACACTCTGACTCTGACAGTGGAAAAGAATACTATCGGACAGGGTATGATTCTGGAACCTACACAGGTAGAATTTTCCAAAGGGGAAACCTGTGCAGATGTTTTGCTGCGTGGATTAAGCGAAAATGGGATCACACCCCTTTATGACACAAATTCAAGCTATGGTTTTTATCTCAGGGGAATTGCAAACTGTGACAGTGGCAGCCTGAATACGCCGGAATGTATCAAGAGAGTTCTGGCGGAAACATCTACATGGACAGGAGAGCCCTATAAGCTGACAGGAAATAAATATTCTCCGGATCTGACAGAGTTTTCCTATTGTTCAGCTTCCGGCTGGACTTATACTCTTGATAATGTATTTATGGGTGTAGGCATGGGGGCAAGCCATCCTTCAGACGGAAGTGTACTTCGTGTCATGTTTGCCTGTGTGGCGGTACGGATATCACCGGCTGTGATCCGTATAACAATAATAAACAGATTTTTGAAGCCGCAGATAAAAGCGAGCTGATCCGTATGATGGGAAAAGCCAATGCGGAGCGTTCCAGATGGTCACAGGCCAGCGGTTTCTCCGGAGCCTATGCTGAGGCAGACAGCGCACTGACTACTCTGGATGCTTCTGCAAACAGGGTTTATGAAGCAACCCAGCTGCTGAAGGCCGTTGAGGCCGGGCTTCCGGCATCACCAAAGCATATTACTTTGAATGCTTCTGAGCTTTCTCTTTCCAAAGGGGACAGCTATACCCTGACTTATACACTCCTTCCTTCTGATTCAGTGGGAACAGTAACCTGGAATTCCTCCAACAGTTCTGTTGCAAGGGTAAATGACGGAGTGGTAACAGCAGCAGGGGGAGGGTTCGGCAGTTATCACTGCCAGGGTTTCCGGAAGTGTTTATGCAACCTGTAATATTTCCGTATCTTCCAGACCGGTTGACATTACAGGTATCAGCATTTCCCCGTCAAGCCTGGCGCTTTCAACAAAAAGTGGTTCCAGAACACTGGATTATACCATTCTCCAAATGGCGCGAAACCTTCTTCCCTGAACTGGGCATCTTCAAATACTGCAGTGGCAGCTGTTGACGGAAACGGAAAGGTAACTCCTGTTGGCACAGGCTCAGCAGAGATTACCCTGACTTCTGATAATGGTACCAAGGGTACCTGTCAGGTAACGGTAACTGCCCCTGCGGAGGGGATTACTCTCAGTGATAAGACTCTGACCCTGGCAATTGACAGTGGAGCTCATGCACTGACATGGACCTTCAGCCCTCAGGGAAGTGGTGGAGAGCTGGTATGGACTTCTGACAATGTACATGTTGCAAAGGTGGATCAGAAAGGAGTTGTCACACCGCTTTCTGTAGGTGAGACAGATATCCGCGTAAAAAACAGATCAGAATGTAACAGCTGTGTGCCATGTAGTGGTAAAAGGTACTGCAAAGGATCTTTTTGCAGCAGGAATGCCGACTGTGAAAGCATGCAAGGCTTCCGGAAATACAGTAATGATTACCTGGGATAAATATGATGCTGCAGATTCCTATCTGATCCTCAGACGCAGGATGGGAGAGAGCCGGTTTACACAGATTGCGGAGACAAAAGAGCTTACTTACACAGATGCCAGGACAGTAGGGGATACTCTCTATTATTACAGTGTACAGGCTGTTTCAGGCAAATGGGGCAATGCTGTGAGGAGCAGCTACGACAAGAATATCTCAGTAAAAACACAGACAACACGCCGCAGCCGACACCGGGACAGACTGTAAAGCTCAAAACACCTGCTGTAACCGTAACAGCCGGAAAGAAACAGGCAAAGCTGAAATGGAAAAAGATAAGCAATGCCCAGGGCTATGTTGTATATCGTGCAACATCCAAAAAACGGAAAATATAAAGCAGTCTCAACAATTAAAAAAGGAAGCACAGTTTCTTATACCAATAAGAAGCTTACTTCTAAGAAAACCTATTATTACAAGGTACGTGCCTACCGTGTGGTAAATGGGAAAAAGGTTTACAGTGGTTATTCTAAGGTGAAAGGCGTGAAGATTAAATAACAGTTTGAAAAGGATTATGGAAGGGGCTGTCGGGAAATAGATAGTTCTAAGAGAGGGAGGGTGTGACTCATACCGATTCACACCCTCCCCCCAATTTTTTATTAAAATAAC
>ENA-OQAJ01000374-OQAJ01000374.1-human-gut-metagenome-genome-assembly--contig:-NODE-374-length-14029-cov-1.797439_pt1 | contig 14029 bp, 16 predicted proteins | sample MGYA00242736_ERZ504529 | MGnify/ENA primary metagenome ERZ504529 (study PRJEB26092, sample SAMD00036275) | human gut metagenome | host: Homo sapiens | study: EMG produced TPA metagenomics assembly of...
CTGAATAATTTCGTCCGACCCACTGCCATTGCGGATGATGAAGCGTCCGGGAATAGCAGGGAGCTTTGCGGCACTGCCGTCATCCAAGATAACAATGGAACTCTGTGCATCGGCAGTGTGGCCGCAAATACGACCGTCAAGCTGTGCTTTAAGACTACCCGGAACAGACCCTACGTCGGGGCGCTGAGTTGCCACAAGCAGATGAATACCGAGCGCACGGCCCAGACGGCCAATGGCGAGGAGCTTGTTCGTAATCGAGGCAACTACTGCCTTGCCATCTTTATCACGTCCAGTTGTATCGAGAATCATCGAGGTTTCATCCAGGATAACGACGATTCGATGCAGTTCTTCTCCGGTCGTCTGGACATATTCCTCAAGATTTGCACAGCCAGCGATAGAAAACTCTGTACGGCGATGGTTAAGCTCATGTACAACACTGTCAAGCATCTGCTCAAGGGCAGCATCATCATCTGCATAATGCCCCGTCTTACGATATTCGGGGCCGAAGTCCACACCTTTATAATCGGCGAGGTAGATGTCGTAGCCTTTTTGCGACAGCTGGTAGAGAATCAACAGTGCCAACTGCGTCTTACCCATGCCGGTGGCAGCAGCCAAAAGCCAATGAGGCAGCTGGCTAAAATCAATGCTAACGGGAATGCCTGCCGCATTGATGCCCAAGACGATTTTTGTGCCGCTATCGTCCATATATGTATCTGCCCACGGGATTAGCCGCCCCATAAGGTTGCACCCGGCAACAACACGAAGGTCAAAGAGCTGGTTGTTGCTGCCCTGAGTGATAGAGAGGACGGTCACATTAAGTGCGGATTCGATTGTTGTCCGATTGTCTTCCCAGTATTCGAGCGGGCAGCCTTTAAGGCTGAAAGTAAGCTGTTGAATATTACCATCCCTGTTGGCCTTAACTAGCAGTGGTGCTTCATGCGCCTGGTTGCAGATACCAGCACGCGAAAAATCGTCGTAATATGACCAACTGTGGGGATATAACCAAAGAGGTAAATGACGCCAAGGCACTCTGCCAGCCATGCAATTACCCGAATAAAATTAACGAACGGTCTAAAATACTACCGAAATCCACGTCCTCGCCAGACCGCCCCGAAACCATAATCAGGGCGGCAACTGCGAGTGCGAGGCACAGCAGCACATATTGCTGTGCGGTCTTTGAATCGGTTTGAATACGTCTAAGCCCATTGTGGAACGTATTATGATATAATTTTTTTCCGTCTGCCATTGCAGGCGATCAGAATCATTACGCATGATTAAATCTCCTTTCAAAATAAATGACCCGTACTAGCCTGATAGCACAGCTTTCATCCGCTAGAACGGACAATCATCAATCTCTATTTGCTCAAATGTCGGTGTGGTGCAAGGGTGAAAATACTCGTGAACCGTATAGTCCTTGTGACTGCCGTCGAGGTCAAAAACCCGAACGCAGTTGATGCGCCGCAAGAGCGCGTCCCAAGCCTCCGGCTTTTCGTGCTGCTCGGAAACATACTGCTTCTCCAACGGCAAGTTGGAAATGATGTATGCTTCCGTGTAGCAAGCCTGCTTGTTAGCATACCTACAGGGTAATTCCAAAGGATAGCCATCCAGGTATTGCAGCATGCTATTAAGGGGCAAGCTGCTGTGGAACTCATCGAAGAGCATCACTTTCTGCCCCCGGTAGCCATCAAAAGGATGGTGATAGTCAGACACCGCGTAGCAGTTTGAGTGTCCGCATCCTTCTTTTACCGACCTAGTTTTTCCTGTGCCAGTAGGGCCAAAGATATAGGTGACTGTCATCTGGCGAAATACATTGCGGTATTTCTCCTCCAGGATGGTCTGCCTTGTCCGGTCAATGTGGGAGATATCTCGCAGGTATTCCGGGTGCTCACCCAGAATTTGCGCATTGTCTGCCCCGGATGCAATCAGTGCATACAGAGTCCGTAAGTCGTTACGGTCGCCCTGCTTGCTGTCAGGGGGTAAACTGCCACTTTCTTCAAACGTGTCAGAGTAGTTTATCCCTTCATGTACTTTTCCCTTGGAGTCGGTATACTTGTAGTGACCGTTTGCATCCTTGTTATACTTAGCACCCTCTTTACGGATGTAAGCATAGTTTTCGGAATTTTTTCCCCATTGAGGCACTTCGATGTGCGCAGTAGGAAACTTGTTCTTTAGGGTTGTGAACATTACAGGATTTTCATATACTAAAAATAAGTGTATGTGATAGGTTTCCTCTTGCCCCACTTCATCAGCCATGCACCAATAAAGGAGCTTGGCTCCTTTTTCAAGAGCAGCCTTGATAACATTATGATCATAGCCATGCTCTTGTGGATTGTTGATTGTCAGCTGGTAACGGCGTGTCGCGTAACCTTTTGCCATATAGTGTACCCAGTACACTACGGACACAAAGCCGCTGTGTACGCTTTAAAGCTTATAGTTATAGGCTTTATGGACTGTACACACAGGTATGGAGGTAATACTAGCTCCATACCTGTGTGGCGGCTTTAAGTCCATAGCGTACGCTTGTCGTTATAAAATTTTCAAGGTGCTGTATGGGTGTTGATTGGTTTACCTCAAAAATGAGACAAGCCCCATTTTTGAGGTGAGGCCGCTAACGCGTCCTACAGTGTGCTTGGAAACCTTAGTCGAGCACCACAATGTTCTCAGGCTTACGGTACTCGTTGTAGAAAATCTTCACTTCGCGTCCCATCAGGTCATGAAGGTTGATTTTAAGTTCGGCCATCTTAGCGTCAGAGAGATACATATCTGACGAAGACGCCCTCCCCGTTCTGGGAGCAATCTCCGTTGCGAGGTAGATGCGGCAGCCGGTGACGGGACGGCCTTCTTTCGTGACAAAGTCACTGCGTCTATAACCAATGATTTCATGGTTATTTCCTCCTTGGCATTATCGTTATGTTGTTTCCGAAGTACGGTCCTCGCCATTGGTAACTAAGGAATGGTGCCGGATAGATGCAACCAAAAGCAAGTGTGTCGAGCACTGCTGTTGATAGAACCAAACGACATTTCTGTCACCTCCCTTTTCTGATGGAGGAAACGTAAAGCAATATGACAACCGAGAGGATGTATCTTGCTTGTTCGCTCCCTGTGCTTATAATTCTACTCAGTTCGCAAGGGTGGACAATAAAGAAAAGACGAACTTCATTACAAATTTCTTGAATGAAGCTCGTCTTTATAAAGTGCTTTTTTTATTTGGTTTGGCCGTTAGATAAGAGCATCCGCTTTGCTCTACCTAATGAAAGTCTTTCATCAAGCAAGCTGTCAAGCAGAGCAGGAACGCCGTCCATGTCTCCATCCATCGGGTGCATATAGACACCATTAACACCAGGATGTGTATGACCAACTAACTCCTCGTAAACCCAGTTGCTAAAGTGATTTTTGTAGATTGAGCTAAAGGTATGTCGCAGCTCATACGGCGTAATATAAGGGATACCGTTATACCTGCAATAGATCCCCCAGCGTTTACGGTAGCATAGTTGACCAGTGCTTCCAAAGACCCTCTCATGAGGGTCTAACGGAGTGACTCGATAGACTTGTTGACTTTCTAAAAGCATACGTGTATATCGAGTCTGCGGGAGTCGCGTGCGGCAAATTCGTTCTTCCCATTTGTAGTGATGCCTTTAGCATTGATGGCACGGCGTATATGTATATAATCATTGTCAATATCGCCCCACTCAAGGCCCATCAATTCACCAGGACGTAACCCTGTAACGACTTGGAATCGATATGCATAGATTAAGCTGTCTTGACAAATCGTACCATTATAAGGCACCTGAGATTCGGTGAATAAGATGTTAAGCGAAGAAACGTCAAGTGCTTGCTTTTGACCTTTTTTGGCGTTTGAGGGAATTTTAATGTTTGATGTACGCAAATCGTTCCGGATATCGGCACAGTCCAAATAATTACAGAATCCAGATAAATCGCCGCGTATATTTTTAAGACTTTTTTTGACTAAGATTGTGCTTTCTGTATGCGGTATAGATAACTCGCTTTAAATCCTGCTTAGTTAGTAGCATAACCGGGACTTTGCCAATTATAGGTTTAATGTGGTTGTTATACCTGTTGCGGATGGTGTAGATGTTTGTGGTTTCGAGTGCCTTATCTTGGAGGTAGCGCTCAAACACGGTATCAACCGTTGTACGTTCGCTGACGCTAAATGGGCAAGCTCCAGACAACCACGAGGTTGCATTTTGGGCGCAGATCTTTCGGCCTTTGTCACCCGGGACGCTTGAATAAAAAGACTTTCGGACACCGTTCTTTTGGAGGTTGATTTTCCAAACGTGCTTTTTCTCAACCCAGATTGCGCGAGAATCATTTTACTTTGTGTGGTATACATGCGGACTCCTTAGAGCCGGCCATTTTATGTGACTGGCTCGATGAAAATAGTGTAGTAATCGTCCTTATTGATATTCAACAACCTTCCGATGCGTGCGATTTCCTCTGCCGAAAAGAGCGAATATCCGTTCATCTTCTGCGACAATGCTTGCGGGGAAATGCCGATGGCCTCCGCGACATTGTAGCAGGTAAAGCCTGCGCGGATGATTTCGGACCGCAAATTCAAATATTTGCCTTTCATGATAATAATCTCCTTTGAGTAATTTTCAGTAGGTGGCTTTATTATCATGATATTCAGTTCGCACGTACTGGCAAGAGGGGTATCACCAACTTTTTTATTTATTCTTGTCAAGCAGGTGCTGTACCACACTTTTTATATGAAGAGTACCACACTTTGTACCACACAGATATAAAAATACCCTTTAATGAAATCCATACCAGTGATAAAATTATCGTTAGTACGTATTGCATTAAAGGATATTTGTAGAATGATAGAAGTTCGATTCCCGTACGGGTCACCAAGACAGCATAATCCGAACTTAATTCTTTATGAGAATGGGTTCGGATTGTGTTTTTGTATCAGTGATTTATATACGAAATAGCGCAAAAAAATCCGGGCGGTAGTCGATGTGACTGCCGCCCGGATTGCATATAAAAGGGCTAATTGGATTCTTTTGGCATATCCTTTTTGAGATAGCTCGCGCTCGTAGTCCTGCTGGATATAGGGGAGAATAAACTTTGCAAATTGATTTATGTAGGCAGAATCAATCTGCGGGTCTTTGATGGTGGGGATGATCTGAGCGTCAATAGATGCATTATCAGAAGACTTTTGCGGCAAATAGAACTCCTTTTAGTCAACCATAAATAAGTCGAGAATATCATTACATTTCACGGAAGTGTAACCCCATAGAACGGAACTGAGAATGCTTAGAGCTTCTTCGCGGCGGCTGTAATAGGTGCGTATGGAAAGTGTGAAGCCTTTTCCATCTAGGGCGTACAGAATCTCATTAGCGTTTTCATAGCGCTGTGGAGAAAGATATGAATAATAGAGAATCCAATAGTAGAGCTCACCTTTCTTGTGCTTTTCCCGCATCAGATTAACGGATGAATCTATAACAGACAACATCTTTTTACTGCGTGATATGGATTGTGCGTACCCTTCAAGGTGCGGATTTGGGAGAGCTAAATCGTCAAAAGATGCCCTATTAGAAGCTCCATAGGCGGCGTGAAACTCGGCATGCAAATTTCGTTCTGCAACTTCTACATTCCATAGTGCATCCCGGTAGTTTTTCATAAGCGTCAGAGTATCGTGAAAATATTTAGAAAACGTCTTTCTTTTGATTGTTCAATGCAAAAGCTCCTTCTTTTTATCAAAAATTAAAGTGTGGTTTTAGTGGATAAAATCTCTCTGGCAGTAGTTTTGGTTGTATCCGCATTGTTTTTTCCTCATATCTTTGCCGGAAAAGAGGATGGGCGCACAGTATTCCAAAATACGACCATAAATACGCGAATGCTCGACATCGGGAGCGTTTTTCATCTGCTCTAACGACAGGTTGGTTGTGACGATCAGTGGCTTACAGCTGCGGTAGCGGCGGTCAACGACTTGGAACATCTGTTCCATAGCGTAAGAGGTGTTGCGTTCCACACCCAAATCGTCAAGAATCAGTAAATCGTACGTCCGATGGAATCTATGTAGTCAATTCGCTCTTCGGGAAACATCCCCGTCAGGCGGGATAAGATGGTGGGAAAGTTTGTCATCATCACGGAAACATCCCTGTCCAGCAGTGCATTGGCAATGCACCCGGCAAAAAAGGATTTTCCTGTGCCAACATCCCCGAAAAGAAGTAAGCCGGTATTTGAAGTGTAGGCCTTATCCCAGCCATCAACGTAAGCACGGGCCTTTTCCATCAATGGATTTTGCCCATTGTCGTTGGCAAAGGTGTAATTGTATAGGTGACGGTCTTGCAGGCCTTGCTCACGCCTGCGCCGGATGCGCTCAATACGTTTTCTCTGTTCTTCAGTCTCTCTGCGGCGCTGTTCTGCAATCGCCAGACAGGGGCAAAGGCATCGAGGGGTGAAGTGCTCTGCAATACCGTGAATAGGAATTACAGCCTGTCTTTGCCCGCCGCAGGACTTGCAGTGAATCAGGCCATCGGCGGGGTCGATGTACTCATCTGCGGCTAGCACGATGTTTTGTGCAGCGCTGTTGAGCAGTACGTGAATCTCGGAAGAAAGCTCTTTCATACAGTTTCGCCCTCCTCCACGCTGTAATCACGGCTGTACGTCTGCTGATGGCTTTTCTTCTGATCAGCAGCGGCCCAACGACGAATCGTCGCAGCGTGATTTTGGTATTGCGTCCACTGGATGTCATGTACTCGGAGAGCCTGTCAATGTAATGCTTCCATGAGGTTGGTAGTTTATTTTGCAATTCAACTAATTCGCTGTCAGAAAGAAAGACGTTGATAGGCTCCGAATGCGGAGCGGATGGGCTGTCCCTCTTTCTCTCTCACTCTGACTTTATCTCTATCTCTTTCTTTATCTCTAATCTCTATCTCTGGTGGACAAATGTCCGCCCTTACGGTAGAAGATGGGAGCTGTTGTTGGAGACGAAGCCGCTCCATACGCTTGCGTTCTGCCTCGGTAGAAGATTGACCGATAAAGAGTTGAATATCGGTCATATAGTAGGTGCGATTTGCAAGAATCTCTATAAGCCCGAATTTAAGAAAAATCTTGATGGCACGTTCAACGGTGCCGACCTGATAGCGCGTGACAATGGCAAGAGTCTGGAATGTATGCGGCATGTTTTCACTGACCAACAGGAGACCATTATAGGGCAAAGAGATAAGGTAGAATTTGAGCAGCAAGAGAATGTATAAAGGACCGTCCTGCATTTGCTCTAAGAGCAGAATTTTAGAATCATTGAAGAAGGTCTCTTTCAGCTTCATGTAGTAGTATTTGTGGCTTTCGGACATGGCCAAAATCCTTTCAGAGATTAAATGTTTCCTGAAATTCTCGGAAGTTGATAATCTGCAACTCGATGGAATCTCCGCAGAGTGGCCGCAGCGCGTCTGCCTGAAAATCGAAGCAGACGATAATGCCGCTGTATTTCAGAAAATTTATAGCAGAGATAAAACGAAAATAGGCGTGGAATGTCCGGCAGATAGCTGAACAGAACCGGCGCGCCTGAGTCGGTGAGGGCATCGTGTTCAAAGTGACTGCCGGAAGATGGCGGCTGAAGCTCCTGTCGAAGTATGGCGTTTACTTGTTCGACGATTTCGGGGAGGCAAAGCATCTGCAAGAGCGCCTCCCCATAGGAATCGTTTGTCAAAAAGTAAAAATGTTCGTAGCCGTCATGCAGCAGGAAGTGGTCGCGTTTTGTGAGTCTGGGAACGCTCTAGCAGGGTGCGAAGAGTGTCCACACTGTCTGAGAGTAAAAGACCACTTGTTTTTGGATTGAAAGAAACTTTTTTCCGATAAATTTGCTCCAACATGCTTTGGCACGTTGCTCGACTTGCGGCTCAAAGACCGGCAGAAACTCCATGCTGTTGTACACGGCGAAAACGCGGCTGGACGTGAACAACGTGCCTGCCATACGAGAACCACGAATCTTGAGCGTTTCGAGTTCGGCTTCTTTCATCTCGCGGGAGTCATAAAAGCAGGGCTGTTCGATGCAGAACGGGCCTCTTGCGGATGGGGAGAAGATTGGCGGTTTTTCGTCACGATAAATCAGTGCGCCTGCATTCAGCATCGTCACATAGGTTTGCGCAATACGGTGCAGCCGGATACGGCGAGAGACCTCTGACTTGATGGCGTTCGTATCGCTGCATCCGGATAAATAAAATTCAAAGCGTGCGGGTTCTTGCTGCAATAACAGACGCTTGCCACGAACACCGAGCCGATAGCCTCGAAGATGCTGACGAGAAAAAATACGAAGGAGCTTGTCATGTGTCAAGGACGTGACGACTTTTTTGCGGTAACTTTCACTCGCGGTAAGGTGGGAAGAACAGGCGCAAGGAACCTCGCCGCAGATGGCCGTGAGCGACAACAGCTCATAATTGAGACTGTTGTGAGACGGTAAAGTTGGAGACTGTGAAGAAATAGGAATCACCTCGTTTTCCTACCGTAAGCACATTATCCTCGGTGCAACGCTTTCGTGAGGAACGCCCAAAAAGCGATTCTGACGCGGAAAAGTCACCAAAATGTGCAAGTAGAGATTTTTTGAAGAATTTTCAGACGAAATGGAGGTCAGCTTTTTACGGATTTTGCCGGATTTTTCATGTCCAGCCATGCAGAAAATTTCTCTTTTTGCATGACGGAAATGATGGTACAGGATGAATCTGCAAACCGTGTTGTCTGGAACTGATCGCACAGAGCGCCGGTGTCATCGGTCATGCAGTATAGCGTGATAATGTCGAGAACTTCTTTCGTTTCAAGATTGTCATAATCGCGTACGGCTTTGATGGGCAGGCAGCGGTCATAGACATGTTCGATGCAGACGGTACATTCGCGGAAGTGGGGAAGATTTTGTTGTTCGGCATACTGCTTTAGTGCCGCATGAAGCGCTGGCTGCAAAAATTTGAAGCCCTCGGTGCGGGTCTTTAGGTAGCAGTGCGGGTAGCCTGACGGACAGAATACTGTCCGTTACATCAACGCATATGCCCTGCATCTCGGCAGCTTGCAGATAGTAGTCCGGCGGCATCCCGCCGCAAACGGTAAACAGAAAATTGCGAAGCTGGGCGGTGCTGCGCTCACTGAGTAAAGCCATATTCTTGGCCACTTCAAAAAATCGAATAGGATCCGAACAGGAGAGTAGGCATTCCAATTCGTGCAGTTTCTTATCGATGTCGATAAGACAGCGCTGCTCCAAGCGGATATGAGTTAAAAGTGTATCTGAATTCAAAAGTACCTCCGTGATGACGTATAAGCAGGCGTATAATATGCGTATTAAGATAATTTTCCGACAGGAGAAAGTGATAATACGCAAACATTACGTTTGCTATACGCATTGAGCTTATACTACGTGTTTGTTTTAAAAATTCGGAAGGAAACAAGGATTCAAGGCCTAAAATCAGGTTGTGCGATTCGGAGTAAAAACACCGATGGAAGCACAACATTTGTGCGCATATTTACTTTACCATGTTTGCTGTGAAGAAAAAAAATACATAGGTGCTGCAAATTTTTATGCGAATTTTGTGCGGCTGCTTTTTTCGCATGAGAGCTGGCGGTACAATAGACGATTTTTTAAAATAATAAAGAAAAAAGCGCCGCTGGAAAAAATCCAAGCGGCGCAGAAAGCGCTAAAGCTGTTTTATGTGGCGAGGATAATAAGTGAACCGGGACGGTAAATACAAGGAATCACTTATTATTCTTCTCCTGTGGCTGCGGAGAGTCAGGATGCGTTTCAGGGCGGTGAGGCTGATAGATGCCCATGATAGAGTACGGCGGCCAACCGTCGATTTTCGTGGCGGATAGCAGTGTCAAGGGTCTTCCGACCAATTTTGTGAATGGCAGTTTCTTTCTTTTCCATTGAGGGATCCTCCTTTGAAATGATAGACTTCTTATAGCAAAATTATTGCACGCCAAATCCATATGCGGAAAATGCCAGCAATAGCGCAACCGAGAAAATAGAAAAAGCAATACATCCAGCCCAAACAGGATTTACAAAAAGGATGAGGGAAAACGCTATTAAAATAAAGGCAACACGCAAATAAATACGTGGCCGTAATGCGGACATTTCAGCAGAGGAAAGATGCAATTCGGGGTGGTTTACCGGACCGATTAAGGCAATAGAAAGTCCGGATATAATTGCAACAAATATAAACAAACTTGCATCTGGCATACAAATGGATAAGGAAAGAAACAGTATTTGAAGGATAACGGATGTAATCAGACATCCATGAGGTGTCTTTGCGTGATATCCCCCGGTACGAGCACGCAAAAAACGGAATGTAAAAGTATATAAGATGGATCCAATCCATCCGACGACGAGCGAACCGATAGGAATCAAGAGGCAAAGAGAAAGGACAGACATGAGAAACTAATAACTACATAATGGCACCAATCTTTTTTATCTTCTGCTATGTAGTTGTGCGCTGCAAGAAAAATGGTAATCTTTTCTGCCAAATTTCCATGTCCATCACCTCTTTGCAATTACACTACTATAACGAAGCAAGAATGTCCAAAAAAGTGGCGTAACTGCAATTTGGCGTGCATAACTGCAATTATTTGAGTGATCTAATTATTGAGTCAGTACGTTCTTCATACCATTCAACACAAAACAAAAGGAACTGTTTTTGTAGGACATTAGATGAAAGGCATCATATTTGTGCAGAGTTTCCATTACATTGCGAAGTCCAAAGCCATGAAGTTCTGGTTCTTGCTTCGTTGTTGCAATGTGGTCATTGACGATTGCTACAGGTAAACTGGAATTTTCGACAGAAAGAAAAATGGAAGTAGGAGAAGCATTAGCGTCACGAATTACTTTAACAGTAATCCAACGGTGATCAGTAGGCAGCTTTTCACAGGCTTCAATGGCGTTATCTAACAAATTCCCAATAATGATAGTCAAATCAACAGGAGAGGTTTTTATCTCGGACAGGTCATTCACTTCAAAACGTATATCAATGCCGGAATTTTTTGCTGCATATCCTTTTTGATTCAGAACAGCATCAACAGATGGATTATGGCTGTTAACCAACAAAATTCGCTCGGTCTGCTGTACCTGCAGCTGTTTAAGATATTCGGAGACCGCAGAAATTTCTCCATGATCTAACATCGCAGACAAAGTAAAAAGATAACCACGGAATTCATGTGTCATTTTCCGTTGAGCTGCATAGGAATCGCTAAGGGCCTGCATGCCGGCAGCCTGTGCATCGGCACGCTGCCTTGCGACGGCAAGAGCTTCGCGAGTTTGTGCGGTGCTTTCGATATTGTCGAATAGAAATAGAGCAACGACATCCACCACGCACATAACAAACAGACAGAATGTCCAAGAACTGCTTTCGGAAGATGAGGTCTGAAGAATGAGCAAAACAAACAGTGTGCATAGGGGGAAAAATGTTGCGAACGGAACCCAAACACGCGACTTTCCAAGCTCCTTTAGCGGGGCGTGAAAGCGGTTGATAAGGGCAACTATTATGCCAAGAACACCTAAACGGATAAAGCAAAAAAGAATATACAGAGGAGCGTTGTTAGATATTCTGCGCGTGTCATGTGAGTAATGCGCAGCAGTAAGGTTTCCATCAAAGAACTAATGGAATATATAGCGGCATACGATGTGACGACAGTAAACAAACGACGATCCCAACGACCATAATAGAGCGTGACATTCATTCCGTACAGAATGATAATTTCCATAAGAAAAACAAAAGGACCATTTAATTGAATACTGCTGGGAAACACGTTTTGTGGCGACTGTGGCGATAAGTGCCCATAAAAAGCCAGTACCCCCAAAACAAGCGGGAGTTGTGGCGGCGCACGAAAAAAGGCATTCATAAAGAACATGTATAACAACATCTGGATGCTGTTCAGCAAAGAACTTAGCAGATAAACCATTCTTATGTGCGACCTTTCCATTCCAAGTATTTTTGACTTTATAGCTCTGTAATTATGAAGACTCAAGGGGAGAGTTTCACCTGTTGTTAAAGTGGCGCCAGACGTTTGGAGAGAAGAAAGATAGTTCATATTTACCAGATAACTGTTATGAATTCGTAAAAAACCTTCGTCACACAATTTGTCTTCCATACTCCGAAGTGACATGCGGACCTTCAAGGCTTTTGGCGGAGTGCCGTTTATATGCAGAATTGCGGCACGTCCGTCCGTTTCTGCATAAACAAGCTGATCCAGAAAAACGGGGGTACTTTCACCCTCACAAAAAACATTTATTGTCCGATTTTTGCTTTGGCAGGCTGCCAGAGCCTTGCTAAAGTAATCTGACAATTTCGCCTTTAGTTGCAGCTTGGGCAGAAAGCGGAAAGCGTTTACCTCGTAGCCCTCAGCTGCGTATTCGCCATAATTTGTTACAAAAATCAGAATGAAGCTTTTGCTTATGCTTCGCATCTTACGGGCCAATGACAGACCGTTGATGTCACCCATATCGATGTCCAAGAAAATCAAGTCGGATGTTTCGACTACGGATTTATCTATTGCGCGAGGATCATCGAGGGTCGTGATTTTCATGCAGCGACGATCAAATTCAGGCAGCAAAGTAATCTGCTGTGAAAGAAAATCAGCAAATGTGCGGTCATCATCGCAAATCAGAATATGCAGCATATTTTCTCCTGCTTTTTGTTAGAATTTTCCTTGTCAAAATCGTGTACTCAAAAATAGCGCGCCTCCCATTTTCTTGTCAATATGTAAAAAATCGAAAATTGGACAAATCAAACTGATTATAATGATAATATACGAATTATTGTCCGCGGTCAACCTGTACACTATATATGTATAGGAGGCTGATACAGTTGGTTATCGACTTTTTCGGATAGACTTCGCGAGCTTCGCCTTGAAAAAAGGCTACTCTCAGGCAACATTATCCCAAAAGATTACGAATCTGGGGCAGCCCCTGAGCGAAGCTGCCTTGGCAAAGTATGAGAGGCGGGCGTACAATTCCAAAACTTGCAGGTAGCGGCATATCTGGCGGACTATTTTGGAGTCTCAATAGATTATTAGCATGTGGTGAAAAGCATCGGTTCTTAGTACAGAAGGCTTAAAAGAAGAACAAATCAGACTTCTTGTGGAACTCATCGGTGCGTTGCAAAAGCAAAACCAGGCGCGTTATACGTCCACGAAGACACAGCCTACGCAGGAACAGCAGGAACTGGTCTTTCGGTTAATCGAACAATTTTTGAAATAACTGCAAGAAGCGGGTGCGTTAGCATCCGCTTTTTGCAGTTATACCACTTTTTTTTTGCAGTTTTGCCGTTTAATTGGAAATCAAAGAAAAAGGATGGTAGAGTGTAAACAGGAAAGGCAGTAATGCCTTTTGGATATTATAAAGTATCGGTGCACAGGTACTTTACAATATTCGCAAATTGTAAATTTAAGGAGGTACATCAAATGAGTATGTCTATCAAGAGAAGTCGTCTTTTCAAGCTGCTTGCGGTAGCGGCATTGGCAATGGTCATGGCCATCGGTACAGCACTTCCGTCTTTTGCATCAAGCGATGATAAGGTCTTTTTCTTCTCAACGGAAGAAAATTACGCTAAAGAGGCGTTTATTAGTCCAGCACTCATAAAGGAAAACACGACCTCTATTTACTGCTGGATTAAGAACTCTTCGAACAGTAAAGTATCATCTGTAAAGATGAATGCGCGTGGCGGAGGGGGAACAACGCCGAACAGTCAGTGGAGCTATTGCAATTCTTCTATGAGCAATGGCAGAATTATGCAGGTGGGGACGAGTTACTTCATTTATAATAACGTGAAGGAAGCTGGTTACAATTATGCAACGCTTAGCTTTACGGCATCGAAAGCATCTATTTCCGTGGCGTGTGGAGCCTGACAGTGTTTATCAGAGCGGTGTAGCGCAGATCTGATATAGCATAAAAACAGTAGAACCCTTATATTGCCGGTGTGTTTTCATCGCAGAAAGCAGAAGAACACACCCGGCATAAGTAGGTTGAAAGGAACATACTATGAAAAAATAATTTGCTGCATCATTTGACACTTGGTTCTGGTTCTTG
>ENA-OQAJ01000375-OQAJ01000375.1-human-gut-metagenome-genome-assembly--contig:-NODE-375-length-14022-cov-1.900108_pt1 | contig 14022 bp, 20 predicted proteins | sample MGYA00242736_ERZ504529 | MGnify/ENA primary metagenome ERZ504529 (study PRJEB26092, sample SAMD00036275) | human gut metagenome | host: Homo sapiens | study: EMG produced TPA metagenomics assembly of...
ATCGGTCAGACGCTGACGGATGCCGTCCTTGACCACCAGTCGATCCACCACCACTTGATGGTGTGCTTTTTCTGCTTGGTGAGTTTGATGCGTCGGACAGCTGCTTCATTTCGCCGTCAATCAGCGCTCGTGCGTAGCCCGTCGCCCCGCAAGAGTTCAAGCAGATCCTCGAACTCGCCCTTACGCCCACGGACGACCGGCGCGAGAATCTGGAATCGTGTGCGCTCCGGATACTGCAGCAACGCGTCCACCATCTGTTGCGGCGTCTGTGCGCTGACCAACGCGCCGCATTCCGGGCAATGCGGAATGCCAGTGCGGGCAAACAGCAATCTCAGATAATCGTAAATCTCGGTAATCGTGCCGACAGTCGAACGTGGATTGCGGTTCGTGGTCTTCTGATCGATCGACACCGCAGGGCTCAAACCTTCGATGAAATCGACGTCGGGCTTGTCCATTTGCCCCAGGAACTGCCTTGCGTACGCCGACAGCGACTCCACATATCTGCGTTGGCCTTCGGCGAATAACGTATCGAAGGCGAGCGAGGATTTGCCAGAACCCGACAGTCCGGTGAACACCACCATGCGATTGCGCGGAAACTCAAGATCCACGTTCTTCAGATTATGCTCGCGAGCGCCTTGGATGGTGATTTTGAGGTCGTTGGGCAGGTGCTTGAGGTCGGCTGTAAGTGAACCGTCTTTCGTTTTGAGAGGGGCTTTTTTGATTTCTCTTGCGAGGAATGCGTCGCTGGTGAGAACGCGTTCGACTATGACGTCGCCGTTTGCTGCGTTGTTGCGTTTGGTTGCCACGGCTTGCCTCCGCTGGTGGTTGTTCTTTGTTCTAGTTGTTTAGGATACCTCATTTTCGTTATGATTTCGAACAGGTGTTCTATTTGTGGTGTGTTGTGTTCCATTGGTGTTGGTTGTGGAGTATTGTCATTGCGTCGTTGATGGGGATGCGTTCTTGTTCGATTCGTAGGTAGGTTGTGTTTTTCCCGGTGCAGAGTTGTTCGTATAAGTTTCTTTCGTGTTGCGTGAGTCCTGGTGTTGGTTTGGGGTCGCGTGTTTTTGAGGGGTTGTTTTTTGGTGTCGAGTTTGGTGCCGTATGGTTCGTATGTTTTGTATGCTGTGCTGTCCATGAGTATGGAGTCGCAGGTGATGCCGGTTTGTCGTAGTTCGGAGAGTATTTCGAGGCCGTCTGCGTCTATGTCTCCCCAGTAGATGATGTGGGGTGTGGTTGTGATCCAAGGTAGTAGTGTTTTGATTCGGGTTGCCGCGTGTCCGCTGCCGAATATGCAGATGGCGTGTTCTGTTGTGGGTATGGCTTGGTAGGTGTCTTTGTTTTCCACGATGATGATGTGGGTGATGTCGTGTGGCGCGCGTCTGTCCATGGTTGTGTCACGATGAGGTCTGGTTGGTTGTGGTGTTGTGTGTCGAGGAGTCGGAGTCGGATTTCTCCGTGGCGGTCGTTGAGGGCTAGTTGTTCTCGTTTGAGGAGTTTGCAGATTGCTTTGCAGCGGTTTGATGTTGTTTTGCCTAGCCATTTTGCGCTGAATCCGGGGATGGGGACCATGCGTGGGGTCATGTTTTCGGTGTTGTGGTTGGCGAAGTAGTGTGCGGCTTGTATGACGAGGTTGAAGTCGGTATCGTCGTGGTTTTTGAGGATTTTGGCGATGTTTATGGAGGTGTTGGAGTCGAGGTTGAATTGGTTGGTGATGGTGTGTGCGCGTTGGTGTTCGCGTTGGTAGAGTTTGCGTGTTTGTGGTGTGGTGATGTTGAGGGCCGTGTTGAGGTCGGGTATGGTTACCGAGTCGATGAGTTGGCTGGTTTGTCGGACGATTCCGTTGGAGATGATTTTGGTTTTTTCGCTGGTTTCGCAGTGGTGTTGTTGTGCCCAGTTGCGGATGGCTTCGTCTTGGGCACGGATGTGCGTGTAATGGGCTTCGAGTTCGGCTTGTTTGGGTAGTCGGATGGTTTTGCGCAATGGCCAGGAGGTGTTGGCGTCATACATGTGCTTGGTGAGATAGTCGGTGACGTATCCGTTGAGTTGGCTGTGGATGTCGCTGTTGGTGGTGCTTCTGGCCGTTGCCATGGGTTATGCCTCCGTTGTTGGTTTCGCGGGTGCGGTGGTGGGCTGCGTTTCGTCCTGTGTGATGGTTTCGCTGTCGAGTTCCTGTAGGTATGAGTTGCCGGTGGATGGGTCTTTGTATGCGACGTATGCTCTGTTGGCGACGTTGAGGTTTCCGCGGTTTTGCTTTCCGGGGCGGAGACGATGATTTGGAAGCCGAGTCGGGGTAGTACGGCGAGCGCGCGTTTGGTGTAGCGGCCGTCGGCTTTGATGAGTGCTTCGTCGAGGAAGAGCGTGGTGTAGGTGGGACGTGCGGTGAGGTCGCCGCCGAGGAGGTAGATGAGGGCTGCGCCGTAGACGAATGAGGTGAGTTCTTGGAGGGCTCCGCCGGTTTTCCGCCGGTGGAGCTGATGCGTTCGTCGGGGGCGTTGTCGTGGTGCACGATTGCGTAGAATGAGCTGCGTACGCGTGGGTCGAGGTTGCGTGCGCCGTATGCTTTGATGCCGTTGGTGTCGTGTATTTTGTCGAGTTCGTTGTGCAGTCTGTTCACGAATGTTTCGCAGTTGTTGAATGCTTTGCGTGTTTCCGTGGGATTGTCGCTTGCGTTGCGCGTCCAGTCTTCCAGTTTTGACAGGATGCGGCTGAGGGTTGTTTCGAATTGTCGGTCGATTGGGCTGAAGGTCACGTCGAGTGATAGTCTGCCGCCTTGTGGGCCGAATTGTTGTCCTTTGAGCATGCTGTTGATGCGGTTGAGTTGTTCTTTGATGTTTTCTTCGTCGGTGCGTAGCGCGCGGTTGAGCTGTTGGAAGCTCATGTAGAGTTTTTTTGACGCTGTTGGCGTATTCTTCGTCGGTTGCGGCGCGGGGTGACGAGCATGTTGAGTTCGTCGAGTTCGTCGAGGAAGTATCGGTAGTCTTCCACGCTTGCCATGACGGTGTTGTCGTCTGTGGAGTGGTTTTTGAGGTAGTCGTCCATGATGCGTTCCGTGTCGGCGCGCAGTTGGTTGGATCTGGCGTCGATTTCTTGGATTCGTGTGCGTGCGATGCGTGCGATGTTGCGTAGCGCGCGCGTGTGGAATGGTGTTTCGCTTTCATGGTCGAAGAGGCCTGCGATGAGTTTTGGCCGGTCTTGCGCGCGTACGGATGCGCCGAAGCAGTTCTCGTATGCGTCGGCGAGTAGGTTCGATACCATGCTGGATAGTGTGGCGTCGTCGAAGTCGTCGTTGCCGTAGGCGTCGAGCCATGCTTGTTCGGCTTGGACGGCGTGTTGGGCCTTGTCGAGGTCGTCTTCGGCTTGGTACTGGTTTCTGTTTTCGGCGGTGGCCTGTTGGTTGAGCTGTTTCAGTTCGGTTTGCAGTTGGCCGAGTTCCGGGTCGTTTTCGATGCGTTCGATCTGCCTGCGGATTCGCGTTTCCTGTTCCCGTAGTCCGTTCACGTCGATTTTGCTCCATGGCATGTCGGCTACGATTCGTGCGAGCTCGTGCTCGTCTTGCAGCAGGCTGATGGCGTTGGACATTTGTTCGCTTCGACGGTCGGCGTTCTGCAACGCCTGCTCCGCCTTGTCGAGTTGGTTTTTCAGTTCGGCCAGGTATTGTTCGTTCATGAAGCCGATGACCTGGTGTAGTCCTTTGCTGCCGTGGAATCCACGGTCGCCGGATTTGATTTGTCCGTCGGCCTGCACTTGTCGTTCGTCATGGTTCATGTCGTCGATGGCGTGCACGCAACGCGCGTCGAACCGTGGCGACGTCGTCTGGTTTTTCAGCCATCCGGCGAACGGAGAGTCCTCCCGGTATTGCAGTTTCGACGACATCCAGCCTTCGCTGGCGGAGGATTCGTATTGCATGCCGGTGTCGATGAACCGCCACGTGCGTCGTGTCATGAGTTTCGGGTCGATGGCGCTGATTTTCGCCGCGAATCCTTGCTCGTGGCGTTTGTCGACGAGGATGGTCTGCGCGATGGGCGCGTAGGTGACGTTCATTGCCAGACGCCACTGTTCGTCCTGTTCGTTCACGTCCATCAGTTCGGCCACATACGGCAGTTCGGACGCGTCCAATCCGGTCGCCCGCATGATAAGCGTGCGCGCGTCGTCCATGTCATCGCTGATGCGCGTCCTGTGCGTGAGTTTGCGCTGATAGTCCCGTCGTAGGCTGTCACGGTCGCGCTGGCGGTCGTGACGCTCCCCTACCAGCTGCTGGAATCTGGCGTTCGCGTCCTTCAACCGTTCCTCGTATGTGTCGAGCGTTTTCGGCGAGCATGGCGCGTTTGGCGTCCCATGTCTGCTCGCTGTCGGGAAGCCTGCCTTCGACCTGTTCGAATCGTTCGGCTATGGCATGACGTTGCCTGCTCGCCTCGTCGATGTCCTGGCGCACGCGTGAAGATCCTTGCCGAGCTGCTGCAGACTGCCGCCGTCGATGCCTTGGATACGTTCCTTGACGCGTCGATTCGCGTGTTGAGCTCGCCGACGCGCTGCATCGCCCGATCGATGGCCTCCTGCGACTCCTTGACCTTGCGCTGCGCGGCCGGCAGACCAGCGCGCACTTCGCTGGCCATGCGCGAGCGCGCCCATGCGGACAGTGTTGCGTTGCCATGTTCGCTGTCGGGGTTGATGGGTTCGTATTCGCGTCGTTCGCTGGTTTGCTTTGCGTATTCGCCGTAGCGTGTCTGGATGTTTTGCAGGATGGCGACGCGGACCATTTTGTCTTCCATGCTGTGGAAGTTTTTCGTTGAACCGGTTGTAGTCGTCGACGGTTTCGTGGGCGAGGCGGATGGATTCGGGTATGTCGAGCACGCCTTGCTTGAAGATGTCGTCGAGTTTTGAGGGGGCGTCCGCCGATTGTATTTTGTGCAGGAGGCGGCAGGCGTCGGCGCTTAGGCCCATGTCCTGCCAGATGGAGGCGTGGAATGCCGCGGCGTTGGTGTGCGTGGTGCATTCCGGATAGGTTTTTCGAACATGGACCGGGTGAATGGTGTGTTGCGGTACTGGTCCATGAGTCGTGGGTCGATGGTTCGGTTCCAGGTGATGTAGCGGCGGCGTAGTCCGTCTTGTCCGTCTCCGGCGTTCAGGTAGAGGAATTTGCCGCAGGAGAGCAGTCCTCCGTCGGTTTTGTTCACGTAGGTGTCGACGATTGCGCCCCAGATGTTCTGTGGGGTGCCGTCGGCGTCTTTGCCGCGCAGGAAGATCGGCGTTTCGCCGTTTTCGCTATCGCTTACGCCGATCATGCCACGCAGGTAGGTGTAGTCGTTGCGTTCCGAACGTCCGGAGTTCGACGCCTTGTTGTAGGGGGTTCCGGATGGGTAGAGGAGTGAGATTTTGCGCGTCGACGAGTGTGGATTTGCCTGATTCGCTGGCGCCGGCGAGCAGGGTCACCGGCATGGTTTCGTCCATGGATGGGCGGAATTCGTGCCAGCCGCCGTATGAGCCCCAGTTGACGATTTGTCGGCTTTGTAGCATCCACTTGTCGGAAACGATCTTCATGCCGTCTGCCATCAGTGTTCCTCCTCGTCGAAACGGTTGTCGTCGGTGTTGAAATCGAATGCGTCTTGTTCTATGTCTTCCATGGGCCTGTCGTCCGGGCCGGCGTCGGTGCGGCCGTCGGCGGATGCGTTCTCGTCCGTGGTTTCGGATCCGAGCCACTGGTCGGCGAGGCCGCGGTCGAGCACCATGGGCACCAGTGGCGTGAGGACGTACATGTCGTCGTCTTCGATCGGCGCGAGATACCCGTAGGTGCGCATGCGTGAGATGATGGACGTGATTTTCTTCGCAGTGCCTTCCTCGTCGTTGCTGGCGGTGAGGATCCCGCGCCGGTGGCGAGCAATGCGCGGATGTCGTCGAAGCTGATAAGCCAGTCGCATGGTTCGGCGTCTGTTTTCGTATTCCAACGCTTTGATGCGTAGCGCGGCAAGCGTGGCGGCCTCCTCGCGGGTGAGGCTCATACGTGTTTTCAACGAACGGATGCATGTCTCCGAGTCGGTGACCGGCGACGCGTACATGATGCGGTATTTCGTGTTTGTCGACCAGTCTGAGCATGTCGTTGTTGAGCGAACGTTCCACGACCTCACGGTTCTCGCAGGCGAGGTCATACAGGCTGCCGTCGATGTAGCGTTCGCGTTTGAGCGCGATCGCGGCCATGCGCGCTTCGACGGGCATGTCGCCGGTGTCGCCGTTGAACAGCGCGGTCGAGGCCTGCTGGCTGCCGGCCTCTTCCAATACCGGCTCCCCTTCTGTCAGGATCGTTTCCTCGATGTTGGCTTCGATATAGTCCGTCATGCTTATCTCTCCTCGATGATGTCGTCGAGCGTCGTTTCGGTGGTGAGAATGGGTTTGGTGCGCCATACGCGTTCGCTGCCGTCGATCGATATGCAGCGCCATGTCACGTATGACGAGTCGTCCTGCGTGCGCAGGGCGCTGAGGAAGCCGACCAGTTCGCTTTCCCTCCGTTCGGCTTTCGGCAGCTGGTTGAAGCTTGCCGCGAGGTCCACGAACATGCCGTCCGATGTCGTCACCGGATTGCTGCGGATAAGCCTGATCATGCGCGTCAGCCGCGGCCCGCATATTTCGACCATGTTCTTGAGGTCCGGCGCTTCGATGGTCGCCGCTGGGGCGTCGTTCAGGCTGGATGATGCGGCGCGCGCCATTGATCTGGCCGGACGAGATGGCAATGTCGGGAATTTCGCCTGCCCGGCGTCCGTATGGTAGGGCCGGCTTTGGTCATTGGGATGGGCTTTGGCTTCGGCGCTGGTCTTTGCGAACAGCTGGTTGAGTTTGGCGAGCATGGTCCGGTAGCTCGTGTCGGTCTGCTGGCGTACGAGACGGCTGACCGCCTCGTCGGACGTGCGGATCTGCCGGCGCACGTCCTCGATGCCTTCATAGATGCGTTTGAGTTCGGAACGCACCTGGTTGAGCAGCACGCTCGGCTCGCCATCCAAATAGGGGTTTCTGGCGATGTCCCGCACCGCGTCGTCGATCTCGCGCCGGCCTTCGTCGGTGACGATGACTTGGAACGCGTCTTCGAAACGACGTCCGCTGTCGGATTCGCGGAACGCACGTCGGTATTCGTCATGGTATGCGGTGAGGATGCTTTCCACGCTCATGGCGCCGGCCTGCATGCGCCGTCGGAGCGCGTCGCCGTTGTCCCGTTCGGAAAGGGCGAGCTCGCGCAGGTCGATGGGCACTCCTCGCAGAGTGTTGTGAATCACGCCGATGATGTCGCCGACCTGTTCGGACGTGAGCTTTTCCAAGGCCTCGCTATGTTCCAGCTCGTCGATTTCCTTCTGCCGTTCCTCAATGTCCCTCTTCAGCAGGCGGATGCGTTCGCGCGGATCGGCGGTCAACTGCATGCGAGCATGCTCGATTTCCATGATGATGCTGTTGGCCTGCGCGCCGGACAGCGCTTTCGTGGTGTCCTCAAGCCGGTCGAGCGCTTCGATGGCACGGTGCGCTCGCGCTGTGAGACGGTACAGGTAGCGGTGCGAGGCCACGTCCATGGAATTGGCGAGCCAGGCGTAGTCGCCTTCCCTTTCGCGGGCGAGGTCAAGCAGGACCGAATGCGCGGCCTCGCGCGCAGTCTGCCCGTCTTTCAGCGTGAATCGTCGGTTTCGATGAGCCGGTTGAGACTGCGTGCGAACCGTTCTTCGACGATTTCGCGCGGCAGCTCCCCCGTCAGCGGGTCGAACGTGGAACGCAACAACGCGACGTACAGCATGGAATTGTTACGCAGCAGCAACCGTAGGACACCGGTTTCGTATACGGGTCGAAGCCGTTCCATCTCCCGTCTGATCTCAGCCAACAATACGCCTTTCCATGTGTTCGATGCCTTGGCGGCAAGTCTCCATTCTAAACGAAAACAAGGAAAAGACGCCGCAGTTACAGTACGAATGCGACGTCTTTTCCTGTCATGGAAGAGGGAACCCGGCCCCATCTAATTTCCGGCTAGATGCTCATGCTCATAAGCTGGGCCGCATACTCCTCTACGAGTTCGCTGTCCCGTTCCGTCCACTCGTGGCTGGCGGAATCGTCCGGCACGAAAATAATGTCGCTGTTCTCGTTCATTTGTTTTACCTCCGTCCGTTCCGCTCTCCCCCGGCATCGTTGCCTGTTTTGGCGGAACTTCTCCTAGCCTCTCGCATGGATTATCTCTTTTCAAGAGAACGTTCACATTGTGGTCAAAACGTTTTCTCAACAGAGGAGGATTCCAGTTCGGATTTCGGTCGGGATGAATTGAGGATGCGCCCGGATTTGCGGTCGGATATGAAAAAAGCTTCCTTCCGGAAGCTTTCGAATGGAGCGGACAACGGGACTCGAACCCGCGGTCTCAACCTTGGCAAGGTTGCGCTTTACCAACTAAGCTATGTCCGCAAGTTGTTTCCACCATGGTGGGCAACGAGTAGAAAATATACATGAAGCATGCCAACTCCGCAAATCGCGGCGTGTCGCGCTATTTTCCAACGACTTAAGCCGATGTTATGCCATGGTTCGCGGAGCCGGTGCCAACGATACAACCGGCATTCCGACCGATATCGCCCCTGGTGCGTCCTGTTGCCACATGCCTTGCCGTTCCACCTTTGCGTCCCCGCTGCTTTCTTCGCCTTATGGCAGGCACCCATTATCCAACCATGGCGGATAAAGCAAATGTCGTTGGGGGCGTAAGCGGTTGACACGGATTGAAAGCGACTAGGCGTCCCACTGACAACGGGCGAGATCGACTCGCAGTCCGGAAGCTCCGGCGTTCGAGTCTTTCACCTTGCCTGACTCGCTTAGTTCGGGCATACCTTTCGGAGAGATGAAGACAACGCCTTCCTCTTCGAGCAGAAGCCGCTGTCTTTCCGGACCGCCGAACGCGAATCCGGGCGCAACGAGCCGTCTCGGAACACCACACGATGACATGGAATCACACCCGGCTCAGGATTCGAATGCAGGGCATAGCCGACAAAACGCGCGTTGCGTGGCGCTCCGGCCAAAGCCGCAACCTGCCCATAGGTGGCGACTTTACCCTTCGGAATGCGCCGCACCACCTCATAAACACGCCTGCTGAACAATCCCTTCTCCATTCGTTGTCCCATTCCTCAAGAAACTAGTCGAGGATGATGCCGGCGGAGAGCATTTGCTGGCGGGCTGCGATGCCGAGTTCTTCACTGACCGGTTCGGTCAGGTTTTCGATGACATGCACTTCAAGTCCAAGCTTACGGGCGTCCAGCGCGGTTTCCTTGACACAGTGCGATTCGGCCAAGCCAACCACGTCGACGCATTCGATACCCGCGGATTCCAATGCAACGGCAAGCGTACGCCCTGTAGCCATGTCAGAGGCGACCTGTTCGCGGGAAGGAATCGAATCCGTGTTATCCTCGTATCCTTCGAACCCCGAATATGACGGCGAATACTGTCCCTTCTTGAAATGATGCTCTACATGCAGCGCGGCGATCGCTGGATGAAGTTCGGCGCCGGGAGTGCCGGCCTTGCCGTGCACGGGCCACGTATCCACATAGTCGGGTTGCTCCGACCAGTGTGAGCCGGGCTCGATATGCCAATCCTGCGTGGTTGCGATGTATTCGTACTCGCCGCGATGCGCATTCACGTAATCCGCGATACGTTCCGCGACGGCATTGCCACCGGCTACACCCAGTTCGCCGCCTTCGCAAAATGTCGGCTGCACATCCACAATGATCAAAGCTTTCTTCATGTTTGCTCCCTTCCGAAATTTGCCTGCTCACCAGAATAATCTGATTGTTACGCTTCCGCGCAATCTATTCCATTTGCGATTGCGTACCACGCGGTGGGATTCACGTGGTTGCAGGCGTTCGGTATGATGTTCGATTGGCGTTTGGCCTTATGAAATGATGGGCAGGCCGTTATGTGCGGCACAGCCAGTTTGGAACGACAGTAACGAAAGTGCAGAGGTGTTGAGGCATGGCAATTGAAGCGCAGGAGCTTGAGATTCAGATCGGCGCGCGCACGTTGCTGCATCCCACGAATTTCCACGTCGCCAAGGGCGACAAGATCGGTCTGGTCGGACGTAACGGCGCGGCAAGACCACGCTCACCCGCGTGATCACCGGCGACATGCTGCCCACCGCCGGCAAAGTGCGTGTATCGGGCAAGCTCGGCTATCTGCCGCAGGACACGCATGCTGCCGATCCGGAACAGACCGCGCTCGACCGCATGATGAGCGCGCGAGACATCGCTTCCATCATCAGTCGTATCCGCAAAGCCGAAAAGGAAATGACCGATCCGGATCCGGACGTCATGACCCGAGCGATGAACCGTTACGACAAGGCCATGCAGGATTTCGAAAAAGGCCGGCGGCTATGCGGCTCAGTCCGAAGCGACCGCAATGGCGGCAAGCCTTGGCCTGCCGCAGGAGGTCATGGGCCAGCAATTGGGTACGCTTTCCGGCGGCCAGCGTCGTCGTATCGAATTGGCACGCATTCTGTTCTCTGATGCGGACACACTAATCCTTGACGAACCGACCAACCATTTGGACGCCGACTCCATCGAATGGTTACGCGGATACCTGAAGAAATACGAGGGTGGATTCCTGGTCATCTCCCACTCCACCGAACTGTTGGACGAAGTGGTGAACAAGGTATGGCATCTGGATGCGCAGCTCGGACAGATCGACATGTATTCCCTCGGTTGGAAAGCCTACCTGCATCAGCGCGTGGTTGATGAGGAACGTCGCCGTCGCGAACGTGAAGTGGCCGAGAAGAAGGCGGAACGCCTCATGCAGCAGGGTATCCGCCTGCATGCGAAGGCGACCAAGGCCGTGGCCGCGCAGAACATGATGCGTCGTGCGGAGAAACTTCTCGAGACCACGTCCGAAGCGCAAAAGCAGGAGAAAGTGGCGGATATCCGGTTCCCGGAGCCGGCTCCGTGCGGTCGCACGCCGATCATGGCGAAGGATGTGTCGAAAGCGTATGGTTCGAACATTGTATTCGCGGCGTGAATCTGGCTATTGACAAGGGCTCGCGTGTGGTGATTTTGGGATACAACGGTGCCGGTAAGACCACCACCCTGCGTCTGCTCGCGCATTTGGAAGAGCCGGACACCGGTTCCGTGGACTACGGTCACGGCTGTAAATCGGCTATTTCGCGCAGGAACATGACACGCTTGACCTGAATGCCACAGTGTTGGAAAACCTCATTCATGTGGCTCCGGAACTGAATGATACGCAGGCGCGTTCGATTCTCGGCTCGTTCCTGTTTTCGGGCGATGATGCGTTGAAGCCGGCTCGCGTGCTTTCCGGTGGCGAAAAGACCCGCTTGGCGTTGGCGACATTGGTGACGAGCCGTGCGAACGTGCTGCTGCTTGACGAACCGACCAACAATCTTGATCCGGCTTCACGCGATGAGATCCTCAAGGCCATCGCCAAGTATGAAGGTGCTATTGTGCTCGTCACCCACGATGAGGGTGCGGTGCAGGCATTGAACCCTGAACGTGTGCTGCTCATGCCCGACGCGACGAAGACCTATGGAACGATTCCTATCTGGAATTGGTCGCCGAAGAGTAAGCCGAGTAATTCGAGTTTTATTCGGATTGTATTTATGCCGGACGCGAAAACGTCCGGCTTTTTTTCTTTCCACATGCGTTTCGAGCACGTTCGGTATTTCCGTATTTGCCTTGGGGTCTGCGAACAATCTGTGATTTGCAAGCGGCCCCGACTCATGAATCGCATCTTGCATGCCCATTGAGGGCTTGAGCCGATTCGTTTGCCAGGAAGTCGCCATTGCGATCGTCCGAACCTTTTCGGATTTCGTTATGCGCCCCCTAGCCTTCCCGCGCTCCTGTTGGAACATGACGTGCGGAACAGACCAGAGGGGCCGATGCAGCAACACATCGAACGCATAGCGAAAGGAAGTTCCATGCCACGTAACGGCAAGGAGAGCATTCTCTTCAGTTTCATCATGTCCGCGATCATGATTTATGTGATGGCGGCACTCAATTACGGCGTACGTATCGGTGACGTCGGTGCGGCGGCGTGGAGCAGCTACGCATTGTTCAACTGGCCTTTGGCCTACGTGGTCGGCATGATTTGCGATTTGTGCATCTGCACGCCAAGCTCCCGCGCGATTATGAATACATTCTGCGCGGCAACCGACCGTGCGGTATGGAAAGGCATCACGGTCAAATTCCTCATGGTGGTGCTGATGACCGTATTCATGACCGTATTCGGCGCTAGCATGGCATTCGGTTTCACATTCGGCGCGTTCACGGGATTCTTGGTGCATGTTCCCCTACAATTTCACCATCGCGTTGCCGATTCAGATGGCTGATTCGTCACACCATTGTCCGGCAAGATAGTTCACGCCATCGGCGATGCCGCCGGATGGAACAAGTCCGCGCAACAGCATGTTCCCGCTTTGGATGTCAAGACCGTTGCCGATGTGATGCAGCATGACGTTTACACGGTAGCCTCGGATGCCACGGTACGTGACGCAGTGCGCATGATGTTGGAAAAGAACATCAGCGGCATGCTTATCGTCGATGACGAACGCCACGTGGTCGGCTTCATCTCCGATAGCGACGTACTGCGCCGCTTCGCACAAGACAACGCGCCGGTTTCCGACATTTCCACGCTGGTCACTGGCATGGCCCGCGGCGAATTCCCGGAACTGTCTCACGCAGAACTGCTTGATATGAACGTCATGGTTATTGCCGCAAAGCCGGCCGTCACCGTGCAATCGGATGCCAATATCGCGCAAGTCTGCCAGATGTTCGGCTATCAACAGTACAAGAAAGTGCCGGTGGTTGAACAAGGCAAGCTCGTGGGCGTCGTCAACCGTGGACGCCTCACCCGCCGTTCCTTCGAAGCATGCCTTGGTACTGCCGAATAGCAATTAAATAATAACTAAATACTGCAATAAGTGGAGGGCGCCGAATCTGTCAATCGACGCCCTCCACTGTTTATCTCATTCCTTATTGCAATCAAACCGAATCATGCGCGATATGCGCAAGCCTTCACCGGCTTCGCTTGGTGAGCGGCTCCCAAGGTTCAAGCTCGACCGGCTGATCGGCCAGTATTTCGCGTGTGGTCTCATCGAGATACTCCTTGCGAATGATCAGTTCGGTAACATAACGGTCGAACCAAGCATCGGACGCCACATAATAGCCATCCTGACCATTATCCTTGCCCCAACTGTTCTCCACCTTCCAACGGTTTGGACGCCCGTCAGCATCCAAATTCACGCCAGTCAACGTCATGGCATGATTGCTTGGGCAATCGCCATACTCCAATCCCGTGGCCTTGTCGAACGTGAATTCCGTACCGAAAAGCTGGTCAACGCGCACAGTATCGCAATCAAAATAGCCATCGCCACGCACCGAAAACTGCATGCAATCACAAGCGAACCAAATCGGATGACCACCACTGATCTGGTCCACAGCAGCCTTCTTGAACACGTCAAGAGGCACGTTCACAAACTCCATATCACCCGCCTCGGCCACATTGGCCGAAAAACGAATACGATACCGCTTGCCAAACGGACGACTCTCCATCGGCGCATTGCACAACGTAACCAAATCGTTCACATCCACCGGCACATACTTCTTATAAAACTCCATCGGAGTGATACCGAATTCACGAATCTGCGGACGCTCATCCTTACCGGTCTTCGCAGCCTTTTCAGACGAACCCTCACCCGCGGTTTTCTTCTTGCCGTCATCCTTGTCATCGCTCGTACGCGCAAGAAAATCAAAACGCTCCGGAGGCTCACCCAATGCAATCGCACACATGCGATACACCGTAGCCATATCCGCATTCTTCAACGCACGCAACTCATCCAACGACGTTCCGGCCGCATGACGGTCACGCAAATCGGACGCGAACTCACGTAGCTTCGTATTCAAATACTGCTTGAACGCATCCGAACTCTTCGAATTAGCCGACTCCGGATAAGCACTCTTCGGCACCAAACCATACTTGTTCACCAAATCAGCGAACATCTGCCACCAACCACCATCCATCCGG
>ENA-OQAJ01000376-OQAJ01000376.1-human-gut-metagenome-genome-assembly--contig:-NODE-376-length-14012-cov-2.453439_pt1 | contig 14012 bp, 16 predicted proteins | sample MGYA00242736_ERZ504529 | MGnify/ENA primary metagenome ERZ504529 (study PRJEB26092, sample SAMD00036275) | human gut metagenome | host: Homo sapiens | study: EMG produced TPA metagenomics assembly of...
TCGGACTGGTAGAACTGAACCGACCGATCTACGGATTGTTTGGAGCCTGCTCGACGATGGGGGAGGCGCTGTCTCTGGGGGCGATGGCGGTCGCGGCGGCTATGGGGACTGGGTGCTGTCCCTGACCTCCAGCCATTTTGGAAGTGCGGAGAAGGAATTCCGTTTCCCCTTGCTTATGGAAATCAGAGACCGCTGTCGGCATCCTGGACCGTCACAGGCAGCGGAGCCTGTGTGCTTGGAAAAACGGACAAAGGTAAAGATCACGGGAGTCACCACTGGAAAGATCGTGGACTACGGCTTGAAGGATTCCCAGAATATGGGAGCCTGCATGGCTCCTGCTGCCTGCGACACCATAGCCCGAAATCTTCAGGATTTTCACCGAAAACCATCCGATTATGATGCCATCTTCACCGGTGACCTGGGCATGGTAGGACAGACAATCCTGTTCGACCTTCTCTCAGAAAAAGGATTTGATATCTCATCTGTCCATCAGGACTGCGGTATGCTGATCTATGATCCTCAGACTCAGGATACACATTCCGGCGGCAGTGGATGTGGATGTGCCGCCTCTGTTCTGGCAGGCTATATTCTTCCGGGTATTATACAGAAAAAATGGAAAAGGATTCTCTTTGTTCCCACAGGTGCCCTTCTGTCAAAGGTAAGCTTCAACGAGGGGGATCCAATTCCCGGTATCGCACACGCTGTTGTAATAGAACAGTACAGGGTTCCGGATATGATGTAGATACAGAAATTTTTCAGGAGGAAAAATACATGGACTATTTTAATGCATTCTGGACAGGCGGACTGATCTGTGCCCTGGTACAGATTCTTCTGGACAGGACAAAGCTTATGCCCGGACGGATCATGGTACTTCTGGTATGTACAGGCTCTGTTTTAAGCGCTGTCGGAATCTATCAGCCATTTGCAGAATTTGCCGGAGCAGGCGCTTCTGTTCCCCTGCTTGGTTTTGGCAATATCCTGTGGAAAGGAATGAAAGAATCCATTGACAAAAACGGACTGATCGGACTCTTTATGGGAGGCTTTACCGCCTGCGCGGTGGGAGTCTCCGCAGCTCTGATCTTCTCTTATCTTGCAAGCCTGATCTTCAAACCCAAAATGAAAGGATAACATACCATGAGTGATACTCTCTATTTACAGTTAGATCAGAATATCCAGATAAACCATCCACACATTTATCTGCAGGACATTGCAAAACTTTCCTGCAGCAACAGTAAAATCCTGAACCGACTCCGGGTGATGCCGGTTATAAATCTTGATCCGGATAAACCAGGACGTTATGTAATGTCTGTCATGGATCTGATCTCCGAAATCAAAAAAAGAAGACCCGACCTTGAAATCAGTAATATTGGAGAAGCCGACTTTATCATCACTTTTAAAAACAAACCCGGTCCCGGACTTGTCTGGCAGTGGTGCAAGATTATTTTCGTCGGTCTTGCCGCCTTTTTCGGTGCAGGTTTCTCTATCATGACATTTTAATAACGATGTAGATGTCGGTGGTCTCTTCTCACAGATCTATACCCAGGTCACAGGACAGACCTCCGGTCATTTTACTGTTCTTGAGATCACTTATTCCATAGGAATCGGACTTGGGGTACTTTTCTTCTTCAATCATTTCGGTCATATGAAAATAACAGATGATCCAACACCTATGCAGATACAGATGCGTCTGTACGAGGAAAATGTTAATAAAACTCTTATCAAAGACATTGACCGTACTTCCGAAAAGTGATATACTTCGATAGCCGAGTGTTCGAAACCTTCCACTCGTAAAACAAATACTAAAGGAGATAATCAAATATGAAAAACAAAGGTACTCAGTTTCTGGCAGAAGCAGCAGTGATCGGAGCTATTTATGTGGTTCTGACTCTTTTATTCGCACCACTCAGCTATGGCGAAATTCAGATTCGCTTTTCGGAAGCACTGACCATCCTGCCATTCTTTACACCGGCTGCGATTCCGGGGTTATTTGTGGGATGTATCATTGCCAATCTCTTTGGCGGTGCCATTCCTGTAGACATTATTTTCGGAAGCATCGCAACACTGATCGGAGCAGTATTTACTTACAGACTCCGCAGCTGCAACCGTTTTCTTGCGCCGATCCCGCCGATTGTTTCCAATGCAGTCATCGTGCCATTCGTACTTCACTTCGGATACGGAGTAAATCTTCCGATTCCGCTTATGATGCTTACCGTAGGTATCGGAGAAGTAGTTTCCTGTGGTGTAGTAGGACTGATTCTTCAGACAGCCCTTCTGAAATACAAAAATGTGATCTTCAGATCACAGAGAACTGTATAACTTACGATATATAACAATAAAGATATTATAGCAAAAAGAGTGTGCAATATTATAGTAATCCGCACACTCTTTTTGTTACTGTTCACTCCGTTCACAGTAACCTCTTTTTTATTTACCTCTTCAGAGAATACTCCACCTTCTACAAGCGGTGAGTTAATTACTCCCATCTGCTTATACCTGCTTTTTAAGTTCCTTCAGAATCCGCTTTTCCATCCTTGACACTTGGACCTGGGAAATTCCCATCTCTGCCGCAATCTCTGTCTGCGTCATATCCTTAAAATATCTCATACCGATCAGCTGACGTTCTCTTGCATCCAGTTTTTTCAGGATTTCATCCAGAAAAATCCTGTTCAGTGCTGCATCCTGTCCATTTTCTTTTTCCTGGAGCCTGTCCATAAGCGAAATATCATTTCCATCTCCCTGATAGATAATTTTGTGCAAAGATTCCACTTCAGCTCCTGATTCCATCGACATCACCACTTCATCTACTGAAAGTTCTGTCGCTTTCGCAACTTCCTCCAGTATCGGTTCACGTCCCAGTTCTTTTTCCAGTGCTTCTCTCGCAGAATAAATTCTGGCACAGTTCTCTTTCAGGTTTCTGCTCACCTTAAGCATCCCGTCATCCCTCAGATAGCGTCTGATTTCACCTATGATCATGGGAACAGCATAAGTTGAAAACTTCACATCGTACGAAATATCAAAACGATCTATGGCTTTCAGTAGCCCAATGCTTCCTATCTGCACGATATCTTCCATTTCCACACTGCGCCCGGCAAATCTTTTCGCCATGCTGTACACAAGTCCTGCGTTTTCTTTAAATACAGTATCTCTTGCTTCTTTATCCCCCTGTTGTGACTTCATGATCAGAGCAAGAGTATGGTCCATTCCTACCTCCCGATCGTCTTTTTTCATATGGACAACTGTTCCATATCCCACCTGTGATTCTACTGTTACCTCATCCATAAACGCTTCCATAAATGTAAATCCCATCCCGGAACGATCCTTCTCCGGCTTTGTTGTAAAAAGAGGCTCCATAGCTTTTGCAACGTCTCTGATCCCCACTCCCTTATCGATCACATCAACCCATAATTTCTGCCCTTCCCTTCTGCAGAAAATCTCTATCTTCTGCACCTGGCCTTCATAAGCATGAATAATACAGTTTGTCACAGCCTCTGACACAGCAGTTTTCAGATCTGCCACTTCCTCCAGAGTAGGATTCAGCTGTGTGCAGAAAGCTGCCGCCGCAACTCTTGCCAGCCCCTCATTCTCAGGTCTGCTGTCAAAAATAATTTTCATTTCATTGGTATTTTCCATAATAGTTTTCTTCCCCCTCTCTTTAGACTTCCCCACAGATTTCGACAATTTATATACCCCTGACAGATGCAGCAGCTTTTCAATATAGGAATTTACTCCTGTAGCCTGTATACAGTCACCGCGCATCCCCATCATCCGGTATCTCCCCATGATCAGCCCTATCCCTGAACTGTCCATAAACGCTGTTCCTGAAAAATCAAATGTAATCGTCCGTATATATTTTTCCGTATAATATCATCTGAATCTCTGCGTATCTCGTCTGTCACCATATGATCTACCTCTTTCGGTAAATGAATGATCAGGGAATTTCCCTGTATTTCAAATCTGTTCTCCATCATATCCCTCCTCACTTTTTGTCAGGCGAATGTTCGCAATCCACTTTGCAGTGTAGCTCTACATCAAATAACTGTTTATTACTTTTCGCAGCCTCCTACTTGATTCGGTAAAAAAAAGAGACACATGACTTCCATGCATCTCTTTTGTATCTTTACATCTTCTTATGATATTTCATGTCTTCTGCCACATCAAAATGAAAAATGGTATCAATATCCGGAATCGTCATAATCACCGGTGTCGTAACTTCCATCATCTGCCGAATCACCATCAGAATTATCGGAAGAACCATCATCATATTCCCCACTGTCATAGGAACCATCGTCATAACTTCCATCTTCCGCTGAATCTGAAGAAGCATCTCCCTCTGCGCTGTCAGCACTGCCGGTTCCGTCTGCGACTTTCGCATCTGTAGTTCCTTCGATCCCGGTCGTACCTGTAGTGTTACAGATCGTATTGTAAATTCCTTTCAGATCCGCAGGCAGCAAATCCGCATAAACATTCTGTATCTTCAATGCCGCTTCATCTGTATTCTGTTGCTGCAATGCTGAGTACGCCTCGATCAGAGCCTCATAACTGCTGCTTTTTTTCTTCTCTTCCTCTATCTGTTTGGAGGCCGCCTCAACTGTGTCTCCAGATTCCTGAGCCTGACTCTGTGCCTTGGTCAGCTCAGCTCCCTGACTGGACACTGCATCACTGTATTTCATAATCTGCTGATTCGCTTCCCTGTAGATTCCCTGACGTATGGCAGGAACAGCCAGAAGATAAAAACGCCAGCAATCCTGCACAAAATCCGGCAACCAGTGTAAAAAACAGCGGAATCCTTCCTTTTTCTTTATACTGAGGAATCTGGATTGCCATATCATTCTCACTGCTGTCCACAGCTTTCCTGTTTCTTTTATTCTGACGTTCCAGACGTGTAGATACTCCTGTCTGTTCGTCAATCTCTCTCAAAAAACGAAGGGTTGTTGTATTTGTTTTATCAATCCGCGCGGCTTTCCTTAACGTCTTTCTTGCCTTGTTATATTCCCCCTCTTTCATCTGCACAAGTGCCAGAAGATGGTAACCTTTGATCAGTTTTGGATTCTGTATGAGAATCTTCTTCAGCCTGATCGCAGCCATATCCTCATGACCTTCCCTGCACAGATTTAAGGCATCATTATACTTTCTGATCGTTTCATTGATCGCCTCAAGCTTATTGGAGTTCGCCTGCAGCTTGTTAATATATTCTGATGCCAGATTTCTGGATGGCTGAAGATTCTTACTGATCACCCATTCACTGAGTGCGGCAACCACCTCCCCTGTCTCAAAATATACCAGTCCAAGAAGATTTCTCGCCTGAATGTTATGCTTATTATAAATAAGACTCTGCTTCAGACAGTCAATCGCCCCTGAAAGATCGCGGACACTGGCTTTCTCAAGCCCCCGGTTGTAATACTGTCTGGAAAGGTAATCTACCTTTTTCTGGATCAGCACATTACATCCACATTTCGGGCAGTAATCCAGATCTTTGTCCACCAGAAATGCGCCACAATTCATACAATTCATGTGTATCTCCTTATTTTACCCGTCTGCCACTCTTGGCTTCGCGGAGAACTTCCTGAAGAATATCCAGGATATCCGTCAGTTCTCTCTCATAAATCGCACCCTCCGCATCTGCCACATCCAGACAGGGTTCAAATTTCTTCAGTTCCTCTTCATAATCTATCATTCTTATTTCTCCTGATCACATCTTTAATCTCACCGACAAGATACAGGGAACCCACGCAGAAGAGCATTCCGTCACTCCCCTTTACTTCCAGTCTCTACCAAAGGCTTTCTCAACATCCTCCACTACTTCCACAGAAGAAGCACCTGCTTCTGTAAAAAGCTTTGCAAATCTCTCAGCAGGAACCTGGCGATATCCGCCAACAGAGGTTACTACCACTTGACGGAACGTGATCCTGCTGCAGATCGTATGTATCATATCTGTATAATCTTTGTCATCTACTGCTGAAAAAAGCAAAGTCAGCGGACATTCTTTCTGAAAATGTTCTGCTGTCTCTACAAATTTCTCTACCCCGTCCTCATTGTGAGCACCGTCCACGATCACACCCGGAAGCACTGTTTCCATTCTTCCCTGCCAGCGTGTTCCGGCAATTCCCACATGGATCTGATTCATAGATACAGAAATCACATTCTGCAGAACCTCAATCGTCTTTAATGCAAGTGCACTGTTCATCACCTGATACTTTGCAATAAACGGAATGGAGAAAACCATATCCTTATAATACTCATTCCGAAATGCAAAATCAATTCCCGCCGAAGTATTTCTGAGCACTTCTGTATCTGATCTCTTCACTTCATAAGCAGGGCTTCCCAGTTCTTCTGCTCTGGCACGGATCACTTCTGCTGCATCCGGGTCGTTTCCGTCATAGATTACCGGTACCCCCGGCACAATGATCCCGGCCTTTTCTCCTGCGATTTTGGCAACTGTATCTCCCAGATACTGCATATGATCCAGACTGATCGATGTGATCACACAGGCAACAGGATTCTCCACAGCAGTAGTCGCATCCATTCTTCCGCCCAGTCCTGTTTCCAGAGTCACATAATCAACACCTGCCTCTGCAAAGATCACCATTCCCATCAGAAAAAGCATCTCAAAATAAGTCGGATGATAGCTGCCTTCTGCAACCAGTTCATCCGCAAGTACCTTTACTTTCTCAAAGGCCTTCAGGAAAGTATCATTATCAATATTCACCTCATTGATCTGGAAGCGTTCATTTATCTCCACCAGATGAGGAGAAGTAAATAATCCGCAGGAATATCCCGCCTCTCTCAGAACAGAGGTCAGAAACGCACATGTACTTCCCTTTCCATTAGTTCCTGCCACATGGATCACCTTAAACTTATCCTGAGGATTACCAAGTCTTCTCAGACATTCCTTTGTGTGATCCAGACTGTTCTTCTTTGTAAATTTCGGAGTTTCATCAATATAAGCAACTGCTTCTTCGTAATTCATAAAAATAATCACCACTTATCTATAATGTATTTAGTTACTCTAACATTATATAATAGTGGTGGAAGATGTCCAGTACCAATCGTAATATTTTATCCGACAAAATTATGGATTAATTTTCATTCGTACCGGCACTTTCTGTTAATTTCCATTTATTATTTGAATAAAGTGCATAGCAGGACCGGTCATAGCTCTTGCTCAGCGGTTTTCGCGTCGAGCTGTTGCTTCGTTGGATCACCGCAAGCCTGTCGAAATCATTCAGCTCCGTACCTGTGATCATCAACGTAGTCGGATTGATATAGACCGTATCATACCATTCTCCGTTCAGCTTGATTTCACTGGACGGCGTAAATTCCGTTCCCTTAATGTAATATGTATGATCTGCCTCAGAGATACATTGAATGGAATCCAGAGTCACATCATAGATTCCCATACGCATTCTGGTACGCAGATAAGGACTTTCGCCGCTTTCCCCGTAGGAATATCTCTTTCCATAAAGGAGGTCATACTGCAGGGTTTCCAGATCCACCTGATAATTTCTGGTATTTCTTCTTGCCTGATGATAGCGGAAAACAGTTCCCTCATGGATTCCCACACGATCCATAACCTCTGCCGCCATCTGATATGCTGCAAGATTTTCCTTCTTTTTCTTAAGTCCGAAATTATCCCACATCACATATTCTGTCTGGAACAGATACTTGTTCTTCAGGTCTTCCACAGTCAATCCCATAGTCGGAAGGTGGTCACCGTACATAACAAGAACCACATCCTCAGGATAATCTGCAAGCTTGTCTGTCAGCTCTTTGACAAAATTATCCATCTCATGGATCTCATTTACGTAATATTCCCATTTATTGTTCTCTTCCTCAGTCGTGCACCGGAAACTGTGATCTCAGGATCTTCCAGAATCTGCTCATCCGGATACGCACCATGTCCCTGTACAGAAATAGTATATACATAATCCGGTCCCTCAGTGGAGTCCAGACATTTCAGGATTTCATCTGTCAGAACCTCATCCTTTACCCAGCCATTTGGATTCTTCTCGTTCTCTCTTGCCATGTACTCTTCGGAAGTAAAAGTATCAAATCCGAGATTCGGGAAAATAGATCTTCTTCCATAGAAGTTTGCCTCATTATTATGAACCGCATGGGTGGTATAGCCCAGATTCTTCAGTACATAAGGCGCACTCTCACAGGTAGTCTCTCTCAGAATACTCTTATAAGGATATTCCCCAGGTCCGAAATAATGCATACTCATTCCTGTAATGGATTCAAACTCCGTATTGGCAGTACCTGCACCGACAGACGGAACCTTATAATATCCTGAAGAATATTCCTTCATCAGCTTACGGAAGGTCGGAATCGGATCTTCTGAAATATTCAGGTAATTAACCAGCGTAGGATCAAAGAATGATTCCAACTGCAAAAACAGAATATTCGGACGCTTTTCTTCCTGCGTTTCCGGGAGATTCTTTTCCGTCTTCTCAATTCTTTTGATTTCTTTCTCAGAATAATCTCTCGGACAGCTGATTCCCGTATTAAAAATCGTAGTTGCCAGACAGTAAGGATATCCATAATCCTCATATGCAAAAGCAATATTTCCAAAGTAATTGGAAAGCACCCTCTTCTCCAGTGCCAGTTGTGTACTTCCTGCAAAAAGAGCAACAGCCAGCAGGATCAGAGGAATATTGTAGCGATATTTAATCTTTTTCTGATACTTCGGTCCTTTAATAAGCAGCATCAGCAGTAAAATAACAAGAATCCCAAACAGGATGCAGACTGCCACAACGCCTGCAACAGGCAGATATTTGTTGGCAATCTTCATTGCATCTGTGATCAGATGCAAATCCGGTCCTGTAAACGGTGTAACACGGTTGAGAAGGAGAACACCATTGATAATGGCCAGTATCAGCCAAAACAATGTCACAAGGATTCTCCAGAACACTCTCCTGTGAAACAGATAAACAATTAGTGACGAGGTAAAAAATGAATGCCGCATTATATGCAAAAACCAGAGGTCTCTGTGTCATATAATTCCAGGCTTCTATAAACGAGTGACGGCAGATTGCCTCCATAACAAAATATCCCGCTGCGCTGGCAAGTACATGGAGTAAAAGGGAGATTTTGTTACAAATCTTATACAATTTCATCTAAACACTCCCTTATTTCTTAAGCTGCTCTAACTGTTCCTTTAACCTTATCCATCATTTCTTTATAATTTCGCAAGCTTTGTCTTTCTCCGCATCCACCTTGGCAGCAGGTGCCTTGTTTACGAAGTTGGATTATTCAGCATACCTTCACATCTTGCAATCTCTTTTTGTGAGACGTTTCTGTTTTCTTTTTGTAAGACGTTCAATCTCTTTATCTTTGTCAATCAGGTCTTCCAACGGCATATATACAACCGCATTGGAAACAACTACTGAAACTGCATCTTCACTGATTCCGTTCTTGTCTGTCTGTACCAGAATCTCTTTTGCAAATGCAAGATTTACAAAGGATTTCTTGCTGTTCTCATACATTGCTGCTGTTTCAGCATCCTTTGCCACAATATGCAGGCTTGTCTTGCGGTTATTCGGAACATTCATCTCTGTTCTGGTATTACGGATACCTCTTACAACCTCTTTGAATCCCTCGATTGCTTTCTCAGCATCCGGGAAGTTTCTCTCTTCTCTGTATACAGGCCATTCGGAGATCATAATAGACTCTTCTTCAGGAAGAAGTGTGCAGTAGATTTCCTCTGTGATAAACGGCATATACGGATGAAGAAGCTTCAGGCCTTCTGTCAGCGCTGTTCTTAATGTCCAGAGCGCATCATTTGCTGCCTTCGGATCTTCCTCTGCCTTCCACAGACGAACTTTAGCCATCTCAATATACCAGTCGCAGAGTTCATCCCACAGGAAGTCATAAACCTTCTGTACTGCAATACCAAGTTCATATTTTTCCATGTTCTCTGTAGCTTCGCGGATCACTGTATTTAAGTGAGACAGAATCCATTTATCCTCTGCACAGAGATCATTTAAGTTCTCCGGCTCTGTCACTGTCTTGCCTTCCAGGTTCATCATGATGAAACGGGAAGCATTCCAGATCTTGTTTGCGAAGTTACGGCTTGCTTCTACCTTTTCCCAGTAGAAACGCATATCATTTCCAGGTGCATTACCTGTCATCAGAGTAAGACGAAGAGCATCTGCGCCGTATTTATCAATAACTTCCAGAGGATCGATACCGTTTCCAAGAGACTTACTCATCTTACGTCCCTGGGAGTCACGTACCAGACCATGGATCAGTACATGATGGAACGGAACCTGATCCGTCTGCTCCAGAGCAGAGAATACCATACGGATAACCCAGAAGAAGATAATGTCATATCCTGTAACAAGCACATCTGTCGGATAGAAATATTCCAGTTCCGGTGTTTCTCCGGCCAGCCAAGTGTGGAGAATGGCCATAATGCAGAACTGAACCAGGTATCCAGTGTATCCTCATCCTGATGAAGATGTGTACATCCGCATTTCGGGCATTTCTCAGGCATTTCTCTTGCAACAACTACTTCACCGCACTCATCACAGTAATAAGCCGGAATTCTGTGTCCCCACCATAACTGTCTGGAAATACACCAGTCGCGGATATTCTCAAGCCAGTGAAGATACGTCTTGTCAAAGCGGGACGGAACGAATTTCAGATCTCCGTCATCCAGAGCTTTGATTGCAGCCTTTGCCATCTCGTCCATCTTTACAAACCACTGTGGCTTGATCATAGGCTCTACCGTTGTGCCGCAGCGGTCATGAGTTCCAACGCTGTGGTTGTGAGGAACTACTTTTACCAGAAGTCCAAGTTCTTCCAGATCTGCTACCATTGCCTTACGTGCTTCGTAACGGTCCATACCAGCGTATTTTCCACCAAGCTCGTTGATGGTCGCATCGTCATTCATAATGTTGATCTCTTCCAGATTGTGACGGCGTCCAACCTCAAAGTCGTTAGGGTCATGGGCAGGTGTGATCTTTACACATCCTGTTCCGAATTCTTTGTCTACATATTCATCGGCGATCACCGGAATCTCTCTGTCTGTGAGAGGAAGCTTCAGCATCTTGCCGATGAGATCTTTGTAGCGCTCATCTTCCGGATTTACAGCAACAGCAGTATCACCCAGCAGGGTTTCCGGACGTGTAGTTGCAATCTCTACGAAACGTCCCTCTTCCCCTACGATCGGGTAATTAATGTGCCAGAAAAATCCGTCCTGATCCTCATGCTCAACCTCTGCATCAGAGATGGAAGTCTGGCATACAGGACACCAGTTGATAATTCTGGAACCCTTGTAGATATAGCCTTTTTCATATAATTTGATAAATACTTCCTGTACTGCCTTGGAACATCCCTCATCCATTGTGAAGCGTTCTCTCTCCCAGTCTGCGGAAGCACCCAGTTTCTTTTAACTGATTGATGATCTTTCCGCCGTACTCCTCCTTCCATGCCCATGCATGTTTTAAGAATTCCTCACGGCCGATATCGTGTTTGTCGATACCTTCTTTTTTCAGCTTGTCGATAACCTTAACCTCTGTAGCGATAGCTGCATGGTCAGTTCCCGGCTGCCATAATGCTTCATAGCCCTGCATTCTCTTGAAACGGATCAGGATATCCTGCATGGTTTCATCCAGCGCATGTCCCATGTGAAGCTGGCCGGTTACGTTTGGCGGCGGCATAACAATGGTAAACGGTTTCTTGTCCGGATTTACTTTTGCATGGAAATATCCATTGTCCATCCATTTTGTGTAAAGACGCTCTTCGATTCCCTTAGGATCGTAGGTTTTTGCAAGTTCTTTGCTCATAATGTCCTCCTGATATTCTATATCTGTAATAAAAGTATCTGCGGATCACTCCGCTGTAAGCAGTCAACGATAAAAAAACGCCCTCCACACGCATTATACGTGCAAAGGGCGACATAGATCGCGGTACCACCTTAGTTTATATCTCTCATTCCCTTAACGCGGGATACGTGAAAGCCTACCATGCGCGTATATGAATCTCAGTATTATCATACCACTCACTTCAGCCTCCCGGCTCCAAAGCTACCTTCAGCGCTTCTGTTCCCGGGAAACCTTCCAGCTTATAAGCTTCCCTCTCTGTGGGGCATTACCGCCTACTCCTCTTTTTCACAGCCTTTTTTCTGGATTCTACTATAATGAAAAAAGCTTTTTTTGTCAAGAATGTTTCTCCGGATTTCACAAATTTATCAGGAGTTACTGTTCACTCCGTGCCCAGTAACACGCTTCGCGATGCACAGAATTTATGCTATTCGCATAAAATTTCGCGCGGTATGTCTCGGGATTTTTGGCATATTCATGCCAAAAACACCTCGCGGGATAGTGACGTGTGAACAGTAACTATCAGGAATCACTGCCGATCAGGACTTCTTTCCCTCAAAGGCAAATCCATAATGACGGATTCTTTCCGGAGGAATCCCCCTGGCTTCCAGCTCCGTATCATATCTTTTCTCTCTGATCTGGCACAGAGCATTCTGAACACTTGCCTCCAGATCTTTCTCTTTTGCAGGATTACGAACTTTAAACTCCATGATGATCCCATCCAGATTTTCTGTAAGAGGTTCCATCATTACATCATACCTTCCAAGACCGCTTTCCTTATTAGAAGTAATCCTGTACTTATCTGCCAGATCCACGATCAGTCCCAGCACAAATCCATGATAAAACCGCTCCGGCTCTGTATGCTCTGACGGCTTTTTCCAACATCGAAACTGCTGAATGTCTGTAAGGCCACCTGATTCATATACTGGTTCATGTAATCAAGATCTCCCAGAAGCAACGCCTGTTTGAAATTCTCATAGGAACTGCTTTCTTCCGGAAACCAGCTCTCCACCATATCTTCAAACATCAGCAGCACTTCATAGTTCGTGATTTTTAACCCATATAAATAGCGCCCGCTTCTCTTGTCCGGCATCTTTTTCTCTACCTTCAGATAACCGCTGGCAAGAAGAAGGCTCCAGATTGCGCCTTTTTTCTTCTGAAGCTGCTCAAACACAATCTGTTCATCCATCCGGAAATTCACAGTCTTCCCTTCCAGCAAATCCTCAAAATCCATCTTTAACTGAGGAGAACCTTCCCGTATGAGTTTGGAAACCAGGCTGTTCTCACTTGTCGACGCCCAGTAAGTATTCAGCTCTCCTGTATCTAGGAATTTAATGATTGACCACGGATTATAAATATCTGTATGCTTTCCAAAAGTAAATCCGTCATACCAAAGCTTCACTTCTTCCTTCTGATCTGCTTTTCCCATCAGTTCCAGAGCCCGGAACACTTCTTTCTCTGTAAATCCAAAAGAAGAAGCATATTTCTCTGAAGTAGTAGTCACAACCTCCAGATTATTCAGATCTGAGAAAATAGATTCCTTACTCACTCTGGTAATCCCAGTCATCAGCCCACGTTCCAGATATGGATTTGTCTTAAACGTACAGTTGAACAAACTTCTTATAAAGGTCGTAAGCTCCTCCCAGTATCCATACACATACGCCTCCTGCAAAGGTGTGTCATACTCATCCAGGAGAATCATCGCTTTCTTTCCATAATAACGGTACATACAGATTGCAAGCCTGTGAAGTGCCATGGCAGCCACCGCATCTGACATATTCGGTCTGATGTATGTGAAATATTCTCTCTCCTGTTCATTAAGTTTGTCACTCTGTAAAAGGAAATAATATTTTCCATAAAGGTCAAGAAGCACCTGGATAATCCCATCTCTGGCAGTCTCATAATTCTCAGCCTTTATCCCCGCAAAGCTGACAAAAATCACAGGAAACGTTCCCTGTAAACCCTGATATTTCTCTTCCTTCCAGATATCCAGTTTCTCAAACAGCTTTCCGGAATCTACATGCTGATTGGAGAAAAAATAATCCACCATACTCAGATTTAACGTCTTTCCAAACGTCTCGGGCGCGTGACCAGTGTTACATCATCCTGATTCTCCCACCATTCTTTGATAAAAAGACGTCTTATCCACATAAAAACGCACCACTTCTGATCAGCTTACCAAAATCCTGC
>ENA-OQAJ01000377-OQAJ01000377.1-human-gut-metagenome-genome-assembly--contig:-NODE-377-length-13999-cov-2.332324_pt1 | contig 13999 bp, 16 predicted proteins | sample MGYA00242736_ERZ504529 | MGnify/ENA primary metagenome ERZ504529 (study PRJEB26092, sample SAMD00036275) | human gut metagenome | host: Homo sapiens | study: EMG produced TPA metagenomics assembly of...
CGGAGCATTCGCACTCTGCAATACGCCATTGGCCAGTGTGAGAATGCGCGTGCACGCCCATCCGGCGGGCGATGGCGAATACGAATCACCGCCATGCCCCGCTCTGCGGCCTGAGCCATGATGGATGCCACCTTATCGGCGTTCTCATCATCCAAACCGGCATCAACCTCATCGGCAAGCAGCACTTTCGGCGAAGTAAGCAAGGTGCGCGCCAAACTCACACGGGCGGCCTGGCCTCCAGACAAGTCATGCGGAGCACGCCCCAAATCAATATCCGCGCAGCCAATGGCGTCAAGCGTGGCTCGAATGCGAGCATCCGGCAGTAGATCTGTGGGTTTGAGAGACTTACCGGCCGACCATTTCCTGCCGAATCCTGCTTGACTTCGCCCGCACGGATAGCCAATGTGAACGGTAAACGAATCGCCTCGGCCACACTCGAACCGATCAATACCGGCTTCTGCGGCAAATACGCCACCTGACTACGCCACTGCTGCGGTGTGAATTCGCTGGCAGAGCGCCCTTCAAGCTGAAAATTGCCGTTCGCATTCGGATTCAATCGTGCAAAAGCGGTAAGCAGACTACTCTTGCCCGATCCGGAAGGGCCGACCAAATCCACAATCTCACCATGCTTCACATCAACGGATAATCCGCTGAAAATCGTGCGTTGCTCACCGTCGACCGGCACGACACAGGAAACATTCGACGCCGAAAAAACATACTGCATAATGCAACACCATACCGCTTGGCTGCCGGTCGGATGCATTGGACGCGTTTCGTAGTGTCTTCTTAGCTGGAATCACATTGCATGGGAATATTGCGTCTGCTGTACAAGGAACATGTACAGGGAACATGCGCAAGGAAGCGCGATCGGAGGAAACTGTGCCGCAGTCAGAGTATCAAACCGATCCGGCACGACTGATGCATTCCCAATGCGCTGTTGGTCGAAGGCGATCCCGACGTGGGGTCCGTTCCATGCGTATGGCGGGTATTGGAACGTGCGTTCAAGGCATGATCGGCAAAGATGAGAACGCTGCCTAAGAGCATCATCATTCAGCTTGCTCACAGTATTTTTCGTCGATATTCCAAGGAAAATCAGCCTCAAGGATGAGGTCGTGCCAACGTTTCATGGACTACAACTGGCACATTGGACATGAAGAATATGAAAGCAAGAAGTGAGCATGCGTGCATGGTTGATGAACATAAGTTTGGTGGATGGCTGGTTTCCGGCAACGTTGTTTTCAGTAACCGCAGTGCTGGCGGCGATACTGCTGGGTACTGCAATATGGGAGACGGTTGCCGGAAGTCGTGACGGTGGCAAACGTACGTTTGCCGTAGTCGTGTGTCCGGTAGTGATTGCGATTATTGCAGGCATTGCCGGATTGGTGATTGCCTGGTTGCTGTCGGACGTGTTTGTGGTGTTCGGTGTTGAGCTGGGGCCGCATGTGGTCGCATGGGCCGGTTGCGGTTGCGCGATCATTGGATTCGCGGTCAGCCACGCGATGCTGCATAGGGGAGTGTTGCGTGCCGTCGCCGTTGTATTGACGGTATTCGCGGTGCTTTCCGCCGCCACCGGCATCGATCAGGCGTATGGAGAATATGCCACTATCGGATCACTGTTCGGCCAAGACACCTATCGTGAAGCCGACCTGACAGGAATGGCGAAACGTAGCGATTTGATTAGCGTCACGCAATGGAAGCAGGAAAAAGCAGACGGTAGCGTCAGCAATATTCCCGCACATGGCGAAGTCAGTAAAGTAAATATTCCAGCCACGACATCGCATTTCGAAGCGCGAAAGGCGCTGGTATATCTGCCGCCTGCAGCGCTTGCCACAGCCAAACACAAGCCGGCGTTGCCGGTCATACTGATGATGAGCGGCCAGCCGGGCTCTCCGGGTCGCGTGTTTGCCGCGGGCGGCATTCAAACCATGATGGACGATTACGCGCAGCATCATGGCGGACTCGCACCCATTGTTATTGCGGCCGACCAGTTGGGAGACGATTCGCATAACACCCTATGCGTGGATTCGCCGGTGTACGGCAATGCGTTGACCTACTTGACGAAAGACGTGGTCGACTGGGTGAAAGCCAATCTTCCGGCGGCACAGCAAGCGCAGGACTGGGCGATCGCAGGTTTTTCACAGGGGGCCACATGTTCGCTGCAGATCGGTGCGAACCATCCGGATTTGTTCGGTACCATCATTCCCACCGGCAGCGAGCTCAAACCGACCAATGGCAGTGAAAGCAGTATGATCAGCCGGTTCTTCCACGGCGATCGCACCGCATACGAGAAGCAGATCCCCATCAACGCCATTCGCAACCATGCGCCTTCGAACCAGACGCTTGTTATCGGTGCAGGGGAGCGTGACCGCGAGTCCGTGCGCAATGTCGAACGCATCGCATCGGTTGCTCAACAGGCGGGCATGCGTGTTACAGCAGTCGAATCGCTTGGCAATGCGCATGACTGGCATGCCGTGCAAGACACGTTGCGGTACGGACTTGCCGTATTCGGTTGCAACACTGGACTGAGCGATGCCAAGCCAAAATTGGTGGACTATCCGAATCTCAAACGCATCGCGACCTGACATGTCGTTTTTGAAGCGTCAGCAACTCGCAATCGCAAGTATCAATCTGAATCATTAATCTGAATCATCTATCGAATCATTAATCCGAATTATCGAACGGAATCATTGTTATGACAACGCAATCGCAGGAATCAGCAGTAAAACCATTATTCGGCTTCGCGCGCTCATATCCGATCTTGCCGACTGGATTCGTCGGCACCGTATGACTTTGGGCTTCGTGCTGTTCATCACGCTGTTCAATGTCGGCATGCAGTTCGTATGCGGCATCAGACATACGCAATTTCCGCCGCAATTGTCGCGCGTGAGTTTTGATGCGCTCGCGCATGGGCGCTGGTATACCGCGCCGATTTCACTGCTGTCGGTGCCTCAGTTGGGTCGTCTGCTGATCGACATTCCACTGATACTCATCGCATTCGGCTTATGCGAAACGGTGATTGGAAAGGCGAAGACGGCATGGGTGTCGCTGATCACCACGCTTGGCGGCATAGCGCTCGGTATGGGATTATGCTCGCTGTTCGCAGGCAAAAGTCCGCAATGGCATGCGATTTCGCATGATGGTGCGATTTTGGGGCCGCTGGTTGTTGTGGTGGGCACGCTGATGTGTGCCAGCGCGTTCACCGCCATGCTGTGGCGTCGGCGTATTCGTGTGATCGGCTATAGCGTGGTGCTGATCCTGTTCCTGTATCGTGGTGAAGCCGGCGATTACTGTTTGCTGGCGTCGGCGTTGCTTGGCCATGTGCTTGGCTATTTGATGGCTTCCGAGAGTCAAGGTGATGTGTATAGGCATGGTGCCTTGTATGAGATGCGCAGGCTGATTGGTATGGCTGCCGGCGTACAGGCGGTCGGTTCGCTGGTTGCCGTTTCCTCAAGACAATCATTCGGATTGCTCTCCATGTTCGGCTTGCTGACAGGTTCCACGGAATTCGACACGGAACAAGTGTTGGATTGCCTCAACGGTTCCTCGCATGCCAACTGTTTCGCGCAATATCGTATGATGCGATTCACCATGCCCGGAAACTGGCTGGTGTCGTTGATGCCGACGCTGATGCTGCTGTTGATCGCATGGGGTCTGTATCGCGGACGCCGTATTGCCGCAGCGTTGAGCGTGCTGTTCAATGCATGCACGGTGGTGCTTGCGATGCTGTTTTATGTGGTGCTTCCGCTGCAATATGTTGGCGATTCGCAGGCTGATGCGTTGCCTGCGTTGGCTCGTCATGGTGCGTTTCATGTCGATGTTTTCCACTATGGCATTGCCGTTGATTTTTATCGTTATCGTCATTGCGTTCCGTCAGTGTTTTACGATTCGCACTAGAAGTGAGATTATGTTGCGTGCTGCGGCAGGTGCATTGTCGGCTTTTCTGTTGTTGGGATTGATGTATGCCGGATATGGGCTTGCCTCTCCCGACGATTTCAATGAAAGTCCGCAATTGATCGCATTGCTTGCTGATTATGTGCAGCGATTGTTGCCGATCGGACTGCTGAGTGGTATCGAACCTGAGTTTGTGCCCGTCGGTCGAATCTCCTTGCTGGTATATCAGTGCGTCGGTCCGGTGTTTTGGATTATCGCTCTGCTGTGTGTTTGGGATTGTTTGCGGGATCGTTCCATGGTGAATGACGCTTTGCACCATCGTGTTGACGCGATTATTCCGCTTGGCGGCGAATCCATGTCATTCATGGCAACTTGGAAAGGCAATGACTATTGGTTTTCCGCAACCGGACGTTCCGCGATCGCCTATCGAGTGTCGTACGGCATCGCATTGACGGTGACAGGACCATTCGGAGATCCCAGCGAATATGCGGAAGATCTTACTGATTTCGCAACATTCTGCACACAACATTCCTGGACGCCGTGTTTTACAGTGTGCACGAATCGCAGCGAGCCGAACTCACCAAAGCCGGATGGGATTCGCTTGACGTCGGTACGGAAATGGTCGTCAATCCCAACGAATGGCAGACCCGAGGCAAGAAATGGCAGGACGTGCGCACCGCCATCAACAAAGCCAAACGAGACGGCATCACCGACGTGCTCACCACTTTCAAGGAGGCACCCTTCTCAGTACAAACGCAGATTCGTGAGATCTCCGCACAGTGGGCCGGCAAAAAGGCCCTGCCGGAAATGGGATTCACCTTGGGAGGCGTCGACGAACTGATCGACTCCCGGGTGCGCCTACTCTACGCGGTTGACGGCAATGGCAAAGTCCTTGGCGTAACCAGCTGGCTGCCCACCTATCGTGACGGTACGATCATCGGTTGGACGCTTGACTTCATGAGGCATCGCACCGACAGCGTCAACGGCATCATGGAATTCCTGATTGCACGCATGGCTGAACGACTACGCGACGAAGGCAACGTGGAATTCATGAGCTTATCGGCGGCGCCGCTGGCCGGTATGGGATCCAACGAAAAGCGAACACGAGGAAAGCGAAGTGTTGCGTCATGCACTGCAAATGGTCGCAGACATCATGGAACCAGCATACGGATTCCATTCACTATTCCGTTTCAAACTGAAATTCCATCCCGATGAAGAGAAAGTGTATATCTGCTATCCCGACGCAGCCAAACTGCCGCAAATATCGCTTGCCGTGGCACAAGCCTACGTGCCGTCGCTCACACCTGCCGAAGCCATGCGATTCGTACGTACGATTGCGCCGCGTGATTGACATGATGTCAGACTTGAGACGGTCCATGGTTCTGGGGTAGCTCGGGTCTACACTAAAGAACGGTTCATAAAGTACTACTTTTCCTGATGGAAGGGGCCAGCATGTCAGCTGAAGCAACGTCGGCGTAGTCGGTCTTGCCGCAATGGGCGGTAGCCTCGCACGTAACCTCGCACACCACGGCAACAAGGTGGCAGTGTTCAACCGCTCTTACGGCCGTACCGAAAAGCTCATGAACGAACACGGCAACGAAGGCGAATTCTTCCCGGCAAAAACCCTCGAAGAGTTCGTGGACAGCCTCGTCAAGCCGCGTACCGCCATCATCATGGTCAAGGCGGGAGAGCCGACCGACGCATGATCAACGCGCTCGCCGACCTGATGGAGCCGGGCGACATCATCGTCGACGCAGGCAAACGCCTACTTCCCGGACACCATTCGCCGCGAGAAGGAAATCAGCGCTCGCGGACTGCATTTCGTCGGATGCGGTGTGTCCGGCGGTGAGGAAGGCGCTCTGCTTGGACCTTCCATGATGCCGGGTGGCTCCGAAGAATCCTGGAAGACTCTGAAGCCGATTTTTGAATCCATCGCGGCCAAGGCCGAAGGCGAACCGTGCGTCACCCATATCGGTCTCAATGGTGCTGGCCACTTCGTCAAGATGGTGCACAACGGTATTGAGTACTCCGACATGCAGCTCATCGCTGAAAGCTACGATCTGATGCGTCGTGGCCTTGGCATGACTCCGGCTGAGATCGGTGACGTGTTCGAAGAGTGGAACAAGACCGAACTCGACTCCTATCTGATCGAAATCACCGCCGAAGTGCTGCATCAGGCCGACAAGAAGACCGGTAAGCCGCTGGTTGACGTGATCGTCGACCATGCTGGCATGAAGGGCACCGGCACGTGGACCGTGCAGACCGCACTGTCTCTGGCCGTACCGGTCACCGGCATCGCCGAAGCCGTGTTCGCCCGTGGTCTTTCCTCCGAAGCTGATCTGCGTGAGGAGCCGCCAAGCAGGGCTTCAATGGCCCTGACGGCAACCTGAACCTCACCGACGATGAGAAGAAGGCCTTCATCGAAGACATTCGTCAGGCACTCTACGCTTCCAAGATCGTCGCCTACGCCCAGGGCTTCAACGAGATTACCACTGCTGCCGAAGAATATGGCTGGGATATCGATCTGGCTGCCGTGGCACGCATCTGGCGTGGCGGCTGCATCATCCGTGCGAAGTTCCTCAACCGTATTTCCGAAGCGTTCGAATCAGGTGAAGCCAACGTGTCGCTGCTGTTCGCTCCGTACTTCAAGAACGCCATCGAAACCGCCGAAAAGTCTTGGCGTAACGTGGTGGCTCAGGCCGCCGTCAACGGTTTGCCTACTCCGGCGTCGCTTCCTCGCTGTCGTACTTCGACGGACTGCGTTCCAAGCGCCTGCCCGCCGCCCTGATCCAGGGTCAGCGCGACTATTTCGGCGCTCACACCTACCAGCGCGTGGACCAGCCGGGCGCGTTCCACACCCTGTGGGCCGAGCCGGGCCGCGAGGAAATCGAAGCCTGATAGACGTATTTCTGCAACGAATCTAGCGGATTAACAGATGAAAAGAGCCTCACGCTTTATGAAAAGTGTGCGGCTCTTTGTGTTGCGGCAAATATGATCAGCCGCAAGGGAAACTCGTTGAGTTGCCTCCTGAATTATTCGCGATGCTGGTTGCGTGGGTTGCCGCCATTCATGATTGCGGCGACCCGTCGCGTCAGAGCGCGGGGGAGTAGTCGTTCCGCTGCGGCTCCGGCTTTGGTGAGGTAGCCGTGGTAGGCAAGCGTGCGCCCCTGCTTCATCTTCCGATACGCGTAGGTGGCAAGCTGGTAGGCGGTGGCCGGTTTGGTCAGCGTGAAGAAATTCATGCCACGCATGTTCGCGGCCTTGGCGAACCCTGTGGATGTCGGCCCGGGGCATACGCAGGTCACACTCACACCGGTATCTCGCAATTCGTACGACACCGCTTCCGAAAGCGATCGTACGAACGCTTTCGACGCGAAATATATCGCCATATATGGGCCTGCCATCATTGAAGCAACAGAAGAGATGTTCAATATGCGTCCGTGACCCTGCTCGCGCATATCACGACCATAACGGTACGTAAGTTCAGCCAACGCGGCCATGTTGAGCTGCATCATCTCATGCTGGCGATGCCAGTCGGCGTCGAGAAAACCCGTCCAATCCGCAAAACCGGCGTTATTGACGAGATGATCCACTTCAAAACCTTGCGAAACTGTGTAATCATGCAACTGTTGCGGTGCGTCAGACTCGCTTAGATCAAGCGCAACCGTCTCCACATGCACGCCATAGCGATGTTCCAGCGTGCGCTTCACGTCATCAAGTTTGCCTTGACTGCGTGCCGTAATGATGAGATCATGCCTGTCGGCCGCAAACAATGCCGCCATCTCACGCCCAATGCCACTCGAAGCCCCCGTTATCAACGCATATGCCATAAAACCACCTTTCTTAAGTATTGATGTTCATGGTAGTCAATACGCATGCAATAACGCCATTTGCAACGCAATGGTCCGGAACTTTTTCGACTGGGCTGGCTGATTGACAGTTTTCATGCACTTCTCGCATGGAAAGTAATACATCATTTACATTAGTTATTTTGGTTTGGTTCGTTCACAATGGGTGCGTCAGCATGAATGTGAAAGAACCAGTATGGAATGTTCGAAAGGCCATGTTTTTGAACTCATACAACAGGGCGGCCCGACCGACAAAGTCATTACAATGCATGTCGTGAAACCGGGATCATTCACAGCTTGCATTTGACTTCGTCCACTTGAAGTTCTTAAGTTTGATGGCATGACTTACGATTTCGATACTTCCGTAGACCGATCCGGAACATATTCGCTCAAATGGGAAGAGGCAGGAGATGCGCTGCCCATGTGGGTGGCGGATATGGAATTTCAAACCGCTCCACAGATTCGAGCCGCACTGCAACAGCGTCTTGACCACGGTATTTTCGGATATTCCATCGTCCCTCCTGAATGGAATCAGGCATATGTTGACTGGTGGCACCGTAGGCATAATCTTGATATCGACCCGGAATCGCTCGTATTCAGCACCGGCGTGGTGCCGGCAATCTCCAGCATGGTACGAAAACTCACCACAGCAAACGAAAACGTGCTTATCCAAACTCCGGTCTACAACATTTTCTTCAATTCGATTATCAATAATGGATGCCGCGTGCTTGAATCACCGTTGGAATACGACGGTTCCGGACATTACTCCATCAACTGGGCCGATCTGGAATCCAAGTTGGCCGATCCGCAAACCACGCTGATGATCCTGTGCAATCCACACAATCCCGTAGGCCGAATCTGGGATCGCGACACCCTCGCACGCATAGGTGAGCTTTGCTGGAACCATCATGTGACCGTAATCAGCGACGAAATTCATTGTGATCTTACCGATCCGGGATATGATTACGTGCTTTGCCTCGGTGAATGAGCAGTGCGCAATGAACTCCGTGACCTGCATGGCACCGACCAAACGTTCAATATCGCCGGTCTTAACACGGCTGCCGTAATGATTCCAAATCCCGTGCTGAGGCATAAAGGTATGGCGTGCGCTCAACACGGACGAAGTGGCCGAACCGAACGCCTTCGCCATGACGGCCACGCTCGCTGCCTTCAACGAGAGCGAGCCTTGGCTTGAGGAATTGCGCGCATACTTGGCAGGCAACAAAGCCGAAGCACGAGCCATGATCAACGAATACAATGCTGCCGCGGCACCGGAACGACGCATCGCCCTGATTGAAAGCCATGCCACCTACTTGTTGTGGGTCGATTGTTCGAAACTGACGCACGATACCGCTCTGTTGTGCGAACATCTCAAGCGCAATCATCAGGTGATGTTCTCCGAAGGTGCCGAGTATGGCGGCAACGGGCATGATTTCATTCGCATCAACGTGGCTTGCCCGCGAAGCACCATGCAAGAAGGATTCAATCGTCTGTTCGCCGGGTTGCATGATTTTTCGGCAGAGTAATACATTGATCATCGATTGTGATATTGCTCACAGCCGCTAAAAAACGGCTGGTTTTGTGGGTTTTCACAAAATATGGAAAGGACGTTTTCGGATGGTCACTGCCGTCCGTGACGTGTTGGCGATACTATGAAGCACATGACTGAAACTGTTTCATCCGTACTTGGCACGCCTGAAGAGTGGACGAATCCGCTGCGCGATCCGCGCGATCTTCGACTTCCACGTATTGCAGGCCCGTGCAGTATTGTGATTTTCGGCGTGACCGGCGATCTGTCACGCAAGAAGCTGCTTCCCGCCATTTATGATCTGGCTAATCGTGGCCTATTGCCGCCAAGCTTCGGTTTGACGGGTTTTGCACGTCGTGATTGGACCGAGGATCATTTCAAGGATTTCGTGAAGGAGAACGTGCAGGCGCACTGCCGCACGCCATTAAGGAGGCGACCTGGAAGCAGCTCGCCGACGGTATTCGTTTTGTGCAGGGCACGTTCGATGATCCGAAGGCGTTCGAACGATTGTCGAACACTGTTGCCGAGCTTGACCGTGATCGTGGCACGCGAGGTAACCATGCGTTCTACATGTCGGTGCCGCCGCGCGCGTTCCCGCAGGTTTCCCGACAGTTGGCGGATTGCGGTCTGGCGAAGTCCGACAAGGGCGCTTGGCGTCGTGTGATCATCGAGAAACCGTTCGGGCATGATCTGGCCAGCGCTAAGGAGCTGGATCGTGTGGTTTCCGAGGTGTTCGACCCATCGAGTGTGTTCCGTACTCGATTCATTATCTACGGTAAGGAGACGGTGCAGAATATTCTGGCGCTTCGTTTCGCGAACGCCATGTATGAGCCGATTTGGAACAATAATTACGTCGACCATGTGCAGATTACCCACGCCGAGGATATCGGCGTGGCCGGTCGTGCCGGATACTATGACGGCATCGGTGCCGCACGCGACATCATCCAGAACCACCTGCTGCAGCTCATGGCATTGACGGCCATGGAGGAGCCGGTCTCCTTCTCCGCCGCTGATCTGACGGCTGAAAAGACGAAGGTGCTGTCCGCAGTGCGCTTGCCGAAGGATCTGGCGGCGCATACGGCCCGCGGACAGTATGCCGCCGGATGGCAGGGTTCTCATGAGGTTGTCGGCTATTTGGATGAGAAGGGCATTAATCCGGCTTCAACCACAGAGACTTACGCAGCGATCCGACTGGATGTCGATACGCGCCGTTGGGCCGGCGTGCCGTTCTACCTGCGTACGGGCAAACGTTTGGGCAAGCGTGTCACGGAGATTGCCGTGGTGTTCAAGCGTGCCCCGCATCTGCCGTTCGAGTCGACCGCAACGAAGGAGCTCGGCAAGAATGCGATCGTGATCCGCGTGCAGCCCGATGAGGGTGTGACCATGCGGTTCGGCGCGAAGGTGCCGGGTGGCACGTCGATGGAGGTCCGTGACGTGTCGATGACTTCGGTTACGGCCGTTCGTTCACCGAATCGTCTCCGGAAGCCTATGAACGTCTGATTCTTGACGTATTGCTGGGCGATCCGCCACTGTTCCCAACCACACGCGAAGTGGAATTGAGCTGGCAGATCCTCGATCCGATCGAAGAGTTCTGGTCCACGCTTGGCCAGCCGCAGCCGTATCGTTCCGGAACGTGGGGCCCTCAGGAAGCCGTTGAAATGCTGGCCCGCGATGGACACCGTTGGAGGATGCCGTGATCATTACCATGAAGAACACCGAAACCCGTGAGATTTCGGCGAAAATCGATGAATTGCACGAGGAGCGTGGCGAAGCGGCTCTGGGTCGCGTGCTCACACTGCTGATCTCCACGAATGAGACGTCGCTGGAGCATGATCTCGCCGTGGCGAACAACGCCAGCCGTGAGCATCCCTGCCGTGTGATCGCAATCGCGCCGAATTCACGTAGGGTGGATGCCGCTGCCGATGATGGCAAGCCGCACACCTTTCTCGACGCGGAAGTGCGATTCGGTTCCGACGCTGGCGCGGGCGAAATCATCGTGTTGCGTCCGATTGGTGGGCTGGTTCACCACCCTGATACATTGGTGATTCCGCTATTGGTGCCGGACGCTCCGGTGGTGGCTTGGTGGCCGAACGAAGCTCCGGCGAATCTGTCAAACGATTTGCTGGGTTCCATGGCGCGCAGCGTATCACCGATGCCATGCATTCCTCGAATCCGATGCGGACCATGGATGATCTGCGCCGCAACTGGTCGTCGAAGAATGTGGACATGTCGTGGACTCGCTTGACTGTTTGGCGCGCAATGCTCGCTTCGATGCTTGACCAGCCGCCGCATCTTCCAGTAAGCGGCGTGCGTGTGACCGGACCAAAGAACTTCCTGCCGTTGAATCTGCTGGCCGCATGGCTTCGTCTTCGTCTGAACGTGCCTGTTGTGGTGGAAGACGATCCGAATGCAACCGCCGTGACCGGCGTGTATCTGACCCGTTCCGATGGCGTGCTGAGTTTGGAACGCCCATCCACCGACGATGGCATCGCCGTATTGACGTTCCAGGGCAGTCCCCGCAAACCATGAGCGTTCCCGCACGAACCATCGAGGAATGCTTGAGTGAGGAATTGGGTCGACTCTATCCGGACGAGATCTATGCGGAAGTCGTGACTCAAGGCTGGGATCTTATCAATTCGAAGCACTGAATCGATCTCCGAAACAATAAAGGAACAATGCAGGAAAAGCATATGGCAGAACGCACCACCGTTGTATATCCCAATCCTCAGATTCTGGCTGAAGCCGTGGCCGCACGTACGCTGTTGACCATCACCGATCTTCTGTCGGAACCGAATCGCACTCGCGTTGACATTGCCGTGACCGGTGGAACCGACGGCAATCGAGTGTTCGACGCCATGAACGCGAGCCCATTGAACGATGCCGTGGACTGGAGCCGCGTGCACGTATGGTGGGGCGACGAACGATTCGTGGCCGCCGATGACGATGATCGCAACGCCAAGCAGGCGCGTGAGGCATGGTATGGCAAACTGGTTGCCGACGGCCGTATGCCGGCAGGCAACATTCATGCGATGCCGTCCGATGAGCGTAACTTGGAAAGCGTCGCGGCAGCCTCACCCGAACAGACTGATGCTGTGCTGGCTGAAGCCGCCGCGCAATACCAGCGTGAACTCATTGAACAGTTGGGTGAGAATCCAGCTTTGGACATCGCCATGTTCGGTATGGGACCGGACGCGCATTTCGCATCCCTGTTCCCCGACCATGGCGAGTCGGAGATCGACGATCCGCATGTGCTTGTCGCCGGTGTGCGCGATTCACCGAAGCCGCCGCCACTGCGCCTGACGCTGACCGTGCCGATGATCGCACGATCGAAGCACACGTGGGTGTTCACATCTGAAGTACGCAAGGCGGATGCGGTTGCTGCAGCATTCGTGCAACGCAACAATCCGCATGCGCCAAGCTCTTATGCCGATGGTGAGGAACTGCTGTGGCTTATCGACAAAGGTGCCGCCTCCAAAATATGAAAATAGGGAGTAGGCATTGCAGCGCGCCTCGAGGCATATGATCATTGGCAGTCCCTGCAAACCCTCTGCATGAATCGTCTTACGTTCATCCAACGCATCGTCTGCACGCATCAGCAATCTCATGAGGTCGCAACACGGTAGTGCAAATGATCATAACGGCTCATATCCGCAGGCTGCATGAGCACGCCAGAATTGGCAGGACCATGATGGTTCATGCATGGTCGAGCAAGTCGATTATGGCGCCGTGTGCAGCACATTGCTGGTACTCAAAACCTTGGCATTAGTGTTGGACTCCTAATTTAATGTTTGGTAAACCTACGTGGACTTGGAATAACGCAGATTATAGCTATAGGTTCATGAAAAACACCTATTTTAAGGCTTTTGATTCGCATGGATGGATGTTGGTGGTCTAATTTATGTGGATTGGAATGGTGCGGATACTGACAACGCAAAGAATCGCGCTATTCGCGCGGTAAGGTGGGGTTATGAAAGTAGTAGTGCAACGAGTGAGCCAAGCCAGCGTCGACGTCGTCAACGAACTGGGCGCCGTAGACCCCACCTTCGAACCTCAGCAGATCGGATCCGGATTCATGCTGCTCGTAGGCGTAACCGATGAGGATGGTGAGGAGCAGATTTCTTGGCTTGCCCATAAAATCCTCAACCTGCGGGTTTTCGAAGACGAGCAAGGCAAAATGAACCGTTCCATCAAAGACATCGGCGGTGAAATCCTGTCCATTTCACAGTTCACGTTGTTTGCCGACGTGAGGAAAGGCAACCGTCCAAGCTTCGTCAAAGCGGGCAAGCCGGAACATGACCAACATCACGTGGATCAAATTCAAACGGAAGCGCTGCGATCCGGCGGTGTGCCAGTACGCGAAGGCCGCTTCGGAGCGCACATGCGCGTTGGACTGATCAACGACGGTCCGGTAACCATCGCCATTGATACCGACAATCTGTAATCAATAGTAAAGCGACGATTGCTTGGTGATATAAAAAATATTTGAGGAGCTGTGATATAATTTGCAGCTCCTCAAATATTGTTTTTTGATTGACAATGATGTTTACCTGTTGTCGGTAATTATCGTCACCTTGTTCGGATCAATCTTCGTTGGGTCAAGAGTCAATTCCTTGATGACATCCGCACGAATCGTGCCGGACGAAGGATTGAATACACTATCGATAGTGCTGTGAATATCGGCATCCAACATTCAATATTCGAAAGCAAAGCGTCGTATTAGATTAAGACGGCA
>ENA-OQAJ01000378-OQAJ01000378.1-human-gut-metagenome-genome-assembly--contig:-NODE-378-length-13974-cov-7.690186_pt1 | contig 13974 bp, 12 predicted proteins | sample MGYA00242736_ERZ504529 | MGnify/ENA primary metagenome ERZ504529 (study PRJEB26092, sample SAMD00036275) | human gut metagenome | host: Homo sapiens | study: EMG produced TPA metagenomics assembly of...
CCCGAAGCACGATGCGGGTACCGCAACCCGACATTATCGAGCATTTTGGCAACGCAGATGCCGTGCCGCAGCTGCCGGAGCGGTGCTTAAGCCGCAAGGCGGGAATTGTGCGGTGTTGCCCAAGGTCGTTTCTTTACGTTTCGTCCGGGCGGTATTCCAACAGGTCAGCGGGCTGGCAGTCCAGCGCTTTGCACAGGGCTTCCAGGGTGGAAAACCGCACCGCTTTTGCTTTGTTGTTTTTCAGGATGGAAAGGTTGGCCGGGGTAATGCCGATGGTTTCAGCCAGCTCCCCCGCCCCCATGTGGCGCTTTGCCATCATCACATCCAGGTTGACGATAATTGGCATCTTCTGCGCCCCCTTACACGGTATAGTCCAGTTCGTCTTTCATCTTAACGGCCTGGGCAAACGCATTTTTGATGACCCGCACGATCAGCGCCATAAACGCCGCCGCAACGCCAACGGCAAAGATGAACGGCAGCCCCAGCACAGCACCCACCGGCAGGCAGAGCGCTGCAGCCCAGGTGCAGCACCAGCTGATGCGCCGCAGGGCCAACACGTTGGCAGGGGTAAACACCTCTTCTTTTTCAATACGCGCCAAAAACATGTACAGGTTATACAGCATCCACAGGGCCAGCGCGGCGCTGCAATAGCCCAGCCCCAGCAAAAAATACCCCAGCTTTGGCCCATGCACCAGCTGCAGCGCGTGCACCGCCAAACCCAGCTGACGATGCGCGGCCCGCACAGCACCATCACCACGCACCCCATGGCCGCCGCCAGGGTGGCGAACTTGGTCAGCATAATGCTTTTGTGGTCGTTCCAGCCAAAAAAGTTTTCTGGTAATTGACGCATTGGTCATTCCCCCTGATGTTTTATGGTATATCCGATGCTGTTATCATAGCATATATTGCATCGTTTTACAATACATTTTTATTGTTTTTCAATATATTTATTCCGTTTTGCAATGCGTTTATGCTTCAGGTTCCTGCACCAGCTGCCCTGCGGCAGATTTTCTGGCTGAAAATGCGGCAAAAAGCTTGACTTTTTCTCCCATACCTGTTACAATATTTAAGCTGTAACAGGCAAATTGAGTATTTGTGCCCGTAGCTCAGTTGGTAGAGCACCTGACTTTTAATCAGGGTGTCCGGGATTCGAATTCCCGCGGGCGCACCAAAAAGCACCAGACAGTTTTAACGCTGTCTGGTGCTTTTTTATGCTGTCTTTCGGCTGATTCTGTCCATAGGGCTGAAATTCGGGAACCTTTGCGTTGTTTTTTGCTGTGTAAGGTGCAGGTATTTCTGCACCATGGTCAAGCTTGTGTGGCCCAGAATTTCCCGCAGGCTGTATATATCACCGCCGTTTTCCAAGTAGCGTGTAGCAAACGTATGTCGCAGCAGGTGCGGGTGTAAACGCGGAATTTCTGTTTTCCTTTTCAGCTTTTTGAACAGCTGCTTTATCGTTACCTGCGTAATGGGTTTCAGGTTGCTTTGCAAAAATACTCTGTCGGATGTAGCGCAGGCAGGGCGGCGGCGCAAATAGCGCATCAGGACTTTGCGTGTTGCATATACACTGGCAAGCCGGGAAAGCGTTCCCGCTCTGACCACCATTCATCAGGATGCGGCGCTCCGGGCAAGGACTGCCATCCGCCGCCTTGAAGCCTGCGGGACGCCCCCCCCTGCGATGCCGGCATCGTTCTGCCGGTGGAGCTGGTGGAACGGGAAAGCACAAGGAGGCTGCCATGTCAGACTTTATGAGGACCCTTTGCAAAATCGCCATTCCGGTCACCTTACAGGGAATGCTGCAAGCCTCCTTTTCTATCGTGGATCAGATCATGATTGGGCAGCTGGGCGAAGCCGGTATTGCAGCCGTGGGACTGTGCAGTAACTTCACTCTTATTTTCTCCATGATGTCCGGCGCAGTCGGCACGGTTGCCGGTATTCTGATCGCACAGTTTCTGGGTGCGGAGGAGCACACCGAGGCGTGGCGCAGTTTGGATGTAAGCCTTGTCTGCGGGGGTGTGTTGGCAGCACTGTTTCTGCTGACGGCAGGGGGCTTCCCGGCGCAGGTCTTGGGACTTTATACGGCAGATGACGCCATCCTCCGTGTGGGGGCGGGGTACTTCCGCATCGTGGCGTTCTCTTATCTGCCCATGGCGGTCAGCACCGTCCTGTCCGCATGGCTGCGCTGCAAGGAACACGCCGCTGTCCCCTTTTGGGCAAGTTTTGGCGCGGTAGCGGCGAACACCGGACTGAACTATCTGCTCATCTTCGGAAAGCTGGGTGCCCCCACTATGGGCGTTACCGGTGCTGCCATCGCCACGCTGGTTTCCCAGCTTTTGAACCTGCTTTTGATCTTGATAGGCTTTGCGGTCTGCCTTCAAAAGGAAGCGGAACGCCCGCTCACCGTGGAGATTTGGACACGGTGGGCGGGCGTTTTATGTTTATTTTCCGAGTACAACGGAGAGCCTGATCTCCTTTTCCGTCTCGCTCAGGTCAAGAGCGCCGCCATCGGCGACGGTCACGCGCAGCTCATAGAGCGTACCGGCGGTAAGTTCCGTTACAGCCTTGCCGTCCTCGTCTGTGATCGACCACAGTGCAGGATCGACCTTTGCTAGCTTGCCGTCCACGCCATAGGCGTAGAGGGTCAGACCGGAGGTGCTGCCGGACAGGTTATTCATGCGGAAAGCTACCGTGGTGTTGGGATGTACGTTGCGGACGGTCACAGTGTTGCGCCAGCTTGCAACGGTGCCTTCGCCGCCGTCCTGCGCAAACTGTTCCTGCGAGAGGACATTTCTTGCTGCCTGATCAAGATCGACCTTGCGGTAGGGCATTTCGGGCAGATAAACGAAACGGTCCTGCAAACGAAGCAGTTCCAGATAGCCTGTCGGGCAGTAGAGCGCATTGCCGCTGTTGCCGGCATACATTCCAATGGCCATGTTGTTATAGCCGTACTTGTTGGAAACATCCATCGTGAAAACAGTCTCGCCGGTTTCAAAATCCAGAATGATGTACTGCCACATCCCGGTGGTCACATCCTGCACATAGCCGTAGATATAGCCCGTTGCGGTGGAAAGCTTCAGGATGGAAGTGTCGCTCAGGTCGTTCCGGCTCCAGATGCTCTTCATCTCGTAGCCGTTTGCGGTCTTTACGGTGTCCATGCGCTCGATGCCGGGGGCGATCATAACGTTGCCCTTCATGAGCCAGTTCTGGTCGTAAATATTAGCGTAGCTCTGGATGGAGGAGTCGTTGTTGGGGTCCGCCAGACCTGCATTGCCCGCGCCAAACCAGTTGCAGACGATGGTGCTGACGGTGCCATTGCCGTCGTCATAGACGATGGCAGAGTTCTCAACGGCTACCTGATAGCCCTCGGGCAGGTCATCCAGCACCGGGGCGCTTGCCACGACCTCGCCGGTCTTCATATCGAGCGCAAGAAGGTTTACGATATCCTGATTGTCGGTGAACAGCACAAGGTTCGGTGTCAGTGTAGGAGAGCAGCCGCCGCCCCATGCAAGACCGCCGCCGGTGGTCTTATCGCCTTCGCCGCTCACCTTTGCACCCGCGCTCTCATAGGGCGTGCACCACACAACGTCTACGCCTTCTTCTGCACGCAGAAGATAGCAGTTCTGGTTGGTGAGGATCACCGCACCGTCCTTGGAGGCGGCGATGCCGTTCTCGGCACCCTCGCCGGGGGTCAGCTCGTAGACAAAGACAGCCTTTGAAAGGTCTGTCTGCTCGCCATTCAGGATCGCATCAATGGCAGAACGGGCAATATAGCCGATGACGCCCTGCTGCTGGCGCTGCGGATAAATGCGGAAGCCGCCCGTTGCAAACCAGAGGTTTCCGTCATAATCAAAGACCACGGACAAAAGATTCTGCGTCAGCTCTTTTCCAAGCGCGGCTTCGGCGGCAGCCTTGATATCAATGTCCAGCACCTTCTCAAATTCGGGCAGCACATTGCCGTTTTCATCTGTTGCACGGAGCATCAGCACATGGTTGTTGCTCGTGGGGCAGACGATGCGGTTGGACGCGTCCATGAAGGTATAGGAGCTCTGGATAACGTAACCGCCGCCGTCATGCTTCTTTGGCGAGAAATAGCCGAGCGTTTTTGTTTCTTCGGCGTTCAGGTCGCGGATGGCGATGCCGCCCAGCAGCGGCACAACGGCATGGCCGTAGCTGTCAAAATAGATAGCGGGAGAAGCATTTGCATTCGTTGTCTCATAGGAAACGTTGATCTCGGGATAGATCGCAAGCGGCAGGATCTCATCCGTTGAATCTGTGTTGTAGCCGTCGTGATGAATGTTTGCATCGCTCTTAGCCATGTAGGGGTTTTCCTCCACCTGCTTGGGGTTCAAGGCCTTCACAGGCAGTGCCGCAGAGGTCGTCTCCGCAGCAGAGGGCTGCACCACGGCGGACGGTGCAGAGGGCTGAGAAGCGGCGACACTGTCTGCGGGCGTCTGCGTACCGCCGCAGGCGGCCATGGAAAGGCACAATGCTGCGGTCAGCGACAAGCTCAACGCAGAGTGGATGATCTTTCTCTTTTTCATAAGTCGTTCTCCTTGTTGTGTTCGTTGCGGTCAGGTCGGCGCTGCTCTGCCGGATTTTTTGATCCAGCCAGATGCAAAAACCCTGCCGCAAAGCGGCTTCGGTCACTGGCTCCAGCAGAAAGTAGTCTGCACGCAGCCGGAAGGCATGGAGCGAAAAATTCAGATCGCTGCACCAGATAACGCGTGTTTGGGGACAAAGCGCGTGCAGATGCTCTACTGCATTCAATCCATCCACCCCCGGCAGGGCGATCACGGCATTTGTCAGCGGCTCGCAGCGCGCGGCTTCAAAAAAGCTTTCCTGATCGTGGTAACAGTCCATTTGGGGAAATAAACAATGCTCGGCGCAGAACTGCAAGATCTGCTCTGCCCAAAAAGCTTCCTGCGCCCTGCTGTTTGTCAGCACGGCGATTCGATACACAGCGACCCTCCTTCCCTCTGCCGTTGTTGAGGTTCTCTGTCTCTAGTATACGGGCGGATACGGCTGTTTCAAGCTGTTTGGCACGAAAGCCCGGTTTCCGTCACGAAATCCCGTTTTCTGCTGCGACAGAACCGGGCAACTGTGCTATAATCAGGATGAAAGAGTTTATAAAGGAGGTTGGAAGCTATAGCAATAGCTTCTTGGTACAGCATGAGATTTGCGATCGTCGATGACCTTGGTACGGAGCGCACGCTGCTGAAGGAGCGCTTGGCACGGCAGCTGCGCCAGCGCGGTACAGAAGCAGAGCTTTTAGAATTTGACAGCGGAGAAGCTTTTCTGGTGGCAGAAGAAGCGCAGCGCTTTACCGCCGCATTTTTGGATATTTACATGGATGGTTTAAGCGGCATGGACGCGGCAAAGGAACTTCGGAAAACAGACGCAGACTGTCTTCTGGTTTTTACCACCACCTCGACAGACCATGCACTCGAGGGGTTTCAGGTACGGGCATTTCATTATTTGGTCAAGCCCTTTTCAGAGGCCGAGTTGTCCGGTCTGTTGGATGAAATGCTCGCAAAACTCCCCCGCCCGGAGCCGGTTTTGACGGTGAAGGTGGATGGCAGCGACATCCATTTGCGCTATCGTGATATCATATCCGCCGAGCATTTCGCCCACATCATCAATATCCGCACCACTGCCGGCAAAAACGCTTGCCATGCGCCAGAGTTTCAAGGCGTTCACAGAGCCGCTCAAAAAGGACCCGCGCTTTTTTGTTTGTGGCCGCGGTACGATCATCAATATGGAGAATGCTGCCGATTTTCAGGATGCCGCCTTCTGTATGACGGACGGCAGCCAGGTCTATGTCAGTCAGGAGCTTTTGAAAGCCGCACGACAGGCGTTTATGGAATTTCTGCTGCAAAGGGGGCGTGTGGGTTGAAGGATGTTCTGCGCCCGATCCTGGAGCTTACCGTTGTGTTTCCCGGCCTGCTGCTCGCGTATTTTCCGGTGCGTTCCTATCTGAAGCAGTCTTCCGCAAAGCTTGCGGTATGGGAGGTGCCGCTGCTGTTCGGGCTTTGCCTTGGCGGCGGGCTGTTTTGCTATCATTTCGGTCTCTCGACCGCGTTCCCCTTGCTGCTCATAACGATTGTGACAATTTTCCTGTATCTCAAAACGCTGCGGCTCTCTCTCTGGAAATCCGGGACCATCGCGCTGGCGGTCTGCGCGGTATTTGCGTGCCTGAATAGCTTGTCCCGCGCCGTTGGTACGGCAATCACGATCCGGCTGCAGCTGCCGCCGGACAAGCCGTGGTTCTGTTTTAGCGCCTGCATTTTTTATAACGTGATCTGCTGGCTGACCGCTGCTGCAGCCTATTATCCCGCCACCCACGCAGTGCGCGCAATGGTGGAGGATGACAATTTTGCGCAGACGTGGTATGTGTTCTGGGTACTTCCGATAGTGTTCATCCTGCTGAATCTTTTTTATAACCCCGCGCTACCAGATAACGCTCCGTATAGGGCGGGTCTTGCAGGTCTACATCGTTATGAGCATCGCACTTTTGTTCCTGCTGTTCTTGTTCAATACAATTTTCCTGCTGATGGCAAACAGCCTTAACAAGAATGCAAGATTGCAGCAGGAAAACCAGTTTCTTTCCATGCAGCAGCAGCGCTATGAAAGCCTGAAAGCCGCCATTGAAGAAGCCCGGCAGGCGCGGCACGATATGCGCCACCAGCTGAATCAGATCTCCGCACTGGCCGAGGCAGGAGATCTGGATAACCTGAAGGCTTACCTTGCAAAAACGGTCTCCCGGATCCCGGATCTGGATATGAATTTCTGCGAAAACCGTGCAGCGGACAGTGTTGTCGGCTATTATTGTGCCCTTGCAAAGCGTGAGGGTGTTCCCTTTTGTGCCAAACTCGACTTACCACAGGTGCTTCCTGTGGACGAGATCGATCTGTGTCTGGTGCTGTCTAATCTTCTGGAAAACGCATTCGAAGCCAGCCTGCGCACCGCACCCGCCCGGCGCAAGATCGAGGTCACCGCGTATGTCCATGCCGAGCGGCTTCTTTTGGTCGAAGTGGAAAACGCATTTGACGGTGAAGTCAACGAAAAAAGCGGGCTCTTCCGCTCGTCCAAGCGAAAGGAAAACGGGATCGGCATCCAGTCTGTCCAGCATATTGCAGAAAAAGACCGGCGGTGCAAGCACATTTACCCATCAGAATGGCGTTTTCTCTACCAAGGTCATGCTTTGTGGAGAAAAGCAGCCGCCAGAGACCGCGGACAGCACCACGGAGTTGTACGGAAAATGTGAAAAGCAATGCGGAAAGCGCAGAAACTTGCCATATAAAAAGTGGAAACTTCATTCCCCAAATGGCAACCTCCATGCTAAAAGTGGCAAGTGACATATACAAAATGCCATTATACAGAAATGCCCACTCCCCTGAGAACTCCTCAGACGAGTGGGCATTCTTCTTTCCGTGTATCAAATTTACCTTTGTGGTCACTCAAATCGCCACCAAGTCATGGATTAAAAATCATCATTTTTTATTTATCCCAGAGTAAGTGCACGGTTTCTGCACTGTTTTTGCACGGTTTCAAGGGTTGCAATGGGTACTCTGACTTGCAAAATACGACAAAGGGTGCAGAAATTGCCGGGCGGAAAATCACGATGTTTTGCACAAAAATAACGAAAACTCGAAACTTCTAAAGTTAGAGTGTTCTGCCCGGTGGGCTCTTTTAATCAGGGTGTCCGGGATTCGAATTCCCGCGGGCGCACCAAAAAGCACCAGACAAATTTTTGTCCGGTGCTTTTTTGTTGTGTCATTCAAGATTCTCAACATTGTGATTCCTTTTGGGCTGCTTAGCCCGCTTTTCATTTCCTCCAGATCATCACCCCCATCCAGAACAGATTGGCGAAGATCCTGTCGGTGCCGGTGGCCACCATGGCCGGGAACAATGCCCAGAACAGCACCACCCGATGGCAATATGCCCCAGCATCTGCCGCGTTCCTGGAATACATTCGCTCTCGGCTGGGGGATGCCTTTTGCTGATTTCACCCATACCAACAACAAACACCGTGCCGCCATGCAGGGGGTTCTCCTGCTTGCGGCACGGTGCTTTGTTGTATCAGGCTATTGTCGGGTTATTGTTTCTTTTTGGCAAGCTGTCTGCCCACGGCCCACAGCCAATCCAATGCGGCGGCAGCAAGGGCAGGGTACACGATCAGGCCGAACAGCTGGTACCAGGTGGGGATAAAGTAATCTGCCCCGCCGGGCAGGGTGCTGGCGGCGTTCAGGGTAATGCTTTGCGGAGTAAAGGTCAGGCCCACGGTCTTGTTTTCATCGGGACTGCAGGGATCCAGCCGCAGTGCCACGATCTGGGTGCGCGGCAGGGTGTACACATAGGTGCCGTCTGCCAGCACTTTGGGGAAGACGCGGCGGTCCTGGCTGTAGGGCTCCCCCGTTTTTGTGGTGTAATACAGGCACATTTCGCGGGAATCGCCGTCAAACTCCACGTTGTAGCTCACGGTACGCACCACGCGGCCGGATACATCCTCCAAAATCATCTGCGGGTCGCCGCCTGTGGTAATCAGCTGGCCCTGGGGTGCGCTGTTCTCCCCCGGCTCCCCCCAGGTCAGCTCGGCCAGCTGCCAGCTTTCAATGGGGATCGAGGTTTCAGTCAGGGTGCCTTTTGCCTTGGCGGAGCTGTCCCCCGCAAAGGCCACCGCACCCTGCACCAGCCAGAACACCAGCGCCGCGCACCAGCACAGCACCGGCAAGGCAAAGCGATGGGCAAACAGTCGGTTCAGGCGGCTTTTCCATGTCATCTCTTTCATTGGGCCGCCTCCTTGCTCATCTGCATTGTGACCGGCTCATACCCGGCATCCGTTACGCGGTAGAGCAGGGTCTGCCCCGCCTGTGCAGCGGCCAGGTGGTCGGTAAACAGGTTCTGATAGCTCTGCACAAAGATATCGTCGATCTTTTGCAGGTAAAGCACCGTACAGCCGTTGGCACGCACGGTTTCATCCAGGCGTTCAGCGGTGTAGGGGTGGTAGTAGCGCTGCTTCACGCCCTCCTCCTGCGGTTCCAGCTCCGGCAGGCCGAAGGTTCCTCCGCCGCCCTCCTGCGTGGCCCCCACGCCGGAGTAATCCACCAGGACGGGGTAAAAATCAAACACGGCAGAGAACCAGTGTTCGCCGTTATCCCCCTGGCTGACAAAAAACACGCGGTCGTTTTCGTTCAGGTAATCGCTGCACAGCCAGTCAGCTTCGGCGCGGGCGGTCTTGCGGTCGCGAATTCGCCGTCCGAGAAGCCCAGCACCGAAAGCTGCGGCAGGATCATGCCGTTCACCCGCACCAGCATGGCGGCGGCCATCAGCAGAACACCGGCCTGGCCCGCCAGGGCAATCCAGCGGCGGGCCGGGGCTTTCTGTTCGCCATCCGCAGTTTGCAGGGCGGTGCTCCAGCAGGCCAGCGCCATAAAGAACCAGCCAATATAGTAGGTATAGATATAGCGGTTATAATCCACCAGCCCCACGGCCTGATCCGGCTTGAAAATAAAGCCATAGCTGAGCGCCAGCATGAGGTTATACCCCACAAAGCATGCAAGGGACAGCACCCCGATGCAGCCAATGCGCAGCTTGAGCTGGCGGCCTCTGGCGCAGATGGCCGCCACCAAGAACACCAGCAGAATCAGCACCACAACATTGCGGCCCTGGCCGATCATGCTCAGCCGACCATCCGAAGTCCAGAACTGGTGGCCCATATCGGCCATGGCTTGGGTGAACTGGCTCTGGCGCTCGGCGTAAAAGCCCTCCACCGGCTGGCCCAGCAAAATCTTGATGCCGTTGATGACCACAGCGGACAAGGGGGCGCTGGTTTCGCCGGTGCCGCCCTCGCTGGCACTTTTGGCAACCAGAATGCCCACATAGCGGATGTTCCAAAAATAATAGATCAGCATGGGCGCGGCAAAGCAGGCAATGGCAAAGCCGGTGCGGCGGGCAAGGCCCTTTTTGAAGGGGTGCTCCGCAAACAGCCAGGCATCCACAGCCATCAGCCCCGCCGCCACCAGGGACAGCACAAAGGTGTTGGCCTTGATGTTGGCCGCCAGCGCCAGTACCGGCAGTACGGCCCACTTGGGGCCGCCGGTTTTGCGCAGCGCCAGCCACAGCGCCACAGCGCCGCCCAGTGCAAGGCCCGCGGGCACATCGCCATAGGCGGTCATATAAGTGGTATCCAGATAGATCGTATGGTTATACACCGTCAAAAACCAGGGGGCAAACCAGCAGATTGCTGCCAGCGGCACCGCAATGCGGTACTGGCGGAAGTTCAGCCCGCCCAGCACCGCGGCAAACACGGCGGCGGCCAGCACATCATACGCCACATAGATCTTCCAGTCTGCATAATGGCCCAAAAACTGGAAGAAGTAGGAGAGCAGCGGCAAGCCGGGGTTCTGGGTCTGGGGCCAGGGGGTTCCAAGGGTAGCCAGGGCATACAGGCGGTTATCCGCCTTGGTCACCTTTACGGCGGTAGCCCACAGGCTGAGTTCATCATACTTGGTTGCCAGCGGCTGGCGGATGAAAAAGTACACCGCAAATGCCAGCGCCATGCCCCAGAACAGCACCGCCCCCGGTGTAACCAGGCGGCGGTAGGCCGGGCGCTGGCCTTTGTGGCGCACCAGCGCCCACACGCCGCTGCCCGCAAACACCGCCCACAGCAGCACAGTGCCGGGCAGCAGCAGGTTTGCCATGCCCGCAGCCGTCAGCCAGGCAACGGCAATGCCCAGCGCGCTCAGCGGGGCCAGCGCAGCATGCAGGTTACATTTGAGCGTTAGGAACGCGCAGAACAAAAACAGCACCGCCAGCGCGGCAAAGATGCAAAGCAGCTCCATAGAATCACCATTTTATACAACATAAAAGCCCTGCGGGTGTGCCCCCAAGCCATGGCGCACCGCCCCACAGGGCTCTTTTTTACTTTTTGCGGAAAACATCAACGGCAAGGCAGACAAACGCAGCCCCCACAGCCGGGGCAAACAACAGCAGCAGCCATTGGCCGCCGTTTGGCACAAAGCGCAGGTACCACGCTGCACCGGGTTGAGCACCACGCCGTCCAGCCGGGTAGGTACGCCGCCCACACTGTCCGGGTCAATGCGCAGCCCGGTCACGGTAAGGCCGCCCAGGTCAAAGGTATACTGGTTTTCGCCGCTCACGCGGGCAAAAACTTTCTGGGTCTCGCTGTACTCGGTCTGGCCGGGGCGCAGGTAATACAATGCTACGCTGCCGGACGGCAGGTAGTGCACGGCGTCCAGCTCCACCGTTTCCAGCCAGGCTTCGCCCCGCCAGATGATGTGCGGGTCGTTGTCGGTGGAAAGATACCAGCCGGGTTCATCCACCGGCGCGGTATGCCATTCATCGTCATCATAATTGACAAAGCTTTCAAATTCCAGGTCATCCGCCGTCAGGGTGCGGGTCACCATAGTGCCGTCTGCTTTATGGTTCAGCATCACAGCGCTGCCCACCAGCACGTACACCAGCCACACAATAACAGCGGCGGCATATGCCAATATCAGCAGCTGCTGGGGGCGCAGCGGGCGGCCCGCACGGGCAGGGGCGGCAAAACGCTTGGTTGGGCGTTTATCTTTCATTGTACCACCCCGCTTTCTGCCACAGCCACCGGGGTAAAAGCGATAGGCTTGCTGCGGCCTTCAAACCGGTAGAGGGTTGCGGGCATATTCGCTTTCAGCCCGCCTTCGAACCGGCTGCTGAACTCCCGCTCCAGATAGTCGTCCGCGCGTCGATCAGCAGGTAGTCGATCTGCTTTTCTTCCATATAGGCGGTCAGAGAGTCTGCGGTGCAGACCGCCTCAAAGTCATACAAGGTCCAGTTCAGGCTTTCCACCAGGTTCATAAAGTCGGAGTCCCACCGGCTGGAATAATCATCGTTGCCCCACCAGGTACCGCCATAGCCGTTGACCACCTTGGCGGTCAGCTCATACTTGTAGTAGTACCAGCGGGTGGCATCATCGCCCTGACTGATGACCAGCACGCGGTCCGGCCAGTCCAGCACGGTGTTCATTGCTTCAGCACGGTTCTTTACATCGCGGCGCAGGGTGTACAGGCTGTCGGCGTTGGTCCAGAACCCGGCTGCGGGCACACCGCGCCAGGCAAAAATACCCAGCACTGCCGCAGCGGCCAGCCCCAGCGCCGCACGGCCCAGCCGCTGCGCCGCGCCGCTGCCCTGCCCCACCGCAAAGCCCAGCACACAGAAGCCGTACAGCATCCACCCCTGCAGGTAGGGCGCGATATAACGCTCATAGTCCTTCAAGGCGGAGCCTTCGGCCTCGGAGAAATTGTAGAAGTACAAAATCAGGTGGAAGAGATACAGCGCGGCAAAGCAGAACGCCCCGCCCACAAAGCCAACCACGGTGCGGCGGCGTGCGGCACCGGCAGGCGCTGCCACAAAGGCCGCCGTGAACAGCAGCAGAATGCAGCTGACGGCCATGATGGGCGCGCCCACCAAACAGACGCGGCGGTACAAAAATGCCTGGCCCATGCTCTGCATAATCTGGGCAAAGCGTTCTTCGCGCCCAATGCCCAGCAGCTGCTTGATGCCGCCGGTCAGCACAGCACCATAGCTCAGGCCCGCGCTACCCACGCTGGCCCCAGTGGTTTCGGTTGGGGTCACGGCGGCGGTATAGCGGTTCCAGCTGATAAACACCGCCAGCACCACCGCCGCCAGAATACTGCATTTTGCCAGCGATACGCCGAAAATGCGGGCAGGCTTTGTATCCGGGTGCGGCGTACCGAACAGCTGATCCAGCCCGATCAGGAACGTAACGATCAAGGCATAGGCAAAACCGATATCTTTGGTCATGGTCAGCACGGCAAGTGGCATGGCACAGGCAAAAAAGCCGGTTTTGCGCCCGCCCGCCGCGGCATACAGGCACAGGGTTCCGCCAAACAGCAGAGCCAGGGGGGTATCCGCCATGGCGTTGGCGTACATGGTGGATGGGGTGCCCGCCGGAACCACGCTGAAAAAGAACGGCAGAAGAAGCCCGCAGCAAACACCAACACAGCACCCGCCCAGTTTTTGCGCGGCATGGCTGCGCCGGGGCAATGCAGGCCAGGAACAAAATATCCAGCCCGGCCAGGCACTGCCATTCATAAAACTGGCCCGGTACGCGCTGGAAGAGATAGGAAACCAGGCTGGTTGCCGGGTAGGTAAAGCTCGCCGTCAGGTTGATGGGATCCGCCACATACAGCGCAGCGCGCTCCGCCACCATCTTGGGGGCCAGGCCCCAGGCGGTAAATTCATCCCACTGGGTAAACATGGGCTGCTGCAAAGCAAACAGCACCCACAAAAAGCAGCTGCCGCCCACAAACAGCAAAAAGCCAGGGCTGAACAGCGCCCGCCGGATAGCCCGCCACCCGGCACGCACCCCAAAATAGACCCCGCCGGCCAGCCAGACCGCCATGATGATAAAATGGCCGAACTGCAAAAGCCCCAGCAGGGAAAGCAGATACAGCACCACGACCGACCCGCACAAGGCGGGCAGCGGCAGCAGGGCGGCATCGAACCGGGTACATGCCGCCACGCACAGACAGCATGCGGAGAAGAACAGCAAAAACAGCAGGCCGAATACAATCTGCACGGTACAGCACCTCCCGGAATCAGAATTAAATTAGTAATTAGCAATTAGCAATGAATCATTAGCGGTGGACCGCCGCCCGGTGGGCGGCTCAGAAAATGGGGGCAAGGTAGCATATAAAGGCTGATTCTATACCCGAAGACTATCACGCAAAAGCCGCGAAAAACCGCAGATTTGATCGTGCCGCAGGCACACCGCCATTATTCTTTATTCTTTTAAGGCAATACCGCATAATTCTAAGTGCCGATATGGCGAGCGAGGTGCGGCAGATGCTAAGCCAAAAGCGCAGATAATACTGGATGCTGCAAAGGTGAGCGCCGCCAGTGGCGGAAACAGCGAACCGAAGCAGGGGCAGCGGTCGCAGAGTGCGAGGGGCT
>ENA-OQAJ01000380-OQAJ01000380.1-human-gut-metagenome-genome-assembly--contig:-NODE-380-length-13952-cov-2.444195_pt1 | contig 13952 bp, 12 predicted proteins | sample MGYA00242736_ERZ504529 | MGnify/ENA primary metagenome ERZ504529 (study PRJEB26092, sample SAMD00036275) | human gut metagenome | host: Homo sapiens | study: EMG produced TPA metagenomics assembly of...
AAATGCCAAATTGACAAAGCAGCGAATTCAAAATCTTAAAGAAGATTCTTGTTTTTCGTGAATTATTGAAAACTGCGTCGCATGACTTAGCCCAATACTTTTTGGATGAAAACGCAGCTTGCACTGACAAGCTTCTACATAGTGGAATAAAAATATGCAATCCGTTCATCTTCGCGATGCACTCCTTATGGATTATGCGCGGGTGTCTCTTTGGCGAAGCTTGGAGAACACACAGATATCTTGTTAGGAAACAAAAACAGTTTTGTGAAATTTTCTCGCCCTGATATGGAATGGCTATTTTCTATTATTCATAAAATAATTTCTGATAAGAATATTTTACCATCTCTAAAGGTATGTAGCAATCCGTATATATACGAAAAAGGATCTCTCTTATCAACCCTTGGCATGTTGATCTGGCCGGAGTTGGATCAAAAGAGACGCAAATATCAATCCGAAACAGCCCGCTAGTACAGCATGTACTTAGTTTATCAAAATCTTATATTCTATATGATGATTTGCAACATATCATTCTTTCTGAGAGTAGCACCGCAAACGAGTCTAAGGTGACATCATTCCTTAACAATTTAATAGATAGTGAGTATTTGCTGGTAAAATTTGTATCCCAACCTTGTAAACAACAATCCATTGGAGCATGTAATAAATATCTTACAGCATATTCCCACGGCCAAACATTGGTATGAGCAGTTAACGGAGATTAAATCTTTGTTGAACCAATATTCCTCCTCTTCGGTAGGCAACTCCGAGGCAATTTTGAACGAATTATTCAACAAGATGCAACTCTTGAGTCCCAAAAAGGACTACATACAGGTGGACTTAAAGAAACCCTTGGCAGGATCTACTTTGTGTAATAAAGTATCTAACGAAGCGCAGAAACTCATAACACTACTCCTTTCACTTAGCGCCAAGCAGGAGACTTTGCCACAGATAGATACCTTTAAGAATCAATTTATCGAAAGGTACGGATATGATGTCGCAGTGTCTATCTTAAAACGTTTTCGATAATGACATGGGAATCGGTGCACCGAGTGGTTACGCTTTTCCCCGCTCTAAACAACAAATATCTTTTTCTGGAACAGGAGAAACTCCGCTAGGGAAATTTTTTGTTTTATAAGGTACAGTATGCGCTCAGAAACAATTTGAGTGAGATATCTTTGAGTGATGACGAATTAAAAGAATTCAAATCAGATATTGACATCACAGCGGCACCCAATTCTGTAGAATTGTGTTTTCAAATTATTTCTGACAGTGTGCATGACCTCGATGATGGGCTATTCTATTTAATGCCTACTGGTTTTATAGGTTCAGGAGAAAGCGGAAAATCATTTGGCAGATTCAGATATATGTTTAACGATGAGTTATCTTCACGTACACAAATCAGTGAAACCGATAAATCTGACGCCTTGATTGATGTTGAATTGTCTGAATACCCAATGCACAAACGTAACTGTAATGTTATGCTTTGCTCATCGTCATATAAATATCAATTGTCACTAGATATCCCTTCTGATATTGACAACAGTATCGATATCAAGGACATATATATCGGAGTGGATTCTACAACGAATTCGTTTTATTTAAAATCTTCAAAACTTAATAAGAGACTCCATATTGATAAAAGCAATCTCTTTAATTGTATGCTGGGCAGCAACATCTTTAGATTCCTATGCGAAATTAATGAGATTCCGTTCTTGCCGATTAGTAGAACTTATGGTATTTTCCAATCCTTACCTGGTACATTTATTCCCAGAATAACCTATAATAGAATAATATTGTCTCCCGCAAAATGGCGAATCCCCTCTCTTATTATTAAACAAGGCACTGAAGATTTTAATCGCTTTAAAGACGCTTGGGGGATACCAGATATCGTCTATATGGTACAAGGCGATCACAAATTGCTTCTAAATCTTAAAAATCCATACCATATTCAACTGCTAATTGAGCTAAACTCAAAAAAAGCTGATGATGTGGTATTGACGGAAGCTATTGGTTATAATGATAGTTCCTGGTTAAACGATGTTAACGGGTCCCCCTTCGCCAACGAAGTTGTCCTTTCTTTCCTTAAAAAGCACGAAAGCAAAAACGATAATGTTAGCGAACCCAAAGCCTTACAATTAAAAAATACTCCGAAAGACATCTGTCACTCCTTATACGATAACAATTCTTTTCTTTTGCCTGGTGCGAACAAATGGGTTTACATAAAAATATATTGTACCCGTGATTCAGCCGACGCATTAATCAGCAATGAAATGTACGATTTCTGCAAATTCCTATGTGATTCCAAATTGATTGATCGTTATTTTTTTATTCGCTATTTAGACCCTGATTTTCATATCCGTTTACGCCTAAAACTTTTGCAAAGCTTAGACACAATACTTCCTTATCTTTCTAAATGGCAAAATGAAATCAAAAAAACGTACTTCGTCTCGAAAATTCAAATTGACACCTATGTGCGAGAAACATGGAGATATGGAGGCCTAAAAGTTATTGACCTCGCCGAAGAGGTCTTTTTTCGAGACAGTGAAGTCATTATACAAGCCATTCAAGGAAATCGTTTTGTAGTTTAGATAACGACAATGATGTTTTATTTGGAATCTTAAATGTCTTATCTATCGCACAATCCTTCGGACTAAACAGGATGGATCTTGAAATGTGGCTTTCTCAAAGTATACCTTCTTCTAGCTATAGAGATGTTTTCCGTGCTCAAAGGAAGGAGATTTTAGACGCCATAGCTTTATTCTATTCGCACAAAAAACCTATTGGAAATGTAGAATTGTCTAGAAGACACCATGTAATCGCTCTGTACAAGCAGGCCCTAGATACCGCCGATGTCGAAAACACTTTAACGGCTTCTAAGGCTAGCATACTTTCCAGCCTAATCCATATGTCACTAAATAGGATGCGCGGTAATAATCACTGGGAGCAAAAAGTTAGATCTCTTTGTCGTAATGGGCTTTATGCATATAATCAAAGAATCGCACATCACGTTAAGCGTGGTAATTAATGAGATATGATTTTTAACATATTGCGCATGACGTCTTTGCTTGCCATCCTATAATACTAATGTAATGTTAGCATAACGTTTTTTGAAAACAGATAAACACTCCAGTTGAGTTGAGAGGGCTTGTTTTCAGCAATCGCAGCGGACTAGTCCTCTCTCCTTTCCTTTTCAATTTGCGAAACTTATTGTACCTATTACAATAAGTTCGGACAGGAACACCGGATAGCCAGTCCGGTGTTCTTTCCGTCCCGTGCCTTAGCTAGAATAAGATGAGCAACTAGCTGACCAACTGCACCTTGGGTTTACATACCCGCAGATAAGACTGCTAGTCATCCTCTTGTTGCAACGTTCGATTTGAGCAGGTTGAGCCACCGAATACCGGAGAGTTCGCGTCACGCAATAGATTGAATCGTCAACGAGAAAAGATGGATTCCGGTTGCAGGTTCTTTGTGTCGGAGGAATGTGAATGACTGCGTTGGCATCGATGTTTCCCATGGTAAGAGCATAATTGTGGTCATGCGCCCTTTTGGAGAGGTGGTTGTCTCGCCCTTTGAGGTGCTTCACACCGACAGCGAGCTAAGCAAGCTGGCAGGGCTGCTAAAAAGTCTGGACGGTGAGACCCGTGTGGTGATGGAATCCACAGGTTATCACCACACACCTGTGGCCTGGCTGCTCCACGACGCGGGCCTTATGTCTCAGTAGTCAATGCAATGCTGGTGCATGACTACGGAAACAACAGTTTAAAACGAGCCAAGACCGACAAGAAGGATGCCGTGAAGCTGGCCAACTGCGGCCTTGATCATTGGCTCACACTGCCGAGATATGTCCCTGAGGAGGATACCCGGCTCATGCTAAAGACCTGCTACCGGAAGTACCAGCAGTATTCTAAAGTACAGACCATGCTGAAGAATAACTTGATCTCCCTGCTGGACATTGCTTTCCCGGACGCAAACCGCCTGTTTACCAGTCCGCCCCGCGCCGATGGCAGCGAGAAGTGGGTGGACTTTGTAGCCGCTTTTTGGCATTGCGAGTGCGTCTGCAACCTGTCTGAGAAGGCTTTCACCGCCAAGTACCATAAATGGTGCAGAAAGCACAGGTATAAATTCTGCGAAGATAAGACGCTGGACATTTATTCCTCTGCCTGTGGACACTTCGGTGTCATTCCAAAAACGGATACGGCAAAACTTTTGGTGGAACAGGCAGTTTTCCAAATCCGGGCAACTTCAACCACATTAGCTGCTCTCAAGCAGGAGATGCAGTCTCTGGCAGCTTCTCTTCCGGAGTATCCTGTGGTTATGGGGATGTTTGGTATTGGACCTGCCCTCGGCCCCCCCACTCATGGCTGAAATTGGCGATGTACGTCGGTTTCATTCCAAAAAAAGCGTTGGTTGCCGTTGCGGGCATCGATGCCCCTCCTTACCAATTCGGTCAAATGGACGTCCGTAGCCACAGTATTTCCAAACGGGGATCTGCCTCGCTGCGCAGGACGCTCTTCCTAGTGATGAGTGTCATCCTGCAACACGCTCCAATGAATGAGCCGGTCTACCAGTTCATGAACAAGTAACGCTCTGAAGGCAAGCCCTACCGTGTCTACATGATGGCCTCTGCTAACAAGTTTCTTCGCATCTATTACGCTTCTGTGAAAGCCTATCTGGATTCTGCAGAACACAACTGATTTTCCTATGCTTTGCCAGCTGGATAGTCGCCATTTCGATTTTGAGATGCTCAGCGGCTCAGATTAGTGCGTCCCTTTTCTTTGCTCGTTCCCTTAAAAGTTTTACTTAGCTTTTATTAGCAGGTCTTATCTTTGAAACATACGCAGAAGTCAAAAAGTTTTTTTTTGCACAACTAACCCGCACACTTTTGAAATACATCTGCCAATATATTATCGCCCGTTTATAGCGGTAAGACACTATCGTCTTAAGAGTTCCACTATAAACGGGCGATTTTATAAATGTGAGCGCAACAGTTCAGTAACTAGACCTTTCACGAATACATGTATTGTTTCACACGAACTCCATCAACGACAAGCAGCCCCACAATAAGAATGAGTTTCGGACGGTTCTCCAGGCTGACAAGGTCCCGTGCAACCATCCGAGCACCCCATAGTAATATCGCAAATATTACCCGGAGTGCAGAGCAGTTCCGTAGCATGGCAAATGGGGCCATATGTGCAATTACAGGTAACGGTCACGGGAATCACCGACTGCGGATCAACAGGGCCAGAATTATGGGTGGATCTGATATCCAGATCGAAATCATTGTAGTTAGACATATGCAGATGCTCCTTGCAAATATGTTTGTTAGATTTCTGAACTATCACGCTCACATAATTATTCATAAAATTCTTTGTTATGCTTAATTGATAAGTAGATGGGCCAGGACGTAGTCGCAAGAATATTGTCGTGCCCCCAATGCGAGCAGAATTCCAGAAGTGCCAGATAAGAGGCTCAAATCATCCTCTATTATGTATTCGCCCTTTATCCAATCGAAATTTTGAAAGCCATACTTCACTTTCAAAGAATTCATGGTACATATTTTTCTTTGTAGACGTTCTATTGCCTCCAGAAATGCACAATTTTGGGTGTCGCGGTAAAAGGATTCAAATAGGAGCAGCGCACCAGCATATCCATGGCAAATTGTTGGCGATTCAAATAAATACATCTCTAAGGGCATTTGTGAGAACCTCATAGCCTTATCTACCGCCCATTTCTGAAGCCTCTCATTTTTAGTAGCTTTTGATGCCAGAAAGATGATTCGTAAGATACTTAGCGCTCCATAGCACCAACTCAATCTTTTGTGTGGAGAAACCGTAGAAGGCAATTGCAAATATTCTTCTCCAGTTATGGAAGATGGCCAATAGACTTCTCCATCGGGTTGCTCTTGTGCATATTGCAAAAAGAACTCAATTAACCGTTCAATTGCTTCTTCTAGACCAGGATGGCTTACCCCCTGCAGTTTTGAGATTGAAAGAACAGCTAAAGGGCCAGCAATGCCATGAGAAAGTCCGAAATTCACCATTCCTGAACAGAAATTCTTTCTTTCTTCAGGTGGAAAAACATTTTCTTCTTTTATGTACCAATTAAGAACAGATTCTCTATTATCTGAAGAGTATTGTGAAAGATGAATTAATGTGGCAACTGCTTTTTGAATCGGGTTCCGATACAAATCAATGTCCGTAAGAAGTAAGTAACGAAGCATACCGGATAATCCCAATATGGCATCATAGTCACGCATACTTATTGATTTCGAGTCAATTTTTTCCAGAAGTACCATAGATTTTCTATCAACGCCTGATGCTACAACCTCATTAACTGATTTGATCAAATTGTGATATGTACGGGGGAGTTGAGCGATTGAGAGCAGAATACTGAGTGCGTGTTTTTGCCTTAGCTTCTGAACTACCAGCGTTTTTTTGTGCTGGCGTCGCTCGTCTTCCAAAACCAAGGCTTGCAAATTTTTTTTAGGTAGTCATTCTCCGCACGCAGTCGCTGCACTTCGGCCAACAGATCTTCTTCTACCTGCTTCGGCAGCTGCTTTGGCGGACGACCCTTACTGCTGCGGCCACGCCGTTCGACGGCAAAGCCTTCCGGCCCTTCCTCCAGATAGATTCGCTCCCATGATTTGATTCGATCTCTGCTGTTTACCTCAAATCTACGACAGGTTTCGCTGTAACTTAATTTCTCTTCCTGCATGGTTTCAATCACCAGTTTTTTGAATTCCGGCGTATATCGTTTGTTTGGTACTCCTTTTTGGCATAGCAAAACACCCCACTTGTTAGATAGTATACCATACTGTCTAACAAATGGGGTGCAGTTCACAATTAGTGGGCTCATCTTCTCCCATAATAATTCTCTTGATTTTCATTTCGTCTTTATAATTACCTTCCCTTGTGTTCAGTTTGCCACGAAGCTTTTCTATGATTCCCATATAATGTTCATATCCCAAACAGATTGATGCCGAACTACTTGCTGCGCCGTGCATATGATAAAATTTTGTGCCCTGTTGAACGGATGTTGGATCCCACAAGTATTTTTAAAGAGGAGTTACTCTTATCTTTAGCATCTTTTATAACTAAAATCTTGATTATAGGCATTTTCCAAGAGGTAATCATAGTTTGTTGTTATAATTGCATTCACCGGTATCGCACATAATTCATGTTGTATGGCATTTGCAGGGAGCTTTTTTGTCCTGAACTTTATTTGCAATTTTTTTCTTTATATCAATTATAAATCTGACTACTTGGATTGGATGATTTTCGCAGAATAGTATTTACAATGCGTTCAAATTCAAGTGGCATAGGTAAATTATCAATATGCTCTACGCCATACTCATTAGCTATGTCATCAAGCAAATCTTCCCACGATATGCTTGATTTGAGTGTCCGGTTCAATCCATTCCCAATTAGTAATGTTTTATCCATTTCCCTTTCCTCACAATTTGCCAATATCGTAAGCTATTCTTGCAAAGCCAATTGCCCACATAAACAGCTCCTTTGTCTTATTTTGCTGTCCTCAGTGCCAAATACATCACATTACCACCTGTCAAGCAATAAGTAACGCTATTGCGGCTTTGCGTTACCGCTATCCTACAACCACTCTTTACTATACGTTCTGTGATGAACCAAGCATCATTGTAAAAACATTTCACCTTGTATATGGTTATCACAAAGCCTTACATCTACTAACAATTATAATTAGCCACTCGAATAAACGCAAGTGTTTCTTATAAACGTAAAACAATATATATCTAATTATAAAGTCCATATTACCTTTAATGAATTGCGTTGCAAATATCTTGCATAAAAATTTGCAACGCAAGCGTATTTTTTTCTGCATACCGTACCTGCTATAATAGTATCGTCAAAATTGAACAGAAACGCAAGAGCGCCTTTTTTCGAGGGCGCTCTTTTTGTTTGGAGGTGGTCGAAATTTCACGCGAGGAGCGGGATGTTTACCTGATTCCGCAGAATTTTGTGGACACCGGCACGATTCTCGGCGGCACGGTCAAACTGCGCAATGCAGTGGAGGCGGCTGTGCTTGCGTGGGCAGTGCGGTACCGCTGTTTTATCTGCCGCTGGCATTCAACATCCGCCTGATGATCGTCATTGCGGTGTCGGTGCCGCTGGGCGTGTTTGGTGTGGTTGGTATTGGCGGCGACAGTCTGACGCAGTTTGTGGCGCACTGGTTCCGCTTTATAAAGCGCCGCCGCATCGTCACACCCACACCTCAGGGCAATCTTGAAGCCAACCGACACCGGCACTTGCGGTTCATCAGCAAGCGGTATCGCGTTATCTACTACGACGATGACGGCACCCTGCCCCACAACGCACAGGTCTTGCATCGAAAAACAGACCGCCACGGAAAGCTGGTTAAGCGACAGACGCTCTACGATCTGCTCCCTATTGAGAAAATCGAGAACGGTATCCTGCACACCACAGATGACCGCTACATCAAGATTCTGGAGATTGAACCTATCAACTTCCTGCTGCGCTCCCCGCACGAGCAGCGCAGCGTCATCTACTCGTTCGCCAGCCTTTTGAAAGTCAGCCCGGTGCGGCTGCAATTCAAGTCGTTTTCCCGCAAGGCAGATGTCAACGCCTATCTGGACAAGCTGCGGCGGGATGCCGCCAACGAGCCGGACGCGGACGTGCGCAAGCGCCACATGAGCTATATCCGCTTTGTCAAACGCCTTGGCTCCCGTGATGCTGTCAGCCGCCGCTTTTTCGTGATTTTTCAATACGAGGCCCCTACAAACGAGCGGAACATCTCCTATGCTGAAATCGTCTCCACGCTCGAAACCACCGCTCGCAAACTTCCGTACCTATCTGGCGCAGTGCGGCAATGCCATCGTAGAGCACGAGAATGAGGACGAGTTCCTTACCGATGTTTTCTATACCTTATTAAACAGGCGGACGGCGGTACAGATGCCCTTGCAGGAGCGCATCCAAGACGTACTTGCCAGCTATCTGGCCCAGAACGATACCACAGCACTGGACAAAATACCGCCCGCCGCCTTTATGATTCCACCCTCGCTGGATTTGAAGCATGGACGTTATCTCTACATGGACGGCACCTACCATGCCTACCTGATGATTCCCGCAGACGGCTACCGTGCGCAGGTCACAGCCGGGTGGATGGCGCTGCTGGTGAACGCCGGCGAGGGCATTGATGTGGATCTGTTTCTGGAACGACAGCCCAAAGAACGCATGATGCAGAAAATCGGGCAGCAGATCCGCATCAACCGCAGCAAAATCAAGGATACCAGCGATACAAACTCTGACTTCGATGATCTCTCCAACGCCATCCGATCCGGCTATTACTTAAAAGATGGTCTTGCCAACAACGAGGACTTCTATTATGCCGCCATTCTGGTGACGGTCACAGCCGCATGCGTCAAGGATTTGGAGTGGCGCATCGGAGAGATACGCAAGCTCATGGTTTCACAGGATATGAATTTGCAGCTGTGCAGTTTCCGGCAGGAGGCGGCCTTTCTCTCTTCCCTGCCGCTGTGCGCCCCGGATGCGGCGCTGCTCAAGAAATACCGCCGCAATATTCTCACCTCCACCGCCGCCAGCTTTTATCCGTTCGTCAGTTTTGAGTTGTGCGACACCAACGGTGTGTTGCTGGGCGTGAACAAGTACAACAACTCCCTTGTCAGCCTCGACAACTTCAATACCCGCATCTACAAAAACGCGAACATGGCAATCCTCGGCACTTCCGGCGCGGGCAAGACGTTCACCATGCAGCTTATCGCCCGTCGTATGCGTCTGGCAGGAACACCGGTTTACATCATTGCCCCGCTGAAAGGACACGAGTTTTACCGTCAGGCCAAGGCGCTGAACGGCACCATTATTCGCATCGTTCCGGGCAGCCCGGACTGCATCAATGTCATGGAGATTCGCAAAATCGACCACACCAGCAGCGAGCTGCTGGATGGCCCCATGCCGGAGCAGTCGGAACTGGCCGCCAAAATCCAGAAGCTGCACATTTTCTTCTCGTTGCTGATTCCCGATTTGAGCAATGAGGAACGCCAGTTATTGGACGAAGCCATCGTCACCACCTACCGCAATAAGGGCATTACCTATGACAATGCCAGTCTGGACAACCCGGCACATCCCGGTCAGTACCGTGAAATGCCGATATTGGGCGACCTTCACGCGGTTTTGGCGGTTGCCCCGGAAACGCGGCGCATTGCCAATATTCTGAACCGTCTTGTCCACGGCTCGGCATCCAGCTTCAACCGCCAGACGAACGTGAACCTTGACAACAGCTATGTCGTCATCGACATCAGTGAGCTGTCCGGCGATCTGCTGACCGTGGGTATGTACATCGGGCTGGATTATATGTGGGATAAGGCCAAAGAGGACCTGACCCGCCGCAAGCAGATTTTTATAGATGAAGTCTGGCAGATCATCGGCGCATCGTCCAACGCTTTGGCGGCCAACTATGTGTTCGAGGCCGTCAAGACGATTCGCGGCTATGGCGGTGGTGTGCTGGTTGCCACGCAGGATTTGAACGACTTCTTTTCCTTGGAAGATGGAAAATACGGCCGCGGCATCCTGACAACTGCAAAATCAAAATCATTCTGAATCTGGAGGAAGAGGAAGCGCAGCGCGTACAGAGCGTCTTGAAGCTGACAGATGCCGAAATCGACAACATTACCCGCTTCGAGCGCGGCAGTGCGCTAATCGTCACAAACTCCAACAATGTCACCGTTGATATGCGATGCAGCGAGGAAGAAAAGGACCTGATCACCACAGACCGGGACGAGCTGCGCCGCATTGTAGAACGCAAAATGCAAAATCAAACCGAAACGGAGGAATCCTAATGAAGAAACCTGTTATCGCCGCCCTGTGCTGTCTGCTGGCGCTGGGCACCGCCACTGCTGCCTTTGCCGAGGAGCCCACACCCACCCCTGCCCCGGAGCTGGTAGAGCTGTCGCCGGAAGATACCGCGCCGCAGTTTTACCCGGACAGTATCTCGTGGCAGGAGGACGGCGGGCAGCTGCTGGTCGTCAAACAGTACAGCGTACCGTATGGCACAGCCGTTGCCGACCTGACCGAAAGCGGTATGCAGTGGGGCGGCTCCGATTACACATTATGGGGTGTCACCCAGTCAGTGGAGGGCGGCGTGACCGAGGAGAAAGAGGTCACGCAGGATTTTGAATTGTCCGTGCGCAGCGCCGATGCCGAAACCGCCCGCAATGATGTGAAAGAGTCTGTGGCCTACGATGACGAGTACGGCTTTTCCGGCTCGCTGACCTTGCAGGACATTACGATTGGCGAAACCTTGCAGGCGGACAGCACCTACATGGCAACAGCGCACTACGCCGGGAAGGTCACTCGCACCGAAGCCGGGACCGTGCATTACACGCTGCTGTATGCGCCGGTTTCTGCGCCCGTGGTGGTTGCTGCCACAGAAAACAGCCTCACCCCTGCCCTGCTGATTATGGGTATCTCCTGCGCACTGCTTTTCATCGCGGTGCTGCTAATTATCACTCATCTTCTGCGCAAACAACCTGTCCACACGGCAGAACCTGCAAAACCCTCCCCTGCGCCGAAAGTCTATGTGCCGTCCGGCGATATTGTCCTCGGCGGCAGAAATGAGGATGACGATGAAGAGAATCTCTGATTGGGCAAAAGTTCTGCTGCCGCTGGTTGGCAGCGGGATGATCCTGCACTACCTGTTTCTATGGCATGAGCGCCGCCATGCGGTGGCGCTGCATAAAGAAGTCTATCACAAACCGCACCATTAAGGAGGAAAACACCATGATTGCACAATGCCTTTACCAGTCCGACCCAAAGAATCTTGCCAGCATGGGCAGACAGCGCCTTGCCTGCCAGCGCGCCGCCCGCAAATTGCAGTGGGGCGTACAGAAAGAACGCATTTCCGAGACAAACGAGCCGGTTCCCCTGCTCATGCGCCCCGCCGTCAAAGAAATTTTGCAGGATGCCGAGCAACATCGCTTTGATGTGCTGCTGATCGGCAACCGGGATTCGCTCTGCTGTGATGCCGCCGATATGGAGAGTTTTTTGACCGTGCTGAACTCGTTCAACATCCACATTTTTTGCCGGCGGTCAGGGCAGCTGGGTCGAGCCGAACGGCCGCCACTACGCGCCCCTGCCCCGCCTACCGTGGCAGGAAGATGATGTTGCGGAGGTGCCGCAGTGAGAGAAAAATTCAGGAGATTTTGGGATACCACCAATCCCGATTTGCTGCGGCTTGTCATTATTTTTGTTTTGGTCGGGCTGCTGTTGGCTGGTTTTCTGCTTTTCGGACATTCCGGTGATGGCGGTTCGGTACTGCCTGCATGGGCGCAGACCGAACGCGTCGAGCCGCCTGATGAACGCCTCGCCGTCGCGCAGAAAGAAAATCCGGACACCGTGGCATGGATCACGATACCTGGCACCAATATTGACGCACCTGTGCAGCAGTACGGCGACAACGACTATTATCTACGCCGCAACGAGAAAGGTGCCGAGGATTATCACGGCTGCATCTATGCCGACTATGCCTGCCGCATGGACAGTAGCGAAAAAAGTTTCTCGTAATCTGATTTTTTACGGACACACCTTTACCGATGAATACTACGAGGGCGGGTTTGAGGATCTGCACAAATACCGTGTATTCGAGTTTGGGCAGGAAAACCCGTACATTTATGTTTCGCTGGCAGATGAAAAACTGACGTATCAGATTTTCAGTGTGTGGGTCTGTGATGCAAATGCCGACACCGACTGTATCCAGGCCGACCCGGACGATGCAGCCTTTCAGCAGATTCTGGATAAGGTCGTTGCCGGCTGTGCGTTCGATTATGGTGTGGACGTAACGACCGATGACCATATTTTGACGCTCTCCACCTGCACGGCAGACCCCAACAGCCGCCTATTGATCGTTGCCAAGCTGATTGACGGAGGTGGTGTAGATGTAGCATCGTAATTTTCTCGCATTTGATGTAAAAATAATACAAAGGAGTTATGCAAATGCAATATAAACGCAAACACCACTTATCTGCGGCACTCATGCGGGTGCCATGTGCTGCACAATGATTCCCGCAGCTTCGGCCGATGAGATTGCTACGCCGGAGACAGTAGATACGGCTGTTCCTGAAGTTACTGATAGTGTAACACCAGCCCTTTCTCAGATTACCGAAAATCTGTACAACGATCTACCTGATGCACCTACCGGCAGTTACATCGGCAGCATGGGTCTGCCTGTGGCAACCGGCGAAACCAAAATCAGCATTTCTTCGTGGGTGTCCGACTTGTACGATGGTGTGGATGCCCACATGGATGCGGATGCATTGAGCGAGGATGAAACAACCATCATTGTCGGTAAAGGTTCTGATTCCGACTATGCGGTGGTTCCGCTGCTGGTGCAGACGGAATATCCAGCAGATGGTGCAACATCCGAAATTATCCTGCCTGACGGTGTGGAACTTCTCAGCTATGCGTCCACCGACTATGACCTCATCCCCGCCGATGAGGCCGAGCAGACAAAAATCCTGCACCAGACCTACGCCGAGCAGTCTGCGGCGGCCACAGGGCTGTATGTGAAAACATCTTCCGACTTCACCGCACAGTTTATCTACACCGCCCCGGATGGCGAACAGTTGCAGAAATCCCTCCATGTGCAGTTGTCGGATGAAGCCGCCCCGACGCAGCTTTATGCAGACAACGGCATTGCTACACTTGCGGCAGGGCCGACTCCGCCGTATGCCACCGGCAAAATCACCAGTATTGCCAAGGAGGGCGGCACATGGCTCATTTGGTTCAACGGTCAGGAAGCCTACTGCTGCAGCCACGGCCTGAACGGCCAGCCCAAGGGCTGCCCCACCTACAGCTTCTCTCATGTGTCCCGCCTTGAACCCGGCCAGTATACGCCGGGCAACCACTATGCAAACCAGGTCAACATCTGGGGCGGTCTTGGCCAGC
>ENA-OQAJ01000381-OQAJ01000381.1-human-gut-metagenome-genome-assembly--contig:-NODE-381-length-13911-cov-2.975116_pt1 | contig 13911 bp, 17 predicted proteins | sample MGYA00242736_ERZ504529 | MGnify/ENA primary metagenome ERZ504529 (study PRJEB26092, sample SAMD00036275) | human gut metagenome | host: Homo sapiens | study: EMG produced TPA metagenomics assembly of...
GTCGCCGATCACCGTGCCCGATCCTTCTCCCACGAGACCGCCCGCGTAATCGCCACCAGCCTTAACGGTGAGGGAGCCCTTCATCTGCGTGCCGAGAATCACGGAGGGGATTCACGCCAACGATGGACAGCAGTTCTCCCGCACCACTACCGCTGCCGCTCAGCAATTTGGCCACAGCTTGGTGAGTTGTTTCAGCAGCGATGCGTTCGTGGCATCATCCGTGCCGAGTTCTAGGCCCCATCCCACGGAGGCAAATCCGGTGAATCCTCCGGCGTGGGATTTGTCAGTAGACACGGCAGCCGTGGCTGAAATCGTATTATTGACCGCGTAGGCATTGGCCATCGCGCCGCTAAATCCACCGGCATAGTCCGTGGCAGATACAGTGACCTTGCCATCGCCGTCGACGGTCAGGTTGCTGTTCTCGATGAGGCTCTGCGGACGCAGCGCAGACAGCAAATCAATACCAAGCGAATCGAGCAGACCACCCACGTTGCCGTTGCGGCTTACTCCGGCGAAGCACCGGCGTATTGCGTTGCCCGCACGGTGAAACCGTTCGTGCTCGTCACCGAGGAGTTCTCGATGATTGCGCCAATCTGTGCACCGACGAAGCCGCCGGCTTGCGGATTATTCTTGTTGCCGATCACCACGTTCTTTTTTGAACCCGTTCACCGAACTGTTCGAGATGACCGGGTTGTAGTAGCCGACCGGAATCAAGGCATTCAGTCCGAGCGTGCCGGACAGCAACCAGTTCACCAAATCGCCCAGCCCGAGGAATGGGATGACACCCAAGATCTTCGAGAGTACATTGGTGAGCGTTCCCACGATGCCGGAGACCGCATCGTATCGGGTTGCGCCCTCAACATATCCCACGAAACCACCGGTCATACGGCTTACGCTGGATACCGAAACATCCGCCACTTCACAATCCGTGACCTTGGCATCGCCGTAAATACGGCCGGCGAACGCACCCGTGGCGAGATTGGAAGGATTGTCTTTGTGCAGGGTGAGCAGACCTTGAAGATTGAGGTCAAGATTTACTTGTCCGAATGTCAGCAGTTTCAACGCCTTAAGCAGAAGATCCAAAAGTCCACCCACTGCCGAAGTGAGTGTGCCGAGCAGTGTCGGCGGAATATATGACTTGCTTGCCTGATTCGTCACAGACACGTCCTGCAGCTTGAGGTTCGACACCACGGCCGTACCGGCGCTGCCCAGACTGGTGTTGTTCATCACGGTCTTGTTCGTGATCGAGGCGAAGAAGCCGATGCCCTGCTGCTTGCTGACGTCCAGCTGCTTGCCCTGTTGATTGACGACCACATGCTGATGACCGGCCGAGCTGCTGTGGTATGCTCCACGCTTGCGCCATCCGCGCCGACAGCCTTCCACAGGCTAGCCACAGCGTCTGCGCTGTTGGAGACCGCGCCGAGCATGGTGCCGGAGAACATGAGCGGAGTCCACTCAGTACTGGCGGTATCCGCCGCGTTCTTGGACAAATCGATGTCACGGAAGATCAGATAATTCGCATCGGCCGAATATGTCAGACCAGTGTTGGCGGCAGAGTAGTCCGCTTGCGTACCATCAGCACCCACGCCGTAATACCTGGTGCGGGTCTATCAGCGTCCACTTTCGTATGACATATCGCCAGCGAATTGTCATAGTCGGAGGCATCAGCATTGCGCAAGGTATCCGAATCGGCAAGATCGGCGTCACCGGCGTATTCAGTGGACGACGCGCCATCTACCAGTGGTAGCCAAAGAGTCCTTGCCCGGTGCAGGTCTGCGTGACCTTGTTGATACGGCCAATAACCTTCTTGCCGGAACCAATCGCACGCAGCTGCTGCTCGTTGCCGATCAGGATGTAGGTCTTGCCGTTGATCTCCTTGGTGACCTGACCTTCAAAGTCACGGCCGCCAAGCGCCGTCGCGGCGACCTGCACATTGGCCTTCGCCGGCGATTGATCCGCCTCAGTCGAAGAATCGTTCTTGGCACCTTGAGAAGAAGTATCAGTCGGAGCCTGCGTTTGGGTTCCGTCATTAGCGGAATCGCCAGCAGCAGCCCCTGCTGCGGCATCCGCCTTGTTGCCTGCCTCACCATTTGAGGATTCGGAAGAACCACCGGTAGTGGAAGATGAAGAAGATGAATCTTGCTGGACTTCCTGATTCGTTTCAGAAGGTGCTGGCGCACCGTTTGATGTATTGGCCTCTTCTGACGTCTTATCGTCAACATTGACATTGCGAGCAGAAGGAGCAGCTACGACAGTATTACCCCCCCCCCCCAAGAATTACGGAGTTAGAGGAACCATTTACATCATCTACGTCCTGGGCATATGCCGCAGGCACCATGCACACGATGGACAAGGAAACAGCAACAACCGAAGCAAGGCAGCGCCGCAAGACATGGCGATGCTGTCTAGGTTCCTGTTCTACCCCTCCGTTAAACCTGCAACGGCCGAGCTTTAACTTCGAGCCCATCATCTCCCCTCATAGATTCGCAATCCCCTTTTCGGGGGGATACTGCATACAACCATACCCCCCTTCCTAGGAAAAAGTTGACGAGAAACTAGAAAATGTTCATTTGCGAGGTCAGTTAGCGTACGTTTTCTAGGCAAAAAGAAAAGCCCCGCAGCTATGCAGGGCTTTTCCAACGAGGTCATAAGAGAGGAAGAGAATAACCTCGTTTAATGGTTGACGAAGCGATTAGACCTCGCCAAGTATCTATTAGTTCAGACGCAGCTCAGTCGACGGAGCGAACAGGTGCATCTTGGACGGGTCGATCTTGATCTTGACGGTCGCGCCAACCTTCGGCAGCGCACGCGGATTCACACGAATCGTGGTGAGCTTGTTCTGGTCGGACATGACCTGGGAAGCCTCAGCGGCGGAGCATCGGTGATGATGTTGCCGTAGATGTAGCCATCGGAGCCCAGATCCTCGACGTTCACAACCTTCAGGGAGAAGCGTTCGGGTCGTCAGCCGGGGCCAGGCCAGCGTCCTCAGGACGGAAGCCGACCACGATCTGGCCGTTGTCTTCGGCGGTGAGCTTGTTGACGGCCTCAGCCGGCAGGTCCACGGTGTCCTCACCGATCTTCGCCTTGCCGTTGACCACCGGGTGGGTGTTCAGGTTCATCGACGGGGAGCCGATGAAGCCGGCGACGAAGACGTTGGCCGGGCGATCGTACAGCTCGGTCGGGGCGCCGACCTGCTGCAGGATACCGAGCTTGATGACGGCGATGCGATCGCCCATCGTCAGGGCCTCGGTCTGATCGTGGGTCACGTACAGGGTGGTGACACCCAGCTGGCGCTGCAGAGCAGCGATCTGGGTACGGGTCTGCACACGGAGCTTGGCGTCGAGGTTGGACAGCGGCTCATCCATGAGGAAGACCTTCGGCTCACGGACGATTGCACGACCCATGGCCACACGCTGACGCTGACCACCGGACAGAGCCTTCGGCTTGCGGTCGAGGTACTCGGTCAGGTCGAGGATCTCAGCGGCCTTCTCGACGCGCTTGCGGATCTCGTCCTTCGGAGTGCCGGCGATCTTCAGGGCGAAGCCCATGTTGTCGGCAACGGTCATGTGCGGGTACAGAGCGTAGTTCTGGAACACCATTGCGATGTCGCGGTCCTTCGGCTGCATCGTGGTGACATCCTTGCCACCGATGAGGATGCGGCCCTTGTTGACCTCTTCCAGGCCGGCGAGCATACGAAGGGTCGTAGACTTACCACAGCCAGAAGGGCCGACGAGGACGAGGAACTCGCCATCCTTGATATCAAGATTCAGATCATCCACGGAGGGCTTATCGTTGCCCGGGTAGATACGAGTGACGTGGTCGAAAACGACTTCTGCCATAATTACTAATCCTTTCAGAGGCAGGTACGTGCCTCACGATCCGTTGTAAAGGGATTTGTTCTTTACTGTGCTTCCGCCCTCGCCACCGACGTACAACTTTGCTTTCGGAAACTGCAAGCTTCAGCGTTTACTTTTTTCCGGTTCAGTGAAGGTTCTCTTCGTTGAGCCGAGAACTACTATACACGGACCGTGGACCAAGGCAAGTGGCGTGTCTGAAATGTAGTTAACTTTATGGGCGTTTCTGGGGGTGTTGTGTGGTTCGGCCCATGACACGCCTGTTTCTCGAACGTGCGAACCGGCACGCCCGACGTAGAGCAGGTCTGCTCTTCCCGGACTGATGGATTCCATCAGTCGCCGACTAATGCGACACAGACTCGAAGGTGACGCCGTTGCGGGCGGCTTTGCGCTCGGCCTTGCGCTCCTCGGCGTCTTCGATGCGCTGGATGCGCAGCTGGCGCCAGTCCTCGCGCATGTCGCGGAAACGGTCGGCCAGCGTTACGTCATCGTTCTCGGCATCGCCATCAGTACTGCTGCCATCGGCCTTACCGAACGTGCCATCGGCCACCTTGGCGATGCCCAGCTTGAGCAGTCCGAGCAACTCACGCAACGTTTCCGGTACGGGCTCATCGCCCTCATCGGCGGACTTGGTCAGGCCCTCGATGCGGCGACGAAGCGCGTCGGCGTCCTCGGGATCGATCTTGAGCCCGGCGATCAGCGACTGGCGCATGGTCTCGTAATCGAGGTTGGCAAAATTCAGCTGTTGCAGCGTCATGAAGCCCTTGAGCTCGGGGAATCGGTGGACGATGTATTCCTCGCGGTCGTCGGCGGCGCGGGTCCAGTCGCGGGTGAGCTGCGGATCCCAGCTGGCGGTAATCGACCCCTCGCGCATGCGGTAGTGGTACAGCGCCTTGGGCAGACGGACCACGCGCGTGGCCTCGCCGATCACGTTGCAGATACGGGAGAGATCCTCGATTTTGCGACCCACCGGGAAGGAGAATCCGGTGCCCTGATAGGTGGAGGCAGGTGCCAGGAAGGCCCAGAAATAGCCGTCAATCTCAGCCTTGACTTGCTTTTTGATGGCCTCGACCGGGGTCAGGACCTGCACCTCGGTGAAGTCGTTGTGGCGATAGTTGGACAGCAGCGGCTTGTTGTTCTCGGAGATGGTGTCGAACTGGAACATCACGAGGTCGGCATCGTATTCACGCATGGCATTCAGGCAGTCTTCCACCAGCGTGGGCGCCACGGTGTCGTCGGAATCGGCGAAGTATATGTACGCACCGGTGGCCCCGGCGATGCCGGCGTTGCGTGCGTCGGACAGTCCGCCGTTGGGCTTGTGAATCACCCGCACGCGCGGGTCGCGGGTGGCCCAAGCGTCGCACATGGCCGGGCAATTGTCGGGCGAGCCATCATCCACCAGCAGAATCTCCAGATTGGCATACGTCTGCGCGACCACGGACGCCACGCACTCGTCGAGGAACTTCTCGACCTTATATACCGGAATAATGATGCTGACCAACGGATCCTGTTCCATATCTCCAGCGTAGCGCCGCCGTGCGAACGCGGCGGCGCTGCGGGTTCGCGGACCGCGAAACCCTTAGAAGTCCCAGTCGTCGTCATCGGTTTCTTCGGCTTTGCCCATCACGTAGGAGGAGCCGGAGCCGGAGAAGAAGTCGTGGTTTTCGTCGGCGTTCGGGCTCAGGGCGGCCAGGATCGCGGGGTTCACATCGCAAATCTCAGCCGGGAACAAAGCCGGGTAGCCGAGGTTCATCAGCGCCTTGTTACCGTTGTACCGCAGGAACTTCTCGACGTCATCGGTCAGGCCCACGCAGTCGTACAGCGACTGGGTGTACTCCACTTCGTTGTCGTACAGCTCGTTGAGCAGGTCGTACGTGTAGTCCTGCAGATCCAGACGCTCGGCATCGCTCAGCTGGGCGATGCCCTTCTGGTACTTGTAGCCGATGTAGTAGCCGTGGACGGCCTCATCGCGGATAATCAGACGAATCACGTCAGCGGTGTTCGTCAGCTTGGCGTGCGCGGAGAAGTACATCGGCAGATAGAAGCCGGAGTAGAAGAGGAACGATTCGAGCAGGGTGGAGGCCACCTTGCGCTTGTACGGGTTGTCGCCCTCGTAGTAGTCGAGTACGATTTCCGCCTTCTTCTGCAGAAACTCGTTGTTCTCGCTCCAGTCGAATGCGGCATCGATCTGTTCGGTGGAGCACAGGGTGGAGAAGATGGACGAGTAGCTTTTGGCGTGCACGGATTCCATGAAGGCGATGTTGGTGTACACGGCCTCCTCGTGCGGGGTGAGCGCGTCCGGAATCAGGGAGACGGCGCCGACCGTGCCCTGGATGGTGTCAAGCAGGGTCAGGCCGGTGAAGACGCGCATGGTGAGCGTGTGCTCGTCCTCGGTCATCTTCTGCCAGCTGGGGATGTCGTTGGAGACGGGGACTTTTTTCGGGCAGCCAGAAGTTGCCGGTCAGGCGGTCCCAGACCTCAAGGTCTTTCTCATCTTCGAGGCGGTTCCAGTTGATTGCGGAGACGCGGTCGATGAGTTTCAGCGGTTTGCGCGGAATGGAAATCGGTGCCATGGGGATTCCTTTGCATTACTCGTCTTGGGAGTTGTCGGCGGGCTTGTTTTCGAACTCCTCCGGCGCGGTCAGCCGGAGCAGTGCTCTATAGACGGTTCGTGACATTGTGGGTTCCTTAGAGTGGCCTCTGGTTGTTCGATGTGTGCGGAGACCGCCGTCTGAGGCCGAAGGCGTACGAAGGTACGTCGAGTGCCGAAGAAAGGCGGTATACGCTCCCTCGAACGATCAGAGCATGCAGGAGACGCAGCCTTGGACTTCAGTGCCTTCCAGGGCTTGCTGGCGGATGCGGATGTAGTAGAGGGTTTTGATGCCCTTGCGCCAGGCGTAGATCTGGGCCTTATTGAGGTCGCGGGTGGTGGCGGTGTCCGGGAAGAACAGCGTCAGCGACAGTCCCTGATCCACGTGCTGGGTGGCCTCGGCGTACGTGTCGACGATGGCCTTCCAGCCGATCTCGTAGGCGTCCTTGTAGTACCCGAGGTTGTCGTTGGTCATGTAGGCGGCCGGGTAGTACACGCGCCGATCTTGCCTTCCTTGCGAATCTCGATCTTGGAGGCGATCGGGTGAATCGAGCTCGTGGAATGGTTGATGTACGAGATCGAGCCGGTGGGCGGCACGGCCTGCAGGTTCTGGTTGTAGATGCCGTCCTTCAGAATCGCGTCGCGCAGGGCCTCCCAGTCGGCCGCAGTCGGGATCGCGATGCCGTACTGTTCGAACAGCGCACGGACCCGTTCGGTGCGCGGAGTGAGCGAACGACGACCATCGGTGTACTTGTCGAAGTAGTTGCCCTGGCCGGCCGGCTTGGCGTAGTCGCTCGTAGCGAAGCTGGCGAACGTGCGGCCATGCTCCACGGCGAGCGCGTGCGAGGCACGGTAGGCGTGGTAGGCCACGGTCATGAAGTACATGTCGGTGAAGTCGAGGCCCTCTTCAGAACCGTACTGGATGCCTTCGCGGGCCAGGAAGCCGTGCAGGTTCATCTGGCCGAGGCCGATGGCGTGGCCCTCCTCATTGGCGCGGCGAATCGAAGGCACCGCGTTGATGCTGGTGTGCTCGGCCACCGAGGTGAGTGCGCGGATCGCCGTCTCCACCGTGTGAGCCAAGCCGCCATCCATCGCCTTGGCGATGTTGAGCGAACCCAGATTGCAGGAGATGTCGCGGCCGACATGCGCATACGTGAGGTCCTCGTTGTATGCGCTCGGCTCCTGAACCTGCAGGATTTCCGAGCACAGGTTGGACATGGTCACGCGACCTTCGATCGGGTTCGCGCGGTTGACCGTGTCCTCGAACACGATGTACGGGTAGCCGGATTCGAACTGCAGTTCGGCGATGGTGGTGAAGAACTTACGGGCGTCGATGTAGGTCTTCTTGATGCGGTCGTCGGCCACCATCTCGTCATAATGCTCGGTAACGGAGATGTCGGCGAACGGCTTGCCGTACACGCGCTCCACGTCGTACGGGCTGAACAGGGCCATCTGGGCCTTCTGCTTGGCCAGTTCGAACGTGATGTCCGGAATCACCACGCCAAGAGCCAGCGACTTGATGCGGATCTTCTCGTCCGCGTTCTCTCGCTTGGTATCCAGGAAGCGCAGGATATCAGGGTGGTGGGCGTTGAGGTACACCGCGCCCGCGCCCTGACGTGCGCCGAGCTGGTTGGCATAGGAGAAGGAGTCCTCCAGCAGCTTCATGACCGGAATCACGCCGCTGGACTGGTTCTCGATGTGCTTGATCGGGGCGCCGAGCTCGCGCAGGTTGCTCAGCAGCAGGCCAGCGCCACCGCCGCGCTGGAGAGCTGGAGGCCGCGTGATGCCGCGCGAAATCGACTCCATGTTGTCTTCGATGCGCACCAGGAAGCAGCTGACCGGTTCGCCACGCTGGGCCTTGCCGAGGTTCAGGAAGGTCGGGGTGGCGGGCTGGAAGCGGCCGGCAAGCATTTCGTCGGCGTATTCGATGGCCTGCTGCTCATTGCCGGCGGCGAGCTCCAGGGCCACAGCGGCGCAACGCTGCGGGAAGTCCTCAAGATAGAGGCGACCATCGAACGTCTTGAGCGCGTAGGACGTGTAGAACTTGAACGCACCAAGGAAAGTGCCGAACTCAAAGCCGGCGGATTCCACGTGCTCGTAGATGCGGTCGAGGAATTCAGCGGAGTACTGGTTGAAGACCGCAGGGTTGTAGTACTGGTTGCTGATCAGGTATTCGAGACGCTCGGCGGTGGAGGCGAACCGCTTGCTGTTGGTGGCCACGTGCCCTGTCACGTATTCGCGTTCGGCGGCCTTGTCTTTGTCGAACTGGATCTTGCCGTCGGCGTCATAGAGGTTGAGCATCGCGTTGAGCGCGTGGTAATCGTGCGCCGGGTCGTACTGTTCCGCTGCGGTGTCGGCAGTATTGTCGAGCGGCAGGCCGGTGGCGGTGAGGTCAGTCATTGGAAATCCTTGGAATATGGCAGAAGTGTGTTTACTCAGACAGTTGCTCCCCTCAGTCAACTTCGTTGACAGCTCCCCTCGGAGAGGGGAGCCAATACCTCGAGGGGGTCAAGATTTACTGTTCGGTGAAGAAGCGGACGAGGCCGTTTCGCACGGCGGCAGTGTCTTCCGGGGTGCCCATGAGTTCGTAACGGTAGAGGTAGGGCACCTTGCATTTGGCGGCGATGATGTCTCCGGCGGCACAGTAGGCCTCACCGAAATTGGTGTTGCCTGAGGCGATGACGCCGCGAATCCACTCGCGGTTGGCTGGATCGTTGAGGAAGCGTTTGACCTGAATCGGCACTGCTTTCTTGACCACGCCGCCGCCATAGGTGGGCACCATGATGACGTACGGTTCGCGGACGTTTAGCGCCGGGTCGGCGGCCCGCAACGGGATGCGGTAGACGTTGATGCCTTCGTCCTGCAAACGGCATCCGGCCACGAACCGTGCGGTGTTTTCGGAGGCCGACGAGAAGTAGACCAATGCGCCGATCGTCTTGCCTTCGGCCGCGAATTCGGGCTGGCTCAGACTCACGCGGACACCGTGGCGGCGGCGCGGTTGTCGGCGGCCACCTGCTGGGCGACTTCGCGAATCAGGTCGGGGCGGTAGCCGGTCCAGGAGTTGTCCGGCGTGATGACCACCGGAGCCTGCTGGAAACCGGCGGCCTGCAGCTGCTCAAGGGTGGAGGGGTTCTGCGTCAGGTCCACGGTTTCAAACGGCACACCCAGCTTGGTGAGCTGGCGCTTGGTGGCATCGCACTGCGGGCAATGCGGCTTGGTGAACACGGTGACGGTCATGGCGACTCCCCTTGATGTGGTTCTGATGAACAGTGAAGCGAAGGCCATATTACAGCGGTGTGATTTGAAATCAAGGCACTATATGTAGTGGCGCGTGTCACATAACAAACCTAGATATAGGGTTTTTCGTTGATATTCCGCCATTCCCATGCACCCCCGAAAATCGGCGTGCAGCGACCCGCCCAATCACATGTGGCATTGTTCACATTTGCGTTTGAACCGCTCTTCGACTGATCCTCAACCGCCCTGCAACCGCCATCTTGAGTTTCGAGGGGCTGTTTTGACCCTTTCCGGAGATCTATCTCCGTTTCGAGGGGCTGGTACTCAAGTAAGCGCATCCCCAAAATGGCGGAATGACGGTGGGGCGAAGCCGTTTATACCCGTGTTCTAGCGGGCCACCAGCCCCTCGAAACGGGAGTAAACCTCTACGGAAGGCCAAATCAGCCCCTCGAAGCGGAGAACGGATACCTCGGCACCCCGTGTGGAGCCAGAAGGCCCGGCCGGATGTCCAAACGAGCATCCGGCCAGGCCTTAAAAGTAGTTGTTCAGTTATCAGAATCGATGCGGCGCGATACTACTCCGCGTCTTTACGGCTCCAACAGATCTTCGATGCGGCAGCCAAGCGTGCGGGCCAAAGCGAGCACGGTGGAGACGGCAGCTTTGCCAAGGTCTTTGCGGCGCTGCTCGTACATTTGGATGGAGCGCAGGGTAACGCCGGAGCGGCGGGCCAGCCGGATTGGCTGAGTCCGGCGCGCACGCGGATCGTGTGCAGCCGGGAGTCGCCCTCGGTGCGATTATGGGCGGCCCGCTCGTCGTACACGTCGACGAATCGGCTTTCGTCGGCTTCGTGCAGAGTCGGGTACAGTCGCACGATATCGTCGAGCGACAGCACATCGAGAATGTCCGAGAACCGCACTCCCCTGGTCCATTGGCAGTATGCGAGTACCCATCCGGCCCAGTATTCGGGTGTTGAGCCGGCGCGCAGTGCGGCTGGCGGCATATCGAGAATGCGCGCCCAACCGGTTTGCCGCATGATTTCGGCCACCAGCTCCTCGCCGGACATGCCACACACGTATTTGGGCGTGCCTCGCCCGAAAAGCGCGGCCGCCTCGGAGGTGGCGAAGAAGTCCATGAATAGGCCGACCGGCAACCCGCAATCGTTCAGCGCATAATCGAAGGCGCCGGCCAAGTTGGCCATGGCGTCCGGCAAGTATGTCTCATCGTAGGCGGTGATCATCGTTGGTCACTTTCTCACGGATGATGTCGCGCATGAACAGGCCGTCGAGATCGGCTTCAGCGCTGTTGCGACGGTAGGCTTCACGAGCCGTGCGGTCGCGCTCGTTGCGCAATACGTGGTAGGTCGAAGCGCGGGCGATTTCGCAGCCTTGGAACCGCAGTGCCGCGAATGCCTGAGGACTGGCGAGTACGATCTGCTTGCCGAGCTCGCCCAACCGCATCGCCTCAGCGAGTTGGTCGATGGAAATCGCGTTATTGACAAAAGCGCGGGCGAACGAGAAATACGAATCGTCGGCACGATATCCGACGATGACGTCAGCCTGACTGGCATCCGGCAGAAACACTTGTTTCAGATATTCGATGCCTTGCGCGGCGACGGCGGTGGTCGGCTGGAAACGACGGTTTCGACCAGCATGGCCAGCCAGTTCAGGATGGTGTAGGGCGGCTGGGACAGGTCCAGGAAGAGGAGCCCGTCCGTGGTCAACGTGTACCGATTCGCGAAACCGTCATCCAGTCCCGCACACGCCCATTCCTTGGCCAGCTCGACGCTGCGCGTGCAATAGAATCCGCGGCCATAATCGTTGTTCGGCTTGCCCAGCCCGTATTCGGGATGTTTGATGACGCGCGAAGAGCCATGCCACAGATCGATTGCCAAGGTCTCCATTAGCCGGCTCCTTCTTTCTCCTTACATATTCTTGATTATATCACTGTGGTGATAGTCATAAGGGAAATACGAGGTGAAAGACACTGTTGTATACGTTCGTACACAACGTGAAATGTATACGAACGTATACAACACTGCGTCCGGAGTCATGCTCCGCAGTGGCGCAGCGGGCGCGCCACTACAATCGGAATATGGGACCGAAGACGTGGAAGAAGTGGACGGACTGGCCGCTGATGGTGCTGTCCGTGGTGTTTCTGGTGGTGTATTCGTGGGAAATTCTCTCCCGCACGCATATCGCGCTGTGTGAAACCGTCATCAACGTGATCTGGGTGGTGTTCGTCGTCGATTATGTGGTCTCGCTGTGGTTGGCCGACGATCGCTGGCGGTGGTTCAAGCACAACCTGTTCACGCTGCTGACCATCGCGCTGCCGATGCTCCGGCCCTTGCGACTGTTGCGTTTGCTGACCGTGCTGCACGTGCTGAACCGCACCTCCGGCATGGCGGTGCGCGGGCGCATCACCGTATACGCGGTCGGCGCGGTGGGAATGCTCATGTACGTGGGCGCGCTGGCCGTGTATTCCGTGGAGCGCGAGGCGTCCGGATCCACGATCACCGACTTCGGCACGGCGTTGTGGTGGGCGTTCGTGACCGTGACCACCGTGGGATATGGCGACTTCTCGCCGGTCACCTTCCAAGGCAAGATCATTGCGGTGGTGCTGATGTTCACCGGCATCGCGTTGATCGGTATTGTGACGGCCACGCTGGCCTCGTGGATCGTGGATCAGGTCAATCTGGAGACGGATCGGCGCGAGGACGCTCGGGAGAAGGAAGTGGCCAAGGAAGCCGCGCAAGAGGCTATTGCGACATCAGCCAATCCCGAAATCGACCTATTGCGCGAGGAAGTGCGTGAGCTGACCGCTACGGTAGCCGGTCTGCGCACCGAACTTGAGCGACGTTGATTGGCGAAGCGGGACAAACAACGATTCTGCCAAGAAGGTCCGCGTCAGTTGTTGTCACCGCGGATTGCGGCAGGATCATTGTCGCCACGGCTGTTTTCTTCAGTCGGCTCAACCCAGCTTTGTAATTTTATTTTTGTATATTTGATTATTATTTTAGTTTGTATTCAGCGAGGAGGCGGTCCACATGAAGGCAAAGGAAAACCCATTCAAGCCAACGGCAGGAGGGGAACCGCCCCTGCTCATCGGCCGAGGCAAAGTTATCCGCGATTTCGAGAAAGGTCTCGATAACGGAGTCGGTGCCCCAGGGCGCATTATGCTCGTCACCGGCGCTCGTGGAACCGGAAAAACCGTGATGCTCACTGTGTTCGGAGACCGGGCCAAAGCGCGCAGATGGGATGTCATCGAAGAAACGGCCTCTGCCGGACTATGCGAACGCCTTGTTGATGCCTTACGAACCGGGCGAGGGGCCCTTGACCACCTCACTATCCGACCATCGTTGACTTTTGCTGGAGCGGGCATCGGCCTCGGAGAAGCCGAACTATCCCCGAAGCGTATGCCCGAAACGTTGAGAAGTGCCATTGCCGGACGGTTGGATGCGCTTGAGAAGCGCCATGCTGGGTTGCTTATCACCATTGATGAGACTCAAGCGGCTGAGCGATCCGACATGATTGCCATCGCCACTGCCATACAGCATCAAATCAGGGAACGACGCAATATCGCCATCGTGTTCGCCGGTCTCCCACAGATGATTTCTGATTTGTTCAATGACGAAGTCATCACGTTCCTACGTCGCGCGAAAACGAACATACTCACAGATATTCCTCTTGATGAAGTGCGCGATGCTTTCGCCACAACATTCCGCGCCTCCGGCATGTCCATCACCGACGCTCAATTAAGCACTGCAGCCAATGTGACAGCCGGATACCCCTATATGATTCAACTGGTTGGCTACCATATCTGGGATGCCGCAGACATGCGGGACTCGGATACCATCATCGACGCTGATGTTACGGCAGGTATCGAGGAAGCACGTATTGACCTTGATAACGCCGTGTGCATCCCGGAGTTGCAAGGCTTATCCAAAAACGACCGTGAGTATCTCGAAGCCATGGCAGCGTCAGATGGTCCCTCTCCCACCGTGAATGTTGCACAGCGCATGGGCAAAACGCCTAACTATGCCGCCACCTACCGCAAACGCCTCCTTGACGCCTTCGTTATCCGCGAAACAGAACGAGGCGAAGTCGATTTTGCCGTGCCCTTCCTGCGCGAATACTTGCGTCGGAATCAGTAATCGGCACAATGCACAGTATCGATATATTCCGTTCCATATAATGACTTTTCGCATTCAGATACACAATGGACGGCCTGTTG
>ENA-OQAJ01000382-OQAJ01000382.1-human-gut-metagenome-genome-assembly--contig:-NODE-382-length-13905-cov-2.406155_pt1 | contig 13905 bp, 13 predicted proteins | sample MGYA00242736_ERZ504529 | MGnify/ENA primary metagenome ERZ504529 (study PRJEB26092, sample SAMD00036275) | human gut metagenome | host: Homo sapiens | study: EMG produced TPA metagenomics assembly of...
CTTCGCAGCCAAGCGCAGCGCCATTTGACGCCGTACCGACCTTCGTATCTTTGTATCGGAAATTCATCGGGAGTGCGGATGAACTGCTCATCAATAAGCCTCTAGGTACAGTTCATAACCAGACAATTAAAACCTAAAGCACTAATAAAGTATCGTAAACAAAAAAGAAAACAAACAAGACGCAAGGTGCGTCACAGCACACCAGCAAGAAAAGGAAACATCATGAACAAGAACAAGATCTTCTCCGCAATCATGCGTGGCTTCGAAGTCAGCGGCATCAACGCTCTGTCTTCGGCTGCCGGCTCCTCTTCCGTCAACGGCGCTCTGCAGGAGATCATCGACACCCGCCGCTGATTCGGACACCACACACTGAATCCTTCTTGAAAAAGCCTGGAACGCGTTAAAAGCGTTCCAGGCTTTTTTGTTCCCCCGGCAAGCGGCTACAAATTGCCTATTGTGAACGAGAGACAATTGAACCTCAACCAACCGGTTAAGGATATGGGCCCCAACGAATTGAAAGCGTACGCCGAGCTGGGGCAGAAACAACACGATGAGGCGAACCGCGAACTGGAACGACGCTGGCGCAGCTACGATGACATGCTGCCGAAGGACGAATTCGTATCCATCATCGACAAGAACGAACGGTAAATACCGTTCACAGTGTATGATTCGTGACCATGCCGGCCACAATACCGGCCAATTGCAAGGGGAGAGGGTAGAATGACAGCTATGACTGATCCGATTCCAAGCGCAGGCGAAACGACCATCATTGGTCTTCCTGCTATCACTGTACCGGTTACTTCCACCGGAGACCGTCCTCTGACGAAGGAGGACCTCAATACGATCATGCGTCTGGCCGACGGCACGGCGCTCCTGATTTCCACCAGGGGAGCGGTGTCCGGCTCGCGTTATCTCCTCGACGAGGACGAGATCACCGTGGGACGCGACCCGAGCTCGACATCCTGCTGGACGATTCCACCGTCTCCCGCACGCACGCGGTGTTCCGCAGGATTAACGGAAATTATTCGGTAATTGACGCCGGCAGCCTGAACGGCACATACGTGAACCGTCAACGAGTGGATAGCCAGGAACTGAAGAACGGCGACGAAATCATTCTGGGCAAGTTCCGTCTCGTATATTTCACCAACAAGGCCGTCATTGCCTAATGAAACGCCCGATGCGGGATAAACTGTGAGTAACGGTTTCCTTCAATCGCTATGGGCTCCGAATGGAAGCTCATAGGCGATTGTTTTATGGCGTGTAGGAGAAGACAATGGACGGCGAGGCAGAACCAACAATGCGGTTGCATCTGCACGTGTCGCACGCGGTGCAGGGGGAGTTGTTCCCCTCCGCGGACGCGCAGCCCGTCACACGGGGCTATCGTGGTACGGTCGCGTCAAAAAGTGGCGGGTATCACGTACCGCCAGCTTGACTATTGGGCGCGTAAACAGATAGTGGAACCATCCATCACCCCGTCGCACGGATCCGGCTCACGCAGATTGTATTCGTTCAAAGATGTGGTGATTCTTGCCGTTTCCAAAAGATTGCTGGATGCCGGAATCAATCTGCAGAACGTGACCACCGCCATCGGCTTCCTCGCGCAGCGCACGCCCGAACAGTTGGCCGGCATCACCATCATGTGCGATGGGCAGAATGTGCATGAGTGCACGGACAGCGAACAGATGGTGGCTCTGCTCCAAAGCGGCAGAGCTGTGTTCGGGGTGTCCGTCGGATCGCTATGGCATCAGATCAAAGAGGCTCTAGAACATGAGGAATATGTCGATTTGACGAAGACGCCGGCATCGACAGACACCAATAGGCCAATCGACGACATTGCCGCGATACGTATGAGAAAGAAGCTGGAATCGCGGCGCAAATCCCGCGCAGCAGCCTGATCGCATACAATTGGTACGATTCAGCCCGGAACATTCGAACGATATAACCCGCAGGGAGTAGCGCATGCTTGATATTCTGCCGGCACTGTTGTGGATCATAGCCGCCGTCATCGCAGTGAACATTTGTTCGATTACTGCGATTCGAGGCAATCTGTTTTCCAAAAAACACCGCGATGTGCATCCGGTGCGTTGGTCGATCATCGCGCTGCATTTCACCTCATTGGTCATTGGCGCGTTGCCATATCCGGTATATGCGATGTTCAGGTCGGATTTCTCGGCGAAGTTCCGGCGTTTCTACGAACATGTCGGATGGCCGTCGGCTGCGGTGATGGTCATGCTGATCGCAGCGGAACTTGTTTCATGTATCTTCAGGCCCGAAACGGCATGCACAGCGAGATGGAGCGGAAGCTCAATCAGGCCGTCAAATAGAAATCTGACATAACGTACATTATCGGCTTTTCAGGAATGACGTTTTTCCAGGCTTAAGGAAGCGTCAAAACACGCGGTTCTGACATAACGGCCTCCGTCACTCAATAAATAAAAACGTGGTTGCTGCCACGATATTGCGACAGCAACCACGTAACTGGCCTACAGCGTTTCCGTTTACGGACTCAGGCGAAATACTCCTCGACGGCCTGCGCGAGTTCATCTACCGAATCCAGAATACGGTATGCGCCATGGGCTTTGAGCTCTCCGGGCTCCGCATAGCCCCAGCCACAGCCGAGGCAGTCCAAACCGCACGCCTGGCGCCGTCGGCATCGGTCCAACGGTCGCCGACCATCAGTGCCTTGTCTCCTGCGTTCTCGTCGAAATCGATGTGCTGGAAAGCCCAACGGATCACTTGGTCCTTGTCAAGACGGGAATTGTCCTCGCTGGCACCGTAGATGCCGTCGACCATGGTGTCCAAGTGGAAATGCTCGCAAATCGGAATGCATTGGTATTGCGGCTTGCAGCTGGCAATCGCCAGATAGTATCCGTCGGCACGCAGTTTGGCGAGCTGCTCCGGAATACCTTGGTAAATCGTGTTGTTCAGGCGGCCGGGGACTTTCTGTCCGGGATTGTTCGGGTCGTCGAACACGGCCTCGTCGGCGTAATACTTGCGGTAAATCCTCACGCCTTCGTCAAGCTTGTCATCCGGAATGCCGTTGCGTTGCATGATTCGCTGATGGCCGGTCCAATGAAACGATGCAATTCGGCATCGTCCGGCACCGGATATCCCATCTCTTCGAACGCTTGACAACGCAGCCAATGATCCTGGATCGGATTTCGTCAGTGTGCCATCGAGTCAAGCAGAACGACTTCTTCGGATGTTCGGACATGGATCTGATTCTCCCCTTGGCTGTGTGCTATAAGAATTGATGACAGAAACAATTATGCCCGGTCTCAATGACCGGGCATTCGTTCAAGTGTCGTTTAACTGCAGGTCACTCGTAGTCCGGGAACCATCCGTCACGATGCATTTGCAGACGCTTCTCCAGCAAAGCCTTCAGTTCGTCTTCGGTACGACGTTCCATGAGCATGTCCCAGTGCGTGCGTGTCGGCTTGGCGATTTCATCAGCCTCGTCGTCATTGTCTCCTTCACGGTGCGCGACGGCGCCGCAGCGGCACTCCCACTCATCTGGGAATTCTGCGCCCTCAGCGAACGGCAGAATCGTACGATGGCCTTTCGGACACACGTATGCGACGTCGGTTCGCGCCGCAAAATCCACATTGTCATCGGATTCAAGCGACTTTGCACCGATGCTCATGCCTCGCAGGCTACGTTCCGCCATATTGCTTTTGCCTCCTTGATTATCTGCTTACTCTAAGCTACAAAACACTTCGGACGTGTCACTTATTCCCGGCGTCCGCGAAAACCGATCTCCCGATTGCGCACATGCTCAGTCGACACCTGAATAGGCGACGATGCCACGGTTGACGTCTCGTACGCCTGTTTCGCGATCGGAGCGAGCGTTTTCGGCGCGTTTTCCCAGGCTATGGTCCGGCCACGGCGATCTGCTGCAACACGTCGGCGAGACGTTTGCATCCGCGTACGAAATCGCCGCCGGTCAAATCGGTGCCGTACAGCACACGCGACAGGCTTTCGCCCTGAGCCCATTCGTAGACGACATCGGTGATGCCGAAATCAAGTTGGCGCGGCTCGTCGAGGGCATAGTCCTCACACAGCATGGCAATCGACGCGTGCACGCCTTTGAGCTGCGCCGCACAGACGGCGACGTTCCCCTGCATTCCTCCGGGATAATGGCGCGGCTCTCCCCCGCTGCCTCTGCGTGGCTCGTAAATCAACGACATGACGGCGCTGGCCAGCTCCGTCGCATCGAGTCCGTCGAACGCGCCATCATCGATCGCCTGGGCAAGCACCAAATCAAGCTCGCTGTACAAGTGCCGCAACAGCTGTCCACGTTCGGTAAGCCGGTAATCGATATGTTCTTTTGCGCCTTCATCAAGCCGATCGAGGTATCCGAGCTCGTTCAGCACATTGCAGATGCGGTCGAATTGACGTGCCACGGAGCCGGTGCGTGAATCGTAGCGGTGCTGCACACGTTCCAATTCACGCATTTCACGCGCCCACCGATGCCCCCATTTGAGATGCTTCTGAATATCGGGGCATTTGCGGCAGGGATGGTCCCTGTCTTTTTCGCGAAGCTCCGCGATACGCCTGTCAAGGTCTTTGAACGCTTCGCTTCGCGCCTTCTGCGTGCGGAACACCTCGTGCTTGAGTTTGCGTCGTTCGTTCTTTTCCAAGTCGCTCAAGCGCATGCGCAGCCGCATGAACTCCTTGAAGTCGCCGAACTCACAATCGAACGCCCGTTCGTATCCGTCCAACGCTTTGCGCAACGTATCCATCTGCGCTTCAAGCTGCCAGGCGGATTCGTTGGCCTCCCATTGCGCGAAGGAATGGTCAAGCGTGATGCGAGCGGTCTCGTAATCGCTGGAATTAAGCAGGTTGACGGCCATGTTGAACGTCGGTTTGAAACTGGAGTGCAGCGGGTACACGCGCTTGCTGGACAGCGCGGCGGCAGTGGCGGGAATGAAGCCATGATGGTCCACAACCACCGCATGGCCGATGGTGTCGATGCCACGTCGGCCAGCGCGTCCGGTAAGCTGGGTGAACTCCCCTGGCGTCAATCCGACATGCCCGGTCCCATCGAATTTCTCAAGTTTTTCCACCACCACGCACCGTGCCGGCATGTTGATGCCCAAGGCAAGTGTTTCCGTGGCGAAGACGACCTTCACCAGCCCCTCTTCGAACAGTCGTTCGACAATTTGGCGGAAGAGCGCCACCATGCCAGCATGATGCGGCGCGAATCCTTCCTCCAAGGCGAAGCGGAACTGCGAGAAATGCAAAGCCTTCAAATCCTCTTGACTGAGTTGGCCTTCGACCATCTCATCGACGATACGGCGGATGCGACGCACCTCGTCATCGGTGGTGAGTTCGAGTCCGGCGTTGATGCATTGTTCGACGGCCTGATCGCATCCGTTGCGGGAGAAGATGAAATAGATGCCCGGCAGGATGCCGAGGAAATTCAATTCATCAATCACGGCCCAACGACGTGGCGTATGGCGTTCGGGTCTGCGGGAATGGTCGTTCCATTTGCCGCCCTTGCCGCCCTTTTCGTCTGTCGGGGCGCTGCTCTCCCCTACGTTTCGCGGCCTTGCGGTCGAGCTGATCGAGCCTGCTCACCAGCTGGGCGTTGAGCTTGTCTGTCTGATTGCCGTCTTTATCACGTCGATACAGGTCGATGAGTTCCGGTTCGGTGTGGTCGTCCGCCTGAACAAGCACATGCTGTTCCAACGGCACGGGCCGTTTTTTCGGACACCACCAGCGTGGTGTCGCCACGGACCGATTCAATCCATTTGGAGAAGTCCTCGACATTCGACACGGTTGCGGACAGGCCGATGATTCTCACGCTTTGGGGCAGGTGGATGATCACTTCCTCCCACACCGGCCCGCGGAAACGGTCGGCGAGATAGTGCACCTCGTCAAGAATCACGTAACGCAAGGCGTCAAGTGTCATGGAATGCTCGTAGAGCATGTTGCGCAGGACCTCGGTGGTCATGACCACGATGTCGGCTTCGGAGTTGATGGACGTGTCGCCGGTAAGCAGGCCGACTCTGTCCGGCCCGTACGTTTCGACCAGATCATGGTATTTCTGATTGCTCAACGCTTTGATTGGCGTGGTGTAGAACGCTTTGACGTTACGCTCTTGGGCCAGATAGATCGCGAAATCAGCCACGACCGTCTTGCCGGCTCCGGTGGGCGCGGCGACGAGCACATTGTCGCCGGCTTCCAACGCATCATTGGCTTTGACTTGGAAATCGTCCAATTCGAATGGCATGGACCGTGCGAAACGAGACGAGACCGATTGGCGTTTGGCCTGCGTCTGTTTGAACGCCGCATAGCGTTGCGCGGGAGATAGGGCTGTGGTCATCTCGGCATCGTATGTGCCGGTGTCGTTATTGCCATGTCGACGATGATGAGTCATGGTTCCTTTTCGAATCAGTCGTTGGAATGCTTCCACTGCGCCCACTGCCGGGCATGACGGACGCGCTTTTCCTCACGGCGGCTGATGACTTCGGCATGAGCGTCGATATAACGATTGGCCGCGTCCTCAAGTGGACGTGTGAAGAACGGGGACGTGTTCTCCTTTGGTTGCGGCAACGGCTCGGACATGGCCTCGAAACGTTTGGACATGCGTCCGCCTACTTTGATGGCATCTTTGAACGCATGATATCCGCGGATGCATGCGTATGCGCCGCCGCCGACCAGCATCGTCAGCATGAACAGGACGAGTACCAGCCAAATCCACCAAGGCATAGCGCCTCCCCCGTCAGTCTTCGTTCTCTCGGTCGCCGACGCTCAGCTCATGCTGTGCTCGGGCGATGATCATCGTGCGCAACGTCTCCGGCGCGACGGCAGTAATATGACGGCGTGCGCGATGCAGAACGCGACATACCAGGAATCGGAAGACACAATCAGATGCACCTTCTCGCCTTCGCCGCATTTCTCGACGGTGGCTCCCGACAGGCTGTCGATGAACGACAGGTCGTCCTGATTGGTTATGAACACGCAGGTGTGCCATTGTCGAAACTCCACTTGCGCAGTTCGGATGCGGGCACGTCCGGAATGTCCACTTTTTCAGTGGGTTCGACCAGCTCCGCATGCTCGATGCGGGAGATGCGAAGCACCTGCCAGATACGAGGCTTGCCAGTAGCCTTGTTGATGGTCGTATCCGTCTTGACGAACTTCATCTTGTCCGCGGGCGCCGCGTTGGACACGTCGGTCCATACCGCCACGTAGTAAACGCCTTCGTCGACAAAAATCTTGTCTGGCGCCACTAGCTTACGCTGTATACGGCCCGCACCGTCCGTATATTCCATGTCGAGCAGCATGCCTTTGGAGATGGCGCTCTTGACGATGGAGAAGTTCCTTGGTTCCATCTCGTATCCGGTCAGGCTCAGCCACGGCATGTCGCCAGGCTTGACGTGCTGGCGCAGTCGGCTGTACAGCGATTCCGCCTGCTCACGCAGCTTGTCCGGAAGCAAAGAGGAGTGGGCGAGATAGCTCACCGATGCGGTCAGCATGCTCAGGTACTGCTGGGAAATGCCGGCAAGGCGTTCAAGCCCCAGCGAATTCGTGGCGGAGACGATGCCTTCCGCGTCAAGCAAGGACCAATCGATATCGAAGAACTGGCTTCCGGCCATCTCGCCATCATCGGACACCGTGGTCAACGTGTTGATGTCCTTATGAATGATGTTGACGAACTTCTTCAATTCGTCATCGGACTTCGGCCTGCCGATGAATCGTTCCGCAAGTTCTTCAAGAGAGTATTCCTCACCCATGTGGGCGGACAGGAACAGCATCAGGCGAAGACGCCGATCGACCTCACTACCGGTCTGGAACGCGGAGTTCTTCTTCGGACGGCCCTTGCCTTCCTCGGTATCATCCTCATCAGTGCTGTTGCGGTTGATTTCCGGAGACACCACGGTGGAGCTGTCGGTGCCGGTGGATTCATCGGCCGGCACGAACTGCGTGGCCGCATGCAGCCGGCGGTTGAACGCGTCGACAGCCTCCTGAGGGCTCACTATGGACGCACCCGGATGAGACAGCACGAACATGGCCAGATCATCGGAGTCGGCGTAGGCGACATTGAGATGCTCGCCATCAACATCCACAGTGGCGGCGAAAACGTCGCTGATCGACACTTTGACCAGCTCGTCGGGAATGGATTGCGTGCCAAGACCCGGCGCGATGGAATCCAAGCCAAGTCCTGGAATCGGCGTCTGCGGCACGCGCGGCGCGGTACGGGAAGCGTGCTGGGGTTCGTGCGCAGGAGCCGAGGAAATCGACATGGAGCGCGCAAGGTAATTCGCAGCGGCAAGAATCGGCAGATCCTCGTCGCCGAACAGCAGACGCACGCGCGGCTCATCGCCAAGCTGCAGACGGTAGGAAGCGAAATCCTGCCCTTCTGACTTGGAGGAATATTCCGGCTGCCTTGATTCGATGGCGATGCCCATGGCGGCGAGCTTGGCGCGGTCACGCTGAAATTGCTTGGCGAAGGCGGCCTTCGCCGCTTGATCGGCGAGCTCTCCGTACGAATCGGCATACGCCTTCACACGTTGCGCGATCTGACGTGAGGTAAGCCATTGCGGAAAAGCTGAGGAGAGCACAGCCAACACATCAAGCTCATGCTTGCCCCATTTGTCGGAAAACGTCGCCTACCGTTACTTCCCTCAGCCATTAGTCCTCACGTCTCGTTAACGTTTCTTTTTAAGTGCTTGGCCTCGTAAGCCGCACACAACATTCTATGATAGAGGTTTTTTTAAGCGATTTTGTGCCTATTTCACGAAAAAAACATCGTTTTTCGTGTTGCATGGCCGTCCAAAATTAGACCCAATCGTCCGGTTCCACGCCCTGCGGGCCGACATATTCGCCATTCGGCACATAGCTTGGTTCGCCTTGATCCTCCAGTCGCGCGTCGCTAAACAGCATCACGTCCCTGCCGAAGGTCCAATCGCCATCGATATTAACGGATTTCGCCGCGGCGAGCGAAGGCACACCGTATGGGAAACGGGCATCGAAATCGTGGATGTTCTTGTAATAGCGCGCGTCCAAATGGACGTCGGGGAAGATGTAGTTGCCGTCTTCCATCTCGTACTGGTCCGTCAGATGGAATCGGTCGGACCGCATGATGAACAAATCGTCAGTGGTCTTCACCGGCAGGAAACGCATACGGTCGACGCATACGCAGGTCGCGCCATCGAAAAGCGACACCGCGGCTCCCATGGCGGTCTCCAGCTGAATGACCGGCTCGCTGGTCGGATCGGTCGGGTCGACCGTCTTCTTATTGCGGATTACCGGAAGGGGAAGCACGCCGTCATAGGATGCGAGTTTCGCTTTCAGCGCATCGATACGCACCCAAATGCTGTTCGTGTTGAAGTACGGATGCTTGTCGATGTTCTGCGCGTCGTCCTTGTCGTCTGGATGGACCTGGCTCATCTCACGCAGCATCAGACGGCCCGTGGCCTTGTCTCGCACGATGTGGCCGCCCTTACGATCGGCTGGGGTGCGTTTGGCGACCTCGATCATGAACGGTGCGCCCGTATTCTCGAAATGCTGCGCAAGCGTACGGGAGGGACGCGCGCCCAGGTTGTCGGAATTGGAGATGAAAAGGTATTTGAACCCCTGCGCCTCAAGCGCGTCAAGCAGACCGGATTCCCAAATGGTGGAGAACAGGTCGCCGTGGCCCGGCGGGCACCATTCGAGTTCCGGATTGGCCGGGAAGCTGACGGGCATTCCCGTTTCCGCGCTGATCTTCGGCTCCTGATGCTGGATGATTTCCATCGGGATGTCTTCCTGATGGAATTTCTTATTGGTCTGCAGCACCTTCATGGTGTCTTTGGAGGTACGGAAGGAGTTCATCAGAGTCAATGGCAGATCGACGCCAAGTCTGGTCCGCGCGGTCAACACCTGTCCGATGATGATGTCGATGAAACGCATCTGCCGTGCCTTGTGGCGACGTACCGGCAGCAGCGACTTGGCGCAATCGAGTCCCATCGAAGTGCCAAGACCGCCGTTAAGCTTCAGGAACGCCGTTTTGGCGAACGCGTCAACGGCCTTGTCGTGATTGATGGTCTCATACACGTCATGGAAGCTGGGAACGCTGACGAGCGGTTCGACCTCGTCCTCACGAATCCAACTGCTGGCCTCCTCATTGCGCCAGACCTCGTACAGACGACGGAACTGGGCGATGGCCATGTCGGTCATTCCGTGCTTCCGCATCTTCGCGGCAGAGTATTCGAATACGTCCTCAGTCAATGTCTCTCCCTTTCGAACGGGCGTTGTTATTCGATGCGCTTATGCCATAATACGACATTCCGCCAAAATCGGGGGCATTTAGACACAGAACCAACATGAACTTCCGGTGGAGCAATTGCCGGAAAACCCTCAAATATCCGAAGCCAAACTCTCCGGAATGGATGCGACTCGCTTTCTGACACGATGTATTTGAAAAACCGTAGAGATTATGCTATGCTTCATATTCGGTGCTTTTCGCACCGTTCGGACCATAGCGCAGTTTGGTAGCGCACTTGACTGGGGGTCAAGGGGTCGCGGGTTCAAATCCCGCTGGTCCGACCAGAAAGCCCGTCGTCCCGCCGTTTCCACAGTATTGAAACGGCGGGTTTTCGTTATGTTTGGGCAGGTTTGGGCAGTGAACTGCGGCATACAGCCCCTCAGAATGGCATCTATCGGAGCCGGAAGCCGGACGCAGGACGGTCTTGAGCGCATGCAAATATGTAGCCTGCGATATTTTTCATGTTTCTTGCCGTTTAATGCGATTAACGCATGGGTTCAGAGAGGTGATTCGGTTTGCAGCAGAACGACACGCAGCCACAGTTCGACGACGTCGACGAATTCGCCCATGTGTTCGATTCAACGCTTCCCGAAGATGAATGGAAGATTCGATTGCCCCGCGAGCTTGGCTTGGAAGCCCGCGAACGCGCTCGGCATGATGGCATCACGCTTACCGAATTGACCCGCAGGGCACTCTTGTCCGACGATTCCGATGGCTGTTCAGACGCGGTCGGCATCGGGCGCATGCCAAAGAACAGCGACGGGCGCAAACAGCTTGGCGACGAATGGAAGATCAAACTCCCCTACGCCGTAGGCCATAAGGCGCGGGCCAAGGCCAAGCAGGACGGCATTTCATTAAGCTCGCTCGCGCGCAGAGCCATAACGGGGTATCTCAGAACACGCAACCAGGATGAACATCCTCTGTTCTGACGCTGTCGGCCTAAGCTGTGCGTAAAGGAAAACAAAAGCCGGCAACGACCCAGATTCAATAAGGCAGATGGGCGTGCGCCATGGTCTGAACCAGGCGCACGCCCATCTTCTAACAGTTCCGGTGGTTACTTGCGTTTCTTCTTCTCACGGACATTCACCGAAATCTGAATCGGCGATCCTTCGAAGCCGAATTCCTCGCGCAGACACCGTTCGATGTAGCGGCGATAGCCATGCTCCAAGAAGCCGGTGGCGAAGATCACGAAGCGCGGCGGTCTGGTGGACGCCTGCGTCGCGAACAGGATTCGCGGCTGCTTGCCGCCACGCAGCGGATGCGGGTGGGCAGCTTGGATCTTGCCAAGGAACGCGTTGAGTTTGCCGGTGGGGATGCGCTTGTCCCATGATGCCAAGGCGCCACGCATGGCATTGGCCAAACGATTGGTGTGCCATCCGGTCTTTGCCGACAGATTGACGCGCTGAGCCCAAGTGACGCGATTGAACTCGGTCTTCCACAGGCGTTCCATACGCTGACGGTCGAACTCGTCCATCAGGTCCCACTTGTTGAACACAAGCACGATGCAACGGCCCGCGTCCACGGCCTGGCTCATGACCTTCAGGTCTTGGTCGGAAATCGGCTGGGAGGCATCGAACAGCACCAAGGCAAGCTCGGAACGTTCGATCGCGGCCTGCGTACGCAACGAGGAGAAGTATTCCGCGCCGGACAGCTTGTGCAGACGACGTTTTGATCCTGCGGTATCGATGAACAGCCAATCCTCGCCATCGACGGTGACGACCTCATCGACCGGATCTCGCGTGGTGCCCGCAAGATCGTTGACGACGGTGCGTTCCTCGTGGGCCAGCTGATTGAGCAGGGAGGATTTGCCGACGTTCGGACGTCCGACCAGAGCCACGCGGCGCAGATGCGACGGCGTAAGGAAGCCGGATGTCCTTTCCGCTTTCTTCAACGAGTCGAGTGCGGCGTCAAGCAGTTCGCCGATGCCACGACCGTGCATGGCGGAAATGCCATACGGCTCCCCCAGACCCATCTTCCAGAATTCGGCGGTCAGGTATTCGCTTTCGCGATCATCGACCTTGTTCACCGCAAGCGTCACCGGCTTGCCGGCGGCACGGAGCATTTTGACGATGCGTTCGTCCGTGTCGGTGAGACCGACCAGACCGTCCACCACGAGAATCACGGCATCGGCAAGCTGCACGGCGATTTGCGCTTGGGATGCGATGGCGGATTCGATGCCTTCCACGTCGGCTTCCCAGCCGCCCGTGTCGACCAGTTTGAAATCGGTGCCGCACCATTCGGCGTCGTAGCTCACACGGTCGCGAGTCACGCCGGGGGTGTCCTCCACCACGGCTGCGCGACGGCCGAGAATACGGTTCACCAGAGTGGATTTGCCGACGTTCGGACGTCCGACCACGGCAAGTACGCCGACCGGTTTCGGACCATTCTTGCTTTCGCCACCAGAGAACGCCGTTCCATCGATCAGCTCCTCATCGCCTTCATCCAGCTCATAGCCTTCGAGGTTGGAAACGTACTGGCGGTATTCCTGTTCCTCGATGGCGTCGTCAACGATACGGACGAGCACGTCAAGGGTCTCGCCGAAGTTGAGATCGGAGTTGTCGACGGTCAACACGCCTTCCGCGGCGGATGTGAAGTTGGTGACTTTCGAATCGGCCTTGTCGCGTGCCGCGACATTTTCCGCACCCACACCCGAGACGGCCTGTCCGCTACGTCGGGCCTGACGGACCTCTTCACGCGCGGTAAGCAGGATGCGCACTTCGGCGTCGGGAGCGACGACGGTGGTGATATCACGGCCCTCAGCAACAATACCGGCGCCTTCGGAGAAGGAATCGACCGAAGCCTCTCGTGCGATGTAGGCACGTTGCGCGGCGATCAACACGTGACGCACGGGGATGATGTTGGACACCTTGGACACGTGCGAAGAGACCTCGGAAGAACGGATGGCCTCGCTGATGTCCTCGCCATCGGCGTACACCTTCGGATCGTCCGGATCGACGCTGATGTCGAAATGGCCGTCGGTGAAGAATTCGCCGACGGTTTCGGTGACGAGCTGCTCATCGATGGTTTCGGCATCCAAATCGATGCCTTTGTGCATGCACCACCAGGCGCAGGCACGGTACATCGCGCCTGTGTCGAGGTATGCGAAACCATAAATATTTGGCCAGTGCCTTGGACGTGGATGATTTGCCGACGCCCGCAGGCCCATCAAATAGCTACACGGATCACAGTCCCACCGCCTGGATAGAGAACGGACCTCAGCCTGCGACAACACGCGATACGTGCCGCTTTTCAGGTCGCCGAGTTTGATCGGACCGATCTGCGTGCGTACCAGACGCCTGACGGGAAAACCGATCGAGCCGAAAATACGGCGCACGATGCGGTTCTTGCCCGAATGCAGCACGACCTTGACCAACGTGCTTTCGCGGCTGGAGTCGAGAATAGCGCAGCGGTCGAGTTTGATCCACCCATCGTCGAGCTTCACGCCCGTGGTGACGAGCCTGCGGCACACCTGACCGCTGATGCGTCCTTCCAGCGTGGCGATGTAGGTCTTTTCGACCTCATATTTGGGGTGCATGACGTGCTGGCTCAGTTCGCCGTCGTTCGTCATGAGGATCAGGCCTTCCGAATCATAATCCAGACGGCCCATGTGGAAAATACGCTCGTACTTGTCTCCGACGATGTCGCGCAAAGTG
>ENA-OQAJ01000383-OQAJ01000383.1-human-gut-metagenome-genome-assembly--contig:-NODE-383-length-13903-cov-1.875218_pt1 | contig 13903 bp, 18 predicted proteins | sample MGYA00242736_ERZ504529 | MGnify/ENA primary metagenome ERZ504529 (study PRJEB26092, sample SAMD00036275) | human gut metagenome | host: Homo sapiens | study: EMG produced TPA metagenomics assembly of...
GCCAGGAGATAGCCGCCGGATCCTGGCCTGCGGCCTGCCGGACAGCCGAATTTCCTCGGCGATCCGGGTAAGCCTTTCCCGGGAAAGCATCGAGCGGGACGCGGGCGCCCGGCGGAGGGGGCCGATTCGGTTTGGCTGGCCCGGCCGGTATCAAGCGGCAAGCCGCTGTGTTGCCGGGCTTGAATTTGGGTCCGGCGCCAACCGAAGGACTTTTGGCGGCCGGAAAAAGGAAAGCATGAAAGAGGCGGTTAAACGGGTTTTGAGTCTGCGGCCTTCGGCGGAGCTGAGCCGGTGTTTTGGTGTTTGCCTGCGCGGTAAAAAACGGAAGAACTGTTGAATATAAGGAGCCTGAGTATGAAGCAGGAGTTAATTTTAATCAAGGTTGGAGAGATCGCCCTGAAGGGGCTGAACCGGCGCACCTTTGAGGATGTGCTGATGAAGAACATTAAGAGGCATTTAGCGCCCCTGGGAAAATTTGAGGTGAGGAGCGCCCAGTCCACTATCTATGTGCGGCCCCTGGAGGAGGGCGTGGATTTAGACGACGCCTGCGAAAGGGTCGGCAAGGTGTTCGGTATTGCGGCCTATTCCCGGGCCTGCATGGCGAAAAAGGACATGGACGATATCAACCGGACCGCGGCGGAGTATTTGAAAGAGGCGCTGGAGGAGGCGTCCACCTTTAAGGTAGAGGCCAAGCGCTCCGATAAGGCTTTCCCACTGAAATCCCCCGCCATCTGCGCGGAGACCGGCGGGTATCTGCTGGAACGGTTTCCGAACCTGTCGGTGGACGTCCACGAGCCGGATATTACCGTCACCGTGGAGATCCGGGATTTTGGAGCCTATGTCCGCGGAGAAGCCGAGCGCGGAGCCGGAGGAATCCCGGTGGGAACCGGCGGCAAGGCGGCGGTTTTGATTTCCGGCGGCATCGACAGCCCGGCTGGGCGGGCCTGGATGATGGCTAAGCGGGGCGTTGAGCTGACGGCGGTGCACTTTGCCAGCCCGCCCTATACCAGCGAGCGGGCGGAGGAAAAGGTTAAGGAGCTGCTGGCCAGGGTTTCGGAATACAGCGGCCGGATGCGGCTGTTCACCGTGCCCTTTACCAAAATACAGGAGACGATCCAGGCCCGGTGCCCGGAGGAGCTGTTCACTATCATCATGCGGCGCATGATGATGAAAATCGCTTCTCATATCGGGAGGCGGGAGGGCTGTGCCGCCTGATTACCGGGGAAAGCCTGGGGCAGGTGGCGAGCCAGACGATTCACGCCATTGCCTGCACCGACGCGGCGGCCGGCCTGCCGGTATTCCGGCCCTTGATCGGTATGGACAAGGAGGAGATCGTCCGGATTTCCCGGAAAATCGAGGTCTTTGACATTTCCATTCAGCCCTATGAGGACTGCTGCACTGTGTTCACGCCGAAGCATCCCCGCACCAGCCGGTGCTGAAATTTGTGGAGCTGGCGGAATCCGGCGTGGAGTGGGAGGAAATGCTCTGGGAAGCGGCGGATCAGGCCGTGATGACGAAGATCGGATATGCGAAGGAATAACCTGATAACTTGACAAGCGAGGTGGATGGCGTTGAAGCACGCGATGGCAAAGCCGAAAAAAGCTGGAAAGAAAAGGCTGAGAATTTTCTGCTGGTGCTCTGCTCTGTGGTGTTTGTGGTTTCGGCGGGTATGCTGGTGTATTACCTGCTTTGGGAGCCTTATCAGCATAACCAGAAGAGTGTTGAATCCAGCAGATTTATCCTACCCGGGGGGTAGAGGATACTACATCCTCGGAGGAAGTAAACAGCGAGGGAACCCTGTCAAAATTTGATGAGCTGCGGGCGCTGAACCCGGATATTAAGGGATGGATCACCGTGCCGAATACCCCCATTGACTATCCGGTGCTGCAGTCGGCGGAGGGAGAAGACCCGGAATTTTACCTTTACCGGGATTACCTGAAGAATGACGACCGCTACGGCAGTATTTTCCTGGACGCCTCCTGCGTCAACGGGGTAAACTCGAAGAATGTGATCCTGCACGGGCACAATATGAACGACGGAAGCCAGTTTGCGGCAATTCTCAAGTATGGGGGATCTGGAGTTTTATAAGCAGAATCCGGTGATCATTTTTGACGATATTTACCGCAGCGGCACCTGGAAGGTTTTCGCGGTGATCAAGGTGAATACTCTGGCGAGCCAGGGCACGCCGTTCCCCTACCTGCAGGGAGAGTTCGCGTCTGAGGAAAGCTTCCTGGAATATGTGGAGCAGGTCAGAAGCCGCTCCCTGATTGATTGTCCTGTGGAGGTGGAGGGCAGCGACCAGATTTTGACCCTTTCCACCTGTTCCTATGAGCAGGAGAATTACCGTACCGTGGTGTATGCCCGCCGGGTGCGGGAAGGGGAGAGCAGCACTGTGGACATCGCGCAGGCGGAAGTCAACCCGGATCCCGTTATGCCGGGGGATAATTGACCGGAGAGGAAACAGAAACGATCTATGAAATGTGAGCTGATATTTTATTTGGCGGGCCGTACGGGCCAGCTGGAGGAGCTGCTGGAGGAGCTGCTGGGCGGCCTGGGCGTAATCATCGCCGAAGTAACGGCGGCCACCAGCCCGGAGGAGCTGGCGGCCGCTCTGGAAAAGGGGGTATCCCGGCGGAATCTGCTGCTGGTAGTCGGCGGACTGTCCAGGCCGGATGAGCGGAACGCCGCCCGGCAGGCCGCCAAGCTTTTGTCGCAGCCTCTGTCCAGCGTGAACCCGCCGGTGTTCCGAAACGGCGTTTCCCTGACAGAGGATCACGGCCGCCCCGAGGGCTTCTTTTTGGAAAGCGGGCGGCAGTCCTTGCTGCTGCTTCCGGACGACCCAGGGGCTGTGGAAGCGCTTTTTGACCGGCAGGTGACAGAGCTGCTTCAAAAAAAGTACGGCCTTTCCCTGGCGGTCGGCCGGCTTGAACAGAGAAAGGACCCGCAGCGGCGGGCCAGGGAGCTTCAGGAGGAAATCAAGCGGAGTGAGGAGGCGGCGGGAGCCGCAGCCCGGCCGGCCTCAGAGACAGCCTTTGGCGCGGCGCCGGGAAACTTCGGCAAAAAAGGGAAAAAACAAGCAAAAAGGCCTTGCCGGCCTTTTTGCTTCTGCTGGTTTGGCGCTGGCGCTTTTGGCGGGCCTTCTGCTGACCCACAGGCTTCCGGAGGCGGAAGCCTGGCTGCGGGGAAGCTTTCCAGGCCTGAACTGGTGACGGAGGGATAGCGCTGACAGCGGGAGCCCGTTTTTTAGTACAAAAATTAAATACCTTCTCAAAAGCGGCGTAAAGCAAGGGTTTAAGCTATTTTGAGAGAGAAAACACCTGAGTTTTTTCAGAAATAAAAAAGACGATTCCAACAGGATTTTTGCGGTCGTATGGCGCGCGGATAAATTTTTATAAAATATATGGGCGATTACGCTCAAAGCCGGGGCTGTGCTTTTGGTCTCCGCTCAAGAGGCCCGGAACCGGCGGCATACTCCGGCTTAGCCCGGGACTTGCCGCCAGGGAAAAAGCCGGCGGGAAAAGGGGAAATCCCTTTCCTGCCGGCTTTTTTCTCTGGAGATTCATATCAGGCCGTCCGCCCTTTTGCTGAGGGCAGTCGGCGCCGCGGTGATTATGCCCAACGCCCGCGCTGATTTTAATAGAAGAGGGCTGCTTTCCAGCCCTGCCCTTCCCATGGGAACCGTACGTCCGGGAAGCGCTTTTAAGAGTTATTCATGACGATGCTTTCGATCACATTGGCGGCGTGCTCACAGGCGTCGCAGCAGCGCTCCATGTGGCGGAAGGTCTCTGTCCAGGCGAGAACCTCGATAGGGTCCTTACAGGTAGTGAACAGGGAGCGGAGCGCCTTTGTGTAAAGCTTATCCCCCTCGTTTTCCAGGCTGTTAATCTCAATAATGGCCTGGGGGATGATTTTCGATTTCTTATAGTTGTCAAAATCCGCCAGGGCGGTCTTCAATTGCTCGCAGCAGCCGATGATTACCTTAGCGAAATCAAAGGCCTCTTCCCGGATGGACTGAATGTTAAACATATACATGCGTAAAATAATGTCCTCGATGTGGTCGGTAATCTCGTCCAGCTCTTGAGCCAAATGGGCGATATCATCCCGCTCAATGGGGGTGATAAACTCCTGAGCCAGCTTTTCCATCATCTCATGCTTAGAAATATCGGCGCTGTTTTCCAGCTTATGCATCTCCTCCATCACCTTGGGAAGATTCTCTGGCTGGAAGCCCTGCAGAACGTCATACAGCATGAGCGCTTCCTGCCGGGAGAACTCGATCGCCTTGGAAAAGGAGGCGAAATAAAAATCTGTTTTTTGTTTACGGCGCATAAAAGATTTCCCTCTCGTTTTATAATTTACGGTGATTGGAAAAGGACACCGCATGAAACCAGCGTTTTGATCAGCCGTACAGGATTGGGGGAACCCGGGCGAAGGTTCCGCCCGCCTGTCATGCCGAGATCCCGCAGCGGCTTTGCGTACAGCTTAGAAGATAAACAGGAACAGCCGGGCCATCAGATAACCGATCAGCCCGCAGGCCGGGAAGGTCAAAACCCAGGTGAGCACCATATCCTTTACAACGCCCCAGTTGACGAAGGAGCGGCCCTTAGAGGCCCCGACGCCCATGATGGCGGTGGTTTTGGTATGGGTGGTGCTGACCGGCAGGCCGCTGACTGAAGAGATCAGCAGACAGCCGGCGCCGGCTAAGTCCGCGGCAAAGCCCTGGTATTTTTTCCAGGCTGACCATATCCATGCCCACCGATTTGATGATGCGGTAGCCGCCGATAGAGGTGCCTAGGGCCATTACCGCGGAACAGAGGATCATCAGCCAGATAGGAATGACAAAGCTGGTGACATTGCTTTCTCCCTTGGAGAGGAACAGGCCCAGCATGAAAACCCCGATGAATTTTTGCCCATCCTGGGCGCCGTGCATAAAGGCCATGGCGCCGGCGCTGGCAATCTGGGCTCCTTGAAAGAAGCCGGTAGTCTTTTTCCGGTTCATTCTCCTACAGATCAGGCCGGTCAGCTTCACCGCGAGCCAGCCCATGGCAAAGCCAGAAAGGTGGAAAGCACCAGGCCGTAAATCACCTTGATCCACTCCATGCCGTTAATGCCGGAAAGGCTGTTGTGGATAGCGATAGCGCCGCCGGAGATACCGGCGATCAGAGCATGGCTTTCGCTGGTGGGGATACCGAACCACCAGGCCAGGGTGGCCCAGACCACAATGGCGAACATGGCGGCGCAGAGGGCGACCAGGGCATCCTGGGCGTTGCCGCCGAAATCCACCATGTTGTAGATGGTTTCCGCCACGGACTTGTTGATGGCCGTCATCACCAAAACTCCAAGGAAGTTGAAAACCGCCGCCATAATGATCGCGGGACGAACCCCCATGCTTCTGGTGGAGACGCAGGTGGCAATGGCGTTGGGAGCGTCGGTCCAGCCGTTAACCAGGATTACTCCCAGAGTCAGGAGCACTGTAATAAACAGGGCTGGATTCTGCGTCAGCTCAGCGATAAAATCGGGCAGCGCAATGGTCATAAACATCCCTCATTTGCTCAGCCGGGCTTGTCTAAATGGGTCAGCCGGCCGGAAAAATTTTAATATTGATTTAATGGTAGCATAACAAAAATAGATTTTCAATCGGTATTCTACAAAAAACAAAAAATACCCCCGGCCCTTCAAGCGGGGGTATCAATCAGAGGCGGTCTTAGATGGTAATGATGCCCAGGCCGCTGAGAACGGAGCTTACCAAAATTGCCACGATAAAAATAGGAGCAATATATTTGATAACCACCACGAACAGCTTTTCCCTGCTGAACTTGGAGGAGGATTTCACCTCGTCCACAACCAGCTGGGTCTTGACCACATAGCCGATGAAAATGCAGGTAAGCAGCGCCACAATCGGCATAATCACCGAGTTGCTGATGAAGTCGAAGAAGGTGAGGAAATCCATGCCCAGAATCTGAATATGGCTCCATACGCCGTTGCCCAGGGAGGATGGCAGCGCCAGCAGCATCATGCCGATAAACACGATAATGCAGGCGACCGCACGCTTGACATGGAATTTGTCGATGACGATGGATACCACGGTTTCCATCAGGGAGATGGCGGATGTCAGCGCGGCGAACAGCACCAGCAGGAAGAACAGCGCTCCGACGATCTGGCCGAACTGGCCGCCGCCCATGCTGTCAAATACCTTGGGCAGAGTTTGGAACATAAGCCCGGGGCCGGACTGCATGGCGGACTGGTCGCCGCCGGAGAAAACGAACACTGCGGGAACGATCATCAGGCCGGCCAGAAGGGCGACGCCGGTATCGAAGATCTCAATTTGGGAAACCGATTTTTCAATACTGGTTTCCTTTTTCATATAAGAGCCATAGGTGATCATAATTCCCATGGCCAGAGACATGGAGTAGAACATCTGCCCCATAGCGCCCAGCACCGTGTTGATGGAGAACCGGGAGAAATCGGGGATCAGATAGAATTTAACACCCTCCAGCGCGCCGGGCAGGGTGCAGGAATATACGCACACAGCGACGCACAGCACGATCAGAATAGGCATCATAAACTTGTTAGCGGTTTCGATGCCGCGCTTTACGCCGCAGAGGACGATAACAAAGGTAATGACGCCGAAAATAGCCAGCCAGAGCACCGGCTCAAAGGTTTGTCCGATAAAGCCGCCGAAATAATCGTCGCTGGAAGCCTCCATGTGATGGCCGGACAGGAAGGTGACGAAATATTTGGTCACCCAGCCGCCGATTACGCTGTAATAGGGTAGAATGATGATCGGGACCAAGGCGGTCAAAATTCCCAGGAACCCAAATTTTTTGTTCAGCTTTTTATAAGCGCCGATAGCGCTCAGCCTGGTATTGCGGCCCAGGGCGATTTCCGCTACCATCAGGCTGAAGCCGAAGGTTACCACCAGCACGACATACACCAGCAGGAAAATACCGCCGCCGTACTTTGCGGCAAGATATGGAAAGCGCCAAATGTTTCCCAGTCCCACGGCGGAACCGGCGGCAGCCAGAACAAATCCCAGCCTGCCTGAGAAGCTGCTTCTTTCTTTCATAACTTACACCTCAAACAAAAATTTTAGCCGGCACATTCCGCGCAGCGCCGGCTGAAAAAGTACATTTATCTTATCATATCTTAACAGATTAGTACAATTTTTTTTACTTTTTCTTTATTTAGGTAAAACACCTTGCCCCCGCGGCAGAGGCGCCGGCTGGCTCCGGGTCAGCACCGGCTTTTCCATAGCGGCGTTTTAGCGATTTGCAGGCAAAAGGAGAGAATATGAAAGGGCCTCTGAAAAATTCAGAGCCCTGAGCAGCACAGCTTCCGCACCGCTGGTGAATACCCGCGGAAGTAACTGTGAAGGTACAATTCAGACGCACGGGCTTTCGGCCGGTTCGTGAGGAACCGCTTTTTAAAATTCCGGCTTGTCCGGATCGGCGCACCATCCGCCGCCCTGGAGGGAGTCGATATAGGCCATATCCTCCGGGGTAATTTCGAAATCGAAAATCTGGGTGTTGGAAAGAATACGTTCGGGATTCACCGACTTGGGAAGAGGGATGACACCATGCTGGAATATCCACCGCAGCGCCAGCTGGCCGGGATCTTTCCCGTATTTTTTCGCCATTTCGCTGATTTCCGGCATACGGAACAGCTCGCCGCTGCCGAAGGGGCTCCAGGCTTGAACCGCGATATGATGGGCCTTGCAGTAATTGACGGTTTCCATTTGGGTCCAGCCCGGGTGGAACTCGATCTGGTTCACCATGGGCATGACCGTGGCTCCCTCCATGATTTCTTCCAGATGGTGGGGCTTAAAGTTGCTGACGCCGATGGCCTTGATTTTTCCCTCGTGATACAGCTCCTCAAAGGCTTTCCAGGTTTCGCGGTTGTTTTCAATATAGTTTTCCTGCTCGTTTTTGGGAATGGGCCAATGAATCAGATAAAGGTCCAGATAGTCCAGGCCGAGCCTCTCCAAAGATTCCTGGAAGGATTTTTTCGCTTTTTCATAGCTGTGGTCGTAATTCCACAGCTTGCTGACCACAGTGATCTCCTCCCGGGGGACTCCGCTTTCCCGGATCCCTTTCCCCACGCTCTCCTCGTTCTTATAAAACATGGCGGTGTCGATCAGACGGTAGCCGGCTTGCAGGGCGCACTTCACGCTGCGGACCGTGACCTCTCCGTCAGTGTCGCAGGTGCCGTAGCCGACGCAGGGAATGGCCACGCCGTTGTGCAAAAGATAGGTGTCTTGCACGCTTTTCATAGGGATTCTCCTTTCTTTATGTTAAGCTTTTTCAGCCGCGCAAATTTTTAAGCGGTCCCAAAAATTGATAAAAATGCTTCCCGTGGCTTCTGTTTGTGTTTTTCGCTTTTCCTTAATCTAACGTTTCTGAATGAGCGGGACAACGCGCGTTTTAGATTTGATGTAAAGTGTTATAATAAATATTTCAGGTGTTCATGCCGCCCACAGCGCAAAGGACAGAAAGCTGCGGGCGTATTTCAATGACCGGCTTTAAAGGGGAAACGCCGGAAGAAAGGCCGGCCCTGGAGGAAGGCTCGCCTCAAGCCAAGTCCAATAGGACAAAATCGTGCAATGATTTGTCAATTTTAGTATAGCAAAGGAAGAACCGGTAACAACAGGGCTTTTTGCAGATTTTTCCCGGATAAATTATAGAAAAGCAAGGAGGCCTTCGGAAAAGCCGGCTTTGCCGCCCTCTTGCGGAATCCAAAATTTTCGTCTAAAATAGAAAAGAAAAGACACATGGATATGCGCATGCCCTTCAGCGGCGGTACCGTGGGCAGGCGTTTTTTTAAGGAGGCTGTTTGTTATGAAAGTATCCCCATCGGTACTGGCCTGCGATTTTGTCCCATACTGGCGGATGAAATTCAGAAGGTCACCCAAGGGGGCGCCGATTACATCCATCTGGATGTGATGGATGGCAATTTTGTCCCCAATATCAGCTTTGGCCCGGCAGTGATCAAGGCGATCCGGCCTTATACCGACGTGCCCTTTGACGTCCACCTGATGGTGGAGAGGCCCAGCCGGTACTTCCAGGATTATTTGGATGCCGGCGCGGATAATATTACCTTCCACCTGGAGGCGGAGCCTATATCGCCCCGGCTCTGGATCAGATCAGGAAGGCGGGATGCAGCGCCAGCTTGTCCATCAAGCCAGGAACGGAGGCCGAAGCGGTTTTTCCTTATTTAGATAAGCTGTATATGGTGCTGGTGATGACGGTGGAGCCTGGCTTTGGAGGACAAAAGCTGATTCCCGAGTGCCTGGAAAAGGTAAAGAAGATAAAAGCCGAGGCAAAGCGCCGCGGCTTGAAGGTCTTGGTAGAGGTGGACGGAGGCATTAACAGCGAAACCGCTCATGAGGCCGCCGCCGCCGGTGTGGACGTATGCGTGGCGGGCACCGGCGTGTTCAGGGCGCCGGATGTGGCGGCCGCGATCAAGGAGCTGCAAAACGCTTGATCCGCAGCCCTGGAAGGAGCCGGCGCCCTGCCGTCGGACGCAGGCAAGCCAGTATCCGGCTTGCCCGGCAGCCGCGCCGATAAGGCGGCCCGGGAGAGCTTCGGTGGTCTCGGCTTCGGCCTGGGAGCGCTGGAAAGCTTTTATCAGGCGCTGTGAGAAAACGGGCCCGTGAGGATCCCGGGTTTTCGGCTGTTCGCTGCGGTTCGCTTTGGTTTAGACGGCACGCAGCCCGCTTTATCGGCAGAGCGACAGCGGCCTGGAGCCTGGCCGTCCGCTCCAATCAGGCGGCCCTGAAAGCCGTTCTCCGGAGCTTAGCACCGGGCAAGCTGAAGACCTACGGTGGTGACGGCGTCTTCGCCGGCCAGCAGCTTTCCGTGCTCCAAACCTGGGCCGCGGCCTGCTGGCCCTTGCCACATAGGAGCCGTATTCCGTCAGCAGAATCTCCACCGGGCAGGGGAGCCTTTTGCCGCCGTACATAATCAGATAGTAGGCGCGGTTTAAAAGGTAAAGCCTGCTGCTGCACGCCGCCTTTTGCGGATGGTAAAATTGGCGGTAAACCCGGTCTACCGCTGCCAGCAGGTTCTCTGCCTGGTCGAATCGAAATAAAAACGGGGTCAGTGAAGGCTGGTTTTCCTTAATCCGGTAGACCTTGCGTTTGGCCTTTTCCTCGGGAAGCATGGTTACCAGAAGCACACAGCCCTCCTCGTCGGGCACAGCCTCGATCAGCAGGCGGCTGTCTCCCGGGCAAAACCCCTTCTGGCGGCAGGCCATCCGGAGAAATTCCTTGATGACCGAGCGGGAGTGCCCGTTCTGCCAGTCCAGAGAGTCGAAGGTGAGCTGGTAATCCTCCATGTCTTCCGGTGATAATATAATCAACAGTCTGGATTCATCGACTAGTTCAAGTATCAATGTCAACCCTTCTTCCTAGAACTCTATATCTTTCATCATATAGAAACGAAACCCTGCTTTAGGAAAAGCAGTAATTTTTTGACAATGCAAAGAAGGTCTTTTTTATGGTCATCGATTTTCATACACATATTTTCCCCGACGCTCTCGCCGCCCGCGCGATTGGCGGGCTGGAACAGTCGGGAAATGTAAAATCCGTCCTGTCCGGCCGGCGGGAGGATCTGCTGGCCTCGATGAAACGGGCCGGGGTGGATTATTCCCTCAATCTGCCCATCGCTTCCCGCCCCAAGCAGGTGGAGTCCATTAATAGCTTCGCGATCTCCGTCAACGGGAGGGACGGCCTGTTTTCCCTGGGAGGGATCCATCCTCTTTACGAGAATTACCGGGAGGAGCTGAAACGGATTCGGGCTGCCGGCCTGATCGGCGTAAAGCTTCATCCGGATTTTCAGGGCCTGTTTATTGACGACGAGCCCATGGTGGAGCTGATGGAGGCTTGCCGGGATCTGGGGCTTTTGGTTCTGGTTCACGGCGGCATGGACGTGTCCTTCCCTCACTGCCATCATTGCACGCCCGAGCGGATCGCCAGGACTTCTTCCCCGCTTGGAGGGCTGACCTTGGTGCTGGCTCATTTGGGAGGCTACAATTATTTGGATGATGTGGAAAGGCTGCTGGTGGGTAAGGATCTTTATCTGGACACCAGTTTTACCTTGGGACGGTTCGGCCGGGAGCAAATTCTGCGGATCATCAGGAATCACAGACCGGACAGGCTGCTGTTTGGAACCGATTCTCCCTGGGACGACCAACAGTCCGCTGTATCGGCCGTCAAGGACCTTCCTATTGACGCTTCGCTGAAGGATAAGATTCTGTATGAGAACGCCGCCGGCTTGCTGAAGCTGGAATGACGGCCTTTCAGAACGCTACCCTTACTATGTAAAATATGAAGGGGACAAAGAAGGTTTCCTATTTTCTTTCCAAACAACCTGTCTTTTTCTCCTTTTTCCCCGATTTATAGGAGTACCTGTCCCGGACAGGCTGATTTTGACAAAAAAAAAGGACCGGCCCCGCGCTGTGCGGAGCCGGTCCTTTTCCATAATTTAATTTCCCCTTGAGAAGAATTACCGGAGCTGGCCGGCTGCCAGCCGCCGGGCCAGCTCCGCGGCCCCCAGGAGGCCGGCTTGGTTGCCGAGCTGAGCAGCCTGGATTGAGACGGAACGGTAGGCGGGCATCACGCTTTTAGGAACCAGCGCTTTCAGCTGTTCGACGGGGTAGGACTGCTGCATGACGCCGCCGCAAAGCGCCAGGCAGTCGGGATCCCAAAGATGGATCAGAGAGGCTAAACCGTACACAATCTCCCGCAGCCAGCTGTCCACCACAGCTTTTACCCGGGGCTCCCTCAGCCGGCGGAAAATCGCCCTGCCGCTGTCCAGAGAGGATCCAGCCTTTGAGCCTGCCGAACCAGGCCGAGGCGGAGGCATACCGCTCAAAGCAGCCCCTTGGCCGCAGCCGCAGGGAAGCCCCCGGCGTGAGTGACCATGTGGCCGAACTCGCCGCGCCGAAATGAGAGCCGGTATAAAGCCTGCCATCCAGCACCGCCGCGCCGCCGACGCTGGTGCCGAAGCCTACGCATAAAAGGCTTTTGCAGCCCTTGCCCGCGCCGAAGGCCGCTTCTCCCACTGCGGCTGCGTTCAAGTCGTTCTCCACCGCGGTGGGCAAGGAAAAGGCATCCTCCAGCAAAGCCTTCACCTGTATGCCGGTGTACCCCCGGATACAGTCCTCTGCGAAAAGAATGGAGCCGCTTTTACTGTCTACCACCCCGGCGGTGCTGATGCCGATGCCATCCGCGCCCTCCGGCAGATAAGCGGCGATCAGCTTTTTGGCCAGCGCCACAACAGCCTGCCCGCCCTCGGCGGCAGGGGTAGGCGTTTCCCGGTGCTCCTTGAGAACGCCGTTGTCCACCAGTCCGGACTTGACGGCGGTGCCGCCGATATCTAAAGCGATAATTTTCACAGCGAAACCCCTCCTGCTTACAAATTTTGCCAGTGCCGGTTATTGTATGGCTTTATTCAGCTGTTTTCCAGCTTTACCTTGATTACCGCTTTTTTACGGTACCCAGTACGCCGTCCGCCAGTCCGGGGGCGTGGGCGTCGTGAGGAAATAAACCCAGAACCCGCCTAGGATCGGGGAAAGGTCGTTATAGCGGGAAAGCTGGTGCGGAGAATCGTAGCACATGCAAAATACCTGCTGTGCGGTTTCATTCTATTCTACTCTATATTCGGGAAAAAGAAAAGCGGAAAGGGGAAAAAGCCCCGCAGCGAGGGCACTCGCCGCAGGGCTTTCCCCTGAACTTTTTGTTACTCCGCGTCATTTAGGCTTACGGAACCCATAGAGGAGGCGATCTCCACCTGGTAAAGAGGGCCGGAAGCCTGACCGGAGCCACTGTGCTGGAGGTTTCTATGAATCTCTCCTAAAGAAGAGGCGCTGTTGATTTGAATGGGAGAATTAGGAGGAAAATACAGATCCACGTTTCCCAGGCTGTTTTCCACCTCGATATCCCCGGCCACCTCCGCGAAGGTTAGGCTGGTGTCGCCCAGGCTCTGCTCCAAATCCAGCTTCCCGCGAAGCCCGGAAAGGGAGATGGTAGCGGTGGAAGCGGAGATGGAAATCTCCGTTCCCTGAAGGCCGCTTCCCTGGAGATCGCAGGCAGACAATTCCAGGTCAATTTCTCCCGAGAAATTGATATCCCTGAGAACTGCCGAGCAGGCGTCTCCCTCAAAGGAGAAGCCGCCTCTGTAGTCAGAAGGAATACTAACCCTCAGAACCGCATCCTGCTTGGCGGAGGGGATCAGGCCCCGTTTGGTGGCGCGGATTTTCAGTTCCTCCTCCTCCTGGTATACCTCCAGCTGAAGCTTTTGGTCGTTTTTCCGTTCCAAACCACGGAAACCTGACTGCCGGGGTCCCCAGGAGCAATCTCTACCGAGCAGCCCTGGGCCTTTACGTCGATTTCCCATAGGCCGCCGGCCGGCACCTGGTAGGCGTCTTGGCCGCTTACAGTATCCTGGGAGCCGCCGGAGCCATGACCGCCGCTGCTGCTGGAGCCGCTGCCGCTGGAAGAGCTGTCCGGCGCTTTCTGGGGCGGATCCAGACGATCCGCAATCTGGTCCAAAGATTCCTCCGCCCGGCCGAACAGTTCATAAGGCCAAACCTCCTCAAGGCGGTCGTATACCTGCTGGAAGGAAGCCTTAACGCCGCCGTTGAAGGAAAGAGCGATATTGCCGATCACAGCGAACAGCAAAAAGCAGCCGGTAAAAATCAATGCGATTTTCCTAAGATTTTCATGCCTGGGCCTCCTTTCCCCGAATCACACGGGCGAAGCACCGGGAATAGGCGATAATCGCTTTCACCATACCATAAAGGAACCCAATCAAGCCGCAGAGCGCCAGCAGGGAAAGAAAGATCAGCGCCAATCCCAGCATAGCGAAGCCGAAGTGGAAGGGGGTGAGAGAGAATAAAATCATGGAAA
>ENA-OQAJ01000384-OQAJ01000384.1-human-gut-metagenome-genome-assembly--contig:-NODE-384-length-13900-cov-2.521092_pt1 | contig 13900 bp, 16 predicted proteins | sample MGYA00242736_ERZ504529 | MGnify/ENA primary metagenome ERZ504529 (study PRJEB26092, sample SAMD00036275) | human gut metagenome | host: Homo sapiens | study: EMG produced TPA metagenomics assembly of...
TTGGCCGAGTGGGTTGCCTTCCCGCGTTGGAGCAGCGTGAGCGCGCCGTGTTCGAGATTGTGGTCGCTGGCCGCGTGATCGAGACGGTGATGTTGCCATCGCCATGATCGAGGCCGGTGCCGGCAAGAACGCCTGGCACCTCATCTACGACGAGGGTCAGACCAAGCCCGATGAGGAAGTCGTTGCCGGTGGTCTTGAGGCCGCCAAGCCGTTCATCAAGGTGATTTGCGAGGCTCAGGACGAGCTCAAGAAGATCGCCGCCAAGGAGACCAAGGAATTCCAGCTCTTCCCGGAGTACACCGACGAGCTGTACGCCCGCATCGACGAGATCGCTCACAAGGATCTGGACGAGGCCCTCTCCATCGCCGAGAAGCTGCCGCGCCAGGACCGCATCCACGAGATCAAGGAGCACGTGCGCGAGGTGCTCGCGAACGAGTTCACCGATATGGACGACGCCGAGAAGGACAAGGAAATCGGCAACGCGTTCAAGGAGCTGCAGCGCCAGATCGTGCGTCGCCGCATCCTGACCCAGGACTACCGCATCGACGGCCGTGGCCTGCGCGACATCCGCACCCTGTCCGCCGAGGTGGACATTGTGCCTCGCGTGCACGGTTCCGCCCTGTTCCAGCGTGGCGAGACCCAGATTCTGGGCGTCACCACGCTGAACATGCTCAAGATGGAGCAGCAGATCGACGCGCTGTCCGGTCCGCAGTCCAAGCGTTACATGCACAACTACGAGATGCCGCCGTACTCCACTGGTGAGACCGGCCGCGTCGGTTCCCCGAGCGCCGCGAAATCGGCCACGGCGCCCTCGCCGAGAAGGCTCTCGTGCCGGTGCTGCCGAGCCGCGAAGAGTTCCCCTACGCCATCCGACAGGTCTCCGAGGCCATCGGTTCCAACGGTTCCACTTCGATGGGTTCCGTGTGCGCCTCCACGCTGAGCCTTTTGGCTGCCGGCGTGCCGCTGAAGGCTCCGGTTGCCGGCATCGCCATGGGCCTCGTGTCCGGCGACGTTGATGGCAAGCACATCTTCAAGACCCTCACCGATATTCTGGGTGCCGAGGATGCCTTCGGCGACATGGACTTCAAGGTGGCCGGTACTTCCGAGTTCATCACCGCCCTGCAGCTCGACACCAAGCTCGACGGCATCCCCGCCGACATCCTGGCCGCCGCTCTGCAGCAGGCCAAGGAAGCCCGCGCCACGATTCTCGAGGTCATCAACGAGTGCATCGACGGCCCGGCCGAGATGAGCGAGTTCGCTCCGCGCATCATCACCACCTCCGTCCCGGTTGAGAAGATCGGCGAAGTCATCGGCCCGAAGGCAAGATGATCAACCAGATTCAGGAAGACACCGGCGCTGAAATTGCCATCGAGGATGACGGTACCGTCTTCATCTCCTCCGAGGGTGGCGAGGCTGCTGAGAAGGCCAAGGCCATCATCGACCAGATTGCCAACCCGCACGTGCCCGAGGCCGGCGAAACCTACAACGGCAAGGTCGTCAAGACCACGTCGTTCGGCGCTTTCGTGAACCTCACCCCCGGCACCGACGGCCTGCTGCACATCTCCCAGATCCGCAACCTGGCCAACGGCGAGCGTATTGACGCTGTCGAAGACGTGCTCAAGGAAGGCGACACCGTTGAGGTGATCGTTCAGGGTGTCGATGATCGCGGCAAGATCTCCCTGGCCATTCCTGGTTTCGAGGATCAGGAGAACACGCCCGCCCGAGCCGTGGCGATCGCGATGACCGCCGTGGCGGCCGTGGCCGTGGTGACCGTGACGATCGCCGTGGCGGCCGTGGCCGTCGCTCCGAGCGCGATGACCGTGACTTCGACGATCGTGACGACGTCCGCGTCGCCGTCGCTCCGATGACTTCGAGGATGATTACGACGACCGTCCGCGTCGCCGTCGCTCCGATGACCGTGACTTCGATCGCGATGATCGCGATGATGATCGTCCGCGTCGCCGTCGTTCTGCCGACCGTGACTTCGACGATCGCGATGACCGTGATGCTCGCGACTCCCGTGACGATGATCGTCCGCGTCGCCGTCGCTCTTCCGATCGCGATGACCGTGGCGATCGTGATGACCGCCGTGGCGGTTCCCGTGGCCGTGGCCGTGGCTCGGACCTAACCCGCGCTACGCCACCGACGACAACTACGACGACTACCGCGCCGACCGCGAAGAGCGTACTGAGCGCCCGCGTCGCCGCGTCCGTCGCGACTTTGATCCGTTCGAGGACTAAATCCCTCTCACGGATCGGTCGCGGCATAGCCGCTCCCCTCACCTAGGGAAGCCCGTAGGGCTTCCCGCTTAACGGTTCGGCATTCGAGGACTGATCGTTCTCTAGCTTCTCTCGGGTGAGAAGGGCTTGATCGCAAACCAAAAGGCTTCTATACCGTTTCATTCGGTATAGAAGCCTTTTTGGTTTTTCGGCTTCTTCGCGCTGCATATTTCGATGTTGAATAAGGCACTCGTGCTGCCGCCATGTACGTTTAGTTGTCGGTTGACAACTATTCCCATGCATCAAGAATGGCGGATGATCATCGAAGGTACTCATGGGCGTTGATCACTGTGGCAACAACAAAGGCCGGGCCCTTGTGAGAGCCCGGCCTTTATGCCGTATGGCGGCGGATTAATCCTTAAAGGCTAATCCGTTGTCAATCAGCGTTACAGAATCGCCATGCACACGAAGTCCAGAATGAACAGCGCGGCCACAGTCCAGATGATCGGGTGAACCTCCTTGGCCTTGCCCTTGCAGGTCTTCACGATGCAGTACATGATGAAGCCTCCGGCGATGCCGTAGGAGATGGAGTAGGAGAAGGCCATGAACACGGCGGCGAAGAACGCCGGAATGGCTTCGGCGATGTCGTCCCACTTGACTTCCTTCAGGGAAGCGGCCATCATGCAGCCGACGATCACCAGCACGCCGGCGGTTGCGGCGGACGGCACGGCGGAGACGACCGGGGCCAGGAACGCGGACAAGGCGAAGCAGATCGCCACAACCACGGAGGTCAGGCCGGTTCGGCCGCCTGCGGCGATGCCGGCGGAAGACTCGACGTAGGTGGTGGTGTTCGAGGTGCCGCAGATGGCGCCGATGGAGGTGGCGATGGAGTCGGCGAACAGGGCCTTGTCCATCTTGGAGGAGAAGCCGTGGCCGTTCTCCAGAGCCTTCTCATCCTCGGCGGAGAAGATGCCGGTGCGGCGGCCGGTGCCGATGAAAGTGCCCAGGGTGTCGAACGTATCGGACATGGAGAAGGCGAAGATGGTCACGATGACCAGCGGCAGCTTGGTCGGATCAGAGAACAGTGCCGGGAAGCCCTCGGCGGAGAAGATCGCGCCGAAGGTCTGCGGCAGCTGGGAGAAGGTCTCGCTGATGGACTGCGAGTTGGACCAGGTGGTCACGCCGAACGGGATGCCGATTACGGTGGTGATGGCGATGGCCAGCAGCATGCCGCCCTTAACCTTCATCACGGTGAACACAATGGCCAGTACGAGGCCGATCAGGAAGACCCACAGCACCTTGTCGTTAAAGTTGGCCAGACCCGGGGTAGCCGCAACGGCACCGCCCTTGGCGGCGGCCTTCGGATCGCCGGGAGTGAACTTGATCAGGCCGACGTTCAGCATGCCCACGTAGGCCACGAACAGGCCGATGCCGCCGCCGATGGCGTGTTGCAGGGACTCCGGGATGGCCAGGATGATCATCTTGCGGATCTTGGTGACGGTGATGAGGATGTTGATCAGGCCGCACAGGAACACCATGCACATGGTCTGCTGCCAGCTGAAGCCGAGGCCGAAGCACACGGTGTAGGTGAAGAACGCGTTGAGGCCCATGCCGGCGGCCTGGGCGTACGGCACGTTGCGAACAGGCCCATGACCAGGGTGCCGATGATGGCCGCGATGATGGTGGCCAGGAACACGCCGCCCCACGGCATACCCGTCTGCGACAGGATCTGCGGGTTGACGACGATGATGTAAGCCATCGCGAAGAACGTGGTCAGGCCGGCCAGAATCTCAGTCGAGACGGTCGTGCCGTTTTCCTTCAAATGGAAGAACTTCTCCATTTACTCTCTACTTCCTTGGGTTTATGCGGGGCTGCGCACCGCGTGCATAATGCTGCGGCTGGCCCCGGCGAGAATTGCGACTCGCCCTGATCGGCCTGCCCAACGCGCGTCAGGCGCTGCGCACCCAATCAGAACCGTGGCCGATTATAGCTTGTGGAGGCAACGTGAACGGGTCCGGGGAGTAGACTGACTGCCAGAATAATTCGGAACAACTCAGGGGACACGCAGGACACACCCGTGGAAGGAAGGCGCGCGATGAAACCGGCCGTCGAAGTCAGCATCACCTCTTGGAAGAAGAATGTCGTCAAGCCCGGTCAGGAGTACGGCCGCGTACTGCTGATGCCCGGCACCGGCTACAACTGCGACCGTCCGCTGCTCTACTGGTCGGCCCAGGCTCTGGTCGAGGCCGGCTGGCGAATCGACCGCATGAACGTACGCAACGCTTCCGACGACCTGTCCACGGTGATTCCGGTCCTCAATCAGGCGATTGACGGCTGGGTGGCCGCCGCGCGCGAGTCCGGCGCGGGTAAAGCCGGTGATTCCGGGGATGGCGTTGCCGCCGATGATTCTGCTACCGTGCTGGCCGATGGCGCAGCTGGCTCGCCGAACCGTGATTCCGACACCCCGTCCGGCCCTCGCCTGTTGCTGATCGGCAAGTCGCTGACGACGATGACCTACCCACATGTGGCCTCACACTACGGTCTGCCGTTCGTGCTGCTGACCCCGGTGCTGCATCACGCCGACTTCGATCCATCCGCCCGGGTGATTCCGGTGCCGGCTGTCGGCGATGATATCGTCGCCGAATCCGAGGCCCCGAGCGTGGCCGAAGCAAGGGCGATCATCCGCGCGGAACAGGCCGGCCAGTCGCACGCCGCCAGCTCCCGATACTCCGGCCCGGCACCGCTGATCTGCGCCGCACCGCCGACCCGTTCTACGATCAAGCCCGCGCCAACGCGCTCACCCCGCACGTGCACGAATACCCGGATGCCAACCATTCGATCGAGGTGCCCGGCCACTGGCGTCGCTCGCTCGACTATCTGAAGGAAGTCACCGCGTCCGTAGCCCAGTACGCCGCCACGCTGTAATGCCCCGCGACACGCCCGAATTCTGCAATGTCGCTGACCATCCGTAATCTAATCATCCGTAAACCACAGACCGTTGGTTGAAGTGCGCGCGAGTGCATTTCCGAAGTTTGGTTCGCCAAGCCAGCGCAGGTTGAGAGATATAAGCCCGTCAAGGGCCGGCGAAGGTCGCTTCGCGAGATTATATTGCTCTGCCTGTGCGCAGGGCTTTTTTGTTGCCCGGCCGAAAGTTCCGAACTCCAAGTCAACGGCCGACTTAGGAAGGAACGCCATGAAGAGGCCCGAAAAGGAAGCGGTAGTCGCTCAGCTTACGGAAGAATTCCGTAACGCTGACGCCGTCTACCTGACCGAGTACCGCGGGCTTACCGTTCCGCAGATTTCCGATCTGCGTGAAAAGCTAGGCCGCGATACTTCCTACACTGTGGCAAAGAACACGCTGGCACGCATCGCCGCCAAGGAAGCGGGCATTGAGGGTCTCGACGAGATTCTCTCCGGCCCGACCGCCATCACCTTCGTGAAGGGCGACTTCATCGAGGCTGCGAAGGTCATCCGTGACTTCGCCAAGGACAACAAGGCTCTTGTCATCAAGGGTGCCGCCGCTGACGGCACTGTCTACGATGCCGAGGGCGCCAAGAAGCTGGCAGACCTCAAGTCCCGCCCGCAGCTGCTTGCCGAATTCGCCGGCGACATCAAGGCATCGATGGCCAAGGCCGCGTACCTGTTCAACGCTCTGCCTACCAAGGCTGTGCGCACGATCGACGCCCTGCGCGAAAAGCAGGAGAAGGCTGCCTGATTTACGCCCTCACGGCATGAATCAGTCGCTTCGATAATTTAAACAATAAGGTTTATTAGGCAGCGGATCTACCACTTCGTCCGCCGCCAAGATTGAAAGGAAGCCATAATGGCTAAGTACACCAACGATGAGCTGCTGGAAGCCTTCGGCGAGATGACCCTGGTCGAGCTCTCCGAGTTCGTGAAGGCCTTCGAGGAGAAGTTCGACGTCGAGGCTGCCGCTCCGGTTGCCGCTGTTGCCGCTGTTGCTGGCGCTGCTGCTCCGGCTGAGGAAGAGAAGGATGAGTTCGACGTCATCCTCTCCGCCGTCGGCGACAAGAAGATCCAGGTCATCAAGGCTGTCCGCGCCATCACCAACCTCGGCCTGGCCGAGGCCAAGGCTCTTGTCGACGGCGCTCCGAAGGCCGTCCTCGAGAAGGCCAAGAAGGAAGATGCCGAGAAGGCCAAGGCTCAGCTGGAAGAGGCTGGCGCCAGCGTCGAGCTCAAGTGATTTGTGCGGCATAAGCCGCAATCACAGCTTGAGAGCCACCGCACCTGTGTTTCAGGCTGCGGGGTTTCCGCATACTGAGTAGACTAGTTGACGAGGACGAGGCGGAGAACGCGATCCGGCGTGGAAACACAAAGCTGGCAATGAGCGAAAGTTGTCAATTCTGTGCCCAGTAATCCGCCAAAAGCGGTAAAAGATGACACAATGGCACGTAGTGTGGTCAAATAGTGTGTCCAGGAAGGCGGTCACGGTGAGCGAGTGGACGGTGAAGATCAACGGTGTCGACCGGATCAGCGTCAAGCCGGGGGAGTGCGTGGAAATCGGCCGTAAGCCGTTACGCCCCCTTGCCGATGATGGCAACACCCGCCTTGACGTCGCCGATCAAACCAAATCGATGTCCAAACGGCACGCCATGTTCACGGTAAAAAGCAATGGCACGGCCTCGGTCCGTGATCTTGGATCGACCAATGGATCGTATGTGGTGCGGGAAAATGGCGATTTGTTGCGCTTGCCGGCCAATGCCGAGTTCCTGTTGCCGACGTCTCCCATGCGCATGCAGTTCGGCGATGTGCCTGCGGACTTCATTCGTGTCGACGATCCAGTGGCAAAGCCGCTCGACCTCAAGGTGCCTGATTTGTTTGGCTATGCGGTTCACGAAGCACCGCAGGAGCCGGATGCGGCGGATATGTCCGTCGACGATATTCTTGATTTGCGGGCCGGCGAGCCGACCGCCATCTTCAGCGCGGATAATGTTCGACGCAAGGTCGACGAGCTTGAACTTGGCTCGCTGAATATCACGCAGCCAGTGACGAAAAACGATGAGCCGGCCATACCCCGTGATCTGTTCGCGGATGCGTTGGCCCAGCATGCCGAGCAGGAGACCGAACGCAAAAACCAGCAGGCCATGAACTCCGTGGCACTGCCGAAGCAGCAGACCGAACCTGAGTCGACGATTGTAACGCCTGCATCCAGCACAGCAGGATCTCCGGTATTGTTCCAGTAGATCCATCGCCCATGCCGTTGTTAAGCACGCTCCCAGCACAAGCGAGCCGGCAGTGGCGTCGGCGGCGGTTGTTGAATCCGATGCAGCGGCTGGCGCAAGCAAGTCAGCCGAAAACGTTCAGTCCGCTCCGAATACCAGGAATGCCGGCGATTCTCAGCCGGCGGACACTGTCGAACAGCATGCTGAAGTTGCCCAGCCTGAAGCGCCCGGGAAGCCGAAGCCGCTCAATCTGAAAACACCCAGCCTGAGACCGCTCAGCCGGCAACCGCCCAGTCTGAAACCGACCAGCCGGCAGCTGACGTACCGGACGATCAGCAGCGGACCGCAGCCGAAGCATATCAAGAAGCCACCGCAGCAGGCGTAGCAGACCAGCAGCCGGCTGCCGAAACCGCCCAGCAGTCGGTATCCGAAGCATATGATATCGACTCCACGGGCGTACACACTCCGGTCTTCGAGCCCGGCTCGGTGTTCGAGCGTGTGGCCAAGGGCGAGCTGAAAGCACAGGAGCCGGCAGTCGAAGTCGATGGCCTGACCTCTGACGAGGCAAAAACCACGCAAGATTTCAATGTTCAATTCGAAGTCGCCCGTCATCCCGAATTGCTGGCGTTCCTCGCCATGAATCCGTACCTGTACGACGACATGTATTCTTGGCTCGCCGCCCGTGGCGAGGCCGATATTGACGAAGCCCTGTCTCACAACAAGGGCTATCAGGAATACCGCGAAGCGTTGGAAAGTGAGTCGAGAGATGACCCAGAGCCAGACTCAGAACCAGAATCTCACGGAAGGTCTGAATCGCATCCGTCGCTGGCGTGACCAATACCGCAGCATGCAGCCGCCATCGCCGCTCGAGGATGTGAATCAACTGGCCGCGAAGCTGGAGATGACCCATGCCCATCCCTCCGGCATCGCCCAGCTGTTCGCTTCCGGCCATGTCCGGTTGGATTCGTTGTTCCGCGACACGGGTGTGCTTAAGGCCGCCGAACGCCATATTGGGCGCGTGCTGGATGACCAGGCCGCCAAACGCAGGATTTCCGGCGTGGCGGAGTTGTCGCTCGTGGTCGGCGTGGCCACATGGAAGGGCAACGCGCTGCCGGTGCTGTTGTACCCGGTGAGCGTCACGATCGAGGATGATGGCTTGTCGACCACCATTCGATTCACCGGTCGCGTGGCCCTGAACGTCGCGTTCGTCAATACATTGCGTGAGCAGGGGGTGTTCCTGGATGAGGATTCCCTGTTTGACGGTGCCAGCTATGACAGTGGCACTCCCGAACTTCCGCGATGTTCGCCCGTATTTCGTCCGAAGCGTCGGAGCGTATCTCCGACTTCGCCATCGAGCGCCAGATTGTGCTCGGATGCTTCATGGACCCCTCGTCGCAGATGATCAGCGAAAGCCGACAGTTCATCGACCAGCTGGAGAACGGCCCCACCGGCAATGTGCTGTTGGACGCGCTTGCCGGCGACGAATCCGCCCGCACCGCGCTCAAAGATGCCAATATTCCGCAATACAGTCCTTTCGACGTAGACCCGCATGCCGAGTACGAAGTCGGCGATGTGGACAATACGGTGCGATATGCCGCGTCACTTGCTGCCAATGGCCATAGCATCGTGGTCGACGGCACCTTCCCGAAGGGCACCGCGGAGCAGTCTGTGGCCATCGCATCGCGCTGCCTGATGAATGGTCGTTCCGTGCTGTACGTGCCCGGCGTGGCCGAGCAGAAGCGTCTGTTCATCCAGACGGCCTCCGCCAATGAGATGAAGGCGCAGGTACTGGATGTATCCGATGAACACGCCAACGCCGCGCTTGATAAGCAGCTGATTTGCCGCAGTCGGATTCCAACCGGGAGTCGCCACCCAGCGATTCGACCAGTTGGCCGACGAACTCGTGGGCGTGCGTTCGCGCTTGACCCGCTACTTGGGCGACCTGCACGGGGGCAATGATAAGTGGAATGTGTCCGCATACGAGACCATTCAGAATCTGGCCCGTATCTCCGTGCTCCCGACGCACCCTGCCACCCACGTTCGACTTGACGAGTCAAGTGCCCTGAGCATCGCCAACGATATTGACACATGGATCGGCAAGATGGAACGCGCCGGCGAGCTCGGCGAATACACCATCGGCCCGGAAGACACCGCATGGTACAAGGCGTCCATCACCACTGAAGAACAGGCAGTAACCGCCTACCAGCGCGTGGACGATTTGCTGCGTCGCTTCCTGCCCGCCACCCGTGAGCAGGTGGCACGCACCGTGCAGACCTGCGGATTCCCGGTTCCTCCCACCACCCGCGAGTGGGAGCGTCAGGTTACGGTTTTGAAGAATCTGCGACGAGTGCTTGACGTGTTCCAGCCGGAGATTTTCGAGCGAGACATCAGCTCCATGATCGAGGCCACCAAGCCGAAGAGCCAGCGCAAGGCCGAGGGCACGTCGATGGGATTCTGGGAGCGCCGCCGCCACATCAAGGAAGCCAAGGATCTGCTGCGCGTCGGCGCGCAGGTCGAGGACTTGCACGAAGCGTTGAAGGTAGTCGCCAAGCAAGGGGAGCAGTGGCATCAGTTCGTGCCTCACGGCGGTTGGCCGGTGCTGCCCAGCAAGCTCGACGAGATCATCTCCACCCAAGAGGCGCTGGTCAGCAATATGACCGCGCTGGATACCGTGCTTTCCACCACACCCGCTGGTGGCAATCTGGAAACCGCCGATTTCGAGAAGGTGGAAGCACGCCTGAAAGCACTGCTGGATGATCGCAAGGCACTGGACACCTTGCCGGAGCGTTGCCTGCTGGAGCAGGAATTCGCCTCTGCCGGACTGAACGAACTGGTCGCCGATCTCAACGCTCGCCGAGTGAGCGTGGAGCAGGTGCGCGGCGAAGTGCAGCTGGCCTGGTGGACCACCGTGTTTGAGGACATTGTGCGTTCGTCCGCCATCATCTCCAACCAGGATGGTGCCGCGCTGCAGGCCGCATCCGACCGCTTTGCGCAGGTCGATGTGGAGCACGTGCGCTCCATCGGACCGATGGTGTCGCAGGAATCCATGCGCCGTCTGTGCGACATGCTGTTCTCCCGCACTCAGGAAGCCAACCAGATGCACACCGTGCTGGCAGGGCGCGCCAGTGTGTCGCTGAGCAGGATTCGCCGTGATCATCCGGAGATTCTGGCCGCGGCCAAGCCGATTCTGGTGGCCGCGCCGGGTACGCTCGCCGCACTCACCGAGCCGGGTGTGCTGGCTGATGTGGCGATTCTCGATGCGTGCGCGCACATTCCCGCTATCGAGTTGCTGTCCATCATCGGCCGCGTGCAGCAGGTGGTGGTGATCGCCCACTGCGCGACGGTAACCAGCGAAAGCGTCAAGCAGCTGATCGACACGTTGCCTCATATCGAGGTGGATGCTGCCCCGTCTCGCCGTGCGCCGCGCCTGTCCGCATTCCTTGAATCCGAGGGATATGGTCCTGTTCGCTATGATGTGGCCACCGAGCCGGCTGCCGGTGAGGTGCGATTCCACCGTGTGGAAGCGAGCGGTGTGCCGGTTATGTCTTCTGGTCTGGTGGAATCCAGCCAGCCGGAGATTGATGAAGTGGTGCGTCTGATTACGCAACGTGCCGCCGGTTTTGCCGTGGTTCCTTCCAGCTATCGACTTGTGGTCGTGATGTTGACCGACGCATTCCGCACACGCTTGGGTGCCGAATTGAAGTCGTTGGCAGGCAAATCCAAGGCGATGGGCCGATTCCTGCGCCATGTGCGGTTGGTTTCCTTGCGTGACGTGGCCGGAGGTCGTGCCACTGACGTGATTCTGTCGATGTGCTATGCGAAAACCACGCACGGACGTCTGCTTCAGCAGTTCGGCCCGCTCGAAAGCACAGGCGGTCGCGGACTGTTGCTGGATGCCCTGGCATTGGCGGACCACAGCTTGGATATTGTGTCGGCCTTTGGTTCCGAAGATTTGGACGAAGAACGACTGCACCAGTCCGGTCCTCGGTTCCTGAAGACCATGTTGACGTGGGCCGAACAGCTTGACGACCGTCCGGTGCTTCCGTTGCGTGATGCGGCAGGCGGCAACGTGCTGTTCGACGATATCGCCGACAGGTTGCGCGCGCGAGGACTGAACGCTGCTGTTGATTATGGATTCGACAAGGGCGTGAAGATTCCGCTCGTGGTGGGATTGAAGGACAAGCCGTTTGCCTTGGCCGTGCAGACCGATGACGCGAACTTTATGTCCGTGCAATCCACGCGTAGGCGTCATCGTTTGTCGGCACAGGATCTCATTTCCTTGGGCTGGAATGTGATGACCGTCTGGAGTGTCGCCGCCTTCGTGAACCCCGATAAGGAAGTCGACCGTATCGTCAGCCGTATCGGTGAGATCTATCGCGAGGTTGAATAACCATGGCGGAATACTCGGCTACACGGCGCACACCGCGCAAGCACAAGCGCGTGGTGATGAAGGGCACTGAGCAGTTTGACGCTGACGGTGTCAAACTCGAGCCCGGAGACATGCAGACCGACCAACAACGGCAATCCGACGACGACAAACGCATCCTCGGCGAACTGGCCGTCCGCATTGGGCCGTTTTTAACGAGCGCGAGTAGGAGTTGGGGCGCACTCTGTCGCGCCCCAACACTTGTGTTTCCGCAGCCGACAGCTGCGGAAAACACAGTATCGGCCGAAGGCCGATTCCGCTTCCTACCGCACAACGGCCATAATCGCTCCGGCCTGTTGCAGCTCCATAACCTTGGCCGCGGCCTCCGGCGGCATTGCGAACGACACCAGTCGGTCGTTGCCTCCCAATGCACCAATCGCATCCGGTTTGCCGACATTCATCACCGTGGCGTTCTCGGCCAGCGTGCAATCAGCGCCTTCGCAACCGACGGCGGAAACCAGTCTCACCTGATCGCCGGCCAATACATCGTCGACGCTACTGGCCAAGCGGACTTCAATCACCGTAGTGCCGGTCGGTGCTACGGGCGCATCTCTGGCCATATGCGTGGAAATGGGATCGGCTGCTTCGATATCGATTTGCGCTACCTTGCCCACCACATCCTCAATATTGCCTGTCCAAGACGGGCCTGCCGCAGATACCGGCATATCAGCCAACTGAACGTCGGCGGCCAGAATAATGTCACCCCGTCGAATCGAGCGGGCGGCCACCACCATCGGCTCGGTCTCCACCACGGCCAATACGGCTTCAATCCCAAACAGCACTGCGAGTCCCACGCACAACGCAGCAGTGAGTCGCGCAAGGCATCCGCCATGCGCCGTCGCCGCAATGAGCCGCGCGCAGGCGGCTTAATAAACGAAAAGGTCACCATGCAACCATGGTGACCTGAAGTTTTTCGTAAGCGCAAGCCAAATCGACCTATGTGGTTCTAGCTTGCCAAGTTATCCACAACGCTTCAAACCCGTGCAACAGACAGTGCCCGTAGTGCCAATATCCGCGGCATACCGCCGTCGACACCGTCGTTTACAGAGGAAAAGCGGGTGTACAGACCTTACTTGCCGGATTTGTCGGTGCGGTAGAAGCCGTGACCCTTGAACTCAATCGGCACGGCGGAATACACCTTGCGCACCTGCTCTTGCCCGCACTGGGGGCACACGGTGATCGGGTCGTCCTCGAACGACTGCTGCTCGGTGAAATCGTATCCGCAGTTCTTACAACGGTAATGATAGGTTGGCACGGTTCCTCCCTGGTCGAAGCTCATTATATGATTCCGGCACGTATGCGATGCCCGGCATACGCATCAAGTCCGTTCATATCCTAGTCGTCACGCGGACACCGCGCCGCTCGACGTCTCGTTTTGTTCCCTCCGCGAACTTGCGTGGATGGCGAACTACAGGCGTCGGGCTCCCTGCGGCGTGACCACCCAGTCGACCGGGATATCGTGAGACTGGCGGGGCAGGTCGTCTGCCATGCATTCCCACGGCCAGCAGACGGCGACGACCGGCACGCCTCCGCGTCGGTATGTCAGCGCGCGGTCATACCAGCCGCCGCCGCGCCCAAGCCGGACGCCATGTGCATCCACGGCCAGCGCGGGCACGATGATCAGGTCGGCATCGCCAAGGGCCGCCGGGCCAAGCGTCTGCGTATCCGGCTCATCCGGCCGTTGTGCCATGCCGGTTCCCTCGCAGGTCACGCCATGCAATGAGACCATGTCGGGCAGCAGAGCCCATCCCACGTCCAGACCGGAGCCCAAGCGCGGCACAAGGACGCGCAGCCCGCGGTCGAGCAGCAGGGACAGCAGCGGCCGCATGGGGATTTCGCTGCCCATCGACACGTAGGCGGCCACGGTCGGCGCCGGTGTCCGCGGCCGTGTGGCGCGGACATGACGCCAGACGTGCCGGCCTGCACGCCGACCAAGTCCAGCAACGGCACAATGTGTTCGGCCAGTGCCGCCGCGGCCGCGTCCCGTTCCTGCCGCGTCACGGTCTTACGCCGCGCGATGGCGTCCCGTCTCAGCTGTCTCTTGCGCAGATCGTCCGACATATCGGCATCGG
>ENA-OQAJ01000385-OQAJ01000385.1-human-gut-metagenome-genome-assembly--contig:-NODE-385-length-13879-cov-2.640489_pt1 | contig 13879 bp, 17 predicted proteins | sample MGYA00242736_ERZ504529 | MGnify/ENA primary metagenome ERZ504529 (study PRJEB26092, sample SAMD00036275) | human gut metagenome | host: Homo sapiens | study: EMG produced TPA metagenomics assembly of...
ACTGCCTACGACAAATATATGATTAATGCCATCCGTGAATCTGCTTTCGATTATTTATTGAAGCCGATAGACCGTAAGGAACTGGAATGCATTATTACCCGGTTTCTGAAAAAGATGGACGAACCGGGTCCGTATTTGGATGATTTGAACCTGATGATGTTGGGAAACGTGATGATGCTGATGGTGCGGTCGAATCCGCTGCGGATCGTAACGAAGTAGGGGAGGCGCGGTCATGATCATGACCACATGGCAGGGCGTCGTCACTGTACTGATGGCGGTGCTTGGCACCATCATCACCCGTTTTCTGCCGTTCGTGCTCTTTCCCGAGTCAAAGAAACCGCCGCACATCATCGACTATCTTGGCAACGTGCTTCCGTATGCTATGACCGGACTGCTGGTGGTGTATTCGCTGAAAAACGTCAATCCTTTTGCTGGAAGCCACGGCATTCCCGAAGCGATCGCCATCGCCGCGATCGTCGTGCTGCACGTATGGAAACGCAACATGCTGCTCTCGATCGCCGGCGGCACCGTCGTGTATATGGCAGTACTTCAGCTTGTTTTTGCATGATTGTCTGTTTTGTAGGATTGCCCAAATCTGAAGTGAGTTTTATAGGGATTTTCCACAGTTGTTATTGCTGATATCCCATATCGTGAGAAGAAATGCGTTGATGCGATTGACGCGCCTACTCTTTTTCTTTAGCCAATAAGGAGCTGTGTTGAGCGGCTCTGGCTGTATAGAAGAGTTATATCTAACGAGAGAGAACAATATGACTAGTGCAGCAAGCACTGCCAATGCCGCGGTTCCAGCGCCCGGCAAACTGGAGTTCAAGGATGATTACACGCCTGAGGAAGCGGAACGCGTCATCCGCAATTCGAAGGGGCTCCCTGTCGGTGTGAAGCCGAAGATGGTGTGGACGTGGCCGAAGGCCCTGCTGTGGGCCGTCATCGCCATTGTGTGCGCTATTGGTTGGGCTATTCTGGCGGTTTCCCGTGGCGAGCAGATCAGCGCCATCTGGTTCGTGGTTGTGGCATTGTGCTCCTACGCGATCGCTTACCGTTTCTACGCGTACTATATTCAGATCAAGATCATGCGTACCGACGATGCGAACGCGACGCCGGCCGAGCGCGTGCATGACGGCGCCAACTTCGAACGTGCCGACCGTCGCGTGCTGTTCGGCCAGCATTTCGCCGGCATTTCCGGTGCGGGCCCGCTTGTTGGTCCTATTCTGGCCGCCCAAATGGGTTATCTGCCGTCCGTGATGTGGATCATTCTCGGTGTGATTTTCGCCGGCGCCGTGCAGGATATGCTCATGCTGTGGATCTCCGCCAAGCGTCGCGGCCGTTCCTTCGGTCAGATGGCAACCGACGAAATGGGCAAGTTCGGCGGTACTATCCTGTCGATCTTCCTGATCGTGATGACCGCCATCGCCATGGCATTCCTTGCGCTCGTGGCCATCAAGGCCATGGCTTCCTCGCCGTGGGCCGTGTTCTCTATTGGTATGACCATTCCGATCGCCTTGATCATGGGCTGCTTCCAGCGTTTCCTGCATCGTAGCGTTATCGAAACCACGGTGCTCGGCTTCGTGCTGCTCGTGATCGACATCATCGCTGGCGGTTGGATCTCCAGCGTTCCGGCAATCGCGACGTGTTCACGTTGAACGCCAAGGAACTGGTTATCGCACTGGTGATCTACTCCTTCGCCGCCGCCGCGTTGCCGCACTGGCTGCTCGTCACCCCGCGTGACTACCTGTCCACGCTGATGAAGATCGGCACGCTTGTGCTGCTCGTGCTTGGCATTCTCATCGCCAATCCGTCCGTGCAGATGCCGGCTCTGACTGAATTCGCGTCCACCTCCACGGGACCGACCTTCGCAGGCGACCTGTTCCCGTTCCTGTTCATCACCATCGCGTGCGGCGCTCTTTCCGGCTTCCACGGCGCAGTGAGCTCCGGCCTGACCCCGAAGGCTGTGGAGAAGGAAAACCAGATCCGCATGATCGGCTACGGTTCCATGCTGGTTGAATCCTTCACCGCCGTGATCGCACTGATTGCAGCCATCACCATTTCCCAGGGCGTCTACTTCTCCACGAACATGTCCGCCTCGCAGATCTCCACCGCTTCCGGCGTGACCCTGACCGCCACTTCCACTCCTGACGAGCGGGCTGAGGCCGCGGTCAAGGCCGTGGATTCGATGAAGGTTTCCGACATTGAAGGCAACCAGATGAAGGTCACTTGGGATTCTGTCGACGAGAACGGCAATGCCAAGACCTATGAAGCGCCGACGCTTTGAAGCAGGCGCTTCCGACATTGGCGAGAACACCATCGTTTCCCGCACCGGCGGCGCCACCACGTTCGCTATGGGTATGGCCAACTTCCTCAAGTCCTACCTCGGCGGTCATGACTCCATGGCCTTCTGGTACCACTTCGCCATCATGTTCGAAGCGTTGTTCATCCTCACCACCGTTGACAACGCACCCGCGTGGCCCGTTATCAGATTGGTGAGTTGCTGGGCAACGTGCGCAAGCTGAAGAAGTTCGCTGATCCGACGTGGAAACCGGGCAACATCATCACCACACTGATCGCAACCGCCCCTGTGGGGTGGCCTGCTGTGGGTCGCGTGTGCGATACGAATGGTGGTATCAACGCCATGATGCCTATTTTCGGTATTTCCAACCAGCTGCTTGCCGCCGCATGCTTCATGCTGGTCACCGTTTGCGTGGCCAAGCTTGGCTATAAGAAGTACCTGTGGATTCCTGTTGTTCCTCTCGTTTGGGATGTGGCCGTGACCTTCACCGCCGACTTCCAGAAGATCGTCGGACCGATCAGTTACTTCGCCACCGCTTCCAAGTATCAGACGCTGATCGATGGTGGCACTTTGGAAGGCGAAGCGTTGGTCAACGCCAAGGCTGCACTCTCCAATGCGTACCTTGACGGCGTGCTCTCCGTGTTCTTCATGGTCATGATGGGAGTCTTCCTGGTCGTCGGCATCTACCAGACCGTGAAGATTCTTGCCAAGGGCAAGTTCGGTGTGGAAACCACGTCTGAGGAGCCGTTCGTGGAATCCGAATGGTTCGCACCGTCCAGCCTGATCGCCACCAAGCTCGAAAAGAAGGTGCAGCGCGAATACGCGGCCAAGAGCTATGAGCTGGCGCAGAAGGAACAGGCCGCAGCCTGATGCAGGGATTCACCACCATGGTCAGACGAATCTGGTCCGCATTATTGAAAGCCAAGGCCGGATTCGTCTGGTATGTGCGCGAATTCAGCGGAGAAGCGAAATACGACCACTATCTGGAGCATTTCGCAAGCGAACATCCCTGCGAAACCCCGCTGACCGAACGCGAATACTGGCGCATGCGAGAGGAATACGATCGCAAGCATCCCAACACCAGTTGCTGTTGCTGAAACTAACGGCCATACATAAACAATCCCCGTCTTTCATTTCGGAAGACGGGGATTGTTTTTCTTATATTTATGTTGCTTGCTTGCGATTATTCCTATACCGAAGATATTCGATTGCATGTTCCGCAATCAATATTTCGCAATCAAGAAGCGAGTCCCATGCTGTATTTCAATGTCATCACACGAATTGCGGACTGCGTTACTTTGTCTGCAAAAGCGGAATCAGCCGCGCCTCGCATTCAAACCATCCAAAACCTGCTGAACATAATCGAAAGCGCCAATGCAGGCAAGATCACCGCCGGCCTCAACCAATCGCACCCCCAAATCACTCGGCTGAATGCCACCCAACGCAGTGGCGGACAAAAGAATCCGAAGTGATGACACCTTGGAATCCGACCGTATTGCGCAAATAATCCGTTACCAAAGCGCTGGAGAACACGGCGGGATTATTCGGATCAATAGCCTGATAGGTGGCAAGCGACATCATCACCATGGAAGGGTTCGCCTCCAACGTACTGTTGAACGCGCCGATTTCCGCACCGTCCAACGTGGTGGTGGTATCAAGAATGCCGTCGGCGGTGAAATCGGTGTTGCCCGTCACCGAACCCAAACCAGGATAGTGCTTGATGGCGCTGCCTACACCCGAATCCGCCATGCCCTGAATGAACGCCTTGGCATGGTCGGCATTGCCGTCCGCATCAAGACCAAAAATCACGATACAGTGCGCCGATCGGGCCATTGGGAAGCCCTATCTACCGTTACCGTGCCCACCACCGGCGCCAAATCAACATTGATGCCGGCCGACTTGAGTTGGGAACCCCATACGGCAGCCGATTGCCGTAGCTGGTTGGTCGACATTTGAACCCTGATTGGTGGCGGAAGGCATCTGGTCGAAACCAGCGCCTTGAAGATGCTGCACCAAACCACCTTCCTGATCAGTGGTCATCAACAGCTGATTATTGGCCGGCGCATACGATTGCAATGCGGATGTGGCTGCGGCGACACCGGCCGTTCCCGAATTCCAGTTGCCGATGATCAGCACCGAACCGACATGCTGGTTCACAATGAGATCCTGTAACGAGGAAGGATCGGATCCCGCATACAGGGGTGCCATGACGAGCTGACCGACGCGCTCTGCAAGACTCATGGCATTGACTGCAGCCACAGCTCTGCCATGCGGCGAGTCATCCACCACGCTTGGCACGTTGGATTTGTCAAGCGCATCATGTGATGCATCGGACTGCTGCGAATTGGATTGCTCGGATTGGTTGGAGCCAGCATTCAAACTCGCGCTGGATGAACACCCAGCGAACGATAGCGGCAGTGCGATGGCGCACAGTGCGGCAGCACAACGAGCGAAATGAACGTGAACTCTCCTCATAGTGTCATTATCTATCACATGCCGGTGATGGCGAATACGATCGCATAAGAAAAGAACGGGTGGATTCGTGTTCGTGAATTGCGTAAACATTAGGCTAGCGGCATAAAGCCGTTCCGTGCCTGTCGATAGGCTATTAGTATGTCTTTTTTTGATATGTTTGGTCCCATGTTCGACCCGGAAAGCGGTCCGAACCGCTCCCAAGGGCAGCGTGCCAATAAATCCGGCAACGATGATCCCATCATTCTCAATGTCGAAACCGATGGTGATAACACCGCCCGGTCTTCGGCGAACATGCCTCCAAGAGGTCCGTCCGGTCCGCGTATCACACGCCAGCCGAACCGTCCGCGCAAAATCGTCGAACGGCAACAAGATTCTAATCGGTGTGGTGCTGCGCTTGCCATCATCATCGGCCTGTTCTTTGGCTTGGCGCAGTTCATCACCGACGTCATGTGGTATGCGCAGCTTGGCTTCCAAAGCGTGATTTGGACGCAGTTGGGTACCAGGGTAGGCCTGTGGGTGGCGTATGCGCTGCTGATCGCCGCGGTCGGATTCCTGTCCGCGTCGCTGGCGATCTGGGCTCGCCCCGATGCTGCCGATGGTTCCACGATTCGTATTAACGGCGACACCATCGAAGTGGGCAAGGGCGTGAGCTCAAAGAGTGCACGTCGTGTGGCTGTGGTGATTTCATTGATCGTCGGCTTGATGTTCGGATCGCAGTTTAATGCGAATTGGTCTGAAATCCTGCTGATGTTCAACGCGCAGAGTTTCGGCACCACCGACCCGCAATTCGGCATCGACAACGGTTTCTATGTGTTCGTATTGCCTGGCTTGAAGCTGATCATGTCGGCAGTGTCGTTGCTGCTGCTTGCCGGCATCATCTTCTCCATCGTCACGCATGTGATGATGGGCGGCATCCGAATCACCATCCAGTGCATGGTCGTGGACTGTTCCACATCACCAAGCGTGCGCGTAGACAGATCGGCATCTGGCTGATGCTCAACATGTTCGCATGGGCGACGAATCAGGTGCTTGGCGTGTTCTCCCACCTCACGCAGGAGGGTAGCCGCATCACCGGTGCCACGTATACCACGGTCAACGCCACGATTCCCGTCACCTTCATCATGGCTGCCATCACCGTCATTCTCGGTGTGATTCTCGGCGTGTGGATCATGAAGTCGCATGCGTTGGAAGGCCAGGCTCCGATTGCGGTGCGTGCTTCCGAAGCGCTTAAAGCGTGGAAGGTGCCGACCGTGGCCATCGCATCCGCCATTGTGGTGAGCTTGGTGCTTACCGTGGCATGGCCGATGCTGCTGCAGCGTTTCCGTGTGAATCCGAACGCGCAGGAAATGGAATCTACCTATATCCAACGTAATATCGACGCCACCCGTGAAGCATACGGTCTGAACAATGTGAAGACCGAACAGTATCAGGCCACTACGGAAGGCGAGGCTGGTGCGTTGGCTGATTCCGCGGAATCGACCGCGCAGATCCGACTGCTCGATCCGCAGATCGTTTCCCCGACATTCAAGCAGCTGCAGCAATCCAAGCAGTATTACACGTTTGCCGATACTCTTGCCGTCGACAAGTATGAGGTCGACGGTGTGAGCCAAGATACGGTGATCGCAGCACGAGAACTTGACCTTGCCGGTCTTGACAATCGTAACTGGGTCAACGACCATACCGTATACACGCACGGCTATGGTGTGGTGGCCGCCTACGGCAACAAGGTGACGGCCGACGGCCAGCCGAAGTTCTTTGAGGCGGGTATTCCAACCCAAGGCAAGCTCACCGAATCCGAACAGTACGAGCCGCGTATCTACTTCTCGCCGAACGCTTCCGAATATTCGATCGTGGGCGCTCCGGAAGGTACGCAGTCTTGGGAGTTCGATTACCCGACCGGTTCCGAAGGCGCCACCAACACGTTCGGTGGCAATGGCGGCCCGAAGATCGGTAATATCTTCTCCCGACTGCTGTATGCCATCCGTTTCGGCTCCGACCAGATTCTGTTCTCTAACCGTGTGAACTCCGAATCGCAGATCCTCTACGATCGTTCCCCGAAGGAGCGTGTGGCCAAGGTCGCGCCATACCTGACGCTTGACGGCCGTGTGTACCCGGCGGTCGTGGATGGTCGTGTCAAGTGGATCGTCGATGGCTACACCACGTCTGACGCCTACCCGTATTCGCAGATGACCGATCTGGGCGAAGCCTCCAAGGATTCCACTACGGAATCTTCGGCCACGGTGAGTGAGCTGGCTTCGAAGAACGCCAACTACATTCGCAACTCCGTGAAGGCCACCGTCGATGCGTATGACGGTTCCGTGGACCTGTACGTGTGGGACGAATCCGATCCGGTGATCAAGCATGGCAGAAGATCTTCCCCGGCCAGTACCACCAGTTGTCGGAGATTTCCGGCGATCTGATGAGCCACCTGCGTTACCCGGAAAGCCTGTTCAAGGTGCAGCGAGAACTGTTGACCAAGTACCATGTGTCGAGCGCCAGCCAGTTCTTCTCCGGTGAGGATTTCTGGCAGACTCCGGTCGATCCGACCGAATCCCAGCAGGCTCAGGAACGTGACATTCTGCAGCCGCCGTACTATTTGACGCTGCAGACCGGTGGATCCAACGAACCGGTGTTCTCGTTGACGTCGTCGTATATTCCCGCAGGCACGTCAACTCGAGAGATTTTGACGGGATTCCTGTCTGTCGATTCCGATGCGGGCCACGAAAAAAGGCAAGATCGGCGCGAACTATGGCACGCTTCGATTGCAGGAGTTGCCGAAGGATTCCAATGTGCCAGGCCCCGGTCAGGCACAGAACAACTTCAATGCGTCGGCCGACGTGTCGAAGGAACTTAATTTGCTTGAATCCGGTTCCACCAATGTGCAGCGAGGCAATCTGCTTACACTGCCGCTCGGCGGCGGATTGGTGTACGTGCAGCCGGTGTACGTCAAGTCTTCCGGTTCCACCAGTTTCCCGCTGTTGAAGAAGGTGTTGGTGGCCTTCGGCGACCAGGTCGGATTCGCCAACACGTTGGACGAAGCGCTCGATCAGGTGTTCGGCGGCAACTCCGGTGCATCCGCTGGCGATGCTGAAAAACGTCGACGGCTCGACCAGTGGCAAGACTGATACGTCCGATACCAACGGCGATGCCTCCACCGATGGTTCTTCCGGAACCGATGGCACGGATTCGTCATCTGGAACAGACTCGGGCAATGACAGCAGTTCCGGCAATACCGGTAGTAGCTCCGGCACGATGAGCAACGGTCTGAAGAGCGCGCTTAACGACGCTTCCCAGGCAATGAAGGATTCCGACGCGGCCATGAAGAAAGGCGATTGGTCCGCTTATGGCGAAGCGCAGAAGAAACTTCAGGAAGCGTTGAACAAGGCGCTCGAACTCGAGCAGTAGTTTCCGCACAAGTTCCGTACGATTGCTGTTTGCATAAGGCGGGAGTCTGGTTCCTCATATATGGAACCGGTCTCCCGCCTTCTGCATATGCCCAGTATGCTCAAAAACATGAGTGAGTATTCCTACCGCATCGCAACGCAAGACGACATTCAAGCAATCACCGACATCTACAACGCCGCAGTCATACGAGGAGGATCATCCGCCGACATAACCCCACGCACATACGAACAGCGCAAAGCATGGGTTGAATCGCATCATGATCCGTATGCGGTGTTCGTCACGGAAACGGCAGATGATGACGGAAAGAAGCAGATCATTGGATTCAGCGCGCTTTCCGTTTTCTACGATCGCGCAGGATACGACGGCGTCACCGATCTCGCCTATTATATCGACCCGCAATGGCAGGGCAAGGGAGTCGGAACATACACGCTCACCAAACTGCTTGAAGAATGCCGAAAGCGTAATATGCGTAAGGCATGCGGCATTATTTTCGCAGACAATGCCGGTTCGATCGCACTGATGAAACGGTTCGGTTTTACACAGTTTGGCCTCATGCCAACTGCCGCCACCGATTCCACCGGTACCATGCGTGACATGAGCTACTGGTATCTCGACCTGTAAGTACAATCTTTGCGGTTATCAAGACGAGACAACGTGACGCAATATGAACGCGCACAAACGTATGTATGAATGAATGGAACGATTTCAATGGCATCTGATTTCTGGTTGATCGCAGGACTTGGCAATCCGGGATCCAAATACGAAGGCACCCGTCATAATATGGGATTTATGGCGGCCGATCTGTTGGCCGAACGTTGGTCGGTCAACTTTTCCGACCATAAAGGGCTTGCCATGCTCGGCAAAGGCGTGATGAACCTGTCTGGCCGTAACGTCAAATTCTTCCTGGCAAAGCCGCTCACCTACATGAACGAGTCAGGCAATGCGTTGGCTTCCATCAGTGCCTACTATCAGATTGAACCAGACCATATTGTGGTGATTCACGACGACATGGATCTTGATTTCGGACGTATCAAAGTCAAGGCAGGCGGCTCCGCAGGCGGCCATAACGGCATCAAATCAATTGATCGTGCCTTGGGAACGCCAAAGTATGCCCGAGTGCGCATGGGAGTCGGTCATGCGCAACGCGGCGCCCACGCCCACGACAACACGGTGAATTGGGTGCTGGGCGGATTCGGTCCGGATCAGCGCAAGCAGCTTCCGGAATTCCTTGCCGACGGTGCCGACGCGGCGGAAACCATCATCTTCAACGGCCTCGCCAAGGCTCAGGAGCAGTTCAATGGCCGCTGAACCGGTGCAACTGCCGACGCAGGTTCGCTGGCTGGCATTCTCGACGTACTCGAAACCGATGAGGATTTTCGTGCGCTGATTTCCGACGAGATCGAAGTGCCGGAATCCGACATAGACCCCAGCATCACTGTTGGCGTTCCCGAAGGATTGCGTCCGGCGCTCGCTGCCGGGGCAGCGGGAACACGACCGGTTGTGCTTGTGGTGGCTTCCGGGCGCGAGGCCGAGGAAATGGTTGAGGCGATTCGTTCGTGGTATTCCGGCGATCCAAACGATGTGGCACAGCTTGAAGCGTGGGAAACCTTGCCGCACGAACGTCTTTCGCCTCGCGCCGATACCGTGGCGAGCCGTATGGCGGTGTTCCGCAGACTGATGCACCCTCAAGAGGGAAGCAAGCTGTTTGGCCCCATCAGGATTCTCGTCATGCCGGTGCGTTCCCTGATTCAGCCTGTGGTTGCGGGCTTGGGGGATGTGGAGCCGCTGGTGTTCTCCCAAGGTGAGGAGTTGGCGCTCGATGAGGCGTCGCATCGACTGGTGGAGAATGCGTATACTCGAGTCGACTTGGTGATGGATCGTGGTGAATTCGCAGTGCGAGGCGGCATTATCGACGTGTTTCCTCCAACATTGCCGCATCCGGTTCGTATCGAATTCTTCGGTGACGAAATCGATACCATCAAGGAATTCCATGCATCCGACCAGCGTACGTATGGCAGTGACATTCCGATGGTCTGGGCCACGCCATGCCGTGAGCTGCAGCTGACCGAAAAGGTGCGCGTGCGTGCGAAATCCCTGATCGGCTCCATTCCAAACGCCGAAGACATGCTTGAATCCATTGCCAACGCCATTCCTGTCGAAGGCATGGAATCGTTGCTTCCCGCATTGGTCGATGATATGGAACCGGTGCAGGGCATGCTTCCCAAGCGTGCGTTGGTGATGCTGTCCGATCCGGAAAAAATTGCGTCGCGCTGCCGACGATCTTGCCAAAACGGCTAATGAATTCCTTGCAGCCAGTTGGCATGTTGCTGCATCCGGTCATGGTGCCGGCGCTCCAATCACATTCGATCAGGCGAATTTCTACGATTTTGAGGAAACGATTTCCTCACTGGTGTTCTCTAGGCATGACGTATGGAAGCTTACGAGTTTCGGTGTGGACTCCAGTAGGGAAGGCCGCGTTCAGCTCGACGCCACCAATCCTGGAGAATATCGCGGAGATGAGGCCAAGACGGCTTCCGGTATCGAAGGTCTTCTTGATGCCGGCTATGCCGTCACCGTCACTGCAGGAGCGCAAGGCACTCTTGTTCGACTCAAACGTGCCATCAACGAAACGGGAATCGCCAACTTCGACTGCATCAGATCGCGTGCCATCGACGGATTCGTCGATAATGCCGCGAAAGTCGCACTGCTTACCGAACGGGACCTGACCGGACGTACATCGGCCGCGGGACAGGCAAAACACCGAAACGTCGCCGTAAGGCCATCGACCTTATGGAGCTCAAAGCCGGCGATTACGTGGTGCATGAGCAGCATGGCATCGGCCGGTTCCTCGAAATGCGCCAACGCACCATCGGAGCGGGCGCCAACCAGACCACACGCGAGTATCTGGTCATCGAATACGCATCCAGCAAGCGCGGCGCACCTGCCGACAAACTGTTCATCCCCACCGACCAGCTTGACCAAGTCAGCAAATACATCGGTGCCGACGCTCCAAAAACTCAACAAACTGGGCGGATCCGACTGGGCTGCCACCAAGCGAAAGCACGTAAGCATGTGCACGAAATCGCCGAAGATCTGGTCAAACTGTATTCGGCACGTCAACGTATGCAGGGGTATGCCTTCAGCAAAGACACCCCTTGGCAGAAAGAACTGGAAGACGCTTTCCCGTACCAAGAAACCGCTGATCAGCTGACCACCATCGACGAAGTCAAATCCGATATGGAAAAGCCCGTGCCGATGGATCGCCTGATTTGCGGCGACGTGGGATTCGGCAAAACCGAAATCGCCGTACGTGCCGCATTCAAGGCGGTGCAGGATTCCAAACAGGTGGCTGTGCTGGTGCCGACCACATTGCTGGTGCAACAGCATTTCGAGACGTTCACCGAACGTTTTGAAGGTTTCCGGTGGAAGTAAGGGCGATGAGCCGTTTCCAAACCACCAAGGAGATCAACGACACCATCAAGGGACTTGAAGACGGTTCCGTCGATGTGGTGATCGGTACGCACAAACTGCTCGGACCGAAGGTCAAATTCAAGGATCTGGGACTGGTCATCATCGATGAGGAGCAGCGTTTCGGCGTCGAACACAAAGAGACGTTGAAGGCGCTGCGTACCAATGTGGATGTGCTGAGTCTGTCGGCAACACCGATTCCGCGAACGCTGGAGATGGCCGTTACAGGCATTCGTGAAATGTCCACGTTGGCCACGCCTCCGGAAGACCGCTTGCCGGTGCTTACCTACGTTGGCGCGTATGAGGATGCTCAGGTCACTGCTGCGGTCAGGCGTGAGCTGTTGCGCGGTGGCCAGGTGTTCTACGTGCACAACCGAGTGCAAGACATCGCTTCGGTTGCCGCGAAGATTCACGAGCTGGTACCGGAATCGCATGTCGGCATCGCCCATGGCAAGATGGGGGAGAAGCAGCTCGACGGTGTGATCCGAGACTTCTGGCATCGCGACATTGATGTGCTCGTATGCACCACCATCATCGAAACCGGTCTTGATATTTCCAATGCGAATACGTTGATCGTCGATCATGCCGACCGTTTCGGCCTAAGCCAGCTGCACCAGCTGCGTGGCCGTGTCGGGCGAGGCCGTGAGCGTGCCTACGCGTACTTCCTATATGATCCGACCAAGCCGATGACCCAGCAATCGCATGGCCGACTGGCCACCATTGCGCAGAATACCGCGCTTGGTTCAGGTTTTGACGTGGCGATGAAGGATCTTGAGCTACGTGGCACCGGCAATCTACTGGGCGACGAGCAGAGCGGGCATATCGAGGGTGTTGGCTTCGATCTGTATGTGCGCATGGTTTCCGAGGCCGTCGAGCAGTACAAGGAACCGGAACGTACGGAATCGGTTGCTGTCACCATCGATCTGCCGATCGAAGCGTCCATTCCCGTCAGCTACATCGATTCCGACAAATTGCGATTGGAAGCCTACCGCAAGTTGGCGGGTGCTCGTACGGAAGCTGATCTTGACGAGTTGCGTGATGAACTTACAGATCGTTACGGCAAGCCTCCGGTCGATTTCGAGGCGCTGTTCGATGTGGCGAGACTTCGGTTCAAGGCAAGGAAGTTGGGCATTACCGAAATCATCGGGCAAGGCCGTAACGTTCGTGTCGCCAAATTCGAGCCGCGAGAATCCGTGCAAATGCGCATGGCCAGAATCTACAAGGGCATTCAATACCGTCCGATGACTAAAACGTACCTGATCCCCACGCCATTCGCGGGTTCGCTGGGATCTGGTCCAATGAGCTCTGATGAAATCGTTGGTTGGACGAACCAATTGCTGGATGACCTTGACTGGAAGCCAGCGCCAAGGAAATAGCAGGCGAAGTTCGGGGCGCGTCCGACACGATTTGTGTGAGCGTTCACATAAATCGTGTCGGATAAGTTTGCCATACGTCCACAAAACGCACTATTCTAGGCAATGTCATCACAACCTAACGTTTATAAGGAGTAGTTGTGGCAGTAATTGAAAGCGTTTACGCGCGTCAGATTCTCGATTCCCGCGGCAACCCGACCGTTGAGGTCGTTCTCGACACCGAAGACGGTGCTCAGGGCCTGGGCCTCGTTCCGTCCGGTGCTTCCACCGGTGAAGCTGAGGCTTGGGAGCGTCGCGATGGCGACAAGTCCGTGTATCAGGGCAAGGGTGTTCTCAATGCCGTCAAGGCCGTGAACGAAGAGATCGCTCCGAAGGTCATCGGCATGGATGCTTCCGACCAGCGCGCTCTCGATGAGGTCATGATCGAGCTCGACGCACCCCGAACAAGGGTCGTCTGGGCGCCAACGCCATCCTCGGCGTGTCCCTGGCTGCTCTGTATGCTTCCGCTGAGTCCGCGGGCCAGCCGCTGTACCGCTACATCGGCGGCACCAACGGCCACATCCTGCCGGTTCCGAACATGAACATCATGAACGGTGGCGCTCACGCTGACTTCGCCACCGACATTCAGGAGTACATGATCTCCCCGTACGGCTTCGACACCTACAGCGAGGCTCTGCGTGCAGGCGTTGAGGTCTACCACACCCTGAAGAACGTCCTGAAGAAGGAAGGCCTGGCCACTGGCCTCGGCGACGAGGGTGGCTTCGCTCCGAAGATGAAGTCCAACAAGGACTCCCTGAACTACATCATGGACGCCATCTCCGCCGCCGGCTACGAGCCGGGCAAGCAGATCGGCATC
>ENA-OQAJ01000386-OQAJ01000386.1-human-gut-metagenome-genome-assembly--contig:-NODE-386-length-13879-cov-1.726222_pt1 | contig 13879 bp, 19 predicted proteins | sample MGYA00242736_ERZ504529 | MGnify/ENA primary metagenome ERZ504529 (study PRJEB26092, sample SAMD00036275) | human gut metagenome | host: Homo sapiens | study: EMG produced TPA metagenomics assembly of...
CTCGGTATTGCACAAGATACATTTTTTACGCTGGGCACACGGGAAATAATAAGTTGCGAATTTTTTCGCTAGGAAAATGTAGACATTTTCATTCCCGCGAGTTATAATACTTTTAGTAGTAATTAGCGGTAAAAAAAGCAGGAAATTGCAGAAAAAGTATGTAGAAAGCTACAGCACGAAATTTCCTGCTTTATCGTGCAAAGTGAAATTGACCAAAAATAGACGCATCACAGCTCTGAGGATGACTTACAAATCGTGACAAGGCGCTTAGCATCTTGCCACAAAGAAATTGGGCGCCGCGTTGTTTAGGGGCTTTGAAAAAACGTCAGCGGTGAAACCACCGCAAGGGGCTGGTGAGATTTTTCTGAGGATTAGGGCGGAGGAAGCTTATGAATGCCTTAAAAACAGGAAGGGCTTGGCCTGCTAGATTATCTTGTTATTAAAACAGGGTGTATGTATCTATCTGATTTATCGCAAAAGGAGATGCTCTGTGAGATTCAGCATGCTGTCCGGGAGTTGGATCCAGAAGCTTTTAGCCTTTGGGAATGGAATGATGCTGTGGCCTACATAACAAGAGAACCGGTTTCTTTTCGTGGCAAAGAACAGGCAGCAAGGTATCTTTTGAATTACAAAGAGAATCGTGAGGAAATCATGGCCGAAGTAAAAGCGTAATATATAGATACCCCTTTGTCATTGTCTGGATCGAAATGGTAACTCGCTTTGCTGATTCGGGTATCACAGCGCATCAAAATGCCTATCTCTTGCCGCGTTTTCCACAGGGCAGAATTTTGATAAACAAATGGCAGGTTCAGTCAAGCTTTTCAAGAAATTAAAGAGGAGAAAACAGTGCGTGTACTGTTTTCTCCTCTTTAGTTTTATAAGTGAATTTTTAATGGTACTGCTTTTGAAGCAATGCCACCGTTTCCACATGGTTTGTATGTGGAAACATATCGACCGGCTGAATCCGTGTAACCCGGTAAGGTCCTTTAGAGGTGAGATAGCGCAGGTCGCGCTGCTGGGTTTCCGGATTACAGGAAATGTAAACCACTTTTTGGGGGGAAAGGGCAATCAGTGAGGACAGAAAGGTTCGATCGCTGCCGGCCCTGGGAGGATCCATAAAGACTACGTCGGCCGGCTCTTTTTCCAGAGACATCTCCAGCATGAATTCTCCGGCGTCTCCGGCGCAGAACCAGGCGTTGGAGAGCTTGTTCAGCTTCGCGTTCTCAATGGCGTCTTTTACGGCGTCACGATTCAATTCCACGCCCACAACCTTTTTCGCTCCCCGCTTGGCGGCTACCAGACCGATGGTGCCGATACCGCAGTAAGCGTCAATAACGGTTTCCGAGCGGTCAGACCGGCGTATTCCATAGCCTTGAGGTATAAGGCCTCTGTTTGCGCAGGATTAATCTGGTAAAACGACTTGGCGGAAATTTGGAATCGGCAGCCGCAGAGAATATCCTGAATTTTTCCAGGACCGTAAAGCACCTTTTCCTGTTCCCCCAGCACCATGCTTGTATACCGGTCATTGAGATTCATTAAAATGGTGGTGATTTCCGGATGGAGTTTTAAGAGGGCCTCGGTAAACCGCTTTTTCGCGGGAAACACCGGCGTGGATGTCACAAGCACTACCATGATCTGATTGGTGGCAAAGCCCCGCTTTATCAAAACGTGGCGGAGGAAGCCCTTTTGGGTCACCTCATCATAGGGAAGCAGCTTGAAGCTTTTCATCAGTCTTCGGATGGAGCAAATGATCTCATCCGCTTTCGGATCCTCGATCAGGCAGTGATCTACCGGTACGATTCGATGGGTGCTGTCCTGATACACCCCCGGAAATGATCTGCTGATTTCGTGCCAGCGCAAAGGCGGCGGAAACCTTGTTGCGGTAGTGATAAGGGGTTTCCATACCGATGATAGGCTCTACTGAGTGGAACTGCTTCAGCAGTCCTTCCACCCTGCGCTGCTTGAATTGCAGCTGCCTGGCGTAATCCATGTTTTGGAGCTGGCAGCCGCCGCATTTCCGAAAACCGGACAGGCAGGCTCCGGACGCCTCTGAGGAACGGAAGAACCGGAGGGGCTTTGCGGGACAGCCTGATCCTGGGAGAAAAGCCGCGGCGCGCGTCTTGGTGATCGAATCCGGCTGGTTTGCTGTGGGGGAGAGGGCTTCTTTGCTGGGAAGGAGGTTTGATGGGCTCCATTCCGCTGAAAAGGCTGAGACTGCTGATGGGAAGAATGCATCTGATTTTGACGGTTGCCCTGACGCCGCCGGTGGGCGCCGGAAGAAGGCGGGCGCTTTTTATTTTCTTTCATAGGCTCCTCTCTGAGATACCCGGCGGTGCCGGAAAATTTAATCTATAGCCTCAGCGCTTCCCGGAAAAAAGACAAGCATAGGAAGGCGGGCATGTTACAGCTTTCACGATGGCCGGGTTTTGTTGTATTGGCACGGCAAACACGATGGCGCGCTGCTTGAGAAAACAGCCCCCGGTTTTCCGGGGGCCGGGAAGATTAAGCGGTTTCGATGCTGTTGGCAGACTGGAGGTTCAGCTTTTCCACTGCCTGCTCCCGCATCTTGTATTTAAGGATTTTTCCGGCGGCGTCATGGGGAAGCTGTCCACAAAGTCCACATAGCGGGGAACCTTGTGCTTAGCCATATGAGAGGCGACATAATCCTTAAGCTCATCCTCTGTCATGCTTCGCCGGGCTTGAGCACCACGCAGGCCATGATTTCCTCGCCGTACTGCTTATCCGGCACTCCAATAACCTGTACGTCGGACACCTTGGGATGGGTGTAAATGAAATCCTCGATTTCCTTGGGGTAGATATTCTCTCCGCCCCGGATAATCATATCCTTGATGCGGCCTGTAATTTTATAATAGCCGTTTTCGTCCCTGCGGGCCAGATCGCCGGTGTGAAGCCAGCCGTTTTCATCGATGGCCGCGGCGGTGCCTCCGGCATTTTGTAGTAGCCCTTCATGATATTGTAGCCCTTGGCGACAAACTCACCGTCCACATTATCCGGAAGATCCTCATTGGTCTCGGGGTCCACGATTTTACATTCCACCCCGAACATGGCGGCGCCTACGGTGTTCACCCGGGCTTCCAAGGAGTCGGTGGTCTTGCTCATGGTGCAGCCGGGAGAAGCCTCTGTCTGGCCGTAGGTGATGCAGATTTCCGTCATGTGCATTTTATCGATGACATCCTGCATGACCTTGATGGGGCAGGGGCTGCCCGCCATGATGCCGGTCCGCATGTGGCTGAAATCAGTTTTTTCAAAATCCTCATGGCCCAGCATGGCGATAAACATGGTGGGCACGCCGTGAAAGGCGGTAATCTTTTCCTGATTAATGCAGGCCAGTCCCTTTTTAGGAGAAAACGCCGGAATAGGGCTCATAGTAACCCCATGGGTCATAGAGGCGGTCATAGCCAGCACCATGCCGAAGCAGTGGAACATCGGCACCTGGATCATCATCCGGTCGGCGGTGGAAAGATCCATACAGTCGCCGATGGCCTTGCCGTTGTTGACCACATTGTAATGGGTCAGCATGACTCCTTTTGGGAAGCCGGTAGTGCCGGAGGTATACTGCATATTGCAGACGTCGTGCTTATTGATGGCGGCGGCCCGGCGGTAGACCTCCTCCACGGGAACCTGGGCGGAAAGGTCCATGGCCTCCTGCCAGGTGTAGCAGCCCTCCTGCGCTGAATCCACCGTGACGATATTCCGCAAAAACGGCAGCCGCTTGCAGTGGAGAGGCTTGCCCTTTTCCGTAGTTTTCAGCTCCGGGCAAAGCTCCTTGATGATGGATACATAGTCGGAATCCTTGAAGCCGTCGATCATTACCAGAGTATGAGTGTCAGACTGGCGGAGCAAATATTCGGCCTCGTGGATTTTGTAGGCGGTGTTGACGGTTACCAGCACCGCGCCGATCTTGGTAGTGGCCCAGAAGGTAATGTACCACTGGGGCACATTGGTGGCCCAAATAGCCACGTGGTCGCCGGGGCGCACGCCCATAGCGATCAGGGCCCGGGCAAAGGTGTCCACATCGTCCCGGAACTCGGCGTATGTACGGGTGTAATCCAGAGTGGTGTACCGGAAAGCGTATTGATCCGGAAACTCCTCCACCATGCGGTCAAGCACCTGAGGAAAAGTCAGATCGATTAAATGCTCCTTAGGCCAAAACGTATTTGCCGGTTTTCCGGTTATCGTCGTAAAGACGGCGGGATTCATCGGCGCCGCCCAGATACGAGACGATGAAGTGGGTGAACGTGGGGAACACAACGCCGGCGTCATTCAGCTCCGGCATATAGCTTTTCAGCCACTCCAGGGAAATATAGCCCTCGTAATTGATGGAGCGCAGAGCCCGCATGATGGCGTCTACCGGCAGATCTCCCTCGCCCATCATTTTGTAGGCTACCCTGCCGTTTTCCATGACGGAATCCTTGATGTGGGTGTATTTAATATACGCTCCCAGGTTCTGCACCGTCTGCTCGGGCGTCGTTTCCGTAGCGGTAGGGATGATGCATATCCCACAAAGCACCGATGTTGTCGCTTTCAATCTGGTTTAAAAGGCCGGCCAGCCGGGAGGTGTCGGCATATACGCCGTTGGTTTCCACCAGCAGGGTGACGCCCTTCTCCTCCGCATAGGGGATCAAAGCCCTGAGGGCCTTTAAAACGACCGCGTCGTCTACCTCTCCATCGGGAGCGGGGCTCAAATCGCCCAGAATACGGACAAAGGGAGCCTCCAACTGGGAGGCAACGTCGATGGAGCGCAGCAGTTCCCGGCGGGTTCCTCCGCCTTTTCCGGGAATTTCAGGCAGGCGCCGGAAGAAATGCAGGATATGTTCATGCGGATTTTTTTCAGCTGAGCCAAGGTTTTGGGCAGGTTCTCCTGCTGAAAGGGCTTGGTTTTGCCGTCGAACAGCTCGTCGCCCAGCCCGCGGACCTCAATGCCCTGGAAGCCTAGATCCTTGGCCATGGAATATACGTCGGACCAGCCGAATTCCGGACAGCCCAAGGTTGAAAACGCTAGTTTCATTTTGGATCCTCCTAAGTGATTTTTGCTTTGTATTGAGGGCGCCTTTCAACAAAGAAACGTCCTGACAGAGAGGAAAAGCCGACGGTTCCGAAGGCTCCCTCATTTTTTACACTACTAAAAAAAATATATCAGGAAATCCGCGGTTTGTCAATTTTTCCGCCGGGAGAAACGGCGGTTGTGCAAGGGAGAGAAAGAAAATAATTTCTGGTTCCCGGCGGATTGTTTTCCAGCGGGAATGGGATATAATAAAGCTTAAGAAAAGGGCTCGCAGAGAGCTGCCCGACGGCGTCAGGAGAACAGGGGGCTCCCAAAGGCTTCGGTTTCCTGTGAAGGCGAAAAGGAAATAAGGAGGGCCCGTTCCTCTCTGTGGCGCAGAGGGAGCGGGCTTTTATGAAAAGAGAGGATGTGGCCCGTTGCATCGGTATTTGTTGTTTGATCTGGATGGGACCCTTACCGACCCGGCGGAGGGGATTACCAAGTGCGTCCAATACGCCTTATCCTATTTCGGGCAGGCGGAACGCAGGCCGGAGGAGCTTTACTGCTATATCGGGCCTCCGCTGCCGGAATCCTTTGAAACCTACGGGGGGCTTTCCCGGGAGGAAGCGCTGCTGGCGGTGGAAAAATACCGGGAAAGGTTTCGGGAAAAGGGTATGTTTGAAAATAAGGTTTATCCCGGTGTGGAAAAGCTTCTCTGGACGCTGAGAGACGCAGGCAGGGTGCTGGCGGTGGCTACCTCCAAGCCTGAGGTGTTCGCGAAGGAAATTTTGGGGCATTTTGGGCTTTCCGAATATTTTCAGGAAATCGTAGGCAGCGAGCTGGACGGCACCCGCATGGACAAGGCGGAGGTCATCCGGGAGGCGTTCGCCCGGCTGGCTCTGGAAGAGGCGGATAAGCCTTTGACGGCCATGATTGGAGACCGGAAGCATGATATCGTTGGCGCTAAGAAAAACGGCATTGCTTCCGTAGGAGTGGCGTTTGGCTATGCGGAAGAAGGAGAATTGGAAGAAGCCGGCGCGGACCGGATCGTGGCTTCTGTTTCGGCCCTGCGGAAGCTCTTGCTGGCATGGTAAGAAGAACAGGAGGCGTTATGGAGCAAAACGGTTGGAAACGGGACGTGAAAAGGCTGGTGCTGGTGGTGGCCGCCTCCTGCGTGATGGCCATGAATATCAAAAGCTTTGTCCGGGCGGGGGGACTGTTCCCCGGCGGATTTACGGGCCTGACTCTGCTGATCCAGCAAGCGGCGGATAAATTTTTTTCACTTTTCTGTGCCGTATTCCGCCGTTAATCTGCTGTTGAACCTGGCGCCGATTATGATCAGCTTTCGGTTTATCGGGAAGAAATTCACCCTGTATTCCTGTGTGGCTATCGTTCTTACCAGTATTTTGACAGACATTCTTCCAGGATACCCGATTACCTCGGACATCCTTTTGATCTGTGTGTTCGGCGGACTGATCAACGGGTTTGCCGTCAGTCTGTGCCTGTTTGCCGGCGCTACCAGCGGCGGTACGGATTTTATCGCGATTTTCTTTTCCGAGCGCAAGGGAAAAGAAACCTGGAACTACATTCTGGCGGGCAATGTGCTGATGCTGGCGGCGGCCGGCTTTTTTGTTCAGCTGGGAGCAGGCGCTGTATTCCATCATTTTTCAGTTCGCGTCGACCCAGATTCTCAACGGGCTGTACAGCCGTTATCAAAAGCTGACCTTGCTGATTATAACGGAGGCGCCTCAGCGGGTTTACGAACAGATCAAAGAGGTCACTCATCACGATGCCACGCTGTTTCAGGGGGTGGGCTGCTATGAGGGCAAGGAGAGGAAGCTGCTGTACAGCGTGGTTTCCAGGCAGGAAAAGCGGAGAATTGTCTCTAAAATACGGGAGATTGATCCTAAGGCGTTTTATCAATGTGGTAAAGACAGAGCAGGTAACAGGGCGGTTTTATCTGCGGCCCAATGATTAAGGCGCCGGAGACGGAGCCGTCCGCCGGCGGGAAGGGGATCGACTGCGCGGCGCATTGGAACCGGGCGGGCCCTGGGCTTTGGGCTGGAGGCATATGAGAGGCTTTGATAAAATCAGAAGTATTCCGCACGGAGCCAGGACAAAGCCAGCTCTGAAAAGGGGTGCCGGCTTTGCGCGGAAAATAAGGCGGGATTTTTTATGGCGGCAGCTGGAAAAAGCAATAAATCATACGAAAGAAATAGAGATGAAAGCGCAGCAATGTTTTCTAACGCGGATTAAAACGATTGATTTTTCCCTTGGTGATCGAGCAGGCCTTAGCCCTGACGGTAGGCATGGCGGACGTATGATGGTATCCTATGCGGGAGAAGCGGCGGTTTCCGGCGTTTCTCTGGTGGATATGATTAACGTTCTGCTGATCAATATTTTCGCGGCGCTGGCCACCGGGCGGCGCGTGGTGACCGCCCAGTATCTGGGGCGCGGAACCGGAAAAAAGGCCTGCGAATCAGCGGACCAGCTTATGGTGGTGACCATCGTTATTTCCATTTTTATCATGGGGCTGACGCTGCTGTTTCAGAGGCCTCTGCTCCGCCTGTTTTTGGGGCTATCGAGGATGATGTCATGTCGGCCTGTATCACCTATCTTTGGATTTCAGCGCTGTCTTATCCGTTTTTAGCGGTTTATAATTCCTGTTGCCGCCCTGTTTCGGGCCATGGGAAACTCCAAGGTGTCTATGCTGGTTTCCTTAGCAATGAATGTGATCAATGTGGCTGGCAACGCGTTTTTTATTTTTACCTTCCAAATGGGTGTAGCCGGCGTGGCTACGGCCTCCCTGATTTCCAGGGTGGCGGCCTGCGTCATCATGGTGGTGCTGCTGAGCAATCCGGGGCATCAGGTTTTTATCAGCTTAAAATGGGAATATCTCAAGCCGGATTCCCGGTTATCAAGAAGATTTTACATATTGGAATTCCCAATGGCTTGGAAAACAGCTTTTTTCAGCTGGGCAGAGTTTTGGTGGTCAGCATCATTTCCGGGTTCGGAACCGTCCAGATCGCCGCCAACGCGGTGGCAAATAACCTGGACGGTATGGGATGCATTCCAGGCAACGCATGAATCTCGCATGATTACCGTAAATTGGCCAGTGCGTGGCGCCCGGGATTACGGCCAGGCTTCCTATTATACAAAAAAGCTGATGAAAATCGCTTATCTTTCCGTCATCGGATGGAATACCCTGATTCTGGCAACCCTTCCTCTATCCCTAAAGCTTTACAACCTTTCGGAGGAGACCATCTGGCTTTCCACCGTTTTGATTGTGCTTCATAACGGCTGTGCCATGCTGCTGTGGCCCGCAGCGTTCACCTTGCCCAACGCCCTGCGGGCGAGCAATGACGTCCGTTTTACTATGATCGTTTCAATTGTGTCTATGCTGTTGTTCCGAATCCTGTTCAGCTATGTACTGGGAATTTGGTTCCAAATGGGCGCCATCGGCGTGTGGATCGCCATGATAATCGACTGGGTGTGCAGGTCGATTTGCTTTGTAGGCCGGTTCGTACGGGGAAAGTGGAAGCTTCAAAAGATCTGAATGTGTTTTCTGGGAAAAGAAATTTTCCCTTTTAAGTCCGCGGCCTTTTCCTGCGGCCGGTCAGAAAACCTCCAGGCTTACCGCGCCGGGAACGGCGGAGGGCTGCGGCCAGTCTGCCTTCATGAAACGAAGGCCTGGTCCTTGATGATAAGCCAGAGGGTCTCTTTGCGCTAAAGCTGACAAAAAAGCTCCGAAGGCGGCATTGTGCCGCCTCGGAGGCTTTTTTTTACCGGTGAATGTGGGAAAACAGCCGTGGGACGGTGGACAAGACCGGCAGAAAGTAAAACTGTCATGCCGGCTGTTTTATCGCCAACAGCCTTGCCATAACGTCTGCAATTCTGAAATTTTCAGCAAGCGGCCCGTCAAAATTTGAAAATCGTTGAAGGGCAGGCCCCAGGCTTACAGCTTTGCGGCGCCGGAGATCTTACTCCGCGCTTAACGGATCTGGGAAATCAGGAAAGCTTTAACGCTTTTAAATAAATTTCATAGGCCGTACGATAGGCGCCTGCCTCTGTGGGCTGATAATTCAACACTTTTTCCGAGCGGGCAATAATCTGCCTTGCCTCGTCCACATCTCGGATCTGCCCGTTAGCAATCAGCTGCATGGCGATATTGCCTAGAACCGTGGCTTCGATGGGGCCGGCGGTTACGGTACAGCCGCAGGCGTTGGCAGTCATTTGACAGAGCAGGCTGTCCTTGGTGCCGCCGCCAATCATATGGATGGCGCGGTAATCCTTGCCGGTGCAGTCCTTCAGCTGCTCGTAGGTGTAGCGGTATTTCATTGCCAGGCTTTCATAGATGCACCGCATCACCTGGCCTACGGTTTCGGGAACCGGCTGACTGGTTTTTTCACAAAAATTCCCGCACTCTGCGGGGAAGATTGCCCGGAGGAACAAACATAGGATCGTCCGGATCGATAAAGCAGGCAAAGGGCTTTTCACGCAGCGCCAACCGTTCCAGGTCGCCATAGCTGTAGTCAAAGCCCTCCCGCTGGTACTGACGGCGGCTCTCCTGGATCATCCAAAGGCCCAGGATATTCCGAATCAGGGAGGTTTTTCCCTCGGCGGCGCCCTCGTTGGCCAGATTGTACCGTACTGCCTTCTCGTTCAGGACAGGACTGTCTACCACAGTGCCGAAAATTGACCAGGTGCCGCAGCTGTTGAAGATAAAATCCTTCTCTTCAGCCGGCACCGCGGCTACCGCGCTGGCGGTATCGTGGCTTGCCACTGACACCACCTTAATGGGATCCACTCCCAGCTCATCGCAGGTTTCGGGATTCAGCCGCCCGATGACCGTGCCTGGCTGGACGATAGAGGTGAACAGCCGGGGAGGGAATCCCCCAAAGCCTCCGTAACCCGCTGGGACCAGGTCCCCTTCGCCGCGTCCAAAAGCTGGGTGGTGGTGCAGTTAGTGTACTCCGAGGCCTTGACCCCGGTCAGCATATAATTGAAAAGATCGGGCATCAGCAATAGGCAGTCCGCCCGTTCAAGCTGATACGGCCGGTTCAGAGCCAGGGAATACAACTGAAACACGGTGTTCAGCTCCATAAACTGGTTGCCGGTCAGATGGTAAAATTCCTCCTTGGGAATTTTCGAAAAGCTTTTTTCCACCAGGCCCGTGGTTCGCAGGTCACGGTAGTGGACCGGATTTTCCAATAGGGTGCCGTCCTTGGCGATCAACCCGAAATCCACGCCCCAGGTGTCGATGGCAATACTGTCGATGGGGCCAAACTGTTTGGCCTTGACGATTCCCTGTTTGATCTCATAAAATTGGCGCAGAACATCCCAATAGAGGGTGCCGCCGATACTGACCGGATCATTGGAAAAACGGTGGATCTCCTGATAGGAAATCGTGTTCCCGTCAAAGGAACCCAGCATTGCTCTGCCGCTGGACGCACCGAAGTCGAATGCCAGGACTTGTTTTTTCTGTGCCATTTTCATCGCGTCCATCCGGGAATTTCCCAGAGGCCGCCGCACCGTCCTTTCCTAGAAAAATAATTTTATTTGTTTTTACGATAATGGCGGTAGCCGGGTGGCGGCCCGTCACCTTGGCGGATTTCCGAAGCTCCAGCAAGCGGCCGATATTCTTTTCGGAGATTTCTTTTTCCCCTCCCAGCAGACGGGCGTTCAGTTCGATTTTAGCCCACAGCTCCAAGGTTTCCATACGGTAATAGGCAGTGCATAAGTCTGCGCCCACAGTAACCGCTCCGTGATTTTCCAGAAGCATAGCGTCATGGTCGGGCAGATAAGGGGCGATAGCGTCAGGAACTTCCTTGGTGGAGGGGACGCCGAAGGGAGTGAGCGGCACGCTGCCCAAAGAAATAACCGCTTCAATCATAATGTAACGGTCCATAGGCAGATGAGCTACCGCAAAACCGGTGGCTGCCGGGGGATGAGCGTGAACCACCGCGCCTACGTCATCCCGCAGCTCATAACAGCGCATGTGCATTTTCATTTCCGAGGAGGGCCGATAGCCGTCGTTGGCTTCCAAAATCTCGCCTTTGAGCGTGATTTTACCAGCTTTTCCGGGGTGATGAAGCTTTTGCTGATGCCGGTGGGAGTGCAGATAAAATTGCCGTCGGGAAGCTTTACAGAAACATTTCCATCATTTGCCGCTACCCAGCCGAGCTGCCACATTTTTATGGCATACGTCGCAAATTTGTTCCTTAATCTCCATTTCAGTCATAAAAAGCACCTCTTTGATTTTGATTAAAAAGAGTGGACGCTCTTTTGGCTTTATTATAGCTTTCATTTTAATATTCGTCCAGATATTACAGAGATTTTGACAAAAAAGAAAATCCAATGGGGGGTTTAATAATTAGTTGTGATCAATTATGATTATGAGGAATGCAGACAAAATTTGAAAAAGGGGGCTAAACGGTCCAATAGAGCGGGACTGTTGTGAAAATCAGCCCATGAGACTGATGGACGAGCTGTATTCTTCAGAACCTGAAAGGGTCCAGGGGCTCTATTCTCCTACATACTCTTTTCTTCAGCAAAACGATTGAATAGAAAAGTACGCGTTTTATGTCCGCCTGTTCAAAACGGATTTTGTCAGTCGGAGGAAAGAAAAATAAAAAGCGCCGCCAAGAAAGCTTGACGGCGCCGAAACGCTTGAAACAAGGGGCGGTTGGCATTCAATTCATGAATGTCAATGGGGATATTAAGCGGCCTTGACCGCCTTGAGGATCCGGACAACAATAGGGCTGAGCACCACATTAACGCCAAGCTCTACTAAGAAATTGACTCCCAGTAGGCCGACGATGATATTGTAAAGCACGTCGGTTTCGCCGGTCCAGGAGAGAAGCACAGGGCGGAAGAACAGCGCCAGCCCCAGATAAAAAATACCCGTATTTACTATGGGGCTTAGAACAGCCGCTGCGACGGTGCCTCCCAGCACGCTTTTGGGAGCGATGAGGCGGTAAACTAGTCCGGCCGCGAGGCCGGCAGCCATGCCCTTGACCATGCAGACCACGATGCACAGAAATGGGTTTGCGTTCCAGACGACCGCGCCGCCGGGATCTGCTCCCGTAACGCAGCAGATGAGAACCACAACGCTGAATACGCCGCCCAAATAAGCGCCCGCTCCCACACCGTACACAGCGGCGCCCACAACAATGGGAATCATCGCCAGAGTGATGGAGAAGGGACCGAACTTGATGAAGGTGGAAACCAGCTGCAGCACGATTATGATAGCTGTGAAAATAGCCAGGCCCACCATCCTTTGGGTTTTGCCCATGGTCAGAGATTGTTGCTTTGTCATATTCAATTACCTCCTGCTGATGCTCCTGATTTCAGGATGCATCGCAAATATTGATAGCCCGGCAGAGCCGGTAAGCCCCAAAGGGGCGCTATTTCTGAAGCTTATAACATTGGAATCCCCCCAGGAACGGATTCGAAAGAAAACCTGAAAGCGGGCGCGCTGTGAGACAGGAGCACGCCGCGCCTATGGATATGCGGTTGACTTGAAGGGATCCGGCATTGAGGGAATATAGCCGGTCACAGCCGGCGCTTTTCTTACCGCCTGGCTTTGCCGGCATTCTTTTCATACAGGAGCCTGAGCCCCTCCAAAAGAAGGTTGTCGCAGTAGACGATGTTCCTCCGGCAGTGGGGAACGATCTCTTTTCCCAGGCCGCCGGTGGCGACAATAGAGCATTTTCTTACCCAGCTCCTCCTCGATCCGGTCGCACATTCCATCCATCATAGAGGCGGTGCCGTATACGGAGCCGGAACGCATGCAGTCGGCGGTATTGGAACCGATCACATGCTTCGGCGCCTCCAGGCTGACGGAGGAAAGCAGGGCGGAACGGGCGGTAAGGGCCTCCAGGGCGATGCCCGGGCCGGGAATAATGACTCCGCCCAGCATACTGGCGTCGGCATCTAAAACGCTGATGGTGGTGGCGGTGCCGATGTCAAAAATAATGCAGGGACAGTCGAACAGCTCGATGGCCGCCACAGCGCCCGCCACAAGGTCGGCGCCCAGAGTGGACGGGTCGTTCAGCTTGATATTCAGCCCGGTTTTCATACCGGGGCCGATGCACAAGGGCTCGGTGCGGGTCAGGCGCTTGACGGCCCGTTTTATTCCGGAGGTCAGGGAGGGTACCACCGAGCTGATGATGGAGCCTTCGATCTCGCTGATAGAGACGCCGTAAATATCCACAATATCCCGCAGCTCCACCGCGTACTGATCCTCTGTACGCTGGCGGTCCGTGGCCAGGCGCGACACGAATTTTAAATTCCTGCCGTCAAAAAACGCCCATGGTAATGTTGGTATTTCCGATATCCAAAGCCAATATCATGAAGGTCCCCCGCTTTCTGCTGCAAATCGATCAGATGAGAGCCGCCGGCCCGCTAAAGCTCCCAGCCCCGCCGCGCAGGGCGCAGAGCAAAGCGGAGATCCGGCCGCACTTTCAAGGGCCTGGCGCCCTCGTAAAATCTGATTATATTATAGCAAGTGTCCCTTTTAGACGCAAGAATTATTCTGCCCTGCGGCAAAAAACTGCTGTTTTTCCAGCAAATTCCTGCTATAATAAAATGAAATTATTTACATTTACCCAGAAAAGAACGGGTATGACGCTCACGCCCTGCGGCAGTGGGCCTCAGCGGCCTCCAAGCCGTCTGCCAACCGGCCGGTGCACTAAGCAGACGCACTTGAAAATTGTCTGCAAATTTTAATCATATGAGGAAGCAAGCGGTATGAAAGAATTCTTCGGCAGAAAAAATTTTAAAATATCAGGATCAGATTTTCCGGGATTAAAGACGCTGGTGGCGATCCCTTCCGTGGCGGACGCCTCCCGCCGCACGCAGGCCCTTCGGAGC